>Ga0326728_10017824_pt1 | contig 14126 bp, 12 predicted proteins | sample MB3enrmetagenome_FD_207602 | JGI IMG/M metagenome (GOLD analysis project Ga0326728, IMG submission 207602) | Lab enriched peat soil microbial communities from McLean, Ithaca, NY, United States - MB31MN | ecosystem: Environmental > Terrestrial > Soil > Wetlands > Peat | place: USA: New York...
CCTGCAACTGGCTCGTCTCCACCCAGAAGGAAGTCTGTTTCTGCCTCCGCTTGCCCAGCGCCATGCCCAATTATCAGGCCAAAACATTCGTGCTTCAACATGTTTCGAAGACTTTATCGACGGGCTGATAGGGGTAGTCGGCGCCGTACAGCTTCCTGTGCATCTCCCAGCTACCGGCATCGACCGGCCCAGCGCTCGGCTTCTGTCCCTCGGTGATCGCGTGCCAGTACCACTCGGCATAGGCGAGTTTGCCAGGGATCACCGGCGCATAGGCGGGTACCGAGTAGACGCCCCAGTGAATGAAGATGCCGAACTTGGCATCGGTAAACCACGCCGGAATTGGACGCCGGTCTAGCGAATCCCAGTTCGCCTGATAGGTCTGCGCGCCCAACAAAGACGCGAACAGCAGGGAGAGCGAAAAAAGTGTCCTGGACATGAACGTGTTCCGAACTGGCGGGCGACGCGACTGTTAGCCGGTGCGCTGCGCCGTGCCAGTCCAATTGTAGCCTGCGTCGATTCCCATTACCGCATCCACGGATCGAGGCGTCACGACAATTAAATCCCGAGAGCACCAACAGATCCGAATGTGGATCGAGCAACAAAGCCGTCGCTGAGTCTCGCGCGGAACCGGCGGTTCTCGTTTCGATCTCTACAACAAGCAGTACCGAGAGTGTTTGATTTTCAACCAATGAAACAATGCGCATTAGCTGGTGTGAACAGCCCGCCATCCACCTAACCGTTAGCGAATCGAATTACAACGGATTTCGCAGCCCATGCCCGGACTCGGTGTACCAAAACTGTTCCAAAAGTCCAAATTTTAACGCCCGAAACGGGTTCTACTCTGAGCGAAAGCAGATCCCCGGAGTTAGTGTAAGGCTATGGAAAATATGGGCCGACATGAAACCCAAGAATTGTGCGGCGCTTCCTTCTAAGCAGAGGGTCGTGGGTTCGAGTCCCGCCGCGCCTACCATATACCTGGCGCGCCACAGGCCGCCCATACTCGATTCGTCCCTTGGCTTATGGAACAATACGAGTCCCGAGAACTTGCAGAAACTGAGCGAGCCAAGCGGGATGCGCTGGCCAGGCAGGTGCGGTGACGAGTTTCCCGCAGGTGTGGGCCTGATCCATTCCGATGGCTTCATAATTTCCACCGGCAGCCGTGACTTCTGGGCCCACCGCCGGGTAACAACTGCATGATTTGCCGTTGAGCACACCAGCCGCGGCAAGCACCTGCGCACCATGACAGATCGCGGCAATCGGTTTGTCAGAAATCGCGAAATGGCGCACCATTTCCAAAATGCGGGGGTTAAGCCGCAGGTACTCCGGCGCCCGGCCACCGGGAATCACGAGCGCGTCGTGTTCTTCCGGGCGCACTGCATCGAAAACCGCATTCAAGGTGAAATTGTGGCCTCGCTTCTCACTGTAGGTCTGGTCGCCCTCGAAATCGTGGATGGCGGTCCTGACTGAATCGCCAGCGCGTTTGTTCGGACAGACGGCATGGACGACATGCCCAACCATCAGGAGCGCCTGGAAAGGCACCATCACTTCGTAGTCTTCAACATAATCGCCAACAAGCATAAGAATTTTCTTGGCAGCCATGACACACATTCTCCTGAAAGCATCGTCGCACGTCTGCATGTTCTTGGAGACGGGTCTGGCGGCCGCCACCCGTACGGGCGACCATATATAATCACACTTCACAGTCCGTTTGGAGAGATAACATGGCTGCTGACGCGAACGAACAGAAGGTCCGGCGTGCGCTCGATGGTTTCCGCATTGAATTGCCGTCCTGGGGCTTCGCCAATACCGGAACCCGTTTTGGCAAGTTCCAGCAGGCTGCCGCCGCTACCAGCACCGAAGAAAAGCTGAGCGATGCCGGCCAGGTGCATCGTTTCACAGGCTGCTGTCCCACGGTGGCGGTCCACGTACTTTGGGACTTTCCGGAAGGCAAAGCCAGCGTGCCGGAGGTCATGAAGATGGCCGAGCGCTATGGCGTGGAAATCGGCGCCATCAATCCCAACGTTTTCCAGGATCAGATTTACAAGCACGGTTCGCTGGGCAATCCCGACGCAGAGATCCGGCGTGCGGCATTGCAGCACATTCTGGACTGCATTGACGTCGCTACCGCCACGGGCAGCCGCGACATTTCGCTCTGGTTTGCCGATGGGTCGAGCTATCCGGGCACGGCGAACATCCGGCACCGGCGGCGCTGGTTCGAGGAAGGACTCGCTCAAGCGCACCGCCATCTCCGGCCGAACCAGCGGCTGTTAGTCGAATACAAACCTTTCGAGCCGGCCTTCTATCACACCGATCTCGCTGACTGGGGCATGTCGCTGTTGATGTCCCGAACTGCCGGCCCCCAGGCGAGAGTGCTGGTGGATACGGGCCACCACTATCAGGCGCAGAATATCGAGCAGATCGTGGCGTGGCTGCTTTCGGAAAACATGCTCGGCGGATTCCATTTCAATGACCGGCGCTACGCCGACGATGACCTGACGCTGGGCTCGATCGATCCGTACCAGATTTTCCGCATCTTCCACGAGATCGCTCTGTATGAGTGGGAGACCGGTAAAAGGGCTGACATCGCCTACATGGTCGACCAGAGCCACAATCTGAAGAACAAGATCGAAGAGATGATCCAGACCGCGGTCACGGCGCAAGAGCTTTACGCGAAGGCCGCGCTGGTGGATCACGAAGCCCTGGCCGGCTATCAGAGCAAATCCGAGCTAGTGGATGCGGAGGAGTGCCTTAAGCAGGCCTTTGCCACCGATGTCCGGCCGGCGATCCAGGACTGGAGAAAAGCCAACGGCATTCCTGTCGAACCGCTGAAAGCTTTCCGCGCGAGCGGCTATCTCGAGCGAGCGGCGCGTGAAAGAGGCGAAAAGAACAGAGCATCCGTCTCCAGCTACGCCTAATAACTCAAGCTGACTCAGAACTCAGCAATGGCGCGCGGCGCAAACGGCCGCCGGCAGCGCGAAGTGAGGTTGAAATGAACAGAATCGCTTGCCTGAACCTTTTGGCTATTCCGGTTGCGCTCGCAACTTTGGTCCCAGTCCTAGATGCTCAGGCGTCTTCCATCCGGGTTACGGAGCTTCGCTGCGAGTATCGCGTCAACCCTCTTGGTATCGACGTCACACAACCCCGCCTGAGTTGGGCTATCGAGGCGGTGAATCCCGCGGCCCGCGGTTTGAGACAAAGCGCGTATCGAATCCTGGTCGCGGCTAGCGAACAGGCGCTGAGCGCCGGAACGGGCGATCTGTGGGATTCCGGCAAAGTGGATTCAGACCAATCCATACAAATCGTCTACGACGGTAAGCCTCTCGGCTCGGGGAGCCGCGCATTCTGGAAAGTGGAAGTGTGGGATCAAACTGGTGAGATTACCGGATGGAGCGAGCCTGCCCTCTGGTCCATGGGACTGCTGAGGCGCGAAGACTGGAAAGGCAAGTGGATCGGTCTGGATTCAACGGGTTTGTACAAGCGGCCGGGCAGTCCCTTCCACAGTCTCGAAAAAGCGCGATGGATCTGGTTCCCGTCGGGCGACCCCGCAAGTGGAGCACTCGCCGGCGACCGTTTCTTCCGCGCAGCATTCACTGTGCCCGACGCGGGCCGCATCCGCAAGGCCGTGTGCGTAATGGGAGCCGATCATCAGTTCGAGTTATTTGTGAACGGCGCGCACGCCGGCAAGGGTGAAGAGTTCCATTCGCCTGAGATCATCGAAATCACGTCGCAAGTGAAGAGCGGCCGCAACGTGATCGCTGTGCGTGCGGCAAACGAGGAGGAAGGGAAGCCCGCGGGCCTCATCGGTGCGATCCGCGTCGACTTCGTCCAAGGCGAGCCGCTCTTTTTCCGCACCGGCGAGAAATGGAAGTCCGCCATCAGCGCGCCGGCGGATTGGGAGAAAGCCGATTTTGATGACGCGGGCTGGTCCGCGGCGAAACAACTCGGAGCGCTCGGGATGGCGCCATGGGGCGAGGCCGGCTTCAGCGAGGAGCGCGCTCTCCCCGCCCGGCTGCTGCGCAAGGAATTTGAAGCCACCCATAAGGCCAAACGCGCGACCGCCTATGTGTCCGGTCTCGGCCTGTTCGAACTGTATGTGAACGGCAGCAAGATCGGAGATCATGTCCTATCACCCGGGCTCACCGACTACGACAAGCGCGTCCAGTACGTGACGTTTGACGTTACGAACGAACTCGTTGCCGGCCGCAATGCCATCGGTCTGATGCTCGGAAATGGCCGGTTTCATGCACCGCGCGGCGCGGCGCCGGACGGTACCCGTGACTTTGGCGATCCCAAAGCACTGCTGCAGCTCGATATCGAATACGACGACGGCTCGACCGCCGAGACGGTGACGGATGACACATGGAAGCTCACCACGGCCGGGCCTATTCGCGGCAACAACGAATATGACGGGGAAGAGTACGATGCCCGCATGGAGTTGAGTGGTTGGAGCCGCACCGGGTTCGACGATTCCGGCTGGCAGAGGCCACAGCTTGTTTCGGCGCCTGCGGGCGAGATAGTGGCCCAAATGGCGGAGCCACTGCGGGTAGTCGAGAACGTCCGGCCGGTCAGCGTCAAGAAGCTCCGTCCTGGCGTCTACCTCTTCGATATGGGCCAGAACATGGTCGGCTGGTGCCGCCTGAATGTGTCCGGCGCCAAGGGGACGCAGGTTACGCTGCGCCATGCCGAAACGCTGCGCGATAACGGGGAGCTGTATGTCGAGAATCTCCGCTCCGCGCAAGCCACTGACCTGTACACGCTGAGGGGTGGGGGGCCGGAAACCTGGGAGCCGCGTTTCACCTATCACGGTTTCCGCTATGTTGAAATGACCGGCTATCCGGGCGAACCGCCGCTCTCAGCATTAGAAGGCCGCGTTGTGCAAGACGCCATGACCCAGGTAGCCGACTTCACGACCTCAGACCCGCTCCTGAACCATCTCCACAAGAACATTTTCTGGGGCGTGCGCAGCAACTATCGCAGCATTCCCACTGATTGCCCGCAACGCGATGAGCGGCAAGGCTGGTTAGGAGACCGCTCCACCGTGAGCCGGAGCGAATCGTATCTGTTCGACGTTGCCGCTTTCTACAACAAGTGGATGAACGATCTGGAAGATTCTCAACACCCCGACGGCAGCATTCCGGACGTCTCCCCCGCCTACTGGGTCATCTACAACGACGACGTTACATGGCCCAGTACCTTCCTCTTGGTTCCTGGCATGCTCTATGACCAGTACGGTGATTTGCGCGTTCTGGAGCGCCACTACCCGGCATTCAAGAAGTGGATCGAGCACATGCGCGGTTTCATCGAGGACGGTCTGATGACCAAGGACACCTACGCCGACTGGTGCGTGCCGCCGGAATCGCCACGGCTGATCCACTCCCAGGACCCGGCGCGCAAGACGAACGGTACCCTGCTGGGCACGGCTTATTACTACAAGATGCTCCGGCTGATGCACCGTTACGCGACGCTGCTGGGAAAGAACGAGGATGTCGCCGAATATGACGAGCTCGCCAGCACCATGAAGAGTGCTTTTCTCGCGCGTTTCTTCAAGGCGGATCTCAACCAGTTCGACAATGGCACCCAGACTTCGGCCATTCTGCCGCTGGCTTTCGAGATGGAGCCGGATGGCACACGGGAGGCGGTGTTCGATCATCTAGTGAGCAAGATTCATGACGAGAGCCACGACCACGTTGGCGTAGGTTTGATCGGGGCACAATGGCTGATGCGCACACTCTCGGAAAACGGCCGCGCCGATCTTGCCTACAAGATCGCGACGCAAACCACCTATCCCGGCTGGGGCTACATGATCGAAAAGGGCGCTACCACCATCTGGGAGCTATGGAACGGTGACACGGCCGATCCCGCCATGAACTCCGGCAATCACGTCATGCAGATCGGAGATCTGGGCGTGTGGCTTTACGAATACGTCGCCGGCATCCGCCCCGATCCGGAGCATCCGGGCTTCAAGCATGCGATCCTGCGGCCCTACCCGATTGAGGACCTCACGTTCGTGAAGGCGTCGCACAGGTCCATGTACGGCACCATCCGCAGCAACTGGAAGCGAGAGAACGGCCGCTTCGTGTTCGATATCAGCGTGCCGGCCAATACGACGGCGACGGTTTTCGTGCCTGCCAAGGATGGAGCCGAGGTGACCGAGTCCGGGCAGGCGGCGGACGCAGCTAAAGGCGTGAAGTTGGTGCGGAACGAAAATGGGATGGCGGTTTACGATGTGGAGTCGGGTGACTACTCCTTCGGTTCCCGGTTTTAGTGAAGATGTAAGACTGAATCAGTCGAACTAGAATGGTCGTAAGGAGGATTGACTGATGGATCGTCGCGAGTTTCTAGCCGCGGCCGGTGCTTTTTCGGCCACCGTCGCGCGGGCATCGGCTGCGCCGCTGCCCCGCCGCACCTATAAGGATGGAATCGAGCTCTCGATCATCGCCTTGGGCGGTATCGTGGTTTGCGGCCTTTCGCAGGACGAGGCCTCACGGCGCGTCGCGGCGGCGTACGATCGAGGTGTCAACTATTTCGATTGTGCTCCCTCCTACTTCGACGGCGAGGCCGAGATGAAGCTCGGGGAAGCCTTGCAGCCGTATCGCAGGAAGGTTTTCCTCGCGGAGAAGACCACGCGCCGCGATGCCAAAGGTGCACGTGAGGAACTGGAGCGCACACTGCAGCGCTTTCACACGGATCATGTCGACCTGTATCAATTCCACGCCGTAGGCTCAATGGAAGACGTGGACAAGATTCTGGCGCCGGGTGGAGCGGCCGAGACATTTTTTGCTGCGCGCAAGGAAGGCAAGGCGCGGCATCTCGGGTTTTCCGCGCATCACGCACCCGCCGCACTGCGGCTGATGGATGCGCTGGAACTCGACAGCGTTCTGTTTCCGGTGAATGTCAATGCATGGGAGAACGGCGGGTTCGGCCCACAAATCCTGGCCAAAGCGAAGTCGAAAGGGATGGCGCGCATGGCTCTGAAGGCGCTGGCGTTCGGCAAATGGCCAGCGGGCATGAAGGAGAGCGATCGCAAGTACCCGAAATGCTGGTATCAGCCGATTGACGACCGCGAGATGGCCCGCCAGGCGCTGCGATTCACGCTGAACCAGGAGATCACCGCCGCGGTTCCCCCTGGCGACGAGCGCATCTTTGATCTGGCGCTGGAACTGGCGTCCGCGCCGCTACCGAAGCTGAGCGATGCCGAATTGACAGCACTCAAGACCAAGGTCTCTTCTCTAGAGCCGGTCTTCCAGGTGTAGCTGGTCGAGTCATCCGCATCCTAGCGCGAAGTGATTAGCCTTTGGCCGTTCCGACCTGCCATATGATGTGTTGGTAGCCGTGGAGGCGAACATGACAAGTAGAGAGCGCGTTCTCTCGGCGTTGGCGCATCGCGAACCGGACCGCTTGCCGATGGATTTCGGCAGTACCGCCGTCACGGGCGTGCATGTCAGTTGCATCGCCGCACTGCGGGATTACTTCGGCTTGGAGAAGAGACTCGTGAAGGTTCACGAGCCTTATCAAATGCTGGGAATCCTGGATGAGGATCTCAAGCAGGCTATAGGCGTAGACGTGGAGGGCGTTTCGCGTCCTACTACGATGTTCGGCTATAGCAACCGCGACTGGAAGCCCTGGCGCATGCCGGATGGACTCGATGTGCTCGTATCGGAGGAGTTTCGTGTCACCACCGATACGAATGGCGATATTCTCATTCATCCCGAAGGCGACTTGAGCGCGCCTCCTAGCGGACGGATGCCGAAGGACGGCTATTTCTTCGACGCGATCATCCGGCAGGAGCCGATTATCGAAGAGAAGCTGGATGTGCAGGACAATCTGGAAGAGTTCCAGCCACTCACGGATGCAGATATCGAGCAGTTGATGCAGTCCGTAGCGGAGGCACAGCCGACGGGGCGCGCAGCCATCATCAACATCGGCGGCACTGCCTTTGGCGATATTGCGCTCGTGCCGGCCCCCTTTATGAAGTACCCCAAAGGCATCCGAGACGTCACGGAATGGTACATCTCGACCAGTAGCCGCCGCGATTACGTTCACCAGATTTTTTCGCGGCAATCCGACATCGCGATTGACAATCTGAAGCGAGTGCATGCTGCGATCGGGAATGCGGTCGACGCGATCTTCGTATGCGGAACCGATTTCGGCACACAAACCTCGGCCTTCTGCTCAGTCAAGACTTTCCGCGAACTGTATCTCCCCTACTACAAGAAGTTGAACGACTGGATCCACCAGAACACAACCTGGAAAACGTTCAAGCACTCGTGCGGCTCGGTCGAGCGCTTTATTCCATCCTTGATTGAAGGCGGTTTCGACATTCTGAATCCTGTGCAGTGCTCGGCTGCCGGCATGGAGGCCACTCATCTGAAGACAACTTATGGAGACTGCATCACGTTCTGGGGTGGAGGCATCGACACCCAGCAAGTCCTGCCTTTTGGCACGCCGGAAGAGGTGCGCAAGCAAGTGCTGGAGCGTTGCCGCATCTTCTCGCGCAATGGTGGTTTTGTATTCAACACCATCCACAACGTGCAGGCGCGGACTCCGGTGAAGAACATCGTCGCCATGCTCGAGGCAGTACACGAGTTCAATGGTGTGCGGATGGTGGCGTCATGAGCTGGCAAGAGTGGGTTTCCGGGGGCCCCGTGCTAACGGACGGCGCCTGGGGAACGGAATTGCAAAAGCGGGGCCTCGGCGTGGGGGAATGCCCTGACGGTTGGAACCTGAGCCATCCGGAGGAAGTCGCGGAGGTGGCGCGCTCCTATCGTATGGCCGGCAGCCGCGTAGTCCTCACCAACACATTTCGCGCGAATCCGATCAGTCTGGCGGGGCACGGGCTTGCGGGTCGATGTACGGAAATCAATCGAGCGGGTGTCGAGATATCGAGGAAAGCGGCGGGAGGCGCCCTGGTGTTCGCCTCCATGGGCCCAAGCGGGAAGCTGTTGGCCGCAGGCGACGTGACGGAAGATGAACTATCGGCGGCCTTCTGCGCGCAGGCGCGAGCACTGGCGTTAGGCGGCCCGGACGCGCTGCTGATTGAGACATTCAGTGGCCTGGAAGAAGCCATGATAGCTCTGCGGGCGGCCAAGACGACTGGTTTGCCTGTTATCGTTTCCTTCGCGTTCGATACGGGCAAGAACAAAGATCGAACCATGACCGGTGTGACCCCTGAGCAAGCCGCGAAAGCGATGACTGAGTCTGGTGCCGATGCCGTCGGCGCCAACTGCGGTGTAGGTATCGAGCAGCTTGTGAGCGTATGCCGCAGAATGCGGGCGGCCACGCACCTGCCACTGTGGATGAAGCCGAACGCCGGTCTGCCCGAAGTTGTTGACGGAGCCGTTCGGTACCGTGTCGAAGCCGAGCAATTCGCTGCGTTTGTTCCGTCGCTACGTGAGGCCGGCGCCACTTTCATTGGAGGCTGTTGTGGCACCGATCCGCAGTTCATCCGTTCCGCCGCGGCAGCACTCGGCCCATGCGCTTGAAGCTGATCAGTTGCGAGGTCCTGTATCGCGAGATGTGCTATGCCATCGCGCGCTCTCCCCATCAGGTAGACGTCGAGTTTCTTCCCAAGGGGCTGCACGACCTGGGCAGCGGGCCGATGCTCCGCAAACTCCAGGAATGCGTGGACCGCGTAGATGGGCAGGGCTTCGAAGCCGTGCTCATGGGTTATGCCCTTTGCGGAAATGGCTTGGTGGGCCTGCGTGCGCGAGCGTTGCCCGTCGTGATCCCCCGCGCGCACGATTGCATTGCGCTCCTGATGGGGAGCCGTCAAACCTACCAGACATATTTCGATGCGAACCCCGGCGTGTTCTTCCGGTCGACAGGTTGGCTGGAGCGCGGTGGAAACCTGGAGCAGGTTTTTCGCGACCGGACCGGCGTCGGACACACACTCGAGGAGCTGGTTGCGCGCTTCGGCGAAGATGACGGGCGCTACCTCTACGAGCAATTGTCCAGTTACCAGCGGAACTACCGGCGACTGACGTTCATTGAGACCGGCTTGGAACGTGACGGCAGCTTCGAGCGACGCGCGCGGGAAGAGGCCGCGCAGAAGGGCTGGCAGTTTGAGAAGGTGGCCGGAAGCTTGACGCTGTTCGAACAGCTGATGTCCGGCGACTGGCCGGATCAAGACTTCCTGGTCGTGAAGCCGGGGTGGCGCGTTGCGCCGCGTTATGACGAGAGCATCCTGGCGACGGAAAGAATCCCCGAATGACGGGTCGAGAGAGAGTCCTGGCTGCGCTCGATGAGCGCCCCACTGACCATCTGGCGCTGATGCCCATTACGATGATGTTCGCGGCGGACGTGGCGGGTGTCCATTACAGAGAGTACGCGACCGATTACCGCGTCCTGGCGGATGCGCAGATCCGCACGGCCGAGAAGTTCGAGTTCGATTACGTGTCGGCCATCTCGGATCCAGCGCGTGAGGCGAGCGATCTTGGAGGAGCGATCGAATGGTTCGACGATCAGCCGCCCGCCATAATCGAGAGCCGCGCCCTATTGTCTGAGAAGCAGGCGCTGGGAAAGATGCAGATTCCGGATCCTTCCGCAGGCCGCCGCATGTCTGATCGAGTGAACGCGGTCAGTCAATTAACGGCGCGCGCCGGCAACGAGAAGATGGTTGAGGGCTGGGTAGAAGGGCCATGCGCCATGGCAGCGGATCTGCGCGGCCTCAACACCCTAATGCTCGATTTTTTCGATGATCCGCCGTTCGTGACGGACCTGTTCGAGTTCGTCACCAGCATGGAGTTGCGCTTTGCGCAGGCACAAGTGAACGCGGGAGCTACGCTGATTGGCGTCGGTGATGCCGCTGCTTCATTAATCGGGCCGAAACTATATCACCAACACGTGTTCCCCTGCGAACGCCGGCTGATCGAAGGAATTCGCGCGATGGGTGAAAAGGTGCGGCTTCACATCTGCGGAAACACGCGCAAGCTGTTTGCCGATATGGGCAAACTCGGTGCCGATATTGTCGACCTGGACTGGATGGCGCCACTCGACGAAGCCCGGCAGGCGATGGGGCCTCGGCAGGTTCTGCTGGGCAATATTGACCCGGTGCGGGTGCTGCGCAATGGCGATCCGGATTCCGTGGAGCGTGCGATCGGCGAATGCCACCGCCAAGCTGGTGAGCGCTATGTCGTTGGCGCCGGCTGCGAAGTTCCACGTGGCACACCCCAAGAGAATGTGCGGGTGATGGCGCGTTACGCGCAGGAACATCCGTAAACATGCCAGAACTCTGCTCGATCGAGGTGCCGCCAGGAGCGCAACTGGAAGATCTCCTTTTCGAACGTGGCCTGGAGTTCCCGTGCGGCGGAACTTCGTTATGCGGCGGCTGCCGTGTCCGCGTCGTCGAAGGAGACATCGAAGTCACGCCGGACATGGAGGCTGTCCTCACGCCTCAGGAGCTTGCGGCGGGTTGGCGGCTAGCGTGCCAAGCCCGTGCGCGCGGGCACGTCACCCTCGAGATCGGACAGTGGGAGGGCCCGATCCTCACCGACGAATCTCGCGTGACCTTTGAGCCCCGCGAAGGTGCGGGGATCGCCATCGATCTCGGCACAACTACGCTGGTGGCGCAACTGCTGGACTTTGCAACAGGCGATATTCTTGCTGTCCGAACGGCCCTCAATCCGCAATGCGCGCACGGTGCAGACGTGATGAGCCGGATCCAATTTGCTCTGCGTGAGCCGCAGATCCTCACGCGTTCAATCCGGCAAGGGCTCGCTATTCTGATCGATGACTTGGCGGAGCGAGAAGTGACGGAGGTCCTGCTCTGCGGGAACACGGTGATGCATCACCTGTTCTGCGGCGAGGACGTAGAGCCGCTATCGCACGTGCCTTTTGAAACTGGCGCCGGGGGCGCGCGCGAGTTCGCCGCAATGGAACTGGGCTGGAAGCTCGGCGCCCGATGCCGGGTCCAGTTCTTACCGTGCCTGGGCAGCTTCGTGGGGAGTGACATTCTGGCTGGCATGGTCGCCCTGGACTGGCTCGCTCGCGACGCTCTAATTGCGCTCGTTGATCTCGGCACGAATGGCGAGATTGTGGTCGGAAACGGGTATCGCGCGCTCTGCGCTTCCGCGGCGGCGGGGCCCGCATTCGAGGCCGGCCGGATCCGCATGGGGATGCGTGCCGCTCCGGGAGCAATCTCGCGTGTGATCCCTGGAGAGGGCGGCCTTGAGTGCCACGTGCTCGGTGGACGGGAGCCTCGCGGGGTTTGCGGAAGCGGGTTGGTGGATGCGGTGGCAGCCTCGCTCCAGCTTGGCTGGGTGTTGCCCACCGGCAGACTGGCCAACGGAAGACAGGAGTTGGCACTCATGTCCCTGGTCTCGATCACGCAGTCTGATGTCAGAGAACTGCAGTTAGCCAAGGGAGCTATTGCTGCCGGCCTGCGCATTTTGCTGGAGCGCTGGGGCGCCACGCTCGATCAACTCCAGCGTGTCTACGTCGCTGGCGCATTCGGGAACTATGTCAATACCGCGAGCGCACATCGCATCGGCTTGTTGGAACTCCCGACGGAGAAGATAGAGCCGGTGGGCAATACCGCCCTCCGCGGGACGAAAATCCTGCTGCTCAGTCCGTCGCGTCGCCAGGGCCTGCTCGAGCAGATCGGTCATCGAACGGAGCATGTGTCGCTCGCGTCCGATCCCCATTTTCAGGATGTTTTCGTGGAGTGCATGGGGTTTTAGCCGTCATGTGCTCGAACGTCTACCTCATATCGGCAGCGGCGGCGCTCGGCGGCTTACTCTTCGGCTTCGACATCGCTGTGATCAACGGCGCGCTTGTATTTCTGCGACAGCAGTTCCAACTTTCCGATCTTCAAACCGAAGTCGCAGCAAGCGCCCTGCTGCTGGGCTGCGTATTCGGTGCAAGCCTGGCGGGAACACTCAGCGACCGCTTCGGACGGAAGCGAATCCTGCTATGGTCGGCCGTATTGTTTCTTGTTTCGTCGATTGGCGCGGCGCTGCCCCGCGGCCTCAGCGAGTTCACGGCAGCGCGCCTGCTGGGCGGCGTTGCCATCGGTATGGAATCGATGCTGTCGCCGCTGTATGTGGCGGAAATCTCTCCCGCGCGCATCCGTGGGCGGCTCGTCGCGCTCAACCAGCTCGCCATAGTAGTTGGAATTCTCTCCGCTTATCTCGTTAGCTGGCTCCTGGCGGGGCTTGGCGCGGCAAGCTGGCGCTGGATGTTCGCGTCGGCCACCGTGCCGTCCGTCCTTTTCGTGATCAGCTTTTTGCGCTGTCCTGAAACGCCGCGCTGGCTCATTCAACAGGGGCGCATCGGCGAGGCTCGCTCGGTGCTGACGCTCGTCAACAGGGAAACTGACACGGAAGGCCAGATCCGCGAGATCCAAGACGCCATCGCGAGCGAACAGGGGTCGTTAGTGCAGTTGCTCGAACCGGGGTTGCGGCGCCCGCTCATCATTGCGGTGTCGCTGGCAGTTTTTCAGCAAATCACCGGTATCAACACGATCCTGTTTTACGGCTCGCTGATCTTTACCGAGAAAGTTGCCGCGCAGACTGCCGCCTCCGCGCTGTGGGCCAACGTCATCATCGGACTCGTAAACCTGGTCTCGACGGTGGTGGCGCTGGCCATCATCGACCGCGTCGGGCGCAAGCCCCTGTTGCTCGTGGCGGCTGGCGGCATGGCGATCAGCGAGTTCTTCTTGGGTCTGTTCTTCTGGCTGTGGCCCGCGGCTACCGTTCCAATCCTGTGCACGATACTGGCGTGCGTCGTGTTCTTTGCCGTTGGGTTGGGTCCTGGCGTTTGGGTCATGATGTCCGAACTCTTCCCCACGCGCATTCGCGGGCGCGCCATGTCTATCGCTACGATCAGCCTGTGGATCGCATGCCTCGCGCTGACGTTCACTTTTTTGTCGCTCGTTCGCGCGGTGACAATCACGGGAGCCTTCTGGACTTACGCCACCATGTCGGTTTTGACTTTCCTATTTATCTGGAAGCTCACGCCGGAAACGAAGGGCAAGACGCTGGAAGAGATCGAGCGAAGCTGGACTAAACACGGCGTCATAAGTAATTGCGCATAATGTCGGGATGTGCTCTCATGAAACTATGCGAGCGCTAACGATTGCCGACTCAGCAAACATCATTCTGGGATTGCAGGATGAGATACGCCGATCA
>Ga0326728_10017825_pt1 | contig 14126 bp, 12 predicted proteins | sample MB3enrmetagenome_FD_207602 | JGI IMG/M metagenome (GOLD analysis project Ga0326728, IMG submission 207602) | Lab enriched peat soil microbial communities from McLean, Ithaca, NY, United States - MB31MN | ecosystem: Environmental > Terrestrial > Soil > Wetlands > Peat | place: USA: New York...
AGAGCTGTACCCCCCTCCTCACTCGACCACGATCGAGAGCGCCGCGGCCGACGCTCTATCTGGGAGCGGCAAGCGGGTGAGAGCCACTCTGGCGCTGCTGTGGTGCGAAGTGTTCTCTGGGGATTACAGACCTGCGATCCCACTGGCAGTCGCGTACGAGCTAGCTCATGCAAGCGCCCTTGTGCAGGACGACATCATAGATCACTCTGACATGAGGAGGGGAACGGAATCCATCGTAGCCAAGCATGGCCTCTCGAACGCGATACTCGCATCAGACCTTCTGCTGTTCAATGTTCCCAAGATGGTCGCAAAGTACAGCAACCTGGAGAGCGGCAGGCTGGCAAGGATCTTCGATCTGGTCGGTGAAGCGTGCAGGGCGACCACCTGGGGAGAGTTCCTCGACCTTGAAATGGCTCGGGGAACTGAGGGGACAGAACAGGACTACGAGGAAATGATCAGGCTGAAGACTTCGACCCTGCTCAGCGCGCCGTGCGCGAGCGGGGCGATGGTCGGAGGCGCTTCCGACGAACAGTCGTTGTTGGCCAGCAGATTCGGCGAAGCTCTTGGCATGGCATACCAAGTCCAAGACGACACACTCGACCTGATCGGGGATGAGTCGGCGCTGGGCAAACCCGTCTTCACAGACCTGAGGGGAGGAAAGAAGAGCATAGTCCTGATTCACTGCGCAAGCCACTGCTCGAGTGATGATAGGAGATTCATCCTGAGCCTCCTGAATCGATCGGGTCCATACGGCAGTGAGGAGATATCAAGGTTGAGGGGATTGCTGGAGAAGAGCGGCTCTGTGGATTACGCCCGCGAGAGGGTGATGCGCTACACAAGAGCGGCCAAGGACGCTCTCGGTTCGGTCCCCGAGAGCAGGGCGAGGTCTCTTCTTCTGGAACTGACAGACTACCTTGCCGCAAGGTACTACTAAGAATGGATCAACGGAGAAGGCTCGCGTCTCTCCTCAAGTCTGCCTAATCAGTCTCCCGTGTAGCCTGCCTTCCCCCCAATCTTGGCCTTCAAATTCTCGAAGTGCTCCTCCGTCCATTCATGTCCGCAGTGCTGGCACTTGAAGGAGTACTGAAATTTCTCTGAACCTGCAACGGTCTGGTCCCCCTCAGCTCCGAGGGGACCGGCGACGCCTGATTCGTCGTGTCGGCTCGTCGCAGTGGATTTGATACTCAGGACCGCGTGATGGGACTCTGTGGATACGCCAGGCCGAGTCTCTTCCCCGACGAGTTCTTCGCCGATTAGTTCTTCGCCGATTAGCTTCACGTGGAATCTCTTTCCGCAAGAAGGACAGTGACGGAAGAACGTTCCAATCCCAGGCATGGTGTTCAGAGTGTTCCTCCCATTATATCAAGCTGCACGTCCTTGCCGCCTTGAGCAGGACTGCGAAACGGCCAACTTTCTATTGCTTAGCATGCCTGCCAGCCTTCGCGAACAGTGGGCCGTGCAGTAGGTCGTCGACAGCCCTTCTTGTCAAATCTAGGCCTTCAGAGCGTCCAGTGAGAACGTGACGCATCTCCCCGTCGCTCAACTCCACGAAGACTTGAGGTACCACGTAGTCCTCTGACCAGTCGCCAAATTCGCGGACGAGTTCGTCGGCCTTCTTCTCCTGTTCGGGGACGTCTATGTCATATGAGAAGAACGGTATCCCGAGTTCCGCTGAGATCTTCCGCATGGGTTCGACCGTTGTCGGGTGGCAGTGCGGGCACCAAGTCGCCTGAACCACGTGCACCGCTTTGACTTCAACCAAGGCTCAAATCAAACCTCCCATCTCGCCGAGGACTCATAGCAACTCCTCCTCCATAGGAGTTGGCTTTGACGCGACCATTTCCCGGGCCCCGAGGGAGTCGTCGAGAACAGCGAGATTTTTTCCTTTCGCTAGGAACGACGGTTCAGTGCTGGAGGGGTGCCGTGCCCTGACCTGGTTAGGTGTGGCCAGGTCTCTTCTCTTCGAACCTCCTGACCCTGCAAAGGACTTTGCGGGGTCCCTCAGGGGAGGACAGATATACGCGAGCCAAATCAATGATCCACCATGGCAAACAAGAAGCAGGCGATAATCGCTGACCTGACCATCTTTCCCGTCGGTGAAGGCACGAGCGTTGGAGACTTTGTCAAGAAGGCATTCGAAGCGATGTCTGAAGTGAAGGGCGTGAAGATCCAACCGACGGCGATGTCTACCATAATCGAAACGGATGACCTGGGTAAAGTGTTTACGACTCTTGAAAGGGCGCACGGCGCAATCCTGAGTATGGGGGCAAAACGCGTCTACATCGCGCTAAGGGTCGATCACAGGCTCGACAATCCCCACGACGCGGAATACAAGGTGGGTAGAATGACAGGCAGGATACGGAGCCGGTCGAGTTCCGGTCGAAGCCGAACCTGAGCCTGCTTCCGCAGCGCAGGCCGGCTCGCGATGAGCCAGTCGCCCGAAGGCTTCCACGGCGACCACAATCAAAGGAAAAAGGAGAAAAGAAAAGCTTCTACGGGATCGACGACGGGGGAACTTTGAGCGAAGAGCAATTCCGCGAGTGGGTTAACAGGAGGTCGCACCTGCCGCTGGCGGTCAAGGGACACACTTTCGTGCTGAAAGGCGACAACGTCATCGCAGTCGACGGGGGGAAGTTCGTCTATGAAGAGGCCCTGGAGCTGGTGAAGCTGCTCAACTCGAGCAGTCCGTTCGCGCAGATAAACGCGACCTTCATGATTCTGGAGCGGAATGGAGCGCTGCGGCTAATCGTAATCGGGCTGATAGCGGTAATCATCGTGGTCGTCATCCTCCTCGCCAGCCACTAGTATTCGACTCGCTACGGTTTGATTGTGACGTAGTACAAATACGTAACTCCAGGGTTAGGGACGCTGAGCAAGCCGAAGTTGAGGTTGCCGGAGCTGTCGGTCCAGGCGTAGACCTTATGATCGACGCTCACGCCTTCGTAGGCCTGTAGCAGGCCGCCCTTGCCGACCACTTGGGCTATCGTCTGGTTCGCCCCAGCTGCGCTGAGAGACACGCTGTCCACGTTCTCGTAGAAGGTGGGATTGACGGACGTCGCGTTGAAAAGGCTGTAGCCCTGCGAGGTGATCAGAGCGTCTATCTGATGGACTACGGCGTCTCTGCTCAGCGTCGTTGGGCTCGTGGAGCTGCTCTCTCCGAGGGCTTCAAAGGCCGCCGCGGCGTTAGGGCCCACTCCTACGCCACCCGAGGATGGGTTGACTGCCGTCATGAAAGGCAGCTGAGTGACTACACCTGTAGTACCGGGGTTGGTGTACACGGCTACAAAATAGGTAAGCTGGCCTCCGACAGAGTAGAGCAAGTAGGAGCCGATCCTGTAGTTGGGGAGCAGGGTCAGTTGCGTCCTCACCGCTTGGTTGGTGTTGAGGGCGTTCTCTGCGGCAGTGGGGCCGATGATCAGCGCCGAAGCCGAGGGGTTCTGGTAGAGGTAGATCTGCCCCAGTCTGTCCCCGCCGTAGGCTATGTAGAGCGCTCCGAGGTTCTTGCTGACGACGCCCTGGTACTGGGCTAGCTGCATGCCGACGAAGTACGTTTTGGTCCCGACGGCGAAGGGAATGTACTGCACGGTGCTGTTCCCAGCCCGCTCGTAGAACTGGGTGCCTCCCCTGAAGACGAACGGGTCGCTCACGTGGTAAACGAAGTCGTAGTCGAGCTGGCCTGGGACGGTGGGTGTGCCGAGCAGCTGCTCCGGATACCTGAGCTGGGGGACCAGCCAAGCAGGAGGGGCGGACCAGCTGCTGTAGTAGTTCTGGTAGAACTGCGTGATGAAGTCAGAGGAGTTGGTCCCCAGCAGGTTGGAGACCGTGTAGCCCTGCATGGAGCCGTCCTGGATGTTGACGAGGACCACGCCGAAGAACCTCAGGTAGGGGCTCGCGGAGAAGCCCGACTGTAGGGGGTAGTTGATGTAGACCTGCACAGCGTAGTAGAGGTTCTTCCCGTCAGACACTATGTACGCCGAAGGGTCCATGGTGAGGCCGGGAATCAGTATGTCTCCGACCCTGCTGAAGATGTTCCTGTTCCACAGCATGTCTATCGACTTGCCCGAGAAGGCGAAGCCTAGCTGTCCCTCTTCGAATGTGAACCACATCGCCTTCTGCCAGCCGCTCAGCACGTAGTCGGGCGTTCCGCTGTACGAAACGTTCTGGACTTCATCGTATCCCGGGACGTGGACGTACACGCTCTGGTTGAAGCCGCCCCCCTCGCCGTAGTAGATGAGGGGTTCGGAGGAGATCCCGAAGGCGCCGGTCGCGGGCACCACGGACCCGTTGTGGGTGTTGATCACGAGGACCTTCGCAGCGTGGGTGTAGATGAGGTGCTCGCTGATCCAGTCGGTCGACGGGAAGGTAGGGGTTGTAGGCGAGACCCAGTATTCGGTGCCGTTGTAGAAGACGATCTGGGAGCTAGCCAGACCCATCCAGTTGTAAGCACCAATCTCCTTCGTATTGATGACCGTCGCGGCCTGCTGGTCCCACTGCCGGACCAAGTTGAGGGTCGTCGTCGGATTGCTCGTCGGGAGATTGGTGATGCTGCTGACGTTGATGCCGTTCAGACCGGCGGACCATCTTGTCACGGTGATCTCCTTCTGGGTCTGGGGATACCAAGAGTACGCGAGGTAGTTGTTGTTCCAGTTGAAGTAGTAGAAGGCGCCGACGGCCGCCTGGCCGATGAAGAGCGCTGCGAACACGACAGCGACCACCTTGAGGAGCTTGATCCTCGGCGCCGGTGCGTTCCTCCGTGAGAAGAAGACTATCCCCGCGAGTGCGAGAAGGAGGGCGGCCCAGGCCATCCCGTAGACGTAGGGCGTGGCTATGTTCATCAGCCAGTATGGGGCGCCCAATATGGTCTCAAGGAGGATAGCAGCGATAAGGGTGAGCAGGTTCCTGATCCAGACGTTGCTCCTCCGCGTGGCAAGGTTGGCCAGCAAGCGGAGGAAGATTCGAATCGCAAAAACCAAGAGAACGGCGGAGAGCGCGTAGGAGATGACGGAGTACTGGATGGACATCGAGGGCATCAGGCTGATGAGCCCGGCTCCGGTGGCCGGGAACAGCGGGAGGGCGAAGACCCGTGGGACCTGCGCCCAGCTCCCCAGACCCATGGTCATCATCATGATGGGGTTCATCGTCGAGCCTAGAAGCGGGAAGCCGCCAGAGACCACGAAGGCGTAGAAGGCTATCGCCCACTTGAGCACCTGCCACAGGGCCCAGAGCCAGACGTTCATCTTCTCGCTGACCCGCATCCCCCCCTGCTCGGCCTCGTAGGGCCTCATGTATCTGGAGAGCACGGTCAGGAGTTTCCAGAGGTCACTCCCCCCGGGTTGGGGGTAGACGAGCAGCAGCGCGAAGAGACCCGCCGCTACGAAGGTGTAATCGTGGTAGAAAGTGATGCCGAACCAGTTGAGGCTGGCCTTGGCCGAGTAGACCGACTCAGCGATAGACCACTGGAGTATCACCCAAGCGATGGCGAGAACGGCGACCACCCCGATGAGGGCGAGGATGAGTACCGTCAGCCTCTTGTACAGCCTAGAACGTCCTTCTCCAGCGCCATCGGAGTCCATTCGTCAAGAGGGGCTGAGGATGGTTGTTATTTAGGGTGCGGTGAGGGCATAGATGAAGGGCGGGAAGACGGCAAAGACCAAGGACAAAGGAGAGACGCCAATCGCCTACGTGCGCGAGGAGTGGCCAAGATTGAGCGACGAATTGAAGAGAGACATCTCTGTGATGACCGCCGTAGTCGCGGAGATCGAGCTCTACATCGCCGAGATCATGGCGCGCTTCAAGGAGCAGGGAGCGAGCCCCTTTGTCGAACCAAGCAGGGATCAAGCCGACCTGCTTTGTTGGTGGGCCGAATTGCGTCACCAGCAAACGAGACTGGTCACCGCACAGCAGAGACTGAGCTCGCTTCTTCTGGAATCTCTGAACGAGTTGGTCTCGAAACTGGATTCGAGTGTCCGAACTCTTAACGAGCCTTCGAAATCGCTGCGAAGAGCGAAGCCGACTCCGAAGAGCCGACGCTCAACAGGGAAGAAGCGGGCCGGCGCCCGTCAGTAACGTTCTTCTGCCGCTCATCCCCGGTCGGACCCGGGAAGCAACCCATTGCCAACCTTGATCCTGAAGGGAAGGGCGTTCGACGGGAAGGAGCTGCACAGAGCCGCGGTCCTGACCATCGACACCGACGCTGGCGTCATCACCGGGTTCGGCGAGAGGGGCTCGGTGGAAGAAGCGCGTGGCGCGAAGGTGATCAAGCGCGACGACGCGACCATACTTCCCGGGCTCATCGACGCTCACTTGCACTTCTATTCGTCGAAGGGAGAGGGAGTGGCATCCTGGGCGAGCGTCCCAGACACCTTGGCCGTTCTCAGGGCCGCAGGTGACCTGGGAACGCTCCTGCGGGCGGGTTTTACGACAGTCCGTGAGCTCGGCTCAAAGGGAGGCGTGCACCTTGCGCAGGCGGTCGAGGAAGGGGCGGTCGACGGTCCGACGGTAGTCTCCTGCTCGAGGGCGCTCTCGCAGACGGGCGGTGACGACGACCCTCCAGGCTTCCCGCTCGGAATCGCCCAGGAGCTCGCCTCGTACACCTACTTCTGCGATGGACCCTGGGACTGCCGCAGGGCGGTCAGAAAGGTCGTCAGGGACGGCGGCAGCGTCGTGAAGCTCTACGCATCGGGGGCCTTCTCCCGCGGCGCCAAGGTCAGGCAGAACTTCACGCTGGACGAGGTGAGAGCCATCGTCGACGAGTCTCACCGGGAGGGACTGAAGGTCGCCGCCCACGCGTACGGAGAGGACGCCCTGCTCACGGTCATCGAGGCGGGCGTTGACTCGATAGAGCACGGTCTCGGACTGACTCCCCGCACAGTGAAGGCGATAGCGGAGAAGGGCATCTACTACGTCCCGACCCTGACCACTTACATGGCTGTGTACATGGGCCGATCTCATTCCAGCAGGGCGAGGGAGGAGATGGTGAAGCGGCACTTCACCTACGACATGGTGGCCGTGAAGGAGCATGGGGTGAAGGTGGTGTCGGGCTCCGACATAGTCGGGGACTCAAAGAGGCCTCACGGGCGCAACTACCTTGAGATAGTCGAAGAAGCCAAGTATCTCGGCAACAGAGAGGCGCTGGAGGCCGCGACGTCGAGGGCGGCGGCGTGCCTTGACCTTCCGGACCGCGGGTCGCTCGGGAAGGGGCGCCGCGCGGACGTGATCGTCGTGAGGGGCAATCCGGTCGACGACCTCGAGTCCTTGGCGCCAGAGAACGTCATCCACGTGATCAGGTCAGGAAGGCTCTGTTCTGGCGCCGCCGGCGCGTGAATCCCTCGACCAATGGAACAGGACCCTTCTGCGATCGATAAACGGATAAAATGCCCGTTCCATTCCGCCTCTGCTGTGCCCTCCGCCGACCCCTATCTGTGGTTAGAGAACGTGCAGAGCAGAAGGGTGCGGAAGTGGGCGATCTCGCGAAGCACAAGGTGCAGGGCCAGGCTCCGTCCTCTTTCGAGCAGGGTCGAGCCCCAGTTCTCGCGCATCTATGACGTCCCCCTAATCATGCAGGTGAAGGTCACGCCCAGGGGCGCCTTCTTCCTGGAGAGGCGGGAAGGAGCTTACTCGATCAGGCTCGAGAAAGAGACGGTGGTTTCGTCTCGCGACCTAGGCCCGGACTACGTGATTCTCTACTTCTACACCGACGAGGCAGGCGAGAGGCTCGCCTACTTCTTCTCCAAAGGGGAGGACGAAGGGAGGATGAGGCTCATCGAAGTGGCTTCCAGGCGGACGATCGCTGAGCTGGAAGGAAGCATCTCCAGCCTGGTCTTCCTGAGCGGCGGCTTCTGCTATGTGAAGTCCTTCAGAAAGGAGAGCACTCCCGACGGCACGAAGCCCCCGGCCGACAGGGTGATGCGCGACGGCAAGGTCGTGTTTGGCAAAGGGCTTCCCACGGCGCACAGCATCAGCGTCGAACCGTCGCACGGCAAGGCCCTGGTCACGGTGCATCGGTGGAGCAAGACCGACGTCTACTTCGGCGACCTGGACGCTCCGGGTGCCTGGTCGAAGGTCTACGGGGGCGATTTCCTGTCGTATCCGATCGCATACAGCGACGGGGGGCTGTACATCCTGTCCTACGAGGGACGGGGTTACGGCAGGATACTGCGCGGCAGGAAGGTCGTCGTCGGTGAGACCAAGGAGCCCATCCACAACGCGGCGGTGGTGTCGGGCGACGTGATCGTGGACTACGTGAAGGACTGCGCCTCCTACCTTCGCGTCGTGGGGACCGACGGGAGGGAGAAGGCCTCCTTCGAGCCTCCCTTCAAGTCGACGGTGGAACTCGTCTCCTCCGACGACGACAGGGCCCTGCTCGTCACCGCCTCCTTCGGGGTCCCATACGCGATCTACGAGTTCGCGAAGGGCGCCTTCAGGGAGCGGGACAAGCTGGTCGTCGAAGAGATGGAGATCAGGGACGGCTTCGTGCGGTCCCGGGACGGGACCAGGGTCCACTATTTTGAATTCGGCCCAGGAGGGGGAGGCGTCCTGGCCTACGGGTACGGCGGATTCTCGCTCCCGCGGACCCCCTTCTACGACCCGATGCTCGTCCAGCTCGCGAGGCTCGGCGTGACCGTCGTCGTCTCTAACCTGCGGGGAGGCAACGAGTATGGAGAGCAGTGGCACAGGGCAGGGAAGAGGGAGAAGAAGCAGAACGTCTTCGACGACTTCGCGGCGGTCATCGGGAAGTTCAAGGGGGACGACAGGAAGGTCGTGGCATTCGGGCGAAGCAACGGGGGGCTCCTGGTCGGCGCGGTGATGACGCAGCACCCCGAACTGCTGGACGCCGCAGTGATAGGCTACCCGGTCCTGGACATGCTGAGGTTCCACAGGCTCTCGGTCGGCAGGTACTGGGCGGACGAGTACGGCGACCCCGACGAGCCTTCGGACAGGCGGTACCTCTTGAAGTACTCACCCTACCACAACGTGCGAAAGACGCACTACCCTCCCACGCTCATCTACACCAGCCTTCACGACGACAGGGTCCATCCCGGGCACGGTCTCAAGTTCGCGGCCAAGCTGGAAGAAGCCGGAGCGGAGATGTGGCTGAGGGTTCAGGCGAAGGGGGGGCACCTGGGATCGAGCCCCCGGACGAGGATCAGAGAGCTGAGCGACGTGATCGCATTTGTTGAGCGGTCGCTTGCGTAGTGGCACCATCCGGTTGCCACTCCCCGCCTTCGGCCTAGTCTAGCGCCGTCGACGCTGCCTACTCGCGGTCTCGGGCGCCGCTGGACTTCTTGTAGTCCTTCTCGAGGAACTTGGCGAAGGTGGACCAGTTCCGCTTGGCTACCTTCGTCCACTCCGCCCGAGTCTCGACTTGGCTCGGGTCGTCGTAGGTCACCCTGAACACCATGTCGAGCCTGGTCTTCCCGCTCTTGAGCTCGCGCAGGTTGTAATCGCCCACTTCCCTTTGGTCTCCGCAGGTGTCGAAGTGCCATGAATTCGGAGGCTTGAGCCAAACGGCCCTGACCCCTTCCGCCGACCGCTTGCCGTCCTTGTATTTCACAATCCAGATCACCCTGTCCTTTGTCCGCTCCAGGAATTGTCTTCTCGCGGACGAGCCGGTCATCTTGTAGTCGTCCTCCCTGTAGTCCGTGCACCAGTTGAAGACGAAGTCCTTTGGCGCGTTGAACGTCTCAGAGATCTTGTACGTCCTAGTGATCGGGCCTTTCAAAGCAAGCCCTTCTGCTCGGCAAATCCGTTTAAGGCTTTCACTCGAGGAGATTCTCAAGGGGCAAATGAGGTCGCCGCGCGATTCTCCGGATCTTTGGCGTGATTCGTTCTTGAACTTCAAGAACGCTCCTCACAGTGTGTTCTGCAGTAAGTGCGGCGCTCCCAATCCTGACGATGTTTCATTCTGCGGCAAGTGCGGCAACCCGATGAAGAACCCGTCCAGCGCGATGCCCTCACAGCAAGCTCAGCCGGCATACGCGTCGCCGCCCCCGGTCCAGCGAGGGGGCAGAAAGGACCCTATAATCGCCGGATTCCTTAACCTCTTCATAGGAATTGGGTACCTCTACCTTGGTTACAGGAAGGTCTTCGGATTGCCTACGGTTCTCTTTGTCATCGTCGTCTTCCTTGTTGATGTCGTGCTGGGAGTCTTCACCTTCGGGCTGGTCCCACTAATCATAGCGATACTCCTGGCCTACGACGGGTACGTCAAGGCGAAGGGCGAGAGGGGGTACGTCAACACCGAGCCGGCGCTTCTCTATCAGTGACGCAGTCACGCTCTCCACCGTCGAGGATCAACTCGCGCGGCAACCGGCGATCCTGAAATCATTCCTCGGCGAGCCTCTGCCTGAAGCCCCGCAGGGCTCACTTTTCGTCGGTGCTGGAGACTCCTACGCCGCTTCGAGCATCGCGAGCTGCCTCTCCTCGATGAAGTGCCATGCGCTCGACCCCTACGAGCTGGTCTCCGATACAGAGGTCGCAATGGGCAAGACAACGTACTTCGTGACGGTCTCAGGAAACACGGTTTCGAGCGTCTCGGCCGCTAGAGCCGCCAGGGGGGTCGCGAAGAGGAGGGTAGCGATAACGGCGAACGCGAAGGGGATGATAGCCGACGTCGTTGACGAAGTGATCTTCATCCCCTGTGGTTACGTGCCGAGGCTCCCCGGGACGCTCTCCTTCTCACTCTCGGTTCTTGCTCTCTTGAAGCTGGCCTTTGGCCGATTCAAGTGCGATCTCACCGGTGTCAGCTCGCGGGCGAGAAGCGATGCGGAGAAACTCCTGTTCTCCCGTGGGGGCACCACCTATTTCGTAGGCAACAACGCTGCCCTTCCTGTGGCCCAGTACTCTGCACTCAAGATGTACGAGTTCCTCGGAGCGAGAGCCCAAGCGGAACGGCTGGAGGAGTTCGGCCACGCCCCAGTCTTCTCCCTTCGCAAGGGCGACGCCGTCAACATATTCTGCGCATTCGACCCTCTACGCATCGGCCAGAAGCTGGCGGCCTCCCTGCGAGAGAGAGGGTTCAGTGCCACGGCGATCCTCCCATTTGGCTCGAACCGTTTCGAGCGGACATTCTACCTAGTCTTCCTGGCGCAGTTGGCGGTGCTCAAGAGGGCGAGATCGGAGGGACGTTCGCGTCCCTACTTCGTCGGCGCGAAGGGCAAACTCGCAGTCAGTGACTCGATGATTTACTGAGGATTCCTGCGATAGTGGATTCCGCCTTAGATGCGGGCTTAATGAGAGCCTCGGAATACCCTTCAGGCCTCCCAGACGCCATCCTTGACATCCATTCGAGGACTTGAGGAGCACTCAATTCAAATCGTTTCTTGCAGTCGTGCGCGCTAGTAGCCTAGTCATTGCCTCGAGCCATGGACTGCTGCAGGTCGTACAGCGCTATTACGTATCTTGGCTTCCCCCTTTTGGCCAGGATGGACCCTACCTTGTCCCCTATAGGCACTGTGGACACAAAGCTACCGAACATCCCAGTGACGAGCGTAGGAAGCACTGCCAACCCCCCAATTGCGACGCCGAGAACCCCGAGGACCATGGGCAGGTATCTCTTTGTCTGTCTTTTGGTAGCCGCCATCGATTCCATGGTCAAATTGGCCTCGTGAATCTTCTCCGCCACAGCTTCTGCCCTATCCCCCATCAAATGGACATCTTCCGCGCCGACCGCGTCCTGAAGCTCGAAGAGCGCCCGTCTAGCCTTCGACGTGTCCGAGGCTATGTCAATCGCGCTGTCCGCTCCCAGGGGGCGGATATCCAACAGAGGGAACCTCTGTCTCAACTGCTTGGCTATATCCACGGGGAAGGCGGAGTGCTCAGGCTCCTTCACCCCATGAGACCTGTAGAAGGACCAGGGCCAAGCCGTCTCGTCGGTCGAAATTACACCGTCCATGGCGTATGCTGGAATGGCTGCAAGGTGATCCCTCATCGTGAACAGTGCTGCCACCTGCGCCATCTTTGGTAGGCTGCTCTGGACCAGGTCTCGAACCAGCTCGCTGTAACCTGCTCTAGTTAGGTCGTAGTCCCAAGACGTCAGCTGATAGACGGTCTCGGTCAACGGAATGCCCGCCGCCGCGGCCAAGGCCGCCCAATCCTTGGAGGGCAAAACCGCCCTGGCTGCCGAGCTTGCGAAGTTCTCAACCCAAGGAACCGAGTGCACGTATTCGTCCCAGAACTTCATCCTCTGGAGGATGTGAGGTCTAGGATCCGCTAGGAGCTTGTTTAGGGGAAGGTCTTGTATGAAGATCGACGCGTAGTTATTGAAACCAAATTCCCTGATTTGGATCGAGGGCGGGCGCGTCTCGAGTATGGGGTCCAAGTAGTCGAGGCCCGCATACAGGTCTGGCTGGGAGTCCAGCACCAAGAGCACCTTGCCCTTCCGATTCAGCCACATCAGCTCGTCCACGGACAGTCCATAACTTGCGGCGAAGGCAGCCTCGTCCTGGAGCGCCATGACAGGCACTACAACGGCATCGTAGAAAGGGAGCTGAAGGAGGAGGGAGCCAAATAACCCGGCATTCAGGGCATTCGCCACGACCTTCGATTCGGTCTTCTGCTTGAACTCGGGATAGAACCGCCCATGCGACGGCGCCTCCTTGAACCCTCCCTGGTGCAGCTGGCTTAGCGTCTCATTCACGTGGTTCCACTCGCTTTGCTGGTATTCGGCCAGGCTTGATGCGTTCATTGTACTCCAAGGAGGGCGCTGATACATTTTGGCCGTCTGTGGGGTCTGAGACGCGCGCCCGCGCCCCAAGCCAAGTTCACTATACTTTCAGGCTCGCTCCGGCAGGCTGGCAGCCTATTGTTCGCCTCAAACCGACGGGAATGACCTAGACCGACATCAGGTACTAAGAGTTCACTTGAATGAGGCCGCAACTTCGCCATAAGTGGAAGTCGGGGTGAAGGTCCAGGGCGACGTCGTCGAACCTACCCAGTAGACGCCCCATTCTGCAGCAGACGACCAAGCATAGTTTCCGGGACCTATCATCGTGTAGCCGTTCCCTGGAGTCCAGGTCCCTCCCACGCTGTTCACCGCAGAAACGTCAACTACGACGGAGTACGCTGAGGGAGAGAAGGAACTCACCTGTGGGTTGCCAGAGCAGGACGACGCGCAGTATGACGTATGGTCAAGCGTCCCCGCTGCCCCCGAAAACTCGGCAATGAATCCATACGTGTAATAAGATGTGGAGGAGCTAACGGTTATCGTAACCGTCTCGCTCGACGTGGACAGCGCCGTGGCGTAGAAAATCTGAACGCAATCATTCACGCATTTGCTGATTGCCGAGGACCACGAATTGCCTTGTCCTCCTGCCGTGGTAGGATCGCTAACGGTAAAGGTCACGCCAGTGGTGTAAGTACCCACCATCACGATGAGAAGGTCCCCCTTCGTGACCTGGTTGCTGAAGGTAACGGTGAATTGTGTGGTGCAAGTAGTGCTGCAGGTGTTGTGAGCCTGATTTGTTTGGACTTCCGACCCCGCCTGTACCCAAAGCTTTGTTCCCTGTGCCGGTGTGGGCGTCGTACATCCGGAACTTCCGCTGACGCAGAAACTCATCGATTCAAGAGTGCTTGACAAGCCAATCCAACTGGGTGGACTGCCGGCCCCAACTGAAAACGCAAATCCTGTCAGACTCCCACCGTCGTAGACGTAGGCGGCTGCGGTGCTGCCCGACGGAGGCCAGGAAACCGTGTATGAGGGGTTCCATTCGCTGTTGAAGTAATAGCTAATCGCGGGTTCGACCATGCAGGGACAAGTGCCAGCACTTCCACCGCCTGGTCCCACTATCCAACCTACGTTGCTGCCGAACCCACTGAAGTCGCCTTGAGTCGAGTCATCTGTTTCAATGGCGGCGCTCGGTTGATTCCCAGTAACCATGTAAGGGTTCTCCCCTGAATGTAGGGCGACGGTGGTGAGTAAGTTCCCATTGTAGTAGAAGTCCCAAGAGGTGGTGCTTGCAACGTACTGAATCTTCAAGGGGTAGTAGCTGGACGTACCGAAGCTGATGGAGAACTCGGATGAACTCACAAGACCCGTGGAAGACCATACTTGGACTACCGCGTCGTAGCCTTGAGCGTTAGTGTAGGCGTCACCGGGGACAACGTTCTGAAGTACTAACTGATACCCG
>Ga0326728_10017832_pt1 | contig 14123 bp, 10 predicted proteins | sample MB3enrmetagenome_FD_207602 | JGI IMG/M metagenome (GOLD analysis project Ga0326728, IMG submission 207602) | Lab enriched peat soil microbial communities from McLean, Ithaca, NY, United States - MB31MN | ecosystem: Environmental > Terrestrial > Soil > Wetlands > Peat | place: USA: New York...
GCTTCCGAGGGGCGTGAGGCTTCCGAGGGGCGTGAGGCTTCCGAGGGGCGTGAGGCTTCCGAGGGGCGTGAGGCTTCCGAGGGGCGTGAGGCTTCCGAAGGCCACGAAGCTTCCGAGGGGCGTGAGGCTTCCGAAGGAGCCGAAGTTTCCGAAGGGCGCGAAGCCCGCGGGGCCCGTTTGATTCCCGGTGTCCGTGCAGCATTAGGAGGCGAGGTCGGCGATACCTGTCGCACCGGTGGCTCGATGTCATCCAGGTCTTCGAAGCCTGGCTGGACGAATCTCGGCAGGCCTTCGCCGCCTGGCTGCAGGGCCGGATAGTTGACACCCGAAGGCGGGTTCGAACCAGAGCCTGGTTGCGGCTCCACCTGCGCTTGGGGGTAGTTGATGATCACAGGTTGCGGCGGCGGTGGGGACCGCATGGCGGATTGCGGGGGCGGGTTCACGACGAGGGGAACAACCTGCGGCGGCCGTCTTTGTTCTTCAATCTTTCGCGAAAGATCAGAGATCTCGCCGAAGAGCTTGTTCACCATCTGTTGCTGCGTCTCGACGGACTCCTTCAATGACTTTGCAAGGACATTTTCTCCCTGCGGTGAAAGCGCGGGCTGGCCCGTCCCAGACGGAGACCGCTGCGCCGGCGAAGCCGGTGGCGCTCCACCCGGAGCGGAGCCCCCCCCCGTCGCCGGTCCGCCCGGGGCAAAGCCGCCTGAGGTGCGGCCGCTCTGCGGCGCTGATCCATCCAGGTTTGCCTCTGCCCCTCCGCGGGGAGACGGCGGCGGTTGGGGCTGGAAGGTTTCCAGTGCGGGGTTTTCCGCGTACAACTCCTGGTCTTTCAAGAGATTGACGAGGTTCGGCGGACGCTCATCCTCGATGGATATCGTCTCCTCCTGGACGGGTTCTTCTGCTTCCACCAGCCTCAGATCCTCATCCTCTTCCCGGACCGTGAAAACGGGCTCAATCCCGCCAACGCTAATGATTGGCACTGATTCCTCATCCAGCGGCTCGAGGTCTTCGACCAGGAGGGAATCATCCTCGACTTTTGCCTGTTCTTCTTTCCCCCTGTCCACGGTCAGCTCGCGCAGCCGGCGGATGGTCTTTTCCCGTTCGTTTCGGAAATCCTTTTCATGCTCAGCGATGGTCTGCTCATACTCCTCCATGGCCTTGGAGAGGGCATCCATGTCGCCGGGATCATTTGATTGCTCAAGCCGGTTGATGAGGCCCTCCATCGTCTCGATGGCTTTCTGCGGCTCGCCCAGCTCGCGGTACAGCTTGGCGAGCCTGTAACTTGCCTCCTTGGCCTGCGGGTTGGATTTCAGCACCTCGCGCAACGTCTGGGCGGCCTGCTTCTTCTGCCCCTGCGCAGCATAAATGTCCGCCAGGAGAACGCGGGCCCGCTGGTCCCCGGGGAAGGCTTCCAGGTAGCGAAGGACCTCCTGGCGCGCAAGGTCCGGCTTGCCCGTATCAGAAAGAAGGAGCGCCCTGTCCAGCCGGAACCCCTGGTCCTCCGGCGCGCTCTTTTCGAGCTTTGCATAGTACTCCAGGGCCTTGGAAGGCTGACCCATCTTTCCATGGGCCCAAGCAAGTCCTCGAAGCGCTTCGGCGTTGTTGGGTTCAACGGCAAGCACGGCCTTGTCATGCTCCACGGCCTCGGGGAAGTTGTCCATTCTGCGCAAGATGCTGGCAAGGCGCAGGTGGGAATCAAGGTCGTCGGGGGTCATCACAAGGAGGCGCTTCAACTCTTCCATAGCCTCGGTGAGCCGGCCCTCCTGTTCGTGCAGGGATGCAAGGTTCCCAATTGCCTGGGCGTAGTGCGGGTTCGCCTTGACGGATCCGTGGTAGGCCTGAACGGCCTCCTCTCCGCGGCCAAGGGCCGCCAGGACCACACCGAGGTTGTTCAGCGTCTGGGCGTCGGTGGGCGTTGTGCGCAAGACTTCGCGCAACGTCTTTTCCGCGCCTCGCTCATCCCCCAGCCGGTGCTGCACGACTCCCAGGTTGTTGAGCGCCTCGCTCCAGCCGCGTCGGGCGCGAGTAGCCGCTTCGTATTCCTGCCTGGCTTCAGGCAGCCGGCCCATGCGCTCGTACACCACGCCGAGGTTGAAATGCAGGCGCGGCTGATTGTTATCCACCTGCAGCCCTTTCAAGTACGTGCGCACCGCCTCCGTGTTTCGGCCCTGCTCCTCGAGGACCGTCCCGAAGTTGATGTAGGAGGGCACAAAAGTAGGGTCGACGGCAATCGCCTTCGCGAAGTTCTCCTCCGCGAGTGCCCTGTTACCAAGGGATTTGTAGACGTTTCCAAGGTTGTAATACACGTCCCCACGTTGTGGGGAAAGAGCAATGGCTTTTTCCAGGTGGGGAACGGCTTCGCTGAACCGCTCGATCTTCCTCAGGATGACCCCGAGGTTGTTATGTGCTTCGGTGTAATCGGGCCGGGAGTCAATGGCCTTCTGGAACAGCTCGATGGCTTTGCGGTAGCGGCCTGTCTTGTCGAACACAGTCCCCAGCAGGTTTAAGGCGACCGCGGAATCAGGCTCGCTGACAAGGATGCGCTGCGCGAGCTTCTCAACGAGCGGGTATTCTCCCATCTTGAAGGCGTTGCGGGCCCGCGTGAGAATCTCGGGGGTCGTCATTGGTTTCACTTGAATATCCTCGAGGGACGGGCGCTCACTTCCGGAGAGAAGTCGCTTTTCTGCGGCGGTTCAGAATCATCATAGGCCACTACGGCGAAGTAGTACAGGTTGCCGTTTGTGAGCCCCGTTATCTCGACACCGGTTTTTGTTGCCGCATCTATCGGCGAATCCCCCTCGGTGGCGCCGACTCCCAGGTAATTGCCCGGGGAGGTCCCATAGTAGACCATGTAGCCTTTTACCCCCAACTCGTTCACGGGGCGCCAGCTCAAGGTCACTTTGCCATTCCCTGGGGTAGCAATGACGCCTGCCGGCGGCGCCGGCGGCTCGTTGGGCTCGTAGACGACGCGGAGACTGGAGACCCGCGGGGTGAGGTTGCGCGTGCCGTCCGGGTAGAGAACCACCATGAGTTGGAGGTAGCGGCCCTTGAGAGTGTCCTTGAAGTCACCCGGAGGCGTGAAAGGCAACCAGTCAGTGTCGGTTTTGAGGAGGCGTGGATTTTGCCAGACGTCGGAGACTTGATAGTAGAACTCAACACCGGAGTCTCCGGGGGTCGTGTATACCGCCTCAATGCGGGAGATCCGCGTCGAGGCGAATCCAAGATCGATAATGCTCGATGTGGCCGTCCCGGTCTTGCCCGCGAAGCGCTGGATCATCGGATCATCCACGACACGCCGTGAGACGCGAAGTTCATCGAGGAATCCCGTGAATCCGGCGCCGAGCACCAGCGGTCCGGCCTCCTCCAGCCCCAACCGCGGCACGGCGATCGAACCGCTTTCGCGGCCGTTGTCCGTGACATGCACAATTGCCTCTGGTACGCCATCGATCAGGTATTCCAACAGGCCGCTCCTGGCGCTGAAGCGCAGGAGGTGATGGTGCCAGGCGCGAGGGATAAGCTTCCGAGAGCCAGATAGGGTTAGGGGGAACCACGAGCCCGCGGGAAGCGCGAAAAAGTTCTGGAAATCCCAGACCAACTTCCGATCCTTGACGAAACAGCGCAGGCTTTGCGCCGCCAGCTGATTTTTTGCCGGCTCCCCTGCCTTCGCGGTTCCTGTCCAGGAAAGCACTGTCTCCCCGTCGGAGAGGGTTGCCGGATACAGCCAGAACTCAATGGAGACGTCGCCCCAGACTGCCCCGGGAGCGAACAAGGCGCCCGGCGGAGCTTCTAGGCTGACTCCCGAGCGCTCGCCGTTAAATACCGCGCTGCCGCCACCAAGGGCGAACACCTTGTTTTCGATCCTGGGCGCGGAATCGATGAACCGATATGTTCCTGCAGGCTCGAGGGCGGCGTCATTGTCGAAGTGCAGAAGCAGCTCGGTCGAGCCGTCAGGGACGTACTCACCGTAGGAAAGGGCAAGGTCCTTGAATCCCCAGCGGCCGTCGACTCGTGTCACACCGTCGAGGGACTGCATGTCGCTCCACAGATTTTTCTTCCCGAGCTCGATCGACTTCTCGAGGCTTCTCGCCGTGGCGGCGGCAAGCAGAAAGCACACGAGGAGCGCTCCGGATCGTATTCCATTCCGGATCATCGATTTGTACATTGGTAATATAATCGGAATACAGGGGTGATTCTATTGAAGCCTTTCGATCCGCGGGAGCGGGACTTTCCCGACAAGCCGGGCGTCTACATCATGAAAGACGCCGGCGGAGAAACGATCTATGTAGGCAAGGCACGCAGCCTCAGAAACCGCGTGCGCTCGTACTTCGCGGGGGAAAAGGATATCAAGACGAGGTTCCTCCTGGCGGCCATGGCGGACATTGAGGTCATCATCACCAACACCGAGTACGAGGCGCTGCTGCTGGAGAACAACCTCATCAAGCAGCGCAAGCCTCGCTACAACATCGACCTGAAGGACGGCAAAACCTACCCCGTGATCAGGCTCACCGCGGAGGACTTCCCGCGCGTGTACCGCACACGCCATATGGTCTTCGACGGATCCGAGTACTTCGGCCCGTTCCCCAAGCCCCAACAGATCGACCTGTACTTGAAGCTCATCGAGCGCCACTTCCCCCTGTGCAAGTACCGGGGCTCGAGGAGAGCCCAGGGCTATCCCTGCCTCAACTACCACATGGGAAGGTGTGCCGGAGCCTGCTGCGGCAAGATTACCCGGGAGGAGTATCTCGCCATCGTCGACGGAGTCCGCAAGCTGCTCTCCGGCCGGGTGGAGGAGCTGGTGCGCGAGCTGCGCGACAAGATGAAGGCGGCATCGGACATCCGGGAGTACGAGCGCGCCGCGAAGCTGCGCGACCAGATCCTCGCAATCGAGGAGCTGTCGGGTGACCAGCGTGTGCAGGAGTTCAGCGAGGAGGACAGGGATTACATCGCCCTGGCTCCAAGCGGGGAAGCCCTCGTTGTCATAGTTCTTCAGGTGCGGGAAGGCAAGCTCCTGGGCAAGGAAGTGTTTCGAGTTGCCGAGTATTCCCCCGATGAGGAGGCGATGTCGCATTTCATCGCAAGGTACTATTCAGAGCGCAAATCCGTCCCTGACGCTCTCTACGTGTCGAGCGCCGTGGATGCGGAGAACCTTTCCGCCTACCTGCGCGAGCTCGCCGGTCGGCAGATCGCCGTTAAAGTTCCCCAGCGGGGGAAGCACATTCAGCTCTTGGCAATGGCAGCGGAGAATGCCCGCGAGGAAGCGGCGAAAGAGGCGCGGGGGGCAGGGATGAGCGCTGCTCTGGAGGGGCTGAAGATGGATCTGGAGCTGCCGGTACTGCCTCGGCGCATCGAGGGGTTTGATATCGCCCACCTTGAGGGCACCGATACCGTGGCCTCGCTCATCCGTTTCACCGACGGCAGGCCCGACCGCAAGCTGTATAGGGGTTTCAACATACGGTCCCTTGACGGAAAGATCGACGACTTCGAGTCGATCAGGGAAGCGGTGGCGCGTCGCTACACCCGTGTGCTGAACGAGGAGCTGGAAAGGCCGGACCTCATCGTGATTGATGGAGGAAAAGGGCAGCTGAGCGCGGCGCGGGGGGTCCTGGCCACCATCGGGATGGGGGACATCCCCGTCATCGGGCTCGCCAAGAAGAAAGAGGAAATCTTTCTTCCCGGTCGCGAGGATTCCCTCCTTTTGGACGAGGCTTCTCCATCGCTTCGAATCCTCGAAGCGGTACGGGACGAATGCCACAGGTTTGCCACAAAGCTGAACAAGAAGAAGCGGGCCAAGCATGTCGCAATGACGTATCTCGAGGCGATACCGGGAATTGGCCAGACGCGCAGCAGGCGTCTTATGCAGGTCTTCGGTTCCCTGGAAGCCATCCTGGGCTCCTCGGTGGAGGAGCTCCAAAAGAAGGCCCACCTGCCTAGAGAGAGTGCTGCCACGCTCCTTGCCCGGCTCGCTGAACGATATAATACACAAGGAGGTGCAGAAGGAGCGCGTGAAGGTCGCTCCTGATGGAGCGCATGCGCTCATCGAAGGCTGCCAAGAGGAGGCGGATGTTCTCGAGGTCAGCCACGGAGAACTTCCTCGCTCCTTCCAGGTATGTTCGCTGGTTTCTCTTGCTCATGATCCGAAGCCGAGTGAACGCCTCTGATACCTCGAAGTTCTGCGCTTGCAGCCTCTGCAGGGAGGCAAGCCGGCGAAATTGTATGAGGAGGCCACTTGTGATCTGCGTCGCTTCGGCCTCCCGGGAGAGCAGGATCTTGTCCAAAACCTCTTGCGCCCCGGCAAGCTCCCTTTCGCACAGACGATCGAACAGAGTGAAGACGTTCTCTTCTTTCGAGTGGTAGATGTATTGCTCGACGTCCCCGAGGCCGATGGTGGCTCCCGAGCCGAAGAACAACGCGAGCCTCTCGCACTCGGTGCGCAGGTCACGCGTGTTGTTCTCCACCATGTCCAGGATATAATCCACCGCATCTGGGTCGATCTGCACCTTTCGCTGACGGAAGTAACTCAGGATCCAACCCTGCTTCTGGTTGTCGAACATCTCCCAGAAGATCTTCTGGCGCTCCTTGGGGACGGCGGCCAGGATCTTACGCTCCACCTCTGAGGCAAAACCGCTGGTGGCCAGCACAAGGGTGGCGTCCGGCGCCGGGGATGAAAGATAGTCGACAATGAGCGCTACTTCCTCGGCCCGCTTCAGCTGCTCGATTCCCGAGTAGATGACCAGCCTGTGATGGGAGAAGAGCGTCTTGTTCCTCAGGCACAAGACCACATCTGCGGCGCACGAGTCCCCTCCATAGAAGCGGGTGGTCTCGGGCGGTTGTCCGCCTTTGGCCGCGAGGCCTTCCTTGAGCTTATCTATGAAGCCGGTCTTTTCCCCCTCCTCAGGGCCGAGGAGGAGGTGGATGTCACCGAGGGGAGCCGGGCTCACGCGTAGCTTCTCATGAGGAAGGCGAGCTTTCCCAAGATGCGGACGTTCTGCGTATAGATGGGAGGGTATTTAAGGTTTTCCGCTTTCAGTCGGACCCGGTTTTTTTCCATGAAGAAACGCTTCAGTGTCACGGCCTCGTCCACCATGGCCACGACGATGTCTCCGTTGTCAGCTGAGCTCTGGTGCACTACCACCACCGTATCGCCATCGAAGATCCCCGCGTCCTTCATGCTGTCACCCTTGACCCGCAGGGCAAAATGGGGAGACGCGCCGAGGGCATTCGCGGGCACCTGCACGAAGCCTTGCAGGTTCTCTTCCGCGAATAGCGGCTTCCCGGCGGCAACGCTTCCCAGCAGGGGCACGGAAGCCATCTCGTCCTTGTCCGCCTCCGCGTCGCGCATGATCTCGATGGCCCGGGACCTGTTGCCGTGACAGCGAATGTAGCCCTTTTTCTGCAGCGCCTTGACGTGGTCATAACTACCCTTCACGGAGAAGCGGAAATTGACTGCAATCTCGCGGATGGTAGGGGGGTAGCGGTTCTTATGAATGAACTCCCGGATGAAGTCAAAGACCTCGCGCTGGCGTTGGGTGAGCCCTTTCATGAAGTGCTATTTCTCCACCGACATTTTCAGTTTCTTCATCTTACTGTGGAGGTTGCTCGCGTAGACACCCAGGGACTCGGCTGCCCGAGAGATGTTGCCGCTCGCCTCGCGCAGCCGCGCGGCTATTAGGTCCCGTTCAAAACTCTCCCGCGCCTGTGCGAGGGTCATATCCGCATAGGCGGTGAGGGCTTCATTCGCCTGTCCCTGCGAGGTCCCCCCGAGGAACGACTTCACCGAATCAGCGGAGATAACTTCCTCCTCGCACATTATATTAATCCTCTCCACAAAGTTTTTCAATTCCCTAATGTTGCCGGGCCAGTGGTAGGAACGCAGGATGCGCATCCCTTCGGAGGAGACCGTCTTGGCCTCCTTGGCGGATGGCCGTTTGAACTTCTGCATGAAGTACCCAACCAGCTCGCTCATGTCATCCATGCGCTCCCGCAGCGGCGGCAGGAGGATGGGGACCACGTTGATGCGGAAGAAAAGGTCCTCACGGAACCTCCCCTTCCTGATCTGCTCCTGGATGTCCTTGTTGGTGGCCGATATCACGCGCACATCCACGGAGATGGATTCCTCTGCTCCTACTCGTTCGAAACGCATCTCCTGGAGCACCCGCAGCACCTTCGCCTGGGTGACCAAGGACATGTCTGCAATCTCGTCCAGGAAGAGGGTCCCGTGGTTGGAAACCTCGAGCTTGCCCCTGCGCCGAGCGAGCGCGCTGGTAAAAGCCCCCTTCTCGTGGCCGAAAAGTTCGCTCTCGATGAGGCTCTCCGGGATGGCTGCGCAATTCAACTCCACGAAGGGCCCCGCGCTGCGGGTGCTCCGCGCGTGCACTTCCCTGGCCACAAGCTCCTTGCCGGTACCGTTTTCCCCTAGGATGAGGATGCGCGAGTCGCTTGCCGCCGCTTGTTCGATGAGTCCGCGGACCGCCTTCATGCCCGGGCTGGAGCCGATCATGCGGTCGTCGATGAAGATGCTTTTCTTGAGCGACCTGTTTTCCTTGCGCAGGTCCTCCATCGCCAATGCGTTTCTGACCACGGTCATGGTCCTATCCAAGGAAAGGGGCTTTTCGAGGAAGTCGAAGGCCCCCATCTTGGTGGCCTGAACGGCGAGGGAGATGCTGGCGTGTCCCGAGATCATGATCACCTCGACATCGGGGTACTGTTCCCGCATCTTCTTCAGGACGTCCATGCCTCCCATATTGTGAAGCCACACGTCGAGGAACACGAGATCCACCTCGTTCGCAGCGAGGTCGCCGAGGCCCTGGATTCCGTCCTCAGCGTCCAGCACCGTGTAGCCTTCATCCTCGAGGATGTCGCGCAGCACGGTGCGGATGCCCGGCTCGTCATCGATGATAAGGATTGTGCTCATGCGGGGGCTCCTGCCGAGGCGGGGATGTCGATGAAGATCGTGGTGCCGCTGGAGCCATCGCTTTCCGCCCACACGTTCCCTTTGTGGTCGAAGACGATGCGTTGCACGATGGCAAGCCCTAGACCCGTTCCATCCTTCTTTGTGGTGAAATATGGGTCAAAGACCCGTTCCCTGTCCTGCTCGCGGATACCCGTACCTGTGTCGCTTATGGCTATGCGGCAATAGGAGATGTGCGCCTTCTTTACGATGTCCGTCCGCACCCCAACGAGCCCTCCTTCCGGCATGGCTTGGATTGCATTGGTGAAAAGGTTGGCGAAAACGCGCTTCATCTGATTCCTGTCCACGTTCAGGACCAGGGAGTCCGGGACGCTCGCGATGTCGATCTTCACGGAGGAGGACAGGCTCGCGTAGACCGAGGTGACCTCTTGGAGGATTTTTTTCATTTTCACCGGCACCGGCTGCGGCACGGGCAGCTTGGCGAAATCTCCGAACTCCCGCAAGAGCCGCTCCAGGTTCTCCACTTCTTGGATGATAGCCGACACGGAGGAACCGAGGACCCTTCCGAACTCCTCACCGCCTGCCGCTGTAGAGATGTCCGCGTGCTTCTTCAATATCCTCTGAGCGGACAGCTTGATGGGCGTGAGGGGGTTCCTGATTTCGTGGGCCAGGCGCTGAGCGATCTCCTGCCAGGCCGTGATGCGCTCGGCCTGGAGGAGCTTCCTACGCGAGCGGTCCAGCTCTGAGACCATTCCGTTGAACGACTCCACAAGGCCGGACAGCTCGTCCCGCGGGCGCGTGAGGATGCGGAAGCTAAAGTCTCCCTCCGCCACCCGCCGGGTGGCGTCCTCCAGGTGGACGATCGGACTGATGATTCTCTCGGTGAGCAGGAAGCTCACAAGGATGGTAATGAAGAAGATGGGCAAGGAGAATAGAAAGAAGAACCCTACGAGCACTATCTGGAAAAGCTCGCGGAAGCGGTCCAGCGCGGTGAATAGCGTGAGGCTCTCCGTGAGTCGCCGCGCGTTGGTGCGAAGCGTACCGGGCAAAAGTGAGCTTGCCACCCCGGTAACCCGCTGTCCGTCTTCGGTGAAGACCTTCACGTCCCTCAAGATGCTCACGTCACTTCGGTCCTCGCGGGGCTGAATGCCGCCAGAGCCTCGCACGGTGGAGAAGTCGGAGATGCGCGTGCGCGGGTCACCGCGAAAGGCGATCTCGCGGCCGTCCGGCCAGAACAGCTGCAGCGAGCTTATCCCCGAGTTGATTTCCTGAACCGATTGCCAGGCTGTGTCGGGGTCGCTGGCGAACTGGCGCATGAGGGAGGTCGCAAGCGAACCTTCGGCAAAGGAGCGCAGGTTCTCTACGCGTTCATCCTGGTAGTCGATGGCCATCCGAGAGGCCCCTCGAAGCGCTTCGCCTATGGAGGAGCTGAACCAGGTGCCCATGGCGGAGTTGATGAACGTGATTGCCAGGAGAGACTGCGGCACGGCCGAGAGCACAGTGATGAGAATGAAAAACAGCGTGAGCCGCAGCTTGAGGCCTGCGCCGGCCTGGCGCATGGCGCGCTGGCGCAGGAGGCGCAGGATTTGGAAGACGGTGACTCCCAGCAGGACCAGGGACAAGGCAAATGCCACCACGAGCGCGATGGTCGTAGGCGCCGTTTCCGTGCCGGCAATGGTGACGATGAACGTTCGCGAGAAAGCGATGATGACGCCGATGAGGATGGAGAACAGAAGAATGAGGATGATGAGGCCACGCGAAGTGTTTTCCGGGGCGCCGAGCGGTCGTCTCATTGCGCCTCCCGCTCTTCCCAGGGAGTGGTGTAGGAGGCGGCTGCTCCGACAAGGGTAACGATGGTGAGCGGTGGCATTAGCCGCACCGGCTCCAAACGCGCGCGGGCGCTCACGTACAGCCGATCTCCTTCCCGAGGGGGAAACCGCAAGACCGTGAGGTCCCCAAGAGAGAGGAAACCCGAGAGCAGGTCAGGGGCGTTCGTGTAGGCTGCCCGCGAGCCATCATCGGACTCCACCACGAACTTCCTGTCCAGGAAGTCCCAGAAGGCGCTTCGGGCAACGCTCGTTTCCATAAGCAGCTTGTCCCCCAGAAACGGGAGAAGGCCGCCGCGTCGCCGGTAGACCCTGAGAGTATAGACAATGCGGGCTTCCATTCCGTTCCGAAGGGAGGAGACCAGCTCCTGCTCTTTGTTCCAACGGAACCAGAGGCTCGCGTGGATGCCGTCAGGCCGGACGCTCACGCCCAGGTCCATGAATTGAGCCCAGGCCGGCGTCGCCGCGAGCGCGGCTAGGAGGACCAGAATGAGGAGGGGAGGGAACGCCCGTAGCGGCTCATTCCTCCTCGAAGCGGTTTTCGAAGAGTTTTTCGATGGCATCAAGGGCCTGCATCTCGTCGGGCCCGTCGGCTATGAGCTTCAGCGGCGTGTTGTACGTGGCCCCCAGAGTGATCACTCCCATGATCGACTTCCCGTTGACTCGCTCGCTGTCCTTCTCGATGTAGATCCGGGACTCGAACTCGCTGGCTGTCTTGACCAACAGCGCTGCGGGGCGAGCGTGCATCCCTGCCCGGTTGCGGATTGTGACCATGCGCTCCACCATGTGCCCTCATTTCTCATTCAGAAACTTAACGCGCGTGCTTTCCGTCTCCAGCCAGTTCATCACGTTCTTGTTGAACTCCCGAGCGGAGTAGTAGCCCATTTTTTTCAGCCGTTCGTTTCGAGCCGCGGTCTCGATGATCACGGGGATGTTACGCCCCGGTTTGATGGGAATGACGACCAGCGGGACGTGAACACCGAGGATGTCGATGGTGTTCTCCTCGGAGCCGATCCGGTCATAGTTCTTCTTCGCATCCCAGAACTCCAGTTGCACGACGAGCTGGATCTGCTTCCTGTCCCGGATTGCCCCTACGCCGAAAAGATGCGTGATGTTGATGATTCCCAGACCGCGGATCTCCATGTGGTGGCTCACCACCTGGGCTCCGCTTCCCATAAGGATGTTGCCGCTCACCCGGCGAATCTCCACGGAGTCGTCCGCCACCAGGCGGTGGCCTCGCTCGATGAGGGACAACGCGGATTCGCTCTTACCCACGCCGCTGTCCCCCTCGAGGAGAACTCCGATGCCAAACACCTCCACGAGCACGCCGTGGACCGTCTGTTTGGGCGCGAAGATGGTGGACAGCACCCGCAGGATCCGCATGGTGAACTCCGAGGAGGAGAGGTCGGTCTGAAGGATAGGGCAACCCGACTTTTCCGCGATGTCGAAGAAGTCGGCTGTGGGTTCCAGGGAATGAGTGAAAACGCAGCAGGGGATCGGGAACTCGAAGAGCTTCTCCATTTCCTCGCGCCGTTTCTCCGTGGCGAGCTTTTGAAGAAAGGCGTTCTCTCCCCTGCCAAAAATCTGGATGCGCTGGTGGGCGAAGTTTTCATAAAAACCGCCCAGCTCGAGCCCCGGCCTATTGATTTCCGTGACGGAGATCTCCCGAATGAGGCCGGGCCTTCCGGCGATGCATTTTAGGTTGAGGGCGTCGTTCTCCCGCAGGTCAAGCTGGAGGAGGTCGAGCACCCGGAACTTCTCGATCTGTGACGCCATATGGGCTTATTCCTGCTCCTTCGCAGGCTCCTGTTTTTTGTGGTGCTCCTGGATCTTCGACTTCTCCTTTTCCACCTTGGCCTCCAGCCTGTCGAACAGTCCGTCGATGCCGGTGTTGAGGTTGAAGTTCTCCTCTCCCATGTGAATGGTGCTTCCCCAGCGGAAATTGACGGTGGCCTCCACCTTAAAGAGGTTCTTCTCTTTGGTGAGGTTCAGCAGAAAGTCGATAATAAGGTCTTTTGCGAAGTCTAAACGAGGCATTTTCGCATCAATATACTGCCTGATTGCTTCGGTGACTTCCAGGTGTATCCCCTTGATCTCGACGTTCACGTACGCCTCCTCTGGTAGGAAGAGTCTATGGCCAGCTCGCCTCGGTACTTGGCGGCTGTCCTGCGGGCTATGGATATGCCCTGAGCGGCCAGCATCTCCACGATTTTCTGGTCCGAAAGGGCCCCCCCTCCCTCCTTCCCAATGATTTCCCGAATGATTTCCTTGACGCCCTCCTTTGAAAACCGCGAGCCGCTTGCGCTGGTGCCCGCGACCGAGTTTGAGAAGAAATGCTTCAGCGAGAAGATACCCCACTCTGTCTGGACGTACTTCGCCGAGGTGATCCTGGATACAGTGGCCTCATGGACGCCGATCTCCCCGGCAATGTCCTTCAACGTCAAGGGCTTCAGGTACTTGGGGCCTTTGACAAAGAACTCCCGTTGAAACTCCACGATGGCGCGGCACACCTTCAGGAGTGTCTCGTTCCTCTGTCCGATCGTACGGATGAACCACCGCGCGTCCTGGAGGTTCTGCGTCACGAACTGTCGGGTCTTCGGGTCCTTCGCCTTCTCCTTTCCGGCGGACATCTGCTCGAACAGCGGGCTGATGCCAAGGACCGGAATAACCTCATCATTCAATATAATCACGAACTCCCCGTCCTGCAGGGTGACCTGAACGTCTGGCAGGACGTAGCGCACGACGTCGCGGGTGAGGCTCCTGCCGGGAAGCGGGTCCAGGGTGCGCACGAACGCAATAATCTCCCTCAACTTGGTCTCGGAGATTCGCATGCCTTTCTCGATATCCCGCAGCTTCTGCTTCTCCAGCTCCGTAAACCACTTCTCCACTAGCTCCGCGGCCCGGGGGTGGGGCGACGGGTGGCGCCTTATCTGGACCAGGAGGCTTTCCTGGACGTCTTTCACGCACACCCCTACCGGGTCCAAGCCTTGGATGATGTCGAGGACTTTCGGGAGCACCTCCTTCTCGTTGTCTTCCTTCAGCAATATCTCCAGCGGCTCGCGGTGGAAGCCGTTCTCATCCAGGTTTCGGATCAGAAGCTCCCCCACGGTCACCCACAGCTCGGGAATGGGCTGCAGCGCAAGCTGCGCCAGGAGGTGTTCCTGGAGGCTTTCGGGAAGCGAAAGCGCTCCTTCTATGAATTGCCGCCGCGCGTCGCTGGCGGCTTCCGCCTCCGCGCGGGAATAGCCAGTGTCCGAGGAATGATCAAAGAAGTCCCCATCGCCCTCGCTTTTTTCCCGGGCGGGCAGGGAATCCAGGGAGACCGTCGAGCGGTCCTCTACAACCTGGAGGGCAGGGTTTTTTTCCATCTCTTCTTCAATGGTGGTCCG
>Ga0326728_10017833_pt1 | contig 14123 bp, 12 predicted proteins | sample MB3enrmetagenome_FD_207602 | JGI IMG/M metagenome (GOLD analysis project Ga0326728, IMG submission 207602) | Lab enriched peat soil microbial communities from McLean, Ithaca, NY, United States - MB31MN | ecosystem: Environmental > Terrestrial > Soil > Wetlands > Peat | place: USA: New York...
CCACTCCAAATCCGGTGAAGTTGTACAGCACCGTATCCGTGGAGCTGTACACTGCGCAAGATTGGGAGGAGGCATCGTAGCCAGCGCATGCCAGCTCGAAGACGGTGCCGTTTCCGGTTGCACCGCCGTTGGACGTGGTTCCAAAGAGGTTTCCCGACCTGTCCAGAATGAGGCTAGCGATCGGGTCTTCTCCGTTGCTTCCGTAGAAACTATCCAGCACCATATCCGTGGAACTGTAGGTTTCACAGGATTGGGTGGAGGCATTGTAGTTCTTGCAAGGGAGCTCGAATATGGTGCCCCCATCGCCTTCGCCACCCTCTACAGTGGTTCCGAACAGGTTCCCCGCTCCATCCAGGGTCAAGCTGGCGTGGGGAACCGCACCGTCGCCTCCTGAGCCGGTGAAGCTATAGAGCACTGTACCTGTGGAGCTGTATGTCTGGCAGGAATGAGAGGTGGAATTGTAGCTGGTGCACGCCAGCTCGATGACCGTGCCGTTGTCGCTTGCGCCGCCCGTGCCAGTGGCTTCATATAGGTTTCCCGCTCCGTCCAGGATCAAGCCGGAGTAAGGCATTTCGTAGTTGTTCGCGGACCATGGGATGCTGTACAGCACCGTATCGGTGGAGTTGTATACCTGGCAGGTATGAGCGGTGGAATTGTAGCTGGTGCACTTTAGCTCGAAGATAGTGCCATTGTTGATTGCGCCGCCGTAAGTAGTGGTTCCGAAGAGGTTACCGGCCCCGTCCAGGATCAGGCCGGCTTCGGGCATTCCCGCGTCGCCGTTGTATGCCGTGAAGCTGTACAGCACCGTATCCGTGGCATTGTAGGCCTGGCATGAGCGGGCGGTGGAATTGTAGCTGGTGCACTTCAGTTCGAAGATCGTGCCCCCTCCGCTTGCGCCGCGGTAAGCCGTGGTTCCAAAGAGGTTGCCCGCCCCATCCATGATCAAGCCGGCTTCGGGCGATCCTCCGTCGCCTCCGGAACCGGTGAAGCGGTACAGGGTGCTGAACGTTTGGCCTTGTGCCGGCCGGGAGGCGAGGCACAAAATCGCCGGCATGCATAGCGCGAAGAGCACGACGGAAAGGGGCCAACGCGGGAATAGAAAACGTTGCGGACGGTAAGAATGCGGCATAAGCGGGCACCTCAGCAGGTTCTGCGCGCGGACAGCATTCGAAGAGTTGTCCCAATGTTACAACAGAAACCCATGAGTGCTTCGCGGCTGCTCGATTCGGACAGTATCAATCCCGAAGCGTCGGCTACTGTCGGGCAATCTCAGTTGTTAACTTCAGGGCGAATCACTCATTGACCGAGTTCCGCCCGGATGGTCGCCGAAACGTCAGTAACTCATCGGCCAACATCAACGCAGGTTGCACTGTCGTGCACTGGAGGGCGGCATCAACAGCCGCTTGCTCGCCTTGAACCATGCTCGCGCCGCCGCTTCGCAGGGGAAGCTGGCCTTGACTAGGGCAAACGCGTCTTAGTCTCCCCGATTTCTATCCACGTTTGGTTTTGTAACAGGGCACGACTTCAGTCGTGCCGCCACGGAAGCATTAGATAATAAGGGCTTTAGCCCCTGCCAACCTTTCCATGTCCCCTTTGCCGATTGCCGGCCGATGGCGCGAGCAGGGGCTAAAGCCCGCCGCCCTTCCTTTGCCCATGTGCGGCACGACTAAAGTCGTACCCTGGTTACAAAGCGCATGAATTCAATACTTTGCGCAGTGTTTTCTCTTTCCGTACTGGAGCAAATCTAGATGCGCTTGCCCTGAGGCTGTGACGGCGCTCCAGTAGCTCATAGGGGCTCTCCGCGCATACCTGCTCAGAGCAGGTCCATATCCGAGTAAATGAACCCCTGTTGTGCCAGAGCCTGCTTTCGCTCGGAGTACCGCGCCGTAGCCTCTTGAAGGGTAGCAAATGCCTCAATCCGAGGCTCGTCCCACACCTCCTGGCTGCCCTCGTCATTCCAGCGCGCGCGGGCTTCGCGCACACAGTAGACAGGCTCCCCGGCGGAGTCGGAATCGTAAAGGCGCAACTCGCAGAACTCCTGACCGCGGAGGGGAGCCTTGGGATCGCCGGTCTTTGAGAGCACTTCCTGCATGGTGAAACACGGCCTCTTTGAAGAAAAGACTACTACATGAGGGAAGGCACATGCCGCGCCGGAGCCGCTCCCTGGCCGGGGGTGACGGGTATCACTGCACTACGCATCTCGCGGTAGCTACGTTAATGCGGGCTTTTGTGGTGTTTTAGGAGGGTCCGGAGGGTTGCCCCTTGGACCTGCAAGAGCAATGCCAAAGGGTTCGATTGAGGTGCGTGGCGGAGGCAAGGGGATGGGCGATGCGGAAAGGCGGGACCGGGGCTTGCTGCGGGTAGACACGGACGAGTGCAAGGGTTGCGGTCTTTGTGTTGAGGCCTGCCCGCCCAAGGCGATCCGTTTGAGCGAGCGGCTGAATCGCTACGGCTACCGGACGGCGATCTATATGGGCGCGGGCTGCACGGGCTTCGGTATCTGCTTTATGGCCTGCCCTGAGCCGGGGGCCATCACAGTGCTGCGCAGGGTCACCCCCAAAGCCGCTGAAGGGCGTACGCCGGCAAAGTCCATCGAGGGAGCGTGCTCATGCGCAAGCAACTGATGAAGGGCAACGAGGCCATCGTCAAGAGCGCAATCCTGGCCGGATGCCGCGCCTTCTATGGCTATCCCATCACGCCGGCCAGCGAGATTGCCGAGACGGCAGCCAAGTATATGCCGGAGGCGGGAGGCATCTACCTGCAGGCTGAAAGCGAAGTGGCGGCCATGAACATGATCTACGGCGCTGCTTCAACGGGGGTTCGGGCCATGACGGCCTCGAGCGGGCCGGGGATCAGCCTGATGCAGGAAGGCATCAGCTACATGGCCGGCGCCGAGCTGCCCTGCGTGATCGCCGATATCACCCGCGGCGGGCCGGGGTTGGGCAACATTGCCGCCGAGCAGGGCGACTATCACCAGGCGGTGAAGGGCGGCGGCCACGGCAACTACCGGACCATTGTGCTGGCGCCCGACTCCGTGCAGGAGATGGCCGATCTGACCGCGCTGGCCTTCGAGCTGGCAGACCGCTATCGCAACCCGGTGGTCCTGCTGGCGGATGGATTCATCGGGCAGATGATGGAGCCGGTGGAGTTCTCTCAAGACGCAATCGTCCCGCCCCCGCCGGAGTGGGCCGTGCTGGGCACCCAGGAGACGCGCGGCAATCTCATCACCTCGCTGCACCTGGATTGCGATGAGATGGAGGCCCACCTGCTCCATTTGGAGGCCAAGTACAAGCTGGCCCGGCAACGCGAGGCGCGCGCCGAGGAGTGGCGCACCGATGGAGCCGAGATTGTGCTGGTTGGCTACGGGATCGTGGGGCGGATTCTGAAGGCTGTGGCAGCCGAGGCGCGCGCCGATGGACTCAACATTGGCGTGCTTCGGCCCATCACGCTCTATCCATTCCCCACCAGCCATTTTGAGCGGCTCGCTGCCACGGCGCACGTATTTGTGGTGGTGGAGATGAGCAACGGACAAATGCTGGAAGATGTGCGCCTGGCCCTGAACGGTACTCGCCCGGTGGAGTTCTTCAGCCGCCTGGGCGGCATTGTGCCGTCGCATGAGGAGGTGCTGCGGTTCGTGCGCGAGCAGGCTCTTCGTTACCTTCCAGGTTCGCTGCCGGCCCTCGTGGCGGAGGAGGAGCGGCTGGCCAATGTCTAGCGAGACAGTTTCAGAATACGTGGTGGCGCACTCCAAGGCGAAGTCCTTTTACGAGCGTTATGAGCGCAAGCAGGAGTTGCAGCACGCCACCCACTTTTGCCCCGGCTGCGGCCACGGCGTAGCGCACAAGCTGCTGGCGCGCGCCATCGATGAGCTGGGCATCCAGGACAGAACCATCCTGGTTGGCCCGGTGGGCTGCGGGGTATTCACTTACAACTACTTCGACGTGGGCAACATCTCGGCCGCGCATGGCCGTGCGCCGGCCGTGGCTACCGGAGCCAAGCGGGGCCGCCCGGAGAGCATTGTCATCAGCTATCAGGGCGATGGGGATCTGGCGGCGATCGGGTCGGCGGAGATTCTTCATGCGGCCAATCGCGGCGAGAACTTCACCGCCATCTTCATCAATAACGCGGTCTACAGCATGACGGGCGGCCAGTCTGCGCCCACGACGCTGCTGGGCCAGAAGACCACCACCACACCGAATGGCCGGCAAGCCGCCACCGAAGGCTATCCGCTGCGCGTCTGCGAGCTGCTGGCCACGCTGGATGCGCCGGTCTACATCGAGCGCGTGGGGCTGGGCGACAACAAGCAAATCGCGCAGGCGGCGCGCGGCCTGCGCCGGGCGGTCGAGAGCCAGGTGCGCGGATTGGGTTTCTCGCTGGTGGAAGTGCTCGCGCCTTGCCCCACGATCTGGAAGATGCAGCCGGTGGAGGCGCAGCGCTGGGTGCGCGATGTGATGGAGAAGACCTTTCCGCTGGGAGTCTTCAAGGATCGCACCAGGGAGGCGGAGCCCCGGCGCCTGCGGGATGCGCCGCCGGCGCTGGATGAGATTCCGCACATTCTCGGCGTCGATCCTGGGAGCTTGTCCGAAGGCCATCTGGTTACGGGCGGGGCGGGGGCGGATCTGGACATTCGCGTGCGCGCCGCGGGCTTTGGCGGCCAGGGAGTGCTGCTGCTAGGTGAGGTGCTGGCGGAGGCGGGACTCGACGCCGGCCTGGAGGTCTCCTGGCTGCCCTCCTATGGGCCGGAGATGCGATCGGGCACCTCGAACTGCCATGTGCGGATCGCCGGCCGGCACATCGATACACCGCTGGTCAACGAGCCTGCCGTGCTGGTGGCCATGAATGAACCGTCGCTCAAGAAGTTCCAGGCGAGCGTGCGCAAGGGCGGCTGGATCCTTTACAACGGCGAGGCGCTGCCGGAGGGTTGCCGGCAAGAGGATGTGCAGGTGCTGGCGCGTCCCTTCACGCGCCTGGCCGGCGAACTGGGCGACGCGCGCGCGGCCAACATGGTGGTGCTGGGAGCGCTGCTTGAGATCGCATCCGTGCTGCCGGGGGCCAGCGTCGCCGCTGCGCTCCGGCGGCTCATCAAGAATCCGAAATGGGTGGAGCTGGACGAGCGCGCCCTGGAGCGCGGGCGAGCGTTGTACAGGGAGTCGCTCGATGGGACCGGCTATCAAGCCTGACGCCGGAGGTTTCAGCGGCAATGCGGATAGCGAGCGGGGGCGCACCGCGGTACATTCGCTCGCTTACTGGAGTTAAGATGAAGTTTCCGGTTCCGGCCTCGAACGGAGAATAGGGGGAGCAGCCAATGAAGAAAGCCGATAGCATTCATCTTCTGAATAAGGCGGTCGCCGACGAGTTGCAGGCGGTGCACCAGTACATGTACTTTCACTTCCACCTTGACGACCAGGGACTCAAGCCTCTGTCGCAGCTTTTCAAGAGGATAGCCATTCAGGAGATGGGCCACACCGAGCTGCTTGCCGAGCGGGTGCTCTTCCTCAAGGGAGATGTCGAACTGGTTCCGGCCGGTCCGGTGGAGAAGATCGCCGACCCGGAAGCCATCCTGATGAAAGCCATGGCGATGGAAGAAGGGAGCGCCTACTTCTACAATCAGGCCGCCATCGAGTGCGGAGCCAAGGCCGACGCGGCCACCAAGCAGATATTCGAACGGCTGGTAGGCGAAGAGGAAGGCCACTTCGACCTCTACGAGAAGCAGCACGACAACATCAAGCGATTTGGCTTGAGCTACCTGGCGCTACAGTCGTTTGGCGCCGGCGTGCCGCAAGGCGCTCAGACCGCGGAAGAGTAGCGGCGCAGGCGCGGAGGCGGCGAGAGGCTCAGAGGTTGGGAGCGGCCGGAGTATTTCCTGCCTCCTAGCCGTTCATTGTTAGCGTGGTCATGGGGCTCAGCGCTATGGCGGCCGAGTCATCGGCGCCAGGAATCTTCCGTGCCGTGGATGTTGCTTACGGCGCCGGTTTCAACACCCGCATAAGCCAAGCGCGCAGTTCGGCGTCCTGGGGCCACTCGCAGCCGGGTACTTGGGCGGAACTCTTCACTGCCTGGTTGGGGGCGCCAGCCAGCCTCAAGGTCGCCAGATCGACCTTGACAGAGGGCTTTTCCAGCAACCATTCGAGCAGGCCCTCGGCTTGTTCTGCGCTGACCGCATTCTGAAGCACGGCCTGGTCTCTATTGCATTCGATGGGCATCGGACAACCCCCCAGATACTGAGAATCATGAGTACGGACGCGTCCATCCTCAGGGCTGGGCCGACGTGACTGAGTGGTCGCGCGCGAGAGCCAGCCAAGGGCTTCTGGAAGAGGTTTGTCTTCCAGAAGCCGTCGGCCGTTAAACCAAACGCCTCTACGCCCGTCGGGACCGGAGGCACAGCTAGTTCATCGGCAGGATTTGCAATTCGGCTTAGTGAAAAAATCCGGTAGGCCGCCGAATGCTTCCCGCTGGCTCTTCGGATTGACGCCATCCGCTGAAAATGCGCACTCCATCGATCTCACGGCCAGTGTTGGCGAAGTTGATTCCTTGATGAACAAGGTACGGCGATTTTGCCGGGGCCGCTGGAAGTGGTTCGGGGGCGCGGATAATCGGAGGTGTGGACAATGCAGGCAATCTCAGCCTCTTGAAGGACTACCAGGCGTATCTCCGCGTTGAAAAGGGGCTGCGCCCGCTCACCTGCGAGGCCTACGACGGCGACCTGAAGACCTTTGCCGAGTTCATCGAGGGCCGTCACGGCGTACTTTTGACGGCGGCTCAGCAGGACGTGGCGGGCTTTCTGGAGCATCTGCGGGAGCACGGCATCGACTCGCGCTCGGCGGCGCGCAAGCTGAGCTGCCTGCGCGGCTTTTACAAGTGGCTGCTGCTTGACCGCCGCATCCATCACGACCCCACCGTGAATATCGAATCGCCCAAGGCATGGAAGGTTCTGCCCAAGTCGCTGGCCGAGCCGGAGGTGGCGGAGATGCTGGAGCGGGCCGGCATGGCGGCAACGCACCCCCAGGCGCAGGCCGCGGCGCTGCGCGATCGCGCCATCTTGGAGCTGCTCTACGCGGGCGGGCTGCGCGTCTCCGAGGTAACTGCGCTTTCCACCGGCGATTTGGGCCTCGACCTGGGCCGCGTGCAGGTGCGCGGCAAGGGCGATAAGGAGCGCATTGTGCCCCTGGGCCGCACCGCGCTTCAGGCGCTGGAGCGCTATCTGCGCGAGGGAAGGCCGCATTTGGCGCGGATCGGCTCGGGCCGGAAGACCGGCGCGGCGCGCCAGGACGCAGCCCGGCTCTTTCTCTCTTTGCGCGGCATGCCGCTCACCCGCCAGTGGGTTTGGCACGTGGTCAAGGTGGCCAACAGCGCTGCCAGCCCGCACCGCCTGCGCCACAGTTGCGCCACGCATATGGTTGAGCACGGCGCCGACCTGCGCAGCGTGCAACTGCTTCTGGGTCACGCCGACATCTCCACCACACAGGTCTACACCCATCTGGCGCTGGGCCGCCTGAAGGCCGTGCATCGAGAACATCATCCGCGCGGACGGCGCAAGGAACCGGAAGTTGAGCCAAAGCCGGACCCGCAGCCAGACTTGCGTCCGGTCATTCGCAAAGGTCTGCATCTTCTGCCGCGCAGAACTCCCGGCGGGCGGACGGGATGAGCGAGGCGGCGATGGCTTCCGGACTCGGCGCGCTGGTGGCCGATTATCTGCGTGTGCTGGCCAACGAGCGCGGCGCCTCGGCGCACACCCTGCGCGCTTATGAGCGTGAACTGCGCAGCTTTGCCGGCTTTGTCGCGGGGCGGTACGGCCCTGAGCAGGCGGTGGACCTAATCGAGCACACGCACATTCGCGCCTATCTGGGTACGCTCTATGATCGCGGTCTCTCCAAGGCTTCCGCCGCGCGGGCGCTGGCGGCCATTCGCAGCTGGTTCAAGTGGCTGGCGCGGGCGGGTTATCTCAAGCAGAATGCCGCCTCGCTGGTGGCCACGCCCCGCCTGCCCAAGCACCTTCCGCGCGTGCCCTCCATCGAAGAGATGAACCGGGTGGTGGACTCGGTGGGTGAAGATGCCGCAAGCTGGCCGGCGCGGGATAAGGCCATCCTCGAGATGCTTTATGGCTGCGGCATTCGCAATGCCGAGCTGACGGGGCTAAATCTGGACGACATCCACTGGGCCAACCAGGCAGTGCTGGTGCGCGGCAAGGGCCGGAAGCAGCGCTACGTCCCCCTGGGTGATGCGGCCGCTGTCGCATTGCGGGCCTATCTCGCCGAGCGGTCGGCGCGTCTGGCGGCTGCCGGTGAAGGGAAGGGAATCGAGACCCCGGCCCTCTTCCTTAATCTGCAACTCCGCGGCCTCAACAAACTTGGAGGCCAGGCCCGGCTTACCACCCGCAGCGTCGCACGCGTCGTCAAGCGCATCGCCATTCTGCGCGGACTCTCCGCCGAGGTGCATCCCCACACGCTGCGCCACGCCTTTGGTACCCACCTGCTGGAGGAGGGCGCCGACCTGCGCGCCATCCAGGAGCTATTGGGCCACGAGCGGCTCTCCACCACGCAGCGGTACACGCAGCTCACCACGGCGCAACTGACGGTGGTCTACGACAGGACGCATCCGCGGGCGCGGTAGTTGCCGCAATTGAGAATTAACCCCCGAGTCTCCACAGCTTGCACAGCCGCGCAGCCAGACTGCGCCGTTTTTGCCGCTTGTGCCCACCCGCGGCGAGGAATAGGCTTCTCGATATGGCCGGAGCTGGGTACGGAGCTTCGGTTGCACAGGATTTGGGGCAGAGCCGGCGGTTCAACTCCGCGCCGCTCAAGGGGCTTTTGAGCTTTCCACAGGCGATTGCCGCTGTTTGCGAATGAGATGCCACAAATGTAAAGAAAATACAAGATATTGTGGTTTGTTGTTGACATCCACCACAGAGAGCGGTATTTTTTCATCTGCGGCTGTAAACGGATTGTTACGAATTCTGGCTCTTGGAGCCCCCGGCAGTTCGCACAGAGAAGAGAACTCGCGGTCTTCAAGTCCCCCGCTTCCCGTTCTTTGCAAGAGATTGACCGTGCACCCTTCCAAGCCGCGCGCGGCGGATGGGGCAGGAGATTCACCGGCTTTCTGCCGATTGAGAGGATGCTATGAACGAAACCCGTCTAAAGACTTCCAGCGCTGTCCTGCCCTCCCCGAGCAGTCCAAAGGGACTCGAGTTTCCCCGCCGCTTTTCCACTGAGGGGATCTCCCCTTACGACCAGCTCCAGTGGGAACGGCGCACTGCGTCGATCACCGATGCCAAGGGAAACACCATCTTCGAGCAGAAGGAAGTGGAGGTTCCGGCCGATTGGTCGATGACGGCCACCAACATTGTGGCCTCGAAATACCTGCACGGAAAGATCGATACACCCGAGAGGGAGACCGGGGTGCGCCAACTGGTGAGCCGCGTGGCTGAGACCATCCGCGACTGGGGCCTGGCCGGCGGCTACTTTGCCAGCGCCGAGGATGCCGCCGCATTCCACGACGAGCTGGCGCATATGCTGCTCACGCAAAAGGTGGCCTTCAACTCGCCGGTCTGGTTCAACGTGGGCTGCGACCGCCTGGAGCCGGACGCGGAGGGGCAGAACTGGCACTGGGATCCCTTGACCGGGGGCGTGCGCTACTCCGCGACCGGCTACCATAATCCGCAGTGCTCGGCTTGCTTCATCAACTCGGTCGAGGATTCAATGGGCGGCATCATGGATTTGGCCAGGACCGAGGCCCTGCTCTTCAAGTTCGGTTCGGGAACGGGCACGAACTTCAGCTCCTTGCGTTCCAGCAGAGAATCCGTCTCGGGAGGCGGCACCGCTAGTGGTCCGCTAAGCTTCATGCGCGGCCTCGACGCCTTTGCCGGGGTCATCAAATCCGGCGGCAAGACGCGCCGCGCGGCCAAGATGGCGATTCTGAACGTGGATCACCCAGACATCGTGGAGTTCATCGAGTGCAAGAAGAAGGAGGAGGCCAAGGCATTCACACTGATCAAAGCGGGCTACGACGGCTCGGGGCCGGATTCGGAGGCTTACTCGTCGATCTTCTTCCAGAACGCCAACAACTCCGTTCGCGTGAGCGACGAGTTCATGCGCGCCTACGAGAGCGACGGCGACTTCACCACATACACGGTCAGGGACCACCAGCCGGTGGATAGCTACAAGGCGCACGAGATCATGCGCAAGATTGCCGAGGCCACCTGGCTGTGCGGAGACCCCGGCCTGCAGTTCGACACTACCATCAACCGCTGGCACACCTGCAAGAACACGGGGCGCATCAACGCCTCCAACCCTTGCTCGGAGTACATGTTCCTTGACAACTCGGCGTGCAACCTGGCCAGCTTCAACCTGCTCAAGTACGTGAATGCGGCGGGCGTCTTCGACATCGCCGCCTACCGGCATTCGATTTCGGTGGTGATCACGGCCATGGAGATTCTGGTTGACAACTCCGGCTACCCGACCGAGTCCATTACCCGGAACTCCCACGATTACCGGCCGCTGGGGCTGGGCTACGCCAACCTGGGCGCCATGCTGATGGCCTTTGGCCTCCCCTACGACTCAGCAGCCGGCCGCGACCTGGCTGCCAGCCTAACGGCGATCACCTGCGGTCAGGCCTACTTGCAGTCGGCCATTATCGCGGCCAACTGCGCGCCGCTGGCCTCGGCCACGCCGCTGACCGCCTCGGTCGAGCATCAAGGCGTCGCCTGCCCGGGCTTCTACGTCAACCGCGAGCCGTTTTTGGATGTGATTCGGATGCATCGGGCCGAGGTGAATAACATCGGCAAGTCCCGATCGAACGGCGAGCCCTTCAGCGTGCCGCAACTCGACGCCCTGATCGACGCCAGCCGCGAGTGCTGGGATATGGCCCTGCAGCAAGGCGAGCGCCACGGCTACCGCAACTCCCAGACCACGGTTCTGGCTCCCACTGGCACCATCGGCTTCATGATGGACTGCGACACAACCGGCATCGAGCCCGACCTGGCGCTGGTGAAGTACAAGAAGCTGGTGGGCGGAGGGATGATCAAGATCGTCAACAACACTGTTCCGGCCGCGCTCTTCAAGCTGGGTTACGACAACGACCAGGTGGACGCCATCGTCAGCTACATCGACGCCACCGGCACCATCGAGGGCGCGCCGGGCATCGAGCCCGAGCACTTGGCCGTCTTCGATTGCAGCTTCAAGCCGGCCAAGGGAACCCGTTCCATCCATTACATGGGTCACATCAAGATGATGGCGGCAACGCAGCCCTTCCTTTCCGGAGCCATTTCAAAGACTGTGAACCTGCCCCACGAAGCTACTGTGGAAGAGGTTGCCGAGGCCTACGCGGCAAGCTGGCGCCAGGGCATCAAAGCCGTGGCCATCTACCGTGACGGTTCCAAGGGCACGCAACCCCTGAATACCAGCATGGAGGCCAAGAGGGAGCCATCGCCCCTGGACGCCGCCGCCAGCCGCGTACTGGCCCGCCTGGCCGCCGGGCAGGCTGCCGCCGAGGCCGACGTCAAGACACTGGAGGCCAAGGTTGGCGAAAAGCTTGAAGTAAGCGCAAAGCAGGTGATCGCTGCCGCTACTTCCTTCCAGCGCGCGCTGGACGAGTTCGCCAAGGCGGCGCCGACTCCGTCTGCGGCCCTTGAGGCTGAGCAGGGCAAAGATCCGACTCAGGATCTCAACGCGCCGCCCCGCGCGGTGCGCCACAGGCTGCCGAGCGAGCGCGCCTCCATCACCCACAAGTTCTCCCTTGCCGGCCATGAGGGCTACATTACCGTCGGCCTCTACCCCAACCAGCAGCCGGGCGAGATCTTTATCAAGATGGCCAAGGAGGGCTCTACTGTTTCCGGCCTTATGGACTCCTTCGCCACCTCGATCTCCATCGCCCTGCAGCACGGGGTGCCGCTGAAGGTGCTCTGCGAGAAGTTTGCTCACACCCGCTTCGAGCCCTCTGGCTGGACCGGGAACCCGCAGATCGGCTACGCCAAGAGCTTGATGGACTACATCTTTCGCTGGCTCCATCTGCGCTTTCTGTCGGGCACCCAGTTGACGCTCTTTGCGGGTCTTGCTCCGCAGGTGAGCCAATTGCCTGCCTCGCCCAGCCTTAATCCCGAGACCGATGCGGAGGAGGACGAGGCATCCCAACATCGCCAAATGGCCCGGCAGTCGGAGGATTTCGCCAGGAGGTTCAACCAGGAAAGCGGCCAGACAGGCAATTCTAGCTTCGGCGTCAGTCCAGACAATGCTTCGCCCGCGAGCGGGACTGCTCCGGAGGCGCAAAGCTGGCAGACTCAGGCCAACTCAAGCGGCGGTCCCGACCTCAAAGACCGCGGCGTCTACCACGCGGCGGATGCCATGCGCGAGCTCTACGAGATGGGCGATGCGCCCAGTTGCTCTACCTGCGGCGCCATCATGGTCCGCAACGGCAGTTGCTACCGCTGCATGAGCTGCGGCTCAACCAGCGGCTGCAGTTAGCGCGCTGCAAACTTCATCGATCGCGGCCTGCCCCAGCCGTATGCGCGGAATCTCGCGGTGTCCGGCTGCTCGGCCCAGGTAAGGTGCAGCGCTCCCCGGCTGGCAGGGTGTGGCTTTGCTTCCTCAAAAAAAGAATTCATTAGACAAGGTCCAGAGCGTGCAGCGATACTACAATTGTTCCGATAGGCAATGTTCTTCTATCCAGAAATCCGCCAGTATCGGTCTCGCGCCCGCGCTGGAATTGGCTTTGCGCCGTTCGCCCTCCTGCACCTCAGCCCATCGATGCGCAACTGGGCAGGCCCATGCCTGTGAAACCGGATGCCATGGAGCGAGGTTCGCAAGATGAGGGGAGCCAATGCGCACGTGTTTTCTGTTGAAGGTCCGTCCGGACAAAGTTGAGGAGTACAAAGCGCGGCACGCTCAGGTTTGGCCGGAGATGCTGAATGCGCTGCGTGAGACTGGGTGGCGCAACTACTCGCTGTTTCTAAGGCCGGACGGCCAGCTCATCGGCTATCTGGAGGCTGAGGACTTCGATCGATGCACCGCGGCCATGAAGAACCACCCTGTTAACGCGCGATGGCAGGCGGAGATGTCGCAGTTCTTTGAATCCATGGCGGAGGGTGGCGCCGATGACAACATGATCCCGCTTGCAGAGGTTTTCCATCTCGATTGAGATGAGCGTTGGCTACCAGGCAATGAGCCGTGCGCCGCAGGGTGGGGGCTGCCTCTCGGCTCAGATCGAAGATAGATCAAGACCGCACGATCCCGCGGTCCGCGAACGGATTCCAGTCACGCGCTGACGGGCTGGGCTTTCTGCTCGCCTCTTCTTCTGCGTCGGCGCACAGGCTGCTCAGTCGCCAGCTCGCTTTCGGCGGAACGCAGGTGGCGTTCCATGGCATTGCGCGCTTCGGCAGGGTTGCCATTACGAATCGACCGATAGATCTCGCGGTGCGCCTCCAACGAAATCTTGCGATCCTTGGCGCGTTCCGCAGTCTTGCGCCGCTCCTCGTAGAGAGCCGTTTGCACGGTCTCCATCAGCGCCGCCAGGATTGGATTACCCGATGCCTGGGCGATGGTCCGGTGAAAGCGCACATCGTGAATCAGGTATTCAGCCGGATCGTCGATGGTCGCGTACATCTCCGCCACTTCCTCGGCGAGCACCGTAAAGTGCGTTTCGTTTCCCCGTTCGGCCGCCAGCGCAGCCAGGCTGGTTTCAAGCAGATTGCGCACCTCGAACATCTGCCAGGACTTGAAGCCATGCAGCGCGCCCAGCAACCCCAGCGACGACTTCCCAAACTCCGCCGGCCCATCGGCTACAAAGGTACCCACGCCATGGCGCACTTTCATCACGCCCATCGCCGCAAGATAGCCGATGCCCATGCGTAGACTGGCGCGGCTGATCTTCAATTCCTTGGCAAATTCCCGCTCGGGCGGGATTCTGTCGCCGGGCTTCAGTGTGCCGTCTTCAATCCTCGCCCGAATATGGTTGATCACCTGCGAGGTCAGTTGAGTGTCGAGAATCTGTGGTTTGCCAACGTTCATATCGACCGAATCCATCACCCCAAATGCCGAGGGCAATTCGCACTATCAGGTTAGCACCCGCAAAGCGGCCTTGTCGTCCCTTTCTCGCGAGGGAATTGAGCAAGTCAGCCAGGACGGTATATGCTG
>Ga0326728_10017834_pt1 | contig 14122 bp, 14 predicted proteins | sample MB3enrmetagenome_FD_207602 | JGI IMG/M metagenome (GOLD analysis project Ga0326728, IMG submission 207602) | Lab enriched peat soil microbial communities from McLean, Ithaca, NY, United States - MB31MN | ecosystem: Environmental > Terrestrial > Soil > Wetlands > Peat | place: USA: New York...
GGAGTTTGGATAGCTCCCGCCTAACGGCACAGCGTTGACCGAAAACGGATCAAAGCGATTCGTCGGGTTAGGCGAAAGCAACCCTGGAACCCATCAGCGCTTTGCCTTGCGGTCCAGAAACGGCGTTGGAGGAGATCAGCGGCAATCTCCTCGAACGGGACTTCGGGCCCGTAATAACTTCCGGTTGGCCCGTGGTCCGCCCGGATCGCCGGTGTTTGCCGAAGAACGCTCGAACTTCCAGAAGCGAACTACTCGCATCAACAGTGACATCAACTCTGATATCTTGCTGATATCCAGGAGGTGGACGGTTGGAAGATCAAGTGCTGGCAATGCTCCGCGGCCAGATCGCTGACATCATTGCAGGAGCGGTTTTCCTGTTTATGGGATTGGCAGCTTGCTCCCTTTCTGCCATCCGCGGGCGGAGCGGGGTACGCCTCTTTATCTGGCTAGGAATCTGGAGCGCGATGTACGGAACCGGACTGCTAACGCGATCGCCGGCTGTGGTCGCGGCTCTGCCGCACTCATTTCAGATCGGCGTTCCCTACATCAACACTCTGAACCTATACCTGACCGTCGTTGTTGCATTTTTTGCCTTCCTGGAATTAAGCCTGGGTAGATTCCGGGTTCTGGTGAAGAGCATTATCGCCGTCGGGGCAGGCGTCGCCCTTATTGGCATTGTCTGGTTCATGTTGGGGGGTTCACGCACCAGGTTTCTCCCCTACAACTATGTGGTCACGATTTGCGGCCTTCTCGTCCTTGGAATTGTCGTCAGTGTGAAAAAGCTGTCCAACAAGTTCCTGGTTCTGCTCAACCGGCGCGTTCTAGCCATCGGCACGCTCGTTTTCCTCATTGAGGCTCTATGGGTCAACGTGTCGCGTCCCCTGCATTACCAGCCTCCGCACCTCCTGGACTATCTCGCTTTTGCCGTGTTCCTGCTGTCGTTTGGCTACGTCGCCGTGCAAATCGCTTTTGCCAAAGAACGCCGCTTGCTGTCCATTGAAAACGAACTCGAGGTTGCCCGGCAATTGCAGTTTTCGATCCTCCCTACCACCATTCCCGACGTCCGGAACCTCCGGATTGCGGTCGCTTACCGGCCAATGACTGCCGTGGCTGGGGATTTCTATGAATTCATTCCCGTCGATCAAAAGCGGGTTGGCTTCCTGGTGACTGATGTCACCGGACACGGTGTGCCAGCCGCGCTGATCGCTTCGATGATCAAGGTGGCGATGCAATCGGTGGTAAGCTGCGCGCACGACCCAAGAGAAGTGTTATGCGGGTTGAACCGCGTACTTTTCGGGCAACTCCATGATCAGTTCGTCTCTGCGGCCTATTTGTGGCTGGATACCGAGAACCGCAAGGGATTGTATTCAGCGGCGGGGCACCCGCCGCTGCTGCGCTGGCGGGCAGGTAAGCTGGAACGGATCGAAAGCAATGGCCTATTATTTGGAGTCATCCCCGATCCCGACTATCCCGTTTGTGACCTACAGATCGACTCGGGCGACCGCTTCCTGCTTTGCACAGACGGCGTGATTGAACCCGAGAATGCCCGCGGCGATTCCTTCGGCAAGGTCAGGCTTGAACAGGTGATTCGTGAGAATCAAAGCCGCCCGCCTTCTGAGTTGTCGGATAAACTGCTCGCTGAGATACGCCACTGGCAACCTGCTTCCGTTTCCCAGCAGGACGACATCACGCTCCTAGTCATCGACGTGGTGTAGCGCAGGTGAATGCGCGGTCCGGCGCACTCTCCGGCGGCAATTCAAATGTGATGCGAATCAAGGGTGCGGTTGCGGGTGCTGCATTGAGTTTGTTGGGGCGCCGCCCATTAAGGCAATTAAACCGTCGGCGAGCGTGCCGCGCCAACACAGGTAGTCGTGTCCGCCGGCAAACTCCTGAAAGTGCACCTCGTAGCCCTTGGCGCGCAGCACGTCGCGCAACGTGCGAGTGCTAGAAAGGATGGAGTTTTCCCGCGCAGAAGCGTCGAATTCCGCGCTCCCGGCGTCCAGGTAAAAGCGCAGCGCCTTGCTGGGGCTGGAGATGAACTGGCGCGCGACCCAGTTCGGTTCCGAGCTGGAATCCGTGGCATCGCTGACCGAGGGCGGCTTTGAATGGAAGGATCCGGATTGCGAGAGGACGTTTCCAAACGTCTCAGGAAACCAGAGACCAGCGCAGGCGGCGGCGAGGCCACCATAGCTGGACCCGGCCACAACGGTCTGGCGAGGATCCGACGTGAAGTTGTACAGACGATGGGCCCAAGGCAGGAGTTCGTTGACCAGAGCGCCGGTGAACTGGCGATTACAAGGCAGCTCGCGGTCGCGCGCGCCCGGCGCATTGCCGACCAAGAGCGCGACCATGGGCGGAATGCGCGCTTCGGAGATCAGGTTGTCGAGGATGGTGGGTGTGGGAACCAGAGCCGATTGTCCCGCTTCGCCGAGATAGGCGTGTTCGTCGAACAGGACGAGCAGCGGATAGGGCTGGGCACTGGGCGAATACTGGGGTGGCTGATAGACAGCAATCTCCCGTTCGTTCTTAAGCGCTGTGCTCTTGAATTGATGCCTCTCTACTCGTCCCGCGGGAACGCCGGGCCGCCGGGCGATCCACGGTTGCGGCGGGGCGTCGGGCATCTCGAGTACCGAGCCACCGCGATATTCCGGCGCATCCACGCTCCGCGGGTCGTCGCGCCAGCGCTTGGGGTTCAACGGATCCGGTCTGGCCGATGTCGCGATCATGGTGATCGCGTCAGAGTCGATACCTAGCGACAGGGGGAGCAGCCGCGCGGCGTTGGGTGCAAGCGTATAAGAGAGCCGCATCTTCCGGTCCACCTTGATCGTCTTATACCAAACATCGGTCTCGCCCAGACGCGCCATGAGGAACTCGTCGGGTGCAGCGCCGGCGTAGGGAAGCCAGAGCACCATGACATTGCGTGTATCGGGCAAGCCCTTCCAAAGAAAGGTGACCGCCATGTTGTCACGATCGCCAGGAATCGGCTCGATCAACGGCGCGCCTGCCTTCCTGACCTCCTCCCAAAACGAGTTGACGCTGTCCCGTTCTCCGTGCTGGACCGAAGCCTCCAAGGCTTGAATCCGCGGGCTGACCGCCACGGGCTTGGGTGGCGCGAGCCGTGCCGCCAACGTCACCACTTTCTCGATCGCAATGGTGAAAGGTCCCGTCGCGCGGTTGTCCACAGCGGCAACCTCGACGCGGTAGGCGCCGGGAACTTCGGCGACGAAGTTGAGTTTGTCCTCCTGTGGACCCAGTTCGGCACCGCGAAAGGGCTTGCCCGAGGGATCGTAGGTTTTGACAACGAGCGTCAAGCCGCGAGGATTCACTCCGATCTGGGCAAAATCGCCATCTGCGAGCGAAACAACAAACGACTGCGCCCGGCCCGGCGTCAGATTGCTTTCCCGAACCTGCCCGAGCTTGAGTTCGGGCTCGTCTGCAAGAGTTGCACTACTCCAGACGGCGACACCTACGAAGGCAATCAGGAATGCACGGTATGCACACACGGCGGCCCTCCTTTGTTCCGTATTATAAGCGGCCCAGGAACAATTCGAATGGCGATTACTCATTCGTAGAGCAGTGGCACCGAGGAAATCACGCGCGTGTCGCGCCAACGTTCCCGAGGGAACGCCGACGTTCGGTTCACGGCGCCGGTCGATGCTGGCGATCTCGTCCATGTCGGCTATTCGGAAACGGGGTTCGAGGAGATGAGAAGACAACCTACCTTCGATGAAAGCTCGCTTCCTAGATCCGGACTTCTAGCCCGGAATAACTTCCGGTTACCTTGTGACTCGGGTTTCCCGTGATGGTTATTTGACGCCCATGTTGGGATCCCAGGAACCTTGCTCGCGGCGGACGTATATGATCTGGCCGATGTGGTAGGCATTGTGGGTGCAGATCAGGGTTACCGTTTGCGCCGATTCTTTCAACTTGGCTTCGTCGGCGGTCTCTACCCATTTTTCTATCTCGTTCATCACCTCGTCGAGCTGGCGCACGGTATCGTTCCAGCTTTTGGCGTCGAACTTGTAGAAGGTCTCGTCGTTGGTGCCCGTGTATTTTTCCGTGCTTCCTTTGAGTCGTTCCAGACTCCAGCGATTCCAGAACACCAGGTGATGGGCAAGCTGGCCAACAGAGTGATTGCCTTTGCCGTCGGTCCAACTGGCCTGTTCGGCGGTCAGGCCCTTCACCGCGGTGTTGGCAGGAACGAACCAGTCGGCATTGTTATGGGTCGAACGCAATTCGGCGAGCAATAGTTCTCGCAGCGTGATGGGCTTTTTGTCTTGGGCATAAAGGGGAACAGTCAGGAGCAACAATACGAGAGTCGCGATTTGTTTTGTCATGCGGGGATTCCTCCTATACCTCAGACGCGTCTAGCATCGGCTACGGCTTTTGAGCAAACCTACCATGCATTATCCGATTTTTGTGAACTGATTATAGAGGGGTAGGGGTTGCGTCCCGATCCGAGATTCATTGACTCGCGCGAGTGGCGACCCACTTCTCTGGACGTATTGTCGCCAAACCGGAACTTATCCAATAACGGGGTTCGGGGGGATTACTGGCCACGTCCTCCAAGCGGACTTCTGGCCCGGAATAAGTTCCGAATCCAGGCCTAGGACAAGGCTCAGGCGAACAGCGCCGCCACTGGCACCGTGCTGTGTTCTCGGCCGATGACGACTATGCCCGAATCGGTCACGTGCCACCCGCGCGCACGGTCGGCATCGAGATCGTAGCCGATCAATGTGTTTTGCGGAATACGGACATTCTTGTCCAGGATGGCGCGGCGCACCTTGGCGTGGCGCCCGATGTCGCAGTTGTCCATGATGATGCAGCCTTCTACCAGGGCGCCGGTGTGGACGCGGACATCGCGTCCCAGAACGGACTTGCGCACGACACCGCCGGAAAGAATGCATCCGCCAGATACGATGCTGTCGAGGGCTTCGCCGCGGCGATTGGCCTCGTCGAACGCGAACTTGGCGGGCGGATCCCCGCGCGTTTTTTTGACGCCTACCTCCAATCGAGACTCAACTCTGATCTTGATCCTTATGTCTTGTTGCTTGGCTCTGCTTCCTTTTATCTCTGCGATCTGCCCGGAAGTTCTGTTGTATTGGCCCGTCGGATTGGCTCGCGATGCCCGGATCTCGAAGGTGGAGGTCTGGAGAAACTTCTTCACTGGATCTTGCAAGCAGATCTATCGTCACCGATGGAGATTTCAGAAGGCTATTTCAGACAATTCCAGGAGCGAATTTCCTTGCTGCTCCGGCAATTCTTCACCGATGGTCAAGCTTCTGCCGACCTATTCTCGGAGTGTGACCAACTCAGACGAACAGCTTACAATCAAGGCACCCCAAGACAGTTGTTGCTATCGGACGTCGTATGCTCCGTTGTGCGGAAAAAGCACCGGAACTCGGCATGGTACTCGTTACCTGCATATACCGCCGTCCCTGAAGCCCAATGGATTACGGCTTTAAGAAAGAGCACCTTTATCCGGGAGCTTTGGCCTGCTCAGCACCTGCTCGGCAGCAGTGGTGTTTTGCGGAGTGCTTCCGCCGTCGTTCAGATGCCGACCAGCGCCGGCAAGACACGAGCGACAGAATTGATAATTCGAAGCGCTTTTCTTTCAAGTCGGACTTCTCTTGCCGTGATTGTTGCCCCGTTCAGAGCCCTTTGCCACGAAATTAAGAACAGCCTCGCCATTGCCTTTCGAAACGAACCGGTCAGCGTCGATGAGTTATCTGACGTTTCGCAGGGGGATTTTGAGCTGACCGAACTCCTACCAGGTAACCAGGTATTAGTGGTCACACCCGAGAAATTTGTCTACGTGCTTCGCCATAGTCCCGAACTTGCGCCGCAAATTGGTGTGCTGATTTTGGACGAGGGACATCAATTTGATTCTGGAACCCGCGGAATCACTTATGAGCTGCTTCTGACCTCGCTAAAGCCGATGCTGCCCGCCAACGTGCAGAAAGTTCTGATCTCTGCCGTTATCAGCAATGCGCCGGCATTGGGCGAGTGGTTAAATGGTTCTGGTTCCGCAGTTGTAACTGGAACACACCTCATTCCGACTTTCCGAACAGACGCGTTCGTCAGCTGGCTCGACGCGCTCGGCCGACTCGAGTTCGTCGCTGAGAATGACCCCGACAAAGGGGAATTCTTCGTGCCGAGGGTTATTGAGCAGATTACTCTTTTGCGAAAACCAAAAGAGAGGAGAGATAGGGTGTTTCCCGAGAGATCGGACGGTCAATCGATTGCCCTGGCCCTCGGTCTCAAGCTAGTGAAAAATGGTGCTGTCGCAATATTTTGCGGTCGCAAAACAACGGCAGCTAATCTATGCCAAAAGGTCCTGGATACATTGGAACGCAAGGCACCTCTTGCCATTCCACTAGCATTCTCAGATCTGGGTGAAACGAGAAGGTTGCATTACCAGCATGCGCAAAATCTGGGAGCCACCGCGACGGCAACCCAGTGTGCGCAGATTGGCATTTTTTCGCATCATGGAAACACCCCACATGGAATTCGACTCGCGGTCGAACATGCAATGCGTCAGGGCTCCGCGCGCTTCGTCATTTGCACATCGACATTGGCGCAGGGCGTGAATCTCCCAATTCGATATCTCATTGTCACCAGCGTCTATCAAGGTGAGGAACGGATTAAGGTTCGCGATTTTCATAACCTCATCGGCCGAGCAGGCCGCGCCGGCATGCACACCGAGGGAAGCATTCTTTTTGCAGACCCGGATGTCTATGACAAAAAGAACGACTCTGAAGAAAAATGGCGCTGGGGCCATGTAAAGGAACTCTTGGAACCGGCGAATTCCGAGCCTTGTATCAGCTCCCTCTTATCTTTCTTCGATCCCATTCGGAGCGACGATCGGAAACACTCCTTGAAGCCCGAGGCCTTCGACTTTCTTACAACCTACATAAACGCGCCGGAAAGACTGAACGAACTTGTTGAGGAGCTCGCGACAAGACACGCCGACAAGAAGTTCACAAGGCAAGGTCTAAATCGGCAGATCTCCTGGAAGATTTCGCTAATCTCGGCGATCGAAAGCTTTCTTATGTCCCAGTGGGACGCCAGTGGCACTCCTTTAACGCCAGACCAAGCCGCTGAACTGGCAACTGGCACCCTTGCGTTTTTCCTTGCTGATGCTGAGGAGAAACTGAGGATCGTAAGCCTCTTTAGGTCCCTGGCCGAGAATGTCGGAACCAAGGTGGTCGCTGTGGATCAAAGGAAGGTCTACGCGAAAACGCTCTATGGCGTTGCAGTCTCACAGGCAATCGAAAACTGGACTAGGGATCACATGGCCGAGCTTTCCTCCTGCGAGACCTTCTCAGAAATGATGGAATTGCTGTGGCCTCCAATGACGAATCATATTCAAAATCCTACGTTCAGAAAGTGCACTAGCCCAGATGCTCTAAGAGAGGTGGCTTTAGGGTGGATTGCAGGTCAATCATTCGATGCAATGCTCGATATATTGAACCGGCGTGAAGCACGCCTAACTTGGGGCAGCAAATTCCGGCAATTTAACATCGAGCATGTCGTAGACATGTGTGAGGGAGGTCTAGCGTACGACGCTTCTCTTTTCGTCGGCGCGATTGTTGAGATGGCTCAATATATAGCCCCCAATGTAGCGGCCGGCTTTACCGACAAATTTCAGCTACTGCAAAAGAGCCTCAAATACGGCCTGTCCCCGCGGGCCCTTGTTGTTCTCTACGAAATTGGTTTCGCTGACCGTGCTCTTGCTTCTCGTTTGGCCAACTCCCTAGGGCTCTCGTCTGGCCATGTACCTTCAAAAGGCACTTCCCGAATACTCGGTTGACCTTGAATACAATCGAAAGGGCGTTCTACCGAAGAGACTGCATCTGCCAGAAGAATGCGGAAATTATCCGAACGACAATGGTGAAGTCCTCGTTGTCCCGGACCTCATTGTTCATCGTCGAGGCCCCGAAGGTCCCAACATCCTGGCAGTAGAAGTCAAGAAAACCACCAATCCACAATCACGCTGGTGCGACCACATGCGCATTCATGCGTTTCGTGAACAATTGGGCTACGATTCAGCGGCCTTGATTGAATGTGAGACGCGGCCTGGAAAGAAACCTTCCACAACCATTAGCGAGTGGCTCTGGTGAGATGCTTCTCCCAGCCATTCGCCAAGACTAACTGTCAGGGTAGACCCTGACAAATCACCATTAGTGGAATTATGCTCAGCGGGTTCACCTTGAATTTACGACGCGATTTCTGGATCATCTCTTGCAATTCCTTCGCATCATCGGCATGCACTAAACACCTGCCGCTAATCCGAATTCCTTCGAGATATGCAACAGGTGGAACCTTCGGATCGCATATAGTTGGGCCTCGTTTGTGGTTGCTCATACTTCGAGGGAGGCCCAGATGGGACGGAACATAGCATACAGGTTGGGGGGCCGCTTCCCAATTGTGACCCACGCGGACAGTCGGTGTTTAACATTGAACTGATTTGGGACACGGGTGACGATGAAAATCCCGACGACACCTGGAGTCCGTTTGCTGATTCGCAACAGGCAACTTAAAACACCAATCTCCCCGGCGCAGCGACGCGTTCGGGGAGATTTGTCGTATTAGAGCAGGTCTCAACAAAAGGTCAAAGGCGGGCGAGTTCGTCGCCGTGGCGGCTTCCTGACGCGAGATTTTCGGGGAGAAGCGGGAACTTCCGTAGACTGGACACACGCGGGTCGTCTTCGTCAGGTATCGCGACCCAGCCGCTGTACTTCCAGCAACGAAGCACAGAGCGCATCCACGCGGAGAAGGAATCGCGTTGGGCGGCGGTGAGTTTGTTGGCGGTTGTCATGGTTTCGGTTTCGCCTTCGGTGTGTCGTCGTTGTCGTTGAAGTACGAGAAGTCACCGTATCCGTCCGAATCGTCGATGAAGTATCCGCGAGCGAGTGCCCATTGAATCGCGGCTTCGTTCTCTTTGGGCGTCGTCATTCGGCGCGGTGTGCGTGCTTCTTCCATCGCTTTAGGCTACCACGTAAGCATGCCCTGCGAGAAGGTACGTTGGTACTGGGGCAAGGCAGACAAAAGAAAACCGCCAAAACCCTTTCGATTCTCGGCGACGTTCCGACATGTCTTGCGGTTAACCCGATACCGATCCTGCCGATCAACACGGTGAACAGTTTGCTGCCGACGATCGTCACCGGGCGGCCGCAGAAGGTATGCTGGATTGCGAACGCGGTGGCGCAGACGGCGGTGTGGGGTCGTGGACAACCGAGTGATCCGTGCCCGGGTGTGTTGTAACAAAATCCGATAAACCTGCAAGGTGGTAGACCAGGAACGAACCCGCTTACCGCGATCACCGACGCGAACGGCAACATTCTCGTGGTCACTATTTACGGCGTGACGGGTCAAACGGCTCCGTTGGCCGCTGCCGGTGCGGCAGCGGGAACCACGGTGACGGATGGCAGCGTGGTCTGGACGGTGCAGGATCCGAACGGTGTGGCGCTGCGCGTTGGCGCGATGGCCACCTTCCAATCCCTGGTGTGGGAGATGCGGGTACTTTACCAGCAAAAGCCACCGAACATCACCAGCCTGACGCAAACGATCGCGCCGATCCCGGATGCTCTCAATTATTTCGTGAAGCAGGGCTTCTTGTGTGGTCGGTTACTTGGTGGGCGCGGAAGGACTTGAACCTTCAACCTGCGGATTATGAGTCCGATGCTCTAACCGTTTGAGCTACGCGCCCGATGCTTCATGCTCGCACACCGTACTTCGCTCGTGCAACTTTTGCAAACTTCTTCAATGCTTCGGCGGCAGCTTCTGGTGTGGTCTTAATGTAGTGCGCCTGAGTTGTGGAGATGTCTGCGTGGCGTAGGATACTCTGAATCACTGAATCATCGACGCCGAACTCGTTCAGGCGCGTTCCCAAGCCACGGCGAAACGCGTGCCAACCGAACCACGCGCCATTGATGTGCTGTGGGATGTCGCGGCGCGATAGGTTGTCAAGGTCAAGCGGTCGGAGCAGCTTCTCACCACGAAAGACCCAACCATCGCCGACTGGCGGAAACGCGGTCTTGTACTTTGCCAGAATCTTTGCGAGCACGGGCAGGACGTACACGCCTGCTTCTCGCGCTTCGGTCTTCGGCGCGCCGATGTGATTCTGCCAAATCTTGCGCTGCACCTTGATGGTCTTCCCGTCGTAATCGGACCACTTCAACCCGCGCAATTCACTTCGCGTCAGACCCGTGAATGCAGCAACAGCGCAGACTGTGCGTGCAGGCTCGGGCAACCTGTCGAGCATCTCGGCGACTTCCTCAAGCGTGTACGCGTGGGAGTTTGATTCGCGAATCTTCTGTTCTCGTACACTTAGTGGACGGCGGTCGGTCTCGGTGTCTTTCCTGCGCCCGCCTGCTTTGGCGTCGGCGAGCGGATTGTATTCGCGGGCGTTTTCCTGCACAGCATAGGTGAAGGCACCGCGAAGGAAGTTCAGAATCCGAAGGTGTCGGGCGTGGGAGAGATGTTGCGGCAATGCTTCAAGGAAGTGCCGACCGTCCGCTGCGCTGAACTCGCGCAGACCAATCTTGGCGAAGGGTGAGTCCTTGACGTACTGCTTCCAAATGTCTTTGTATCCGTCCAACGTGGACGGCTCAAGGTGCAGCGCGTTGTCGGCGGGCACGTTCAGGCGCCATTCGAGGCGTGGAAAGTAGACATGTTCGATGAACTGGCCGACTGTCATTGACGCGCCTTCGATACTACCGTCTTGCTTGTTCACGGCACGGAGAGTGTTCGCAATCTTGTCGGCGAGTGCAACGCGGACTTCATTCTCGGTGCGATAGTCCTTGACGGATGCGAGCGTGGTCTGCGTCCGCACCCGCTTGACCTTGCCGTCGTCGGTCGGTCGGTCTTCGTAGTAACGCAGCACCCAGTTCGGACCCCGCTTGTCGATGGTGCCTTCCTGTCGGCGCGGTCTCATTAGCGCACCGCAGGGGTGACTGGGCCAGCGCCCTTTTTTGGGACTAAGCATCCACCGGACCAATCCACTTTCGCAGCGGCAAGCAAGCGGTCCAAAGCGTTGTGCCACGACTTCCGCAAAAACGTCGTATGCGTTACACGGTACTTCCGAAGGTGAGCAAGCACTTCGATTTCGTTCTGTCGCATCGCCTTCTGAATCTTGGCTCTCAGGTTGGTCTTGGCTTTCACAGTGGCTGTCTCCTTCCGACGTTCTAGGTGCATTATGGGTGCAAACTCTGCAAAATTCAAGGGAATAGTCGCAAGACGTGCGGACTCATAATCCGTTGGTCCCAGGTTCAAATCCTGGCGAGCCCACCACTTATTCCCAATGACTTGGAGGTCTTTGAGTTCACTGCGGGTTTTTGGCGGTGCGATTCGGGCGTGCGTTAGCTCGTCGGGAGGCTCTTTTGTACCTTTGGCCTGCGCGCAATTGCCACGGCCACTGCCCGCCCTTTATGCGAGAGCTTCCACAAACAGACTCTGACCATCTGGCAGTGTATGTGGGCGTTTGCGCCGAGGGTGGGCTTGGAAAACAGGGGAAATGGCCGGTCTGTACGAGCCGTTGCCTCGTTGTGTATAATCACAACGCTGGGGAAACGAGCGGGCGTCGTACAATGGCAGTATAGAAGCTTCCCAAGCTTCGGACGTGGGTTCGATTCCCATCGCCCGCTCCAGATTCTAAAGAAGTTACGCCGCGACCTCATTTTCCATATTTTCCAAAACATCAATTTTGTTGCCAAACTTGATGGAAAATTCAGTGCGGATTTGTTCAAGAGGAATCTCTCCGGTGTATCGTGCCGTCATCGTAGAGGACGTATGTCCCATCTGCTGACGGATGACGGCAGGGTTGATACCAACGAGTTCCCATCGACGGTTGGCAATGCAAACCGCGCTGACTGGAACACCAATTGGAAAGACTGGAAGGGGCAATAACGCAGTGCCAGTATTCCGTGCCACAATTTCGTCGTTCTCTCCGGCTTGTATGTCCGGCAGGCCACCGTTAAGCGGGGCAATGGTGGCCCGCCGGAGGCTCTCTCGGCTTGGCCTCCCGGTGAAGGCCGTAGCCCCTAAACATTATATTGGCGCGAAGACGGTTCCCTTTCGACGCAAGACGGTGACGCAATCACTGCAGAAACTACGCGGGTTTGGCAGAAAACTAGACCTGAGCTTGGAATAAAGGATTGCTGGCGCACGATTTTCCCAAAAACAGAATTGGAATCCGAAACTCCGGCCAAAGGAGGGAGTCATATCTGAACCGATAGAAAAATCCTCTCCGAGGAGCGAACCACAGACTGCCGAGGGCCATCCCACACGTGAAGAAATCGAGTTGCGCGCACACCAGATCTACGTCGAACGCGGCGGCGCTCATGGAGGGGATGTGGAGGATTGGCTGCAAGCGGAACGTGAGTTTCTCGAGAAATACGGGAAGACGGGCCTGAAGGCGAAAGCGGCGGCGGTCTAAATTCACGCAACGGCCAGTTTAGCTAGCGGTGTTGGTGTCAGTCTCACCAGTAACACGTTCTCGGAAAAGCGGAGCCTTGCCGGAACCGTTTCCTTTTGACTTTCCGGGTTTCCGAGCGTTCCTATTTGGTTGATCCACGTCAGGCCTCGCCAAGTGGAAGACGCCCTCTAAGACGAGTGCTAGCGCCCGAGCCAAAACCCTACAGAGACCTTTCGGCCCAGGTCAGAGACCGCGCAGCCACGTCAGCCGGTCCCGGCCTTTTCTGGAGATACAGTAGAGCACGCGCCCGCGGAGGCCACCACGGAATCGGCGCAATAGTCCCTTTCCTTGGCTGCGAAGATGTCTTGTGGCCACGGGATCGCACGGAAAGGCCATTTGGAGGGCGTCCCCACACAACTCGCGGGAATGGGCCGCCGCGAGCCGTCGCAATGCCGTAGCTGCCGGGCAACGCGCCTTCCACGCCAATCGTTTCATGAGTTTTTCCGGGAGGGACAAACAAATCCTCGCGTCTCCGGAACCCGGATCGTCTGGAAGCAAGTAGGGAGCCGAAAAGAAATCTTCGCGCCATCGTGTCATCGCTTCCGAATCGAGCCGCTCCCGCCAAGAGTGCGGTACGCGAATGGTCACGGCGCAACGCATCCCAGAATCCGTCCCTGAGCGTTGAGCGAAACGCGCTCCGATTCGCGCTGCCGTTCGGGTAAAACTTGGGCGCAAAATGGGCGCAAAACCGCTGTTTTAGTGAGGGAATTGGATGGGCGCGGGGGAAGAGGACAACTGTTTCGGCGAGACTTAAGTGTGTTCATCGACTTGCTGACTTGAACCCATAACCCGAAGGTCGTCAGTTCAAATCTGACCTCCGCAACGATTTCAAGGTAGGTCTTCGCGGCAATATGTCGTCGCTGTCTCTCCCTCGCCCTCGGAAGTTGGCCACATCCAGGCCACAAAACCCGGCCTCCTAGCTGCATTTTCAGGGGTAGAGAGGAGACAAGGGCAATAGAATCAGCAGGACTTATGAGATGTACCGCAAATTCGATCCCCACCTCCCCTTCCAAACCTCATGAAACAAAAGACTTTCTCTACGCTGAATCAGCAATTTGGGGCTCAGTCAGCAATTGGCCCGAACTTATTGCGCTCGCAAGCCCTTCAACAGCATCTCGGTGCGAATGAGGAACAACGTGGGCGTACAGTTCGAGAGTGATCCTGGGTCGCTGTGTCGTAGTTGAACCACTGCGCCACACCTTCTTTACAGTTTACGAAGTTAAAAGGAAAATCTAAGTTAAGTATTAACTGACGCGGAGGCCCCTGAATGGACAGACGTAACTTTCTTTATACCCTCGGAGGTTCAGCCGCTGCGCTCGCATCGGCGAAGCTGCAAGCTCACTCGCTCCAGAATTCCACTGCCGCAGATAAGCGATGGTCCAACCTGAAGTACGCTGTCTACTTTTGCCAGGTCGACATTGAACAGCTTTTGGTGGACCCGGTGGAACGGCGCAAGACCTTCGAGTACTTTGCGCCCGTCCGTCCCAGCCGCTTCTACCTGGAAGGGTCTAGCCACAAGGACGTTGACGTTGCTCTTATGAAGAAGGTAGCGGATGCGGTCCGCACTGAAGGCATCAATGTGTCGGGCGCTATGGTGCCCGTCGTGCCCGACGTTCCCACCTGCTACAACAACCCGGGGCACAT
>Ga0326728_10017837_pt1 | contig 14119 bp, 10 predicted proteins | sample MB3enrmetagenome_FD_207602 | JGI IMG/M metagenome (GOLD analysis project Ga0326728, IMG submission 207602) | Lab enriched peat soil microbial communities from McLean, Ithaca, NY, United States - MB31MN | ecosystem: Environmental > Terrestrial > Soil > Wetlands > Peat | place: USA: New York...
GTCCCGCGTTTCTCACCGCGCGCGATTTGAAAATCCACGAGGACTACGGCACGTACATGTATCCCGAGACCTACATTATCAATGCCCAGGGCAAGGTCCTCCTCAAGCTGGCCGAGCCGGCCGACTGGATGGACGCCAAGATGACCTCCTACATCGGCTCCCTACTACCGTGACCCCCGTCCCGCTCGACCTGCCGCTACGGCCCTCCGAGGCGGCCGAGCTGGCCATCCTGATCTTCGAGCAGGCCGAGCGCAAGCCCCTCAACGACGAGGTCCGCAATCGCCTCGCGGCGCGGGCCGCCGCGCTGCGCCTGGAAACGGTCGCGCCGTACTTCGGCTCGCTGGCGCGCGATCCCGTCCACCCATCCAGCTACTACCTCGCGGTGGATGCCGGCCGGGGCGAACCTCTACTGCTTCATCTCGCGCCCGCCGCGGCTCCCACCAGCAGCATTTTCTACAAGCCGCTTCTCATTGGCCGTATGCGCCGGCCCAATGGTCCTGAGATCGTCGTCAACGCCGTGCCTTTCGGCGCTTCCGACTGCGAGAACCTCGAGAAGTTTGTCTCGCAGATCGGCGCGGCTTTCCTCCCGCGCCCGCAGGGCGTGCGCCCCGCCATCGCGGTTTCGAGCGCTCTGCCCGCCGCGTTTGACGCCTTTCGCGCCATCCTCAAGCGCAGCGGGAAGAACCTCGCCGCCACCGCCGCGAATCCGGCCGCCTCGGGCCGCGACTTCTATTACGCGGGATTGAGCGCCGCCATTCGCGCCGGATGGCGTGAAGGCTACAGCGCGGGTGTTCATCTGGTGGTCGCTGGCGACAACGTCGAAGCCGCCAGGGAAACCATTCGCGACGCCGCCGGCTTCACCAGGTTCTCCATCGACACCTCCAGTCTCTTCGGCGAAGCCGGCGATGGCGCCCCTCTGGAAGGTCGGGCCTGGATCCTCGACGAGTTCGTCCGCCCATTCGAGATCGGCGATGCCGTCTACGAATTCACTTCGCCGGACGCGCTGCGCCTCGCCTCGAAATTCGGTGCGGCTCTGAAGGCCAACGAGCAGCTTCACGAGTCGATCCGCCAGGCGCGCTCCGCGCTGAAGACCGGCCGGTCCTTCGATTTCGAGCCGTCGCTCGAGGGATCCGCCACCATCACCACGCCCCAGGAACTCGTGTTCTGGCTGCATTGGCTCAAGGCGCGCGGTCACGGCGCGCAACTCGCCGCCCCCAACATCGGTGGCGACGGCCTGGCCGAGCGCCTCAAGGAGTTTGCGGCGATCGCCCGCCATTACCAATGCACTCTCAGCATTTGCTCCGGCGCGGGCCACCCCGCCGAAACGCTCGAGGCCATCGCCCGCGCCACCGTCGGCCGGGTGAACTACAGGCTCTCCCCCGAGCTTCGCCTTCCGCCCGAAGAACCCGACTACTCCCGCTACATCGTCTGGCTCGCCGAACATCTGGTGGTTTAACCCGTGGCGCAGGCACTCATGCCTAATGCCACTTAGTTTTCGCGGGACCGAACATCCTGCATGGATTGTGGGGCAGGATGGTATCCTGCGCGCCGGTTGGCAACCGGCGCTGGTGGGCCTGTTTGCAGGCGATCCGGGCGGGTTACCAACCCGCCGCAGGTTACCAACCTGCCCCACAACTTCCGTAGAATTCCCGTTCCTGGGAAAACTAAGTGCCATTGGGCACTCATGCCGACGCTTCGTTTCCCGCGCGCGAGCAGGTGTTGAACAAAAGGAGGCCGGAGGGCGAGAAGCAGTGCATCCACCGGGTGCGGCGCCAGCACCACTCCCACGCTGATCCTCACCGGCCGAGCGGGAGTGGTTCGCTTCTACCACCCAGGGGCAGCTTCGGAAACTGAATTATCCGCGCGGATTCAGGCAATCCTGAGGGAATGACGCAGGAGTCGGACCGTCCCGGGCCTGCGTTCCATCAGCGGTGCGCGGAACCGGTCATACTCCTCCAATGACTGAATCAAGTCGTCAATGGCCGAGCGGCGCGCGTAGAGATCCTGCAATTCTTTCCGCATTCCTCGAGCGGGGGGGAGGACCGTTGATCGAGTTTCAGACATAGTACTCTTGTATCAGAACTCTTAGGGCATTTCAATAGGACGTCTAGGACTAATCTCAGAATAAATGCGGGTTATGATTACCCCTAATTTGAGGGTATTCAAATCAATTGCTCAATAATTCGGCAATCCGGTCTGCGTCGTTCGGCACGACTGTGGGGGCATTCCCAAAGTTCGGTATAATTCGCGTGCCATCGGGCGCTTCCAGCCCACCGGTGTGATACCGGTAAATGTAATCCGGATCCTTTAGCAGGTTTCCGGTCAACACGGCCACCACATCCGCATCGCGCGCGATGGTTCCGGCCACCGTCAGTTTTCGGATTCCCGCCAGCGTGGCCGCGGAGGCCGGTTCGCAACCGATTCCGCAGCGCCCGATGATCGCCTTCGCGTCCGCAATTTCCTGCTCCGTCACTTTCTCGACGACGCCGCCCGAACACGTCACCTCGTACAAAGCTTTGGGCCAGGAGACCGGATCTCCAATCCGGATGGCGGTGGCCAGCGTTTGCGGATGCTCCACCGGGATCAGCCGCGAGCGGTCCGGCGCGCGCAACAAATTGTAGAGTGGCGCCGCCCCTTCCGCCTGAATCACGGCGATACGGGGCAAGCGGGGGATCAGCCCGAGATCCCGCATCTCACGCAGCGCTTTGCCGAAAGCCGACGTGTTACCCAGGTTGCCGCCCGGCAACACCACCCAATCCGGCGCCCGCCAATCGCGCTGGTCCATCATCTCCACCATGATGGTTTTCTGCCCTTCGATGCGGAAGGGGTTCATGGAATTCAGCAAGTAGATGCCGATGCGCTCGGCAAGTTGCCGCACCAGGGCCAGGATCTGGTCGAAATTGGCCTCCACCTGAAGCGTGCGTGCGCCGTATTCCAGCGCCTGCGCCAGTTTGCCGTAAGCGATATTCCCATGAGGAATGAAGACGATTGGCTGCAACCCGGCCGCGCTGGCGTAGGCCGCCATTGAAGCCGAGGTGTTCCCCGTGGAAACGCACGCCACGCGCGTCATCCCCAGCCGCAGCGCCTGCGCCACCCCGCAGGTCATCCCATTGTCTTTGAAAGACCCGGTGGGATTGAACCCCTGGTGCTTGAACACCAGTCCATCGAGCCCGCCATAGCGGGCGGCCTGCGGCGCATCGAGCAGCGGCGTGTTGCCTTCCCGCAGTGTGACTACGCCCTGGTATTCGGAAAGAAACGGAAGGAATTCGCGATAGCGCCACACGCCGCTCTGGTCGAGCGGCGCGTTCGACACGCGACGCGCGCGCCACAGCGTTTTCAGCTCCTCGGCGGCCTGCGCCGGCTTCCCATACACCGCCTCCAGCAGCCCTCCGCACCGGGGGCAGTTGTAGATGACTTCGGTGATGGGGTAGCGCGCGCGACAGCGCTCTTCGAAACAGGCAAGTTCGGCTGGCATGAAACCTCTATTATAAGTGGCGCTGGCTGTACTTCAGCAGCAGTGGTGGTAATCAGCCGGCCAGTGAGCTGCAATATGGAATAACCCTTTACGTATCAGTCTGTTACGGTCTGGCAATAGAATTGCTCGTAACCAGAGCAGAGGTGCTCTATGAAAAAGATGCTGCTAATTGCCAGCGCCGCGTTGATGCTGCTGCCCCTGACGGTTGCCGCCCGCGGCCGCGTTTCGGTTTTTGTGGGTGGTGCGTTCGCGCCCATGGGGTGGTATGGCTACGGATACGGCCCGTTTTACGGACCGTATGGGTACGGAGCCTACTACGGCGTGCCCAACGCCGGCCAGGTGAAACTGGACACCCACGTGAAGGACGCCCAGGTATTCGTCAACGGCGCCTATGCAGGGACCTCCGGGAAACTCAAGACCATGTGGATGCGCCCCGGCACTTACACCATTGAAATGCGGGCCCCGGGACAACCGCAATTCGCGGAAAAGATCTATGTGGTGGCCGGAAAGACGGTACATGTGGAGCCGGGATTCCTGCCGGAAACCCGGTAGTAGTTTGGCGCGACCCCACCGGCGCTACCGGCGCGGCGCAAGCGAAGGCGCCCGCGCCGGACTATCCTGATAAGGATGGCGAATCGACCCGATCAACGGCCTGATCCCGAGGAACTGCTGCGCCGCGTCCAGGCGGAAGAGCGAAGGGCGCGGCGCAGCCGTCTCAAAGTGTTTCTGGGCTATGCCCCGCGCGTCGGCAAGTCGCTGCGCATGTTCGATGAGGGCCGCCGGCGCAAACTGCGCGGGGAGGACGTGGTGGTGGGGGCGGTCCAAGGCAACGTCACGCCCGACGTGCGCGAGATCGTAACCCGGCTCGAAGTGGTTCCTTGCATCAGCGAGCGGCACGCGGGCCGCACGTACGAGGTCATCGATCTCGCCACGCTCTTCCGGCGCCACCCGGGAGTGTGCCTGATCGACGAGTTGGCCTACGACAATCCTCCCGGCAGCCGCAATCCGCAGCGCTGGCAGGATGTCCAGGAACTGCTGGACCGCGGCATCGCCGTCCTCACCGCCGTGAACGTGCAGCACATTCGCGAGCAGCAGGACCGCGTCGCGCAGATTACGGGCAAGCGCGCGGCGCAGAGCGCGCCTGAAGAATTTCTGCGAGAAGCCGACGAGATCGAGGTGGTGGATGCGCCACCCGAAGCTCTGCTCGACCGCACCGGCCAGGGCAAGATGCCGAATGCCCACCAGTTGGCGGAATTGCGCGAACTGGCGCTCCTGCTGGCAGCCGACGTGGTGGACCGGCAGTTGCACGAATACCTCGCGGCCCACGGCGTGGCCGTGCGCTGGGGCACCCAGGAGCGCATACTCGTCTGCCTGACGCCTCGCAGCAACGCCGCCCAAATGCTGCGCAGCGGCCACCGGAACGCGCTGCGGTTCCACGGCGCACTGCTGGCGGCCTACGTGGAACAGGCGGGGCTTCCCCCGCAGGATCGGGAACGGCTGGAATCCCACCTGGCGCTGGCGCGCGAGTTGGGCGCCGAGGTGCACCGCCTCGAGGGAACGGATTTCGTCGCGACCATCCTCGATTTCGCCCGCGAGCAGCGCGTCACGCAATTGTTCCTCGGACACACCAACCGCGAACAGCGGATTTGGCTTTCGCGCACTCCCATCGACCGCCTGATCGACGCGGCCGACGACTTTGACGTGCGCCTCTTCCCCCACCAGGAGGGCTGACATGTGGGGCGGGCCCCCTGGCCCTGGGGTCCCCTCTGGGGACGACCCCCTGGTTGGCCTGCTCGCACACACCAAAGGCCGGACCAGGGGGTCCGGCGCGGACGAGGGCGTCCGCCCCACATTTTACCCCGCCATTTCCAGCGGGTCCGTGGTCCGCATTTCCAGCCAGCCTTGCTGCGGCACGGCATCCATGGGCAAACCGGACTGCCACAGCGAGAACTGGAACCGCAGGCCGCCGCCTCGCGCCACGCCCATCGACTCGAGCGAGATGCGCGCTTCCAGCACCCGCGCGAAAGCGCATTCCACCGGCTGGCCTTCCGGCGGCGGCGCCGCCAGCTTCATCCCGGTGGTCCGCGCCGCGCCATTCGCGAAGCCGATCTCGACCAGACTGCTGTGCGCGCCGTCCAGCGTTTGCACCGTCACTCGCGCTTCCATGCGCGATAGCTCCCGCTCGCATCCCGCGTGGAAATCCACGCGCAAGTAGAAGTTCGCGCCATCGCTGCCGAAATGCACTTCCTTCACCAGGAATGTCTTGCCGTGCATCGATCCGGTGCGCTCATCCACGCGATAGATTCCCGCGCCGATCCATTCGAAGTACGACGTAACCTCCCCATCGATCACCGGCGTGACCGGCCCCGATGGCGCGACGCGCACCTCCGGCAGCTCCACCCGCAGGATGGGCCGCGAAAGTTCCTCCGGCGGCGTGAGATTCAGAAAACGGTAGACGTTGGCGAGGTGGCTGCGATAGAGCTGGTCGAATTCCAGGCGGTTGGCCGAATGGTGCTCCGGCCCGTACCACCAGCACCAGTCGCTGCCTTCCGCGATCAGCAGCTCCTCCAGCGCCAGCCGCCGCTCGTCTTCCGATACGCCGGCGGCCGAGTCGTACGCCCGCCGCGCGCGCAGCAGTTGCGTCCACGCCTGGTTGTCTTCCTCGGCGCCGATCCAGACGTCGAAATTGGCGTCGATCCACGAGCCCGGAAAAATATGATCGACCGGCTCCGGCGCCAGCAGCCGCAGGGCCTCGCTAACGGTCACCGCCCGCATCCGCCGGTCCTCCGAGATCCTCCGGTACAGTTCGCGCAGGAACGGCCGCCCGTTGTGGTCGTAGTATTCCCAGGCATTCTCGCCGTCGAGGATGATGGGCACCAGCGCGTCGCGCCCGGCGGCGGCCAGGCCCGCGCAGTTCTCGCGGATGCGCCGCAGAAAATCCTCGGCCGCCTGGGCCGCGTCCATTTTGGCGTAGACGAACCCGATCAGGTCGCTGAGGAAATGGTCGCGGAAGATCGCGTTGAGCGTCTTGCCGCCCTGCCGCCAGCAGTATGGACGGTAGAGACCGTCCACTGGGACTACCCGTCCCAAGGTCCGGTTGAGCACCCCGCTATCGGTCGCGGCCCATTCAAAACCCAGCTCGGAAGCAATCGCGAAGACCTCGTCGGAGACCGAACCCTCGGAGGGCCACAGCCCCACCGGCGCCGCGCCGAATTGGCGCGCCGTATACTCCCGCGCCAGCACGAGCTGGCGGCGCGCATCGTCGGGGTAGCGGAACCGCGGCGGCAGCGGCACGTTGGGATGCGCCACATCGGCGATGCTCGAATCGCACAGCAGCGGCAGGATGGGATGGTAATACGGGGTGGTCGAAATCTCGATCTGGCCCGCGGCCGCGAGCCTCCGATACGCCGGCAGCACCTGGCCCACGATCTCGCGCTGCTTCTCGCCCATGCGGCGCTGGTCGGCCGGCGTGAAGTCGCGCCCGCGCCGCACCCATTCCTTCACCTCCGCATCCTGGGCCTGGAACTCCTCGTCGAACCAGGCGAGCTGCGACCACATTTGCAGGTCGCGAAAATCCTGCGGGCCGAACAGATTCCGCGACCCGGAGCGCAACTGAGCCTGCCACGCGCCGTACAGCTCGCCGTAGCGCGGGTAGCGGTAGATCATGCGGTCCGGATCGGCATAGAAGGAATGCCGCAGCAGGAATGCGCGGTCCGCATCGGTGAGATCCTCGGCCGGCTTGAGGGCTGCATCGAGAAACGGATCCTGGGCATCGCCCGAGGCGTATTCCGCCACCTGCGCCATCATCGAAGGGACCAGGTTGAACGTCTGCCGGACTTCCGGAAACTCCTCCAGAATCCGCGCCATGCCGTAGTAGTCCTTGAGGGCGTGCATGCGCGTCCACGGCAGCTTGTACTCGCCGGTAACCAGGTCCTTGTAAAAAGGCTGGTGCATGTGCCACAGAAAGCACAAATAGATGCGCGCCATGATGTTGTTATCGGCTGAAATAGCTGCGCACCGGAGGGGGCGGTGCGTCTTTGCGAATGGCGCGCCATAGCGTGTCGTTCAGCGCGTCGTCATCGTTCTGGTCCGCTTCGTCGAAATTCATGTGCGCCGACGCTCGCGCGGCCGGAGCGTCGGGATTCCGCTGGTCCAAGGGGATGCGCGGCTTCTCGGCGGCGTACGGGGCCGGGTCGGGCTGGCGCTGGAACGACGCGGTCATGACGCGCGCCCCCGCGTCGAACTGCGTCATGGGCTGCAGGCCGAGCAAGAATTCGATGGTGCGCAGCATCGACGTGGTGTTATACATGGTGCCATCCACGGCGTGGCGCTTCACCCAGGGCGAAATCAGAAACGCCGGCGAGCGGTGCGAATCCACGTGGTCCGGCCCGTTTTGCGCATCGTCTTCCAGAATGCAAATCACGGTCGACGCCCAGAAGCGCGATTTCGAGACGCCCTCCACCAGCATGCCGATGGCGTAGTCGTTGTCCGCCGCCAGGGAAAGCGGCGCGATCTTCCCGGCGGTGATGCCATTGGTGTGATCGTTGCCCATCCGCAAGACGATGAGGCGCGGCATGTTGCCGGACTTCTCGTATTCCGCCAGTTCGCCGAGAAAAACTTTGGCGCGCTCCACGTCGGGGTAGGTCAGGTCGAAGCCGCGATACATCCGGTTGGTCACTTTGGCCAGCACCGGGTCGCGCACCGTGGCGATTTGTTCCGACCCAACGGGGGCATCCTTCTTGTTGTCCACCATGTAGCCGAAATTCCGGATGGAAATGCCGGCGGCGGCGGCGTTGGTCCACAGGTAACCGGCGGGCGGCAGCGAGGCCGGGTCCTGCTCTTCGAAATCGTAGAGGCGGCGCCGCCCGGCGTACTGGTTGGGCCACAGCTTTTGCACGTAATCCGGCGCGATGGCCGCGGTGGACCAGTTGTGCCCGTCGGCGCTCACGTCGGCGCTCACGTAGAAGTTGTCGAGCAGCACGAACTCGCGCGCCAGCTTGTGGAGGTTGGGCGTGACGTTTTCGCCGAACAGCACCAGCGAGGCGTCGCCATTGCCTTCCTTCATGTCGCCCAGCACCTGGTCGTACGTGCGATTCTCCTTCACAATGTAAATGACGTGCTCGATGGGCGGCAGCGGGCTGGTCTCTTCCAGTTGGGAATCCCGGTAGGGCGAGTTGGTAAGGGCGGCCCTGGTCCAGGCCTCGAGCTGATCGCTGGAGAATGGGTCGATCCACGAAGCCGTGCCGGTTTGGATGTAGGGCGCGAACCCCGGACGCCCGCCCGGTTCGCCGGCGGCCGCCACGCGCTTGGTGGGGTTCGGCCCGTCGGGATTAGGATATGAGCGCAGCCCTTTGCCGTTCACCACCACCAGCGTCCCCGAAGGCAGCGCGCGCACGGCGGTGGGGTACCAGCCGGCGGGAATGAATCCCTCGACGCGGCTGCGCGTTTCGGAGACATCCACCACCGCGGCCGCGTTGGCGTCCGAGCAGGCCACGTAGAGCCGTTTTCCATCATTGCTGACCGCCAGCGCCGAAGGTGTCATCCCCAGAGGCTGCCGCGGCGTCATGGACACGTTGATGCTCTCCACCACGCTCAACTGGTTCCCCGAGCTGACCGCGACCGCGTACACGTTGTTGGTATTGGCCGCCGCCACGAACAGGCGCGCCACCCAGGTGGGTTCGCCCTCCGCGGGTTCGGTGGGGGCGCCGTTCCGCCACACGATATCGGTGGGGTGCGCGCCAATGCGCACGGTGTCGAGCAAGCTGCCGGTGGCCGCGTCATAGTGCCCCAGCGAGCCATCGGCCCAATGCGTCACGAAGAAGGATTTGCCGTCGGGATGGAACAGGATGCGATACGGCCGCCTCCCGGTCTTGTAGCGTTCGATCACCATTCCCGACTGCGGATTGATCACCACCACGGAATCGCGGTACAAATCCGCCGCGTAGAGCAGCCGCCCGTCGGGCGAAAATGCCACGTCGCCGATGAAATCCTGCGCCGTGCGCTGGTCTGGCGGGACCACGGCGAACGTGCGCGCTGGTGTCAGCTTCCCGCCGGCGAAACTGTACTCAAACACCGCCGCGCGCGACCCGCCGCCCACATACACGCGGTCGCCCTTGGGTGAAAAGACGAGTCCGAGCCAGCCATCCGCCACCGGCACGCTTGCGACCACGCTTGCCGAGGCAACTTCGATAACGCTCACCGATGGCGGCCGGTACCCGCCATTGAGCACCAGCAGATACTTGCCGTCCGGCGAGAGAGCCGTCGCCATGGGAAAGGTATCGAGCGGCACCTGCTTGCCGGCGGGCGCGAGCCGCCACCCCGTATTGAGCAGGAACGAGCCGTCCGGCAGCGGACCGACCCGTTCCTTGGGCGCCGGCTGCGAGCTGAGCAGCGCCCCCAGAAAAGTGAACGCAACCACGAGAGCAATTCGAATATAGGCAGACACGATGGCAGGTTTCATGCGCACCTAACATTGTACGGAGAAAAAGGGGACAGACGCATTTATTGCCAAACCCGCAAAAAATGCGTCTGTCCCCTTTTTATTGCTTCTCGACTATGCCCAGGTCCGTCAGCACCTTCGGATTGGCCTCGTCCATGGCCAGCAGGTTGTGGCAGGCGTTGCAATCCTGCGTGACGGAGCGGCCGTCCTTGGCGGCGTGGGTGCCGTCATGGCAGCGAAAGCAACCGGGGAAGTCGGTGTGGCCGATGTTGTTCGGGTAGGTGCCCCAGGAGACTTTCATCTCGGGGAAGATGTTGCGGTCGTAGACCGACAGCAACTGCCCGGCCGCGGAAGTCACCTCGGCCCTGCGCTGCGCCCAGATGGCCGGATAGTTGTCCCGGTAGTAGCTCTCGAACGCCGCGGGAATCTTCTGCGCGGCTTCGTCGCGAGTGCTGTAACTGGCCTTGAGGATCTCCACGGCCCGCTTCTTGGCGAACGGCAGCGACGGCGAAATCCGGCCCGCGTTCATCACGCGGTCCACGGCGCGCTCCGGCAACTCGTAGGCGTGCGTCGGGCGATTGTGGCAGTCCACGCAGTCCATCTCGCGTTCGGGTAGCCCGCCGCCGTCCGGCTTCGCCTCTGGCGTGGCGTAGACGGTCTTGCCGCCCGGGCCGTTGTACTCGATCCAGGGTATGTTCTGGCGCCCTTCGTCGGCGTGCGCGTAGCGGATCGCCACGCCGGGGCCCAGGTGCGTCCCATGTATCCCAATGCCGCGGTTGCCGCCGCCAATCTTCATCAGCAGCACGGTTTTGGAAAGCGTGTTGGTTTGGTCGTCGGCAAACTTGTCGATCACCAGCAAACGGTCCTCACCGTACTTCTGCGGCCAGTGGCAGGCTTCGCAGGTCTCCCGCGCGGGACGCAGGCTGCGAACCGGCGTGGGGATGGGCGTCGAATAGGTGTGGAAGGTCACCGCGAGCACCTGTCCCACACCCGACAGCTTGCTCTTCACGAACCACGAAGCGCCCGGCCCGATGTGGCACTTCACGCACTCCACGCGCGCATGCGGGGAGTTCTGATAGGCCGTGTACTCGGGCTGCATCACGGTGTGGCAGGTCTCGCCGCAAAACGTCACCGAATCCATGTAATTCACGGCGCTGTAACTGACTTGGCTGGCAATCGCCAGGTTGACCATGGTGGTGAAGAACACGAAATAGACCAGGCGGCGCAGATCCGCGTTATTCCACGTGAGCGGCGGGAATTCGGGCGGATAGATGCCGCTTCGCCCCTCGCGCTTGCGCTTGAGCCAGATTCCCAATGGAATCAGGATCAGGCCGGCGAAAAACGGCGCCGGCAGCACCAGGAACGCGAGAATCCCTACGTAGGGGCTCTCCGTCGTCCCCCGCAGCGTGACCGGCAGCAGAAAGAGCCAGAAGACAGTGGCGGTGGTAACGATCACCACGCCCGCCAGGCTCACCCAGTTGCTGGACAGATGGATGATCGGGGACAGCCAGCTCCTGTCCCGGCGATCGGATTGGTTGGGCGTCATGACTCTAGTCGTCTCCGGCGGCAGTCACCTCGCGCTCCCTGGAGCGCTCCTGCTTCCTGACCGTGATGCCGGTCAGGAAGGCGGTGTTCAAGGGGTAGACATCGGGATCGAAAATGACGGGGTAGAAGTGCCAGACCACAATCGCCAGCGTGGCCAGCACGGCCTCGTAGAAATGAACCGACGTGGCCACGTCCAGCCAGCTCTTGGGCAGAAGTCGCATCACCAGACTGTTGGCCCAGAGCAGCAGCCCGGTGGAGATCATCACCACCGCGCCCCACACCACCGCCCAATACTCGGCCTTCTCCACGTAACTGTGCGAAGAGCGCCCTGGAGGCTCCGAACCGAGGCCCAGATTGTACGCAAAACTGGAGAGCGCCTCGCGCGGGTCGTTGGTGGTGGGCAGCATCTCCTTCCAGTGCTCGCGCAGCTTGCGGCTGACGATCAGGGAGACCAGGTGAGTCAGCGTGACCGCCATGAAAACACCGGCGGCGATGCGATGGATGAGGCTGCGCATGGGGTAAGTCCCCTCCATCGAGAGCAGCGGCCGCGCCCACCATTGGTCCGGGTACTTGAGCGCGAAGCCGGTCCACGCCAGCGTGAGGAACGAGACGGCCAGGACGGCATGCTGCACCCGCTCGAAGGGCAGCATGCGGAGTTCGCCGTGTTCGGAGAAGTTCCTGTCCCCGAGGTGATCCCAGCGCAGGCTGAAACGCCGATCGATGAGCTTGCGCACCCAATCGCCGCCGTTGTGGAGCAACATGAGCCCGATGGTCACCGGGATGACCAGCCAATAAAACTGGCGCACCCAGCGCAGGGCGGCGGGCTCGGCCCTGCCCTCGGTCACGTGCACCTGGCTGATGGCGAAACGGGTGCCGGCGCCGGGGTGGCACTGGCCGCAGGTCTTGGGCAGGTTCCTGGGGTTAATGGTGGACTTGGGGTCGGACGACGGCAGGATGTTGTGCACACCATGGCAGCTCGCGCAGTTGGCGACGGTCTGCGATCCGGCCTTGGCGGCCAGCCCGTGGTAGGACGAATCGAAGCTCACCAGGCGGTCCGAAGGAAGGCCGAACTTGCGGGTCAAGCGGACGTCGCCGTGGCAGCTCCCGCAAGTGTCGCGGATGTGCGCCGCGCTCACCGGCGAAGCTTCGTTAGTGTGTTTGAGAATCCGGTGCTCGCCGTGGCAGTCGGTGCACAGCGGCGTCTGCGTGACGCCGCGCGCCAGCGCCTGCCCGTGCACGCTGGCCCGATACTGCTCGGCGATTTCGCTGTGACACATGCCGCAGGTGTCCGGCACAGCGGCCCGGAACGCCTGCGAGCTGGGCGACAGCAGTTCGTGCGCGCTTCCGTGGCACACGCCGCAGTCGGGAGCGCCCTCATTCCCGTTCTTGCGCGCCTGGCCATGCACGCCGAGCGCGTAGTCGCTCGCCTCGTCCCGATGGCAAGTGGCGCACGCGGGTTTGGGAATGCCCGCGGGGTGAGGATACTTCTCGTGGGATTCGTGACACGTATCGCAGGGCAGCCCTGCGTGCGCGCTCTTCGCCAGCTTCTGCCCTTGGTCGTGGCAGGCCGAACACGGTCCACTGGTCGCGCTCGCGGCTGCGAGCGGATTCGCGAGGGCCGCACCGAGTAGCAGGCCGATCCATGCGGAACCGAGGCGCCGGCCAGTCCAGGAAAGTGCCCGGTTCAGCATCGCACTACAATCCGGCGCCGGGACCCAGGACCCAACCCTTGTATAATGCGGCGGCCCCTAGCAGAACGCCGAAGACGATGACGACCAGCGACAGGAGCTTCATCCACTTGTCGATTTGCCCGAGTTTTTTGGCTAGGGCGAGCTGCTCGGCGGCAGTACCGGCGTGCGACGCTCCCAGGTGCAAGGCGGGGTCTTCTTGCACGGCCACGGTGCGGCGCCAGAAGGCCACCACGACCAGGGCCACAATCACGATCACCCAGAGAACCAGGAAAGGACGTAGATCAAGATGCATAAATTACCTCCTTATAAAGTTTACATATCGAATCGTGAAGCTCAAGCGTTTCCGCAAGGGCACGCGTTTTTGTGGGGCAAGTGGTTCCGCCGGCCAAAACCTAACCTATTGAGTTTTGCAACGTTTTGATCCGGAAATCCGGTGCAGTGGGGCTATTGCCTCAGAACTGGAACCGCAACTGGGGGATATTCCATCCGAAACAGCGGCGGCGTGGGATTTCGCTACCCGCAACGCCGCCGCCATGATCGCCAGCAAAACGGTACTAATGGCATCTTCCTCGGAGACCACGGAAACGATCCCGGCCTCCCATGCCTGGGCCAGCAGTTGGGGGTCCTTCCGGGAGATCAAAACGACCCGTTCCGGGTTGGACAGGGGGAGGGGCAGCCGGGCGAATGCCGATTCGTCCAGAACCAGTACGCATTTCTGCGAAGGGTCCGGGCGATCGACCGTTTCGACGTGCCACGCGCAACTACGCGACAGTGCTTCCCGCACAGTTGCGGCATACACGCCGTTGGCAATCGAAAGCTGAACCGCCTGCATCACGGCCGACTCCACGCCTCCGCCTTCCATGCTTCCGCTACTTCTTCTCCTGGTAGCCGTCCAGGGTCTTGTGCTCGGCGTAGTACTTGCCGGCCTCGGTCAGTTCCTTGGGCTTGGCCTTGGAATCGACATGGCAG
>Ga0326728_10017838_pt1 | contig 14119 bp, 13 predicted proteins | sample MB3enrmetagenome_FD_207602 | JGI IMG/M metagenome (GOLD analysis project Ga0326728, IMG submission 207602) | Lab enriched peat soil microbial communities from McLean, Ithaca, NY, United States - MB31MN | ecosystem: Environmental > Terrestrial > Soil > Wetlands > Peat | place: USA: New York...
GACCGGCTTCGCCGAATGTGACACTCGGTTTAAACACGCTGGGGGCATTGCCGAACACGCTGGATGCCACGCTGCCCGCGAAAAGTGTGGCAAACGAGCCGATGCCACCGCGAAGCACGGTCTTGGAATCGATGTTCCACGCGAAACCAAAGCGCGGTTCCGGTATGATGGATTCCAGGCTCTGATACAGGTTGTGCAAGCCGGTGGTTATCGTCTGGTTATAGGGGATGCTGGCGCCGCCCACGTACCCCGGCGTGCCAAACTGGGTGTTCATGCGGGCGAAGCAGTTATCCAAACAGGACGGGTCGCCGTCGTGCTCGATGCGGAAACCCAGCGTCAAGGTAACATTGCGCCGCACCTTCCATTCATCCTGCACGTAAGCCCCCAGCGAGCTCATGCGGAGGTGCACCTGCAACAGATCGGGGTAGTACTGGCTGAAGGAAGATCCCGCGCCGGTGGAGTTGATCTGGCCGGTCGCGAAGTCCGTCAGATCGTTGAAGGTGTAAATTCCGGCGTAAGCTCTTTCGGAGTTGGTGAAATCGGTGACCTTATTGTACCGGTAATTGACGCCGGCCTTAAAGCTGTGCTTGCCGTGAATCCAGGTGAGGTCATCCACGAACTGCGCCTGGCCGACGTTACGGCCCTGAGGCATGTTGGTGGCAATGCCCAGCTCAGTGCAGCAGCCGTCATTCGGGTACCAGGTTTCCGGCATCATCGAGAGGGCCTTTTGGAGGTCCACGTAGCCGAAATACGCCGTGTACCACATGCCGGAGCCGATGAAGCTATTCACCAGGGTAGGAGAAATGACGTATGTATACGTCAACTGGCCGGCATCGGATGGTTGGTTGCTCGTCTCGTTGAACACCGGATTGATGAGGCTCGGGCCGGTAGCCTGCACGCCCCAGTCGGGGTTGTAACGCGCGCTGATCTTCTGCTTGTCGGTGATGTTGTAGTCGCCGCGAATGGTAATCAGGCTCTCTTTGTTTAACTCGCTGGCGTTTTCGGCGAAGGCATAGGTGCAAGGCACGGTGGTGCCGAAGGTCCCGCCGCCGGGCGCGGCAATACCGGCGTTCCAGAAGGTGTAGGTGCCGCAACCCAGGTGCATATTGCCGTCTTGTAGAGGACCGTTGCCGTTGGTTTCGGGAATGGCGTTCTTGGCGCCGGATGCGCCGTTCCACAGCGCAAACGCATCGTTGTAGAGAGGCGCGGTGGCCGCCGGGATGTGCGCCAGGGTATAGGTCTGAAACTGCGGAGAAGGAATGTGTACCACCCCCGACGTCGGCAGGGCGTACTGCAAGCTCTCGTAATTGAAGAAGAAGAACAATTTGTTCTTCTTGATGGGACCGCCGATGGAGCCGCCGAACTGGTGCGAATCGGAGCGCGGTTGCTGCAAGCCCTCCTGGGTGTTGAAAAAGTCGTTGGCGTTGAACTCCTTGTCGTTGTAGTTGTGGAACAGGTTGCCGTGAAACGCGTTGCTGCCGGTCTTCCCGATATAGTTGACCTGCGCGCCGGACATGCGGCCGAAGTCGGCGCTGTAGGCGTTGAGGATCACGGAGGCCTCGGCGACCTCATTCGCCCCCAGGAGGTTGTTGCTGGCGCCCGAGTTGTTGATATTCAGATACGGGTCCATATCGTCGGCGCCGTTGAGGGTGAACAGGGCCGTGGCGCCGGGGATTCCGTTGACGTTGAAGTTACCGGATGCGCCGCCGCCTGGAAGCACCAGGATGCCCGGAACGGTGAAGGCCATGGTGGTGAGATCGCCGCCCATGGTAGGCAGATTGGTGACCTGTGAGATGTTGAAGCCACTGGCCAGGTTGGCGTTTTGGGTTTGCAGGATGTCGGCTTGGGCCTCCACCTCAACCACTACCTGCGTGCCTTGCACGTTGAGGGTGAGATTGATGGAAGCTTCCTGGCCTGCAATAAGAGTGAATTCCTCAGTCTTGGATTTCAGGCCGGTGGCTTCGGCCGTCACGGAGTAATTGCCCGGTTGCAGCAGCGAGAAGCGATACTGCCCGCTGGCATTGGCGGTCTCCGTATGGGTTTCGTTGGTGTCGACGAATGTGGCGGTCACCTTGGCGTTGGGCACGACGGCCCCGGTGGCGTCGGTAACTATGCCCACGATATCGCCGGTAGTCATGGTCTGGCTATACGCGGCAGGCACGCCCAGCAACACAAGCATCACGGCCAGGCCGGCCATTGCCATCCACGAACGCCTAAAATGCATTGATCCCTTCATATCAAAGACCCTCCTCGGTCTCGAAACCAACCTTCTCTGCCCCGCAGACTATACCCACGAGGAAGTGGTGGCACTCGATCCGGGTACGACCACCTTTCCAGCAACAACTCCTTCTGGAATCAGGACATAACTCCAACCATGCCCAAGCCGAAACCACCGCGCCACACGGGGTGTCACACGGAACAGGATTACAGGAGTATCCCACGACCGAGCCGAAATTTCAAGAAAAAAAAGACTCGCTTCTCCGCTATCGGGAGTGCCAGACTGCGAAAGTCAGGGCGAATTGGAAGGCTCCTCGCCCGAAAGCTGTGCCCTTACTTGACCGTGAAGGGCACTGAGGCAATGACGTTTTCCCATTCCAGTTGCAGTTTGCCCGCATTTCCGCCCACGCTGGAGAGGGTCATCTTGTAGGTCTCAATGGGAGCGGGCGGTTTGCTCATGGTCATGGCCACGCGGCCCAAGTCCTGCTCCTGGTGATATTCCGTGCCAAACTGGCCGGTCTGCTTGTTGACCACGAGCTTCCACTGCGTGGGGTCCAGCCAGACAAACAGGGTGTAGTCCCCCTCGGGCACGGCCAGGCCGTTGATGTCGAGATCGGCATCGGTGTGAAGGGCGGTGGCGTCGTTGGCGCCGGCGCGCCAGATGGTGTTATCGGGCAGGAGCACGTCGGCGCCGTTGAAAATTTTCCGGCCGCGCATGGAAGGCGCACTGTACTTGATGGCAATGGTCTTGCCGTTGATGGTGACGGAAGTACTCGCCGGAGGGCTGGGCTGGGCCTTCCTGGCGGCTTTCTTCTGGTCCTGGGCGAGTCCGAGAGCCGTGGCGACGGCGATCAGCAGAACGGTGGTCAGTGCGCGTTTCATGGTATGGGTTGTCCTCTCTCAGCGAGTATATAACGCCGCCGCCGGTGATATCTTCTAAATGATGGCCGTACCTATGGTATTCCTGCGCGGCCTGCTGGGGCTTCTCGGCATGGGCGCCGCGTTCATGACCGGGCGCTCGGCAGTGGCTGTTCGCAAAGGCTGGCAGAAGCCGTCGAGGCTATATGGGTGGACGATCCGCACGGTGGTGTGCGTGGTCGCGGTGGCGTTCCGCAATCCCGTGGACACCGTCGATCTCATCGTGTGGGGGCTGGCGGCGGTGGCGTTGGCCGGGGGCATGGTGAGCGTGTTGCGCCACAAGCCGCCCGAGGACCTCACGCGCCGGATCTTTCCCGACGAGCCGTAGCGTTATACTCAAGTGCGAAGGCAGAAGATCGGAATCCACCTATGAATCGACGAACATTTCTCGGCGTTGCCGCGGGCTTGACCCTGGCGGATGCGGGCGCGCAGACGCCCTCATCCATGCCTATCATCGATACCCACATTCACCTGTTCGACACCTCGCGTCCCGGGGGCGTGCCATGGCCTCGCGCGGACATCCCAGAGCACAAGGTCATGTATATGCCTTCTTTGCCATCGCGATACCGCAAGGTGGTCGACGGGCTGGGCATCGTGGGCGCGATTGAGATCGAGTGCAGCCCATTGCTGGAGGACAACCAGTGGGTGCTGGATGTCGCCAGAGACGACGACATCATGGTGGGCACCATCGGGCACCTGACGCCCGGCACGCCGGAATTCAGGGCGCAGCTCGACAGGTTCCACAAGAACCCGCTCTTCCGCGGTATCCGGTATGGGCTGGGCGGGCGGCCGGGACGGGGAGGCCAGAAAGGCCCGGAAGTCCACGAAGTCGACCGGCCGGAGTTCGTCGCCGACCTGAAAGCCCTGGCGGATGCGGACCTGGTTATGGATACGGCGAATCCCAGCGTTTCGTTGCTGGAAGGTGTGGTGCGGGTGAGCGACAAGGTCCCGAGTTTGCGCATCGTCATCGATCACCTGCCGCAGATGTTGCGGCCCCCCGAAGGTGCGCCACAGGCTTCCTATGACGCCAGCATGAAAGCCATCCGGGGCCGGCCGCAGATCTACGTGAAAGTATCGGAGGTGTTGCGCCGCCAGGCGGACGGCAAGATCCCCACCGATACCGAGTTCTACCGTCCCAGGATCGACGAAATAGTGGACGTTTTTGGAATGGACCGCGTGCTCTACGGGAGCGACTGGCCGAACGGCGACCAGTGGTTACCCGTCCCGGTGGGATTCAAAATCGTCCATGAGTACTTCATGGGCAAGGGACGGGCGGCGGCAGAAAAATACTTCTGGCGGAATTCGATCAAGGCCTACAAGTGGGTCAAACGAACCGCCAGCCAGCCGCAGGCCTGAGTAGCGCCGGCGATCTTGTCGCCGGTGTGTTTCACTTCGGATAATCCCACCGGCGGCAAGACCGCCGGCGCTACGTTACAATCTTCTCTTACATGTCACTCGTGGTAGTGGGTTCCGTGGCTTACGACGGCGTGGAAACGCCGCACGGCAAAGTGGACCGCATGCTGGGCGGAGCAGCGACCTATATCTCGCTGGCCGCCGGCTATTTCACTGCGGTGAGAATGGTGGCCGTGGTGGGGGACGATTTTGCGCGGGAGGACGTGGACCTGCTGGCTTCGCGCAACATCGACCTCGCGGGCCTGGAGCGCGTCGAGCGAGGCAAGACGTTCTTCTGGGCGGGCGTCTATTCGGCCGACATGAACGACCGCACCACGCTGCGCACCGACCTCAACGTGTTCGCGGACTTCAACCCGAAACTGCCGGCGGCGTACCGCGCGGAGCCGTACCTGTTTCTGGGCAACATCCAGCCGGCGCTGCAAAGGAACGTGCGCGCGCAGATGAGCCGTGTGAAACTCACCGGCGGCGACACCATGAATTACTGGATCAAGGATTTTCGCGGCGAGCTGCTGGAAACCCTCGAGCAATGGGATTTCCTGCTGATCAACGACAGCGAGGCGCGCCAGCTTTCCGGTGAGCACAACCTGCGGCGCGCGGCGGCGAGAATTCTGGAGATGGGGCCTCACACCCTGGTGATCAAGCGCGGCGAATACGGCGCCATTTTGTTTCGCGGCGGCCGTCACTTCATGGCGCCGGGCTATCTGCTCGAAGACGTGTTCGATCCGACCGGCGCCGGCGACTCGTTCGCCGGTGGGTTCATCGGCTACCTGGCGGGGCAGGGAATCGAGCTTTCGAACGGCGATCTGGATTTCGCGGAGCTGCGGCGCGCGGTGATCTACGGGTCGGTGATGGGCAGCTTTTGCTGCGAGAAGTTCGGAGTGAACCGTTTTCGCACGCTCACCCACGAAGAAATTGAGGCACGCTATCGCGAGTTCAAGAACTGCACCGCGTTCTAGTGGCGCATGCCTTTGGCTTGCGCTCGCCCTGGCTGCCTGGAGCGCCGCGGCGGTCTGGTTTTTTTATAGCCGCGGCTGGCTGCTCTACTACGGCGACGCTGAAGCGCACCTCAACATCGCGCGCCGCATTCTCGATTCGCAAACTCCCGGATACGACCAGATCGGCACCGCCTGGCTGCCGCTTCCGCACTGGCTGATGCTGCCGTTCGCCGGCGTCGACGCTTGGTGGCGAAGCGGCATTGCCGGGTCCATCTCCGCAGCGGCGTGTTTTGTGGCGGCCGGCGCGTTTCTTTTTGCGGCCGTGCGGCGGGCGTTCGCATCCGCCTCCGCCGCCGCGGCCGCTACCGCGCTATTGGCGCTGAATCCCAACCTGCTTTACTTGCAGTCGACGGCCATGACCGAAACGGTCTTCCTGGCGGCGTTGATGGCGCTGGCGTACTTCAGCGTGCGCTTCCGCGAGACGCAGGGATGGTGGGCGGCCGCCGGCGCCGGCATGGCCGCCTGCGCCGGGACGCTGGCGCGGTACGAAGGATGGTTCCTCATTCCCTTTGCCGCGCTGTACTTCCTGTTGGCGGCGCGGCGGCGGCGCATGGGCGTGGCTCTGCTCTTCTGCGCTCTGGGCGCGCTGGGCCCGCTCTACTGGCTGGCGCACAACTGGTGGCTGTACGGAGATCCGCTGGAGTTCTATCGGGGACCCTATTCGGCGTGGGCCATCCAAGGCAGCCAGCCGTACCCGGGTAAGGGCGATTGGCCGACGGCCTGGCTCTACTTTCGCACCGCGGCCCAGCTATGCGCCGGACCGGGCCTGGCGCTGATGGCGATAGCCGGCGCGGCGGCGTCGCTTGCCCGGCGCGTCTTTTGGCCGCTGGCGCTGCTGGCGCTGCCAGGCGTGTTCTACATCTGGAGCATACACTCCTCCGCCACCCCCATCTTCGTGCCCACGCTCTGGCCCCACTCGTACTACAACACCCGCTATGGAGTGGCGGCGCTGCCTCTCGCGGCCGTGGCTTCCGCGGGACTGGTGGCGATTGTGCCTTTCCGTATGCGCGCCATCACCGCGGCGCTGGTAATCGCGGCCGGAACGGTTTACTGGATGGTGAATCCGCAGCCGCGGAACTGGGTCGTCTGGGAGGAATCGCGCATCAACTCGGAAGCGCGCCGCGGCTGGACCCATGAGGCTGCCGACTACCTGGCGCCACGCTACGTGCGCGGTTCCGGTATCATCACATCGTTCGGCGATTTGACCGGCATCTACCGCCAGATGGGAATCCCCTTGCGCGAGACCTTCACCGGGGACAACGGCATGCCATGGCTGGCCACGGTGAGACGGCCCGAGCTGTTCTTGTGGCAGGAGTGGGCGGTGGCGATGCGCGGCGACGCCGTGGCGGAGGCTGTGGTTCGCGACGGCCATTACAATTTGGAAAAGAGCATCATGGTGAAAGGCGCGCCGGTGATCGAGATCTACCGGCGCACGGGAGGCGGATGAAAATCCCATTTACCAAGGCGCACGGCGCCAAGAACGATTTTCTGCTGACCTGGCGCAGCGGCGCGCCCCCCTCCGATCACGCCGGAATCGCCCGCGCCCTCTGCGACCGCCATACCGGCGTGGGCGCGGACGGCTGGATACTGGTCGAGCCGGACCCGGAAGTGGATGGCTCCATCCAGCTTTATAACTCCGATGGCAGCGTGGCCGGGATTTCCGGCAACGGCACGCGCTGCGCGGCGGCGTTCCTCATTCAGCAAGGTTCGATCCAGGATAGCCGCGCGTCCGAGGCAGTGCGGGTGCGCACCGGCGCGGGCGTCAAGACGCTGCGGTTGCTCGAGCACGCCGGCTTGCGCTTCGAGTTCGAAATGAACATGGGCCGCCCGGAGATCGCCGCCGTGAGTTTCCAATTGCCGCTTTCCAGCGGGCCGCGCGATGTGACGCTGTTGTGGGTGGGAAACCCGCAGTGCGCCGTGCCGGTGGACGATTTCTATTTCGACTGGCGCGCCATGGGAGCGGAGATCGAGTCGCATGCGCTGTTTCCCGAGCGCACCAACGTCTCCTTTTTCAAAGCCGCGGGCGAGCACATCATCGAGGCGCGGTTCTATGAGCGCGGGGCGGGCGAGACCATGAGCTCGGGGACGGGGGCGACCGGCGCGGCCGCGGCGGCGGTGGCGCGCTGGCTGGTGACACCCCCCGTGCGGGTGCTCACGCCCGCCGGCCCGTTGGATCTGCGGATCGAAGAGGACTATTACCTCAAAGGTCCCGCGGAGATTGTCGCGGAAGGCGAGTGCTTCGTGTAGCGATGGTGGCGGAACGGCCGCCGCACTCTAACGGAAGGCCCCAAGCATATATGCTATGGCGAGAATGACCAATACGGTGCCTAACCCCGAGCCCATGCCCCCGCTGTAACCCCAGCGGCTATGGCCGTAGTATCCACCGCCAAGCCCAAAAACCAGTATCAAAACGATAAGCAATAGCAACATTGTGAATCTCCCTCTCGATTGGACGTTGACTCGCTCACTGCGACGAAGTGGCCTTTTGATTCCTGACCCGACGGATCTCCTGAAGAAATATGATTTTACGGTCTCCGGCAGCACCATACCGATGCTGGACGGCGAAGTTGCGCACACGGTGTCCGCCAAGGGAACGCTGGATATAGCCGAGAACGGCAGCTTTGAGGTAGACAGCGACTGTTCGGTACGATTCGAATGGATACTCCCGGATCAGGACGGGCAGGACGCCGAAGCTTCGCCCATTACCATGCGTGGATTTCTGGTCGACGGCGGCAAGCAGATCCTCGCTTTCCAAACCGACCCTGGCGCAATGGTGGCCGCGCGATTCACTTCCGGCGGGAAGTGAAGATGCAAGACTGGTTACCGAAAGTGCATTTTTTGCTTGTGGATCAATCCGTGTGTGTGGGGGCGCCCAGCCGCCATCCGCGGCCCTGCGGCGGAAATGTGGGAGAATACCAGGTTGATGCCTGAAGCACGGCTCGAAAGTCCAACCACCGCCGAGATTCTGGAAGAGAAGATTCGCACGCGCCGGGCGCGGGTGGGAGTCGTGGGTCTGGGATACGTGGGCCTGCCCCTGGCAGTGGAATTCGCCAGGGCGGGATTCACCGTCACCGGGATCGACGTCAGCCAGGAGAAGGTTCAGCGCGTGAACGCCGGAGACTCCTATGTCGGCGACGTTCCCAGCGCGACGCTCGGCCCGCTGGTCGAATCCGGAAAGCTGCGGGCTACCGCCGATTTTTCGGCCGTGCTCGAGCTGGACACCATCAACATCTGCGTGCCCACGCCGCTGCGCAAGACCAAAGACCCGGATATGAGCTATATCGTCTCCGCCTGTCAGGAAATCGCCCGGCACTTCCACGCGGGAATGCTCATCATTCTGGAATCCACCACCTACCCCGGGACCACGGATGAGCTGGTGCTCCCCATGCTGTCGAAATCGGGCCTGGAAGTGGGCCGCGATTTCTTTCTGTGCTTCTCCCCAGAGCGCGTGGACCCGGGCAATCCGAAGTTTCAGACGGCGAACATTCCCAAAGTGGTCGGCGGCTGCACGCCGGCGTGTACGGAAATGGGCCGGCTGTTCTACTCGCAGGCGCTGGAGCGCGTGGTGCCGGTCAGCTCCACGCAAGTGGCCGAGATGGTCAAACTGCTGGAGAACACCTTCCGCATGATCAATATCGGCCTCGCGAACGAGATGGCGCTGATGTGCGACCGCATGGGCATCGACGTGTGGGAAGTGATCGACGCGGCAGCCAGCAAGCCCTTCGGTTTCATGCCCTTCTACCCTGGTCCGGGCCTGGGCGGGCACTGCATTCCCATCGATCCCTTCTATCTTTCGTGGAAGACCAGGCAGGCGGGCATCGAGGCGCGCTTCATCGAGCTGGCGGGATACATCAACGGCCAGATGCCGCACTTCGTAGTGGACAAGATACAGAACGCGCTGAACGACGCGGGCAAACCGGTGAAGGGAGCGCGCATTCACGTCATGGGCGTGGCTTACAAGCGGGATATCGACGACCTGCGCGAATCGCCGGCGCTCGACGTCATGCTGCTGCTGAAACAGCGCGGGGCGCTTCTGACTTACAGCGACCCGCACGTCCCTGCGCTTCGAGTCGACGGCCTGGACCTCGAATCCGCCCCCGAAGATTCCGCCGCCGCCGCCGACTGCGTGGTGATTATCACGGACCACTCGGCCTTCGACTACCAGGCCCTGGTGGACCGCGCGCGCCTGGTGGTGGACACGCGCAATGCGCTAAAGGGCGTCAATTCATCCAAGATCGTCCGGCTTTGACGGCCGGGCCCTGAGGGCACCCAGCCCGAAAGATCCAAGCGATTCCAGTTGACAAGCGCCTCCACTGCGCTCAAGCTATAGCTAGGCGAGGTGTATATGAAGCCGGTTTGGATGGCGGGGTTCCTGGCAGTAATCCTCGCGTTAAGTGCGATTCCGGCGCTGGCGCAACCCGTGATCTCGGCCAAGTCGGGCCTGATCTCGTACGTCGAAGGAAAAGTGTACCTCAGCGACCAGATTGTGGAGCCGTCCCCCACACACTTCCCCGACGTGAAAGAAAACGCCGAGGTGCGCACGTCTGAAGGACGCGCCGAGGTCCTGCTGACCCCGGGCGTGGTTCTGCGCCTGGGCGAGAACAGCTCTTTCAAAATGCTCACCAACCGCCTCATCGACACCCGGCTGGAGATGCTTACCGGCTCGGCCGTGGTGGAGGCCGATGAGATTGCCAAAGACACCAACGTGACGCTGGTTTTGAAGGACGGCACGGTGCTGCTTGACAAAAAGGGCTTGTACCGCTTCGACACCGCTCCGGCCCGGCTTAAGGTCTTCGAGGGCCTTGCCTCCGCGCAGGTTGCCGGCCAGAACTTCGAGGTAGCCGGTGGCAAGATGTTGGGCCTTGGCGGTACCATCGCATCTGTTGAGAAGTTCGACAAAGAAGATACCGACAGCCTGGACAACTGGAGCAAACGGCGCGGCGAACTGTTAGCCATGGCCAACGTCTCCTCGGCCAAACAGGTGCACGATTGGGGCTGTGCGGGTTACGGGTATGGCCCGTCGTATGGCACGTCGTATGGCACGCCGTTTGTCACGCCTGTCACTCCGGGATCTCCGGGATCGATTTCGCAACCGTGCCCGTTAAACCCGTGCGCGCCCTCCTGGCGCTACAACCAGTGGTACGGGTTGATCACCTACGTCCCTTGCAGCATGATGGCCTGGAGCCCTTACGGTTACCAGTATTGGGCCCCGCAGACCGTGATGCGGGCCTATAATTCGCCTTCCTTGCTCGGCAATCGCGGTGTGGGCGGCTCTGGGACCGGGACAGCGAACCGGAGCGTAGCTCCTTCATCTCCTATGTCCGGCAGCGGCAGATCCTCGACCATGGGAACTGGCAGCCGGTCTTCCTCGGGGCCATCCTTTGGCGGCGGCGGTTCCTCCTCGGGGGGACACGGCTCTGGCGGCGGCGGTCACGGCCGCTAACCGGCCTGCCGGACCGGCCGGTAACGGCGGCTGGCGCGCATCCCGATGAGTTCCGCAACCTCGCCCAGCAGGTTCGGTAAGTTCTCGGTATAGATGGAGATGTGATGCTTGCTTCGCCCGGGGCGGCGTTTCTGGCTGGGCTCGTAAGATGTCACCAGGGCGGTTGCCGGATGGTACTCTTTGACACGCGCGTAAGCCAGAACATTGCGGCCCGCCGGGCGCGACCCGAACTCCGCATCGCTGAGGACCAGTTCATATCGCCCTTCATCCAGCTTGCTGATGGCTTCCGCCGGCGTAGCTGCCACATCCACTGAGTAACCGCCGGCTTGCAATATGGTCCGAAGGGCCAGTCGCGGTGCAAGTTCGCCATGCACCAGAAGCACACGAGCCAAATCCAAGGCCCGGTTGGTTTCCGTGTTACCAAGCGAACTGAGGGTCGTAGGCATGCTCTCCAAGAATTACTTTAACCGATAAAGTCGATTTTTCGACCAGCAAATTTTGGTCCTTTTTGCTTAGACCCCCGCGTTTCCGATACTTACCCGTTTTTAGTACTAATAGTACTGGAAACGAACCGCGGGCCGGCACTGCGAACACGGCATCATATTTAATGGTGTCCGCGAAGGCGTCTTAGTTACAACTAATTTGGATACGCCGGGTAAATCCCGCCATCTCAGGTAATGCCGGGCTCTACCAGGATGGCGCGAGCCGGCGCGCAATCGGCGGCGTACTGCGCCATTTGCGGCGCCGCCAGGTGCGCCACCGCGGGCCGCCACTTGCGCACAGTTTGGTGCAAAGCGGCCCGGAAAGCGGCGGGAGCGGATTCTTCCAGCACCAAAACCACCTCGGCCGAGGCCGCCAGAATCTCCGGCGGGGGCGTTGCCAGCCGCCTGGTGAAGGCCACCAGCACCGGGTCAAAACCGGCTGCCAGAGGAGCCGTCAGATATGGGCTGACTATCAGCGTGCGAGGGCGCTCTGAAACCACCTGCCCGGGGAAGACTGCCACGGCGCCGCTGGTGAGAGCCAGAATCAGCTCCTCGGAGTACTCCGGCTCGCCCCGCGACCCTCCCCCCAATGCCATCCACGCGGCTGTTCTGAGCAGGGCGGGCTGAACCCTCGCCCGCAGTCTTCGGGTTGCCTGCCGCCACAGCTTGCGGAACAGTTTCGGGCTGGCCACTGCGCGCACCAGGAATTTCAGGTAATTGATTTCCAGGATTCGGTCAAGCTGGGCATCGGTGTAATAGCGCGAGGTGGTGGCGCGATGGCGGTGCTCGACCACCGCGCCCGCCACGTACACGCTGGGCCATCCACGCTGCCAGGCGCGGTAGCCGAGATCGAGGTCTTCCACGTAGGCCGGCTCGTATGCCTGATCCACGCCGCCCAGCGCGCGCAACCGGGCAGCGTCGTAGAGCGAGCAGCCGCCGCTGCCGTACAGGACGTAGCTCAGGTCCTCGCCGGGGAGCGGCTCGTCGCAGCGGATGGGGAAGTCGTCCGGACGGGATTGCGCCATTACCGCCTTGCCGGTCTCCTCGCGGCGGACGCCCTCGGGGAAGCGGATCTGCGCCGTGGCGCAGAACAGGTCGGGCACCTGCGCGAAGGCGCGGACCAGCGCCCCGAAAAAGCCGGGCTCCAGCAGCATGTCGTTGTTCAGCAGGCAGATGTGCGAATACCGTGCGCAGGCGATGCCGCGGTTCACGGCGCGCGCGAAGGAAAGGGGTGGATGCGACAGATCGACGTGCACCTGCGGCCAGGCGGAGCGGAGCCACTCCGCGGTGCCATCCTGGGAGCCGTTATCGACCACGATGATTTCCGCCGTGAACGATTCCAGTTCCCGCGCCATGCCGGGCAGTTGGGCTTTGAGCAGCGGTCTGCCATTGCGCGATGGAACGATCACGGAGATGCCGGTTTCGACAGAGCGCGGCTCGCCGGCCGGAGACTTGCGCCACCGGGGACGCAAGGCCCCCGCCACGCGCGCGGCCGCGTACCAGCAGGCGATCTGGATTTTCCGTTTCAAGTTCAGATCAGCAGGTGCCGCCAGACCCGCGCCGTTCCTCTGCGGCACTGGTCCCAGAGTTCCAGCGCCTGGAGCGCGAAAGCCGAGGATACCGGGTTTACGTACGGCAGCCAGGCCCCGGCCTGGCGTCCGAAATAAAAACCACCGCTGGTGGGCGGATGGGAACCGGCGGCCTGGAATTCCGCCAGCCGTTCCGCCTCGAATTGCGCCGCGGCACGATCCAGCGGCAGGACGCCGGCCCCATCGGCATATAGGCGCATGCGCAGCAACTGGGCGTAGACGTCGGAGCGCTCGAACTCCGGCGCAATCTCGCGAAGATGACGGGCCACGCCGCGGATGCCGTCGCGGATGGCCGCTGCGCCGCGCGGTTCATCGGCATGCGGCAGCAGGCCTTCCAGAAAGTAGAGGAACGCGTGCAGGCGGTCCATGACCTTGGGGCGCTCGGAGTGTCCGGGCAGGAAGCCGGCGCAGGCGCCCAGGGAATATTCCAGTACGCGCTCATAGGGTTCGCGGAATTGCCCATCGCCGGTGGCTTCGAGCAGGTCCCACCAGGCCATGGCGGCCTTGAGCTGATAGCATCCCGGATTCCGCGACCAGCGCCCGGCGTCCGGTTCCAGGGGGCGCTTGCCGGGAAGCGACAGGACAGGGTGAAAACTGCCGTCCGCGGAGGCGAAATCGCGGACCATGGATTGGCCCAGCGCGGCCGCCACGTCCAGGAACTCCTCATCGCCGGTGGCGCGCCAGGCCGAGAGCAGGCCGCGAACCACGATGCCGCAATCGAAGAAATAGGTTGCTGGGGGCGGATCGATTTCAAACGGGATAGTTCGGGAGGCGGAATCCCATGCCGTGCGGGTCAGAAAACGGGCTGCGGAACGAGCGCGATCGAGATACCGTTGGTCGCCCGTCACCGCGTGCAGATAGACGAAAGTGCTGGCCGCGTAGCCGGTGATTTCGGTCGAGACCGGGTGGTTGCGCTCCAGGTCCGTGCGATAATAGCGGGCTGCGCCGCCGTTCGGTTGCTGAATGCCGGAGCGCAGAAACCACTCTCCGGCGCGCGACAATGGCGAGGACAACTTGCCAGTTTAACAGGTAGCGCCGGGGGTATTTTGGGCCGGGGGGTGG
>Ga0326728_10017839_pt1 | contig 14119 bp, 10 predicted proteins | sample MB3enrmetagenome_FD_207602 | JGI IMG/M metagenome (GOLD analysis project Ga0326728, IMG submission 207602) | Lab enriched peat soil microbial communities from McLean, Ithaca, NY, United States - MB31MN | ecosystem: Environmental > Terrestrial > Soil > Wetlands > Peat | place: USA: New York...
CTGAAATGGAGACTGGGACAGACCTCGAAAACTCGCGGGAAGCTCCGTTCCAGACGACTCGAACGCCGTTTGGGGACCAACGACGACAACAGAAGTCCAGCATGCCGACGACCCGCCCGGCCAGTCCCGGCACGAAACTCCGAAATCACATCCGCTACTGCATATCCAGCACTTTCCTTATTGCCGGGACCGGAAGGCCCGATGCGACGACCATCTCCCGCAGATCCTCCGCCAGGGCCCGCATCTCATCGGGGGCCTGCGAGACGTGCCAGGCGGCGCCCACTTCGCCAAGCCTGGACTTGAACAACAAACGACTGATAAACTCCATCACGAAGAGGGGCACAACAGCAAGGAGACGCTGGCTTGCGGGCACGATCTTATGGCCACGGGCTTTCAGGACGGCAATCGACTCGCGCATGGCCGCCGCGGTCAGCCTGACGTCATCGGCCGACCTGGCCAGCGCTTTGATGTCGTTTTGGTATTTCATCACCATCGGCCCAATCACCGCCACGACACTCGCATGAGTGGCGAGCCAATCGACGATATTCGTCGAGATCCGAGCTTTGAGGCCGGCCCGGTTGAACACGCGTACCAACCTTTTCAATCGAGGAGTGACCGTCCCTTCCAGCTCGCCAAAGGGTGAGGCCAGCACGGACAATCTGGTGGGGCCAATAGCCCGGATGATGTCCCTGTCCCTCTTCCCACCGGCAAACACAAATCCCATCATCACCCGTGGTTTGCCCAGCGCCCGGACGATCTCTCCGGGACCGGCAAGGTTGTTGGTCATGAATACGACATTGGGAGAGTCATTCGCCACCAGTACCGGAAGGAGGCCGGGAACCTGGTTACGGCGCACGACCACGAGAATGTAGTCGTACGTGTCATCAGGCAAGAGTTCTCCGATCGTCTTGATCCTGGTGACAGTACGCTTGTGGCTGAAGGGGTTTTCAATGACGATGCCTTCCCCGGCGATTTGTTCAAGGCGTTCGCCGCGAGCCAGTACGGTAACATCGACACTGCGATCGTGCAGGTGAGTGGCGCAAACGGAGCCGTTAACTCCCGCGCCGATCACGAGGATTCTGACGTTGTCATTTTCCATGGTTTGGTTGAAGGAAGTCTGCGAGCCGTCGCCCCGCCCCCCATCAGCCGACTCCGAACTACAGCGCGGGAATGACAGGACTGAAGCGCGCTCGGAACCGACGATACCATGTTGCGCACCGGCGCGTGGCCCGCCAGTTGAGATCTGGTCCGCTATAGATCGCCGGCTCCGCAGCAACCTGGAACAGAGATCGCCCAAGCCGGGGCGCTACCGATATGGCCACATAACGCCGTTCGGGCGCGTCGATTGGGGACCCCACACAGTGAATGCTCTCGCTCAACTGCACGGGCACGCTATCCGCGGGCTTCAAGGGAGCGATGTCCCAGAACGCGGTTTGGAGCCAACCACGCTGATTGATGGTGGGATGGACTGTTCTCGACAGGAATCCTCGGTTGGGGGTCAACGAAGGCCTCCGAGAAGCCGGCGACCCGGGAGTTGGGCCGTCGATCGGCGCGATACCCACGTCCTGCTGTCGCGCCGCCCTCACAGACCGTGCAGAGTTCAGCTAAAATGAAGCTTTCTCATCGTGTCCCCAGCGTTGTTATCTCACTTGCGCCAATTCAATGCCTAAGACACCGTCCATCATCGAAGTCGCTCATCTCGTGAAGCGGTTCGGCGACCTCGCCGCGGTTGACGATATATCGCTGGCTGTCGAAGCTGGAGAGATCTTCGCGTTCCTGGGGCCGAACGGCGCCGGGAAATCTACCACCATCAAGGTGCTCATCACGCTTCTTGCTCCCACAAGCGGTACGGCCATGATCGACGGACACGATATCGCGCGCCGCCCCGCCGAGGTGCGGAGAGCGATCGGCTATGTGCCGCAAATGATTTCAGTGGACGGGACGCTCACGGCCTACGAGAACCTTATGCTCATGGCGCAGCTCTATGATATTCCGAGGGCGGAACGAAAGGAGCGCATCCGGGAAATGCTCTCATTTCTCAACTTGGAGGGACACACGGATGCGCTTGTACGTACGTTTTCCGGCGGCATGATCCGGAAGATGGAGGTCGGCCAAGCTATGCTTCACCGTCCCAAGGTCCTATTGCTCGACGAGCCGACGACCGGACTCGATCCCGTTGCGCGACAGAACGTTTGGGAACACCTCTTTGAGCTACGGGGCAGATTCGGCACAACCATTTTTTTCTCCACTCACAACATGGAGGAGGCGGATGAGGTGAGCGACCGGGTTGCTGTAATGAATATGGGAAAGGTGGCCGCGACGGGCACTGCAGAAGAGTTGAAGGCGAAAACCGGGAAGCCCGCCGCCACGCTCGAAGATGCCTTCATTTTCTTCACCGGCAACAAACTTCAAAACACCGGCAATTTTCGAGAAATCCGCAGGGCCAGGCAGATGGAGCGACGGTTAGGATAGCAGTCAGCGCCCATATGCTTCACTACCTTTCACAGACGTTCAAGAAATCATACGTGCTCGCGGAGATGGAAACGCGCAAGCTCCTCCACGATCCTACAGAACTCATTTCCCGCGCAGTGCAGCCGATCTTGTGGCTCGGCATTTTTGGCGAAGCGCTAAGCAAGGTGCGGGCAATAGCGACGCCGGAATTCACCTATCTCCAGTTCATCACGCCGGGCATTCTCACGCAATCCGTGGTCTTCGTTTCAATCTTCTACGGCTTGTACATCATCATGGACCGCGACACGGGCGTATTGCAGAAACTGCTGGTCACGCCAACGCCTCGTCTAGCCTTGGTCTGGGGCAAGATGGCCGCCGCCGGCATTAGGGGCCTAAGCCAGGCTCTGATTGTCTTCCTTTTCGCCATCGTTCTCGGCATTCGATTGCACATCACCGTATGGTCTGTCCTCGGAGTGATCGTCATTGTCTTGCTCGGGGCCAGCTTCTTCACCGGTCTTTCCATGATCGTCGCTTCCATCGTGAAAACCAGAGAGCGGTTCATGGGCATCGGCCAAGTAATCACCCTCCCCTTATTCTTCGCCTCAAATGCTATTTACCCGATTGCGATCATGCCTCCCTGGCTCCAGGCGGTAGCGAGGGTGAATCCTCTGACCTACATGGTCGACGGACTGAGGGTGCTCATGCTTCCTGGCGGCGTTGGTAGAGTGGGCTTCGACATCGCCGTACTTGCCACTGTCGGGCTACTTATATCAATGCTCAGCGCGTGGTTTTACCCGAAGGTCGTAATGTGACGATTACGAGCAAGATATTACGCCAAGACCGCTCCCTCACGGTCGCGGCTCCGATTCGGGCTGTCACTGTAATATACGAAGCTCAGTAGTCGACAAATCGAAGACGGCAATGGTCGTCATTCACTTCCAGAAGGGCGCCGTGGGTCGCCAAGCCGCTCCGTATGCGTCCGGGGCCGTAGTAAGAAATGCGGCGGCGCAGCGCGGCTTCCCTGCAAGCTTTCAGCGGTCAGAAGCTGAGCAAAAATCAATACTGAGCCACGGATGGACACGGATGCACACGGATGAGGCAAAATGGCCAAGATGAAAAAGTGGCGTGGACACACCGTAGAGTTCAAACGGCAGGTCGTCGAACGGATGAAGACCTGCCAAAACATTCAAGAATTAGCCCGGGAACTGAGTCGCGGAGGACCATCCGGCCAGAAGAGGTGTTGGACGGGTAACTGACCACCGGCATCCCGCGATGTATATCCAACTGGATATAATCGAGGGATGCGGCCGGTGCGCTTCCTCGGCGATTCACTCAAGTGCCTACGCGACTTTCCCACGGACGCCCGGCATGATGAGGTTATCAACTCGATAAATTTCATCGAGGCGAGCAGCCCGACCATTTCAAGCCGATGCCGGCTATCGGCAAGGGTGTGGAGGAGATTCGCGTTGCGGACTCGACCGGCGCCCACCGCGTGATATACGTGGCCAGGCGTGCGGAGGCCGTTTACGTGCTCCACGCATTTAAGAAGACGCAGGCGACGCCCAGGAACGAATCTTCAAATCGCGAGGAAAAGATTCAGGGAACTGTCGGGGAGCAAGGCAGATAGCTACACGAGCGTTTGGGGCGCCATCGCGGACACGCCCGCAGAGGCCGCGAACTTGCGGGCACGGGCCGAACCGATGCAGAGAATCGCAGCTCGCCTGAAACAAAACGCGTGGACACAGGCGGAAGCGGCAAGCCGCTGTGGTGTGACGCAGCCACGGATCGACGATCTGCTCCGCGGACGGGTCTCGCGCTTTTCACTCGACGCGTTGGTCAACATGGCGACGGCGCTTGGTTGGCGCGTACGCGTCGATGTGGAAGCGGCCGCATCGACGCCGCCCGACCGCCGCTACCGCGGCCGCAGTTCGCTCACCTTATAATCCGACCGACTTTGCAAGCTCGTATCCCGGCTCGGATCGTACTCCTGGTCATTTGAATAAATCACGTCCCGAGGTGTTCACCCAGCGGTATTTGTACTGATTGGATCCCTGCTCGACTTCTCCCGTGTGTGGATTTACGTAGTAGTCCGGGCGCTGACCGTGAGATGGAGCCCGGCAGGGGGAATGCGCCTTCACGCCTGCACAAAAGAAACCTTGTCGCCCCAGAATTTTTCGATCAGCGGGAGGGCCTCCGTGGAAAACCCTGTCGAGAGGAACTTGCGCCGCCCGGCGTGCGAGCGGTCATATTCAGGATGCCGGTCGAGATAGGCCTTCAGCGCGCGAGCGGTGGCGTCCGGTTGGTGGATCATCCGCACACCAGACGGCAGAGCGGCGGCGAAGAGATCGGCGACCAGCGGGTAGTGGGTGCAGCCGAGAATTACGCACCCGGGTGCGGCGCCGAGTTTTCTCAACAGTTCGCTTACGTATCGGGCGACGAGTGCGTGTAAATCGCGGTGAGGCAGCCCGCGCTCGATTGAGCCGGCAAGCTCGGGACAGGCTTGCTGCACTACCGCAATGTCAGGCCGGCGTTTACGGATCTCGATGGGGTAGCAGTCGGTTTCGACCGTGCGGCGGGTCGCAAAAACCGCTATGGTGCAGGACTGTTTGGTTGGTTGCACGGCAGTGCCGTCTTGGTCCCACCCGATCCCGGTGGCAGCCTCGATTGTCGGGACGACGATGCCGATCACGTTGCGTGCGATGCCATCGTCGCGCCGCCGCACGGGCAGCCATTGCTGCTGAATCCAGCGCAGCGCCACCGTAGAGGCCGTGTTGCAGGCGAGGACAGCAAGCGTGCAGCCCTCCGCGAACAGGCGTTCGAGAGCCGCGCAGGTCAGGTTCAGCACGTCAATGGGCGGCCGTGCACCATAGGGAGCGTTTCGATTATCACCGAGGTAGAGGAAATCGCGCCCGGGCAGCGCCTCGATTAGTGCACGATGCACTGTCAGCCCACCGAAGCCACTGTCGAAAACCCCGATCATGTGAAGAGCCTTTCGGTCAGGAGTTCCTGTGAGAATCCTTGGCCTGATTTCAGCTTAAATGGTGGCCGGTGGAGAAACACAGGCAGGAATGCCTGTGCCACGTGGCTTCAGTGGGAATGGCGGGGCACCGTCTTGCGCAAATCGCGGTAGCCCACGGCGAATTCCAGGCAGGCGCCGGTTTCCAGTTGGCCGACGTGGGCCCGGTAGAACTCCTGCCAGGGCGAGTCGTTCCGCAATTCCGCGGGCTTGAGGTCCTTTCGGCGCCGCTCGAGCTCCGCCTCGTCGAGCAGCACGTCGACCCGGCGGTTGCGCAGGTCCACCTTCACGCGGTCGCCCGTCTGGAGGATCGCCAGCCCGCCTCCGGCGGCGCTCTCGGGCGAAGCGTTGAGGATCGAAGGACTGTCCGACGTGCCGCTCTGGCGGCCATCGCCCATGCACGGCAGCATGCGAACTCCGCGCCTGACCAGGGCGTCGGGCGCGGTCATGTTGACCACTTCGGCGGAACCGGGGTAGCCGATGGGGCCGACGCCGCGAATCACGAGCATGCAGGTTTCATCGATCGCGAGCGACGGATCGTTGATCCGCCGGCGGTAATCTTCCGGTCCTTCGAAGACGATTACGCGCGCCACGAAACAGTCTGGGGAGCCGGGGGCAGAGAGAAAACGCCGCCGGAACTCATCGCCGATCACCGAGGTCTTCATGAGGGCCGAGGAGAACAGGTTTCCCGAGAGCACCAGAAAGCCGGCCTTTTCTTTGAGAGGCTGGTCGAAGGGACGGATAATCTCGGGATCGAGCGTGCGCGCGCCGCCGCAGTTCTGGCCGATGGTGGCGCCGGTTACGGTGAGCGCCTCGGCGTGGATCTTGCCGGCGCGGAGCAATTCGCCCACGACGGCGGGCACTCCGCCGGCGCGATGGTAGCCTTCTCCCAGGAACTTGCCGGCGGGCTGGACATTCACCAGCAGCGGGATGGCGTATCCCACGGTTTCCCAATCCTGGACCGGCAAATCCACGCCGATGTGACGGGCGATGGCGGTGAGGTGCGGCGGGCAGTTGGTGGAGCCGCCGATGGCCGAGTTCACCACGATGGCATTCTCGAAGGCCTGGCGGGTGAGAATGCGGGAGGGCGTCAAATCTTCGCGCACCATCTCCACGATGCGCCGTCCGGTCTCGTAGGCCATGCGGGCGCGCTCGCCGTAGGGGGCGGGAATGCTGGCGCAACCGGGCAGGGACATCCCCAGCGCTTCGGCCAGCGAGTTCATGGAAAGCGCCGTGCCCATGGTATTGCAGTGGCCGGCGCTGACGGTGGAAGCGCAGGTTCGGTCGATCAACTGGCCGACACTGATCTGGCCCGCCGCCAGCAGCCGCCGCGACTCCCACAGGGCCATGCCCGATCCGCACAGTTGGCCATCGCAATAGCTGTCGAGCATGGGGCCGCCGGAAAGCACGATGGAAGGAAGGTTGACGGTGGCGGCGGCCATCAGGCAGGAGGGCGTGGTCTTGTCGCATCCGGTCATCAGCACCACGCCGTCGAAAGGATAGCCGCAGAGGATTTCCACGAGGCCCAGGTAGGCCAGGTTGCGATCCAGCGCGGCCGTGGGGCGGCGGCAGCTCTCCTGGAGCGGGTGGATGGGGAACTCGAAGGGAATGCCGCCGGCGTCGCGCACGCCGTCCTTGACGCGGCTTGCCAGGCTCAGGTGAATGCGGTTGCAGGGCACGAGATCGCTACCCGATTGCGCGATGCCGATGACCGGACGGCCGGATTGCATCTCGCCGCGGGTGATGCCGTAGTTGGTGTAGCGCTCGATGTAGACGGCGGTCTCGTCGGGTTCGGCGATGTCGTTGAACCAGATCTCGCTGCGCAGCCGCTTAGGGGGTATTTGGCTCATGGTTTTATGGTGACACAGTGCGGCTTCGCCGCAAGCTATCAGCTCTCAGCTTTCAGCGATCAGCTTTGTTTCAGCCCGGTGGACCGTGCGTTTGATTTTGGTGGTTTCCTTTGGTCGCCATCCTCACGTCGCGGCGAACGACTCTGCAGCAGATCAACAGCCTGCAAAGGAACGCGGCATGAAAAATCGTCGGGGGTTGGGGTTGTGTGGGGCCGGCAGATGGGCGATCATCCGCGTTTTCCAAGCTGTCTCTCTTGGCTTCGGGCGACGCATTATGGACTTGAGTTGAAGTCACAGGCCAGATGCATCAGACCGGAGAGGGTTTCTTCGGCGCTGGGCGAGAGGCGCGGCGGCAGATTCAGTGCTGCGGCCGTGAGGTCCCGCAAGAGCGGGATGCGCCGCGCGACTCCGCCGGAAAAGACTACGGCAACGGCTTGGCCTTGCGGGTCGATGCGGCGTGCGCAGGCGGCGTAGTTCCGCGCCATGGATTCGAACACCGCGCGGAACACGTGACCGATGGCCAGATTGCCATCGTGGAGGTTTTCGAGGAAGCCGCCGTAACCGCACGGTCCGGGGAAGAAGGCGATGGACGCGCGGAGATCGGTGGACGGCACGGACGCGATCGCCGATTCGATGTATCGCCAGGCGTCCTCTTCGGGCGCGCCGCCGATCTCGGTCAAGAGCCGGATCAGGGGTCCGAGCGCGCGGCCGCCCGGAATGTGGGTGACGGTTCGCAGGAAGCGGCGATGGAAATAGGGCCGCAACTGCACGCCTTGCGGCTGTGGGGAATCGGTGAGGATGGACACCTGCGAGCCCGTTCCGATATTCACGGAAAGCTCGCGAGGAGCGAGCAGGGCGCCGGCCAGAGCGCATTGCTGATCGCCGACGGCGACATAGCAGGGCGCGCCCTGCCAGGCGCCGGCGACGGAGCCGGTGGGCCGCACCTCCGGCCAGCGAAGCCCATCCAGGCCCAGCTTGGCGATGACTTCGCGATGCCAGTCCATGGTGGACAGCGATAGGGCGCCGAATGCCGCGGCTTGCGTGGGCTCCATTACCGGCACGGCGCCCGAGAGCCGCGCGGCAACGAAGTCCGGGAGGGACACCGGCATGGCATCGCCGGACGGGAGCGCGTCGTGGCGCTTGAGCCAGACGAGGATCGGCAGGGCGATGCCGGGCTTGAGGTCGTTGCCCAGTTCGTCGCGCTCCTCCGGCGTCAACCGCGCGGCCAGCTCTGCGAATTCCGCGGGAGACACCCGCTGGTCGAGCCAGGAGATGTAGTTGGATAGCGGTTCGCCTTGGGAGTTCACCAGGACGAAGCCCTGCATCTGCCCACAGAGCATGAGTCCCGCGCAGCGCGGCGCGAGGCGGGCGAGGCGCGCGAGAACGCTTTCCACGGCATCGAGGACTTCGGATGGATCGACTTCGCGATGCGCCGCCGGCAACCCGCGTACAAACTCGGGCATGCGCACGCGATGGACGTGGCACACGTCGAGCGCCTCGGTATCGAGCACCGCGCCCTTGATCAGCGAGCTGCCAACATCGATTCCGTAGAAGACCGGCATGGGGTGTCTACGCCTATTTTGCGCTCTTCTTCATCTGCTCTTCGAGAAAAGCCAGCACATCGTTTCCCCAGACCTCCGTGGCCGTGGTGCAGAACCCATGATGCCCATCGCGATGGGTGCTGCCAGAGGCGGGATAGATCTTGGAGCGGAAGTCTTGGCCCTTGGCGGCGGCTTCCCTGGCAAGGACGCGGGCCGGCGCGAGGTTGAAATCGTTCTGAGCCTGGAGGAGAAACACCGGCGCCTTCTCGCGCGCGACGGCCTGCCTGAGGCCGTCCGCAACCGCCGGGCTCTGGTCCCACGACATGGCTCCGGGCGCGAACGGGACCAAAGCCTTCACCCCCAAGTCGCGCTCTCCGGCCAGCAGCGTCTGGATGCCTCCATAGGAGCATCCCGAGATGGCGATGCGGCCGGCGTCCACGAAGGGCTGCGACTTCAGGAAATCGAGAGCGGCGATCACATCCTCGACCTCGTCGTCCTGAAGTTCCATCATGCGGCGCCCGCGCTCGGAGGGAGGCGCCTGCGCCACGAGATCCTGAATGTAGGGGCCCGGCGACCGCCCCTGTCCCCGGCGGTGCGGAACAAAGAAGACGTAGGAGTGCCCGGTGTAGAACCGGGCCAGATCCGGCTGGGAGCCCGGCAGCTTCTCACTGCCGTGGTTCCACAGAACGGCGGGAAACGGTCCGGGGCCCGAGGGCTTCCAGAGAAATCCGTGCAACTGGAGTGTGCCGCTCGGGAACACCACTTCTTGGGGGCTCGGCTGGGCCGACGCCAGATGGGTCAGCAGAAGCATCAGAAGACAGGTGGGGATTGGCCGCGCCCGTGGCATTCCCCCATCATAAGCCGTGGATCGCAGGCGCTGCGGGTGGGCCTTGCAGAGCTACAACTGGGAGACGTCCGAAGCCGCGATCTCACCGCGGAGAAACGGATACGCGGAGATCAGCGCGGAGGAACACCAGGAGAAAAAGCGCAAGACGGATTGCGGCGGATGGCGGGCTCGACTCGGCTGCCGCCGTATTGAGATTGAGAACGCGGAGCGAGCGGAGGAATTCCACTCCCGCTTCGGCGATGTGTTCCCGCTAACAGCAAACCGATCAAGTTATTTGTGCGGGGGGCTCTTAGCGGCCGGGCGAAAGCACCTGGCCCAACACAGGCAGGAATGCCTGTGCTACGCAGGCAGCATGTTAGAATGACGCGCTATGATGGCCACGCAATCCGAATCCCGGCCCGTCACCCAGGGGACGCCGCGGCTCTTGCCGCTGCTTTTGATACTGTTCGCCGCGAGCGGCTGCTCGGCGCTCATTTACGAGATCGTGTGGTTTCAATTGCTGCAACTGGCCATCGGTTCGACGGCGGTTTCCATGGGCATCCTGCTGGCCACCTTCATGGGAGGGTTGTGCCTGGGCAGCATCGGTTTGCCGCGCCTGCGCCTGGCGCGCCAGCATCCGCTGGGTGTCTACGCCGTTCTGGAGGTCGGGATTGCGCTCTGCGGGATCCTGGTGTTGTTCGCCATTCCGTTCGTCGATCGCATCTACTTCGCGTGGGCGGGTTACGGGCTGGGCGGCATGCTGCTGCGCGGATTCGTGTGCGCTCTTTGCCTGCTGCCGCCGACCATTTTGATGGGCGCATCGCTTCCGGCCATCGTCCGCTGGATCGAATCGTCGCCGCGCGGCGTATCGTGGTGGGGATGGCTGTACGGCGGCAACACCGTGGGCGCGGTGGCCGGTTGCCTGCTCGCGGGCTTCTTCCTGTTGCGGCTGTACAATACGGCGACCGCGACCTACGCGGCCGCCGCCATCAATCTGGCGGTGGCCACCATCAGCTTTCTGTGGGCGTCGCTGACTCCGGGCGAGACCTCCGAGGCCGCCGTGGAAGCCGGCGTGAAGCCCGCCAATCAATGGCCGGTGTACGTGGCCATCGCGCTCTCGGGAGCCTGTGCGCTGGGCGCGGAAGTGGTGTGGACGCGGCTCATGGCGATGATGCTGGGGTCCACCGTCTACGTGTTCTCCATTATCCTGGCGGTGTTTCTGGTCGGCCTGGCCGCAGGCAGCGGCGCGGCATCGTGGCTGCTGCGCGGGCGCGGCGCGGCCTGGGCGGCTGCCGCCCTCGGATGGTGTCAGCTCATGCTCACGGCATGCATCGCGTGGACGGCCTATATGATCGCCGACGTGCTGCCCTTCTGGCCGTCGGAGGCGTTGATCAGCGGAACTCCCACGGAAGCTTTCAAGGTCCACCTGCTGCGCTCGCTGTGGGCGGTGCTGCCGCCGACCCTGCTTTTCGGCGCGAGTTTCCCGCTGGCCTGCGCCGCGGTGGCCTCCGACGGCGAGGATTCCGGCCGCGTGGTGGGCGGCATCTATGCGGCCAATACCTTGGGCGCGATCGTGGGCGCACTGGGCATCAGCCTGATCCTCGTGCCGTGGATCGGCACGCGCCAGACCCAGCGCGTGCTGATCGTTTCGTGCGTGGCCGCGGGTCTCTCGGTGCTGGTACCCTATGCGCGAAAGACGCGCTCGAAAACTGTCATGGGGTGGATGGCGCTATCGGTGCTCGCGGCCGGCCTGCTGGCCTACAACGTGGACGCCATTCCCGGCAAGCTCATCGCTTACGGACGCCGCATGAACATCGCCACTGGCACGGTGATTCTCACCGCCGAGGGCCGCAACTCCTCGGTGGCCATCTCGCGCTGGTCCGATGGGGCCACGGAAGTGGACGTGAACGGGCATGTGGAAGCGACCACCGAGCCCTACGACATGCGGCTGCAGCGCATGGTAGGCCACCTGCCGGCGCTGTTGCACCCGCGGCCCGAGAAGGTCCTGGGGATCGGATTCGGCGCGGGCGTTTCGGCCGGCACGTTCACCCGCTATCCGGGCATCCAGAGCATCACGGTGTGCGAGATCGAGCCCATCATTCCGCCCATCTCGACGCGCTATTTCGCGGAGTACGATTACGACGTTCTGCACAACCCGCGCACGCGGATGGTGTACGACGATGCGCGGCATTACCTGCTGACCACGCGCGAGCAGTTCGACATCATCGCTTCCGATCCGCTGGACGTGTTTGTGAAAGGCACGGCGGCGTTGTACACGCTGGAATACTTCGAGGCGGTGAAGCAGCATCTCAAGCCCGGCGGCATTTTCACGCTTTATGTGCCGCTGTACGAGAGCGACGAGAACACGGTGAAGAGCGAACTGGCCACCTTTCTGGAAGCCTTTCCGTACGGCACGGTGTGGCAAAACACGGTGAACGGACAGGGCTACGACATGGTTTTCATGGGCCAGGCGGAGCCGCTGCGGATCGACGTAGACCAGGTGCAGCAGCGCATGAACCGCGGGGATTACGCGCTGGCGGCGGAGTCGCTGCGCGACGTGGGCTTCGCCAACGCCATCGAGCTGTTATCCACCTACGGCGGCCAGAAGTCCGACCTGGGACCCTGGCTGACCGGCGCCCAACTCAATTACGACCGCGACCTGCGGCTGCAATACCTGGGCGGATGGGGAATCAACTCCAAGCTGGAGGATTACATTTACCGGCAGATGATCAGCTACCGGCGGCCGCCGGTGAATCTGTTTACCGGGTCGCCGGAGACGCTGCGGGCTTTGATGAATGCGATGGAGTGACTGTTGAAAAAGGGGGTTTGGGGGTTGGGGGTTGGGGTTGTGTGCTCGCTTCGCTCGCACCTATCCCCGCACCAGTTCATACACCGTTATTTCGGGCGGGGCTCCGATGCGCATGGGCACGCCGATGGTTCCGATGCCGCGGTTGACATACAACTGGCCGCCGGGTTTTTCGAACCATCCCGATACGTAGGGCGTCACGAGCCGCGAAGGAGCGATTTCCGGACTGATGAACTCCAGCGCCACCTGCCCTCCGTGCGTATGTCCCGCCAGGCTGAGGTCGAAACCCAGTTCGGCGGCGCGATCGAAGGTGTCCGGGTTGTGGCTCATCAGAACATTCACGTGGTCCGGCGACCTGAGGCTCTCCATCCCTTCGAGGAACCTTCTCACCACTCGCGTTCCACCGGGGCCGAAACGACGTAGGCTTTGAAAATCGATGCCAATCAAATGCAGTGCCTCACCGCCGATGACGATATCCACGGCTTCCTGCCGCAGAATCCGGAACCCGATCTGGCGGAAGAGCGCGGTGATGGAGTCCTCGACGTGCGCCCACGCATCGTGATTCCCGAGGGACCCGAAGACGCCGAACGGCGCCCGCAAGCCGGAAAGCGCCGCCACCGCGGCGTATTGCGTTTCGCCATCCCAGGTGACGAAGTCGCCGGTCAGCACGGTCAGGTCGGGCTTCAGGGAATTGGCGATCTCGACGTACTTGCGAATCTCCTGCTCGGGCATGAACGGCCCGATGTGAATATCGGAAAGCTGCGCGATGCGGAAGCCCTCGAAGGCTTTGGGCAGGCGCGCCAGGCGGATGCGCGGCGCGGTGGTTTCCAGGTTGAGCCGTCCCCACAGCAGACCGTAGCTCCCGGCCACGAACGGAGCGCCCACGGCGAGCGCTCCCGTGCGCGCGAGAAACTCCCGCCTGGCGGGCGAGGCGAGCGCCGGCGCCGCGGTGGGAACCAACATGCGGCCAATCGCGCTGGCCGCGCGCACCACCAACCTGGCAAGGCCGAACAGCATGGCCACCAGAAATGCCACTACCGAGCAGGCCGCCCACCACTGAAAGGGCGCCCCCAGCAAAGCCTGGCCGAGAGTCAGCCGCGTGGGACTGGGCCCCGCGCCGAACCAACTGGAATTGAAAGCCAGCAGTCCAGCGTACAGAACCGCGAGGCCGGCGCACACCAGAACCCGCATGTCCGCCCGGCGAATGTGTTTGCGAATGAACAACCACGCCTGCCACGCCCAGTAGAACTGGGTGACGGCAAAGACCAAAAGAATGCCCCTCATCACAGACATGCCGGTTCGACTACGCCGGTCAGCGGCCTCCGCCACTCACGATATCGAGCAGTTCGATTTCGAACACCAGCGTGGCTCCTCCCGGAATGGACGGCGGCATCCCGCGATCTCCATAGGCCAGATCGGACGGGCATACCAGTTGGCTTTTCCCTCCCACCTTCATCTTTTGCACGCCCTCCGTCCAGCACTTGATTACGCCGGTGAGCGGAAACTGGGCCGGCTGGTTGCGCTTGTACGAGCTGTCGAATTCCGTCCCGTTGGGGAGCGTGCCGCGATAGTTCACCTTCACAGTGTCGGACGCTTTGGGCGAGGCGCCGGTTCCGGCTCTTAGTTGCC
>Ga0326728_10017840_pt1 | contig 14118 bp, 12 predicted proteins | sample MB3enrmetagenome_FD_207602 | JGI IMG/M metagenome (GOLD analysis project Ga0326728, IMG submission 207602) | Lab enriched peat soil microbial communities from McLean, Ithaca, NY, United States - MB31MN | ecosystem: Environmental > Terrestrial > Soil > Wetlands > Peat | place: USA: New York...
GCTGCTCCGGACGGGGCAGGCGCTCATCGGATTCGGCGAGCCGCTGACCGCACTGGATGCGGCGCGCTCGCTGGCCGGGCGCGGAGTGAGCTTCCTCGCCATGGAGCTGATGCCGCGGATTACGCGCGCCCAAAGCATGGACGCGCTCTCGTCCATGGCCACCGTAGCGGGTTACAAGGCCGTGTTGTTGGCGGCCGATGCCCTGCCGCGCATGTTCCCCATGCTCATGACCGCCGCCGGAACCATTGCCCCGGCACGTGTCCTGGTGATCGGCGCGGGAGTCGCCGGGCTTCAGGCCATCGCCACTGCCAAGAGGCTGGGAGCCGTGGTCAGCGGCTACGACATCCGCTCCGCCGTAAAGGAGCAGATCGAGAGCCTGGGCGCGCGCTTCGTGGTGCTCGAAATGGAAGCTGGCGCGGCCGAGGATAAGGGCGGATACGCCAAAGCCATGGGCGAGGAGTTTTACCGCCGGCAGCGCGAGCTGATGGGCGGCGTGCTGGCCGGCCAGAACGTGGTCATCACCACCGCCGCGGTTCCGGGAAAGAAAGCGCCCATCCTGATCACGCGCGAAATGGTCGCACGCATGGCGCCGGGATCGGTGATTATGGATATCGCCGCCGAGCGCGGCGGAAACTGCGAATTAACGCGGCTCGGCGAAGTGGTCGATGCCGGCGGTGTCCAGATCTTCGGCCCCGTCAATCTGCCTTCCACCATTCCCTATCACGCCAGCCAGATGTACGCGAAAAATATCGCGACGTTTTTGAAGTACCTCATCAAAGACGGGCAGCTCGCCCTGGACCGCGCCGATGAAATCGTAAGCGAAACGCTGGTGACGTACGCGGGAGACGTGGTGCACCCACGGGTGCGCGAAGCCATGGGACTCGCCGCGCTGCAGACCGTCTGACAGGAGCTTTCATGTCCACCGATCTCGAGATCACACTATATATCTTCATGCTGGCGACTTTCCTCGGGCTGGAGGTGATCCGCAAGGTTTCCCCCCTGCTGCACACGCCCCTGATGTCGCTCACCAACGCCATTTCGGCCATCTCGGTGGTAGGCGCGATTATGATTACCGGCGCGCAGGGGGCCACCACGCTGAGCAAGGTGCTCGGGTTTATCGCCATCACCGCCGCGGTGACCAACATCGTCAGCGGGTACCTCATCACCGACCGCATGCTCAAGATGTTCAAGAAGCCGGGAGGGAAGAAATAATGGCCCACATAGTCAGTTACGTCTACATCCTCTCGGCCGCGCTTTTCATCCTCTCGCTGAAGTGGATGAACTCGCCGGTCACCGCGCGGCGCAGCGTCCTGGCGGGCGAAATCGGCATGTTGATGGCCATCGTCGGCACTCTGCTCTCGTTCAAAGTCTTCAACTGGGAGTGGATTCTGACGGCGTTCTTTATCGGGACCGCGGTCGGCATTCCCATCGCCTATATCATGCCCATGACCGCTGTGCCGCAGCGGACCGCGATGTCCCACGCCTGCGGCGCGCTGGCCGCCGCGCTGGTGGGAACGGCCGAGTTTTACAGGGCCAATCAGTTCCACGAGATTCTGCCCACCTTCGTGATGGTGCCGCTCATGCTCGAAACGCTGCTGGGCTTCCTCACCTTCACCGGCAGCCTCATGGCCATGGGCAAATTGCAGGAGGTGCTGCCCCAGCGCCCCATCACGTACCGCGGCCAGAACCTCACCAACTTCGCGCTGTTTGGGATCGCGGCGGGGCTCGCAGTGTGGCTCATCGTCAACCCTACCCAGACGTGGATCTTCCCCATCTTCGCCGGCCTCTCGCTGGTGTTCGGCGTGCTGCTGATCATCCCCATCGGCGGCGCCGATATGCCCACCGTCATCGCGCTCCTGAACTCGTACGCGGGCCTTTCCGCCTGCGCCATGGGTTTTGTGCTGGGCAACAAGATGCTGGTGATTGCCGGCGCGCTGGACGGCTCGTCGGGTTTGATCCTCTCGATCATCATGTGCAAGGCCATGAACCGCTCGTTCACCAACGTGCTGTTCGGGGCGTTCGGGCAGTTACAGGTGGCCAAGGGGCACGCCGAAAAGCGCCCCGTGCGCAGCGCCAGCCCGGAAGAGGCCGCGTCGATTCTGGATGCCGCTTCGAGCGTGATCATCGTGCCCGGCTATGGCCTGGCGGTGGCGCAGGCGCAGCACAAGATCCGCGAGCTTTTCGATGCGCTCATGAAACGCGGCGTAGACGTGAAATTCGGCATCCATCCGGTGGCCGGCCGCATGCCCGGCCACATGAACGTGCTGCTGGCCGAGGCCGACATCCCCTACGACCGGCTGTACGAGATGGACGACATCAACTCCGAATTCCCGCAATGCGACGTGGCCCTGGTGATCGGCGCCAACGACGTCACCAACCCCGCCGCGCGCACTGACAAGACCAGCCCGATTTACGGCATGCCCATTCTGGACGTCGACAAGGCGCACACCGTCATGGTGATCAAGCGTTCCATGAACCCTGGCTTCGCCGGAATCGACAACCCGCTGTACTACCTGGACAAGACCCTGATGCTGTTCGGCGACGCCAAGGCGTTCGTGACCGAGATCCTCAAGGAGTTACCGGCGAGGGCGGCAGCGTAGCCAGGGCCGCGTCGAGGTCCGCCAGTAGATCGTCGAGGTCTTCGATGCCCACCGAGATGCGGATGAGGTCGGGCGTGATTCCCATACGCTCCAGCACCTCGGGCGGGACGGAGGCGTGCGTCATGGTCACGGGGTGCTCGATCAGCGACTCCACGCCGCCCAGCGACTCGGCAACCGTGAACAGGTGGACGTTCTCCAGCATCCGAAATACCGCGTCCCGACCGCCCTTCAGGCGGAATGAGAACGTGCCTCCGTAGCCGCGCATCTGCTTCTGGGCCAGCGCGTGCTGCGGGTGCGTCTCCAACCCGGGATGCAGAACCGCGGCCACTTTCGGATGGCCGCTCAGCCAGCGCGCGATCGCGAGGGCGTTGCGGTTGTGCTCCTCCATTCGCACGGCCAGCGTCTTGATGCCGCGCAGCACCAGGAAACAATCCTGCGGGCCGGCGCAGGTTCCCATGGCGTTTTGCAGGAACCCGATTTTCTCAGCCAGCGCCGCGTCTTTGACCACGACTGCGCCGCCGACCACGTCGGAATGGCCGTTGATGTACTTGGTGGTGGAATGGACCACGATGTCCACGCCGAGATCCAGCGGGCGCTGGAAATAGGGCGTCAAGAAGGTGTTATCGCAAATGGCGATGGCGCCGTGCCGGTGAGCCATGGCGGCCACCGCTTCCAGATCCACCAGGTTCATGAGCGGGTTGGTCGGCGATTCGATCCACACCGCTTTGACGTCATCGGTGAAGGCCACCTGCTCGCGCAAATCCACATAGCGGGCGGTAATCTTTTTCCCGCGCAGGACGCGTTCGAAGAGCCGGTGCGTGCCGCCGTAAAGGTCGTTGTGGACCAAGACGGTATCGCCCGCCTCGAACATCATGAGCACGGTAGTTTCGGCGGCCATGCCGGTAGCGAAAGCAAACCCGGCCGTGCCGCCTTCGAGCGAGGCGAGACAAGTCTCCAGGACTTTGCGCGTCGGGTTCCCGCTTCTGGAATACTCGAAGGGCCCCGGCCGATTGACCCCTCGAAAGGCGAAGGTCGAGGTCTGATAAATGGGCGTCATTACGGCGCCCAGATGATCCTGGGGATTATTCCCCGAATGAATCGCAAGCGTTCGAAATTTCATATTCTAATTCGGTGACAGGCTACGAAACCCCCAAATTCTTGAGACCGTCAACCTCTGTCCTGCACTATCCCAGAAGAATGGCACGAATAGCAAGGGTGGTCGTACCGGGAGCCTGGCATCACGCGACCCAGCGCGGAAATCATCAGCAGACGGTCTTCTTCGGCGACGCCGACCGCATCTGTTACCTGGAGTTGCTGCGGCACCACACAGCCCGCTATGCAGTCCACATCGTGGGCTACTGTCTGATGGGCAACCACGTTCACATCGTAGCCACGCCCACGGATTCAAGAGGGCTGGCGAATGCGCTTGGCAGGACCCACAATGATTACTCGCGTTGGCTGAACCTACAGCGACGAGATACCGGGCATGTGTGGCAGAACCGGTTCTACTCCTGCCCCCTGGACGAGCGGCACGGCTGGGAGGCCCTGCGGTACGTGGAACTGAACCCTGTGCGGGCGGGACTGGTGGAACACCCGGCGGAATGGCGCTGGTCCAGCGCGGGCGCTCATCTGACGGGAGCGGACGATACAGGGCTGATCGACCTGACCACCTGGACCGAAAAATGGACGCCGGCATCCTGGCGCGAGGTGCTCGACCTCGGCTTAGAGGATGCAGCCCTGGTCCAGCGGATACGTGAGGCCACTCGAACGGGCTGGCCGGCAGCCGGGGAAGCTGGCCTGCGCGATCTGGAACGACAGACCGGTCGGCGACTGCGCCCAGGTAAGCGGGGGCCAAAGGGAAAGCCTGCCGCCGATCCGCTGCAACTGGAATTGGGGGTTTCGTAGCCTGTCACCGAATTAGGACTCGAAGAGCACGGAGCTTAGGTAGCGTTCGCCGGAATCGGGCAGAATCGCTACGATGGTCTTGCCTTTGAATTCGGGCAAGCGGGCCAGGCGGACGGCTACGGCAACGGCGGCGCCGCATGAAATGCCGGAGAGAATGCCCTCCTCCTTGGCCAAGCGGCGGGCGAAATCGATGGCCTCGTCGTTGCTCACCGTCTCGACGCGGTCCACCACGCTGAGGTCGAGCGTGCCGGGGATGAATCCGGCGCCGAGTCCCTGAATCTTGTGCGGGCCGGGCTTCAGCGGCTCTCCCTTGCGGGTCTGGGTGATGACGGGGCTGGTTTCGGGCTCCACTCCTACGGAAATAATGGCCTTCCCACGAACCTTCTTGATGTAGCGCGAGACGCCCGTGATGGTGCCGCCGGTCCCAATGCCGGAGACCAGCACGTCGATCTGGCCCGCGGTGTCGTCCCAGATCTCCGGACCGGTGGTCTCGAAGTGGATCTGCGGATTGGCGGGGTTCTGGAACTGCTGCAGCAAAACGTAATGGCCAGGGTCCGAGCGGTAGATCTCTTCCGCTTTGGCAATCGCGCCCTTGATGCCCAGCGGGCCTTCCGTCAGCACCAGCTTGGCGCCGAACGCCGCCAGAACCTTGCGCCGTTCGAGTGACATGGTCTCGGGCATGGTGAGGGTGATGGGATAGCCCTTGGCAGCCGCCACGAAGGCCAGCGCGATTCCGGTGTTGCCGCTGGTGGGCTCGATCAGCTCCTTGCCGGGGGTGAGCACGCCGCGCTTCTCGGCATCCCAAACCATGGCCGCGCCGATGCGGCACTTGACGGAGTAGGCCGGGTTGCGGCCTTCGATTTTGGCGAGTACGGTGGCGCCGCCACCGTTGACCACGCGGTTCAGTTTGATCAGCGGAGTCCGCCCGATGCTCAATGGATTGTCGTCGAATTTCATGCGGTTGTTCCCTCCTGTGAAATCTGTAGTGCCTGGTCGATATCGGCCTTAATATCTTCGATGTCCTCGATGCCCACGGAGACTCGAATGTATTCCGGAGTCACGCCGGTCGCGAACTGGTCCTCCACCGAAAGCTGCGAGTGGGTGGTGGAGGCGGGGTGTATGACGAGAGTTTTCGCGTCGCCGACGTTGGCCAGATGGCTGGCCAGCTTCACCGAGTTGATGAACTTGATGCCGGCCTGCTTGCCTCCCCGCACGCCGAATCCAAGAATGGCGCCCGCGCCCTTGGGCAGGTACTTCTTGGCGGCCTGGTAGTGGGAGTGGCTGCGCAGCCCGGGATAATTCACCCAATCCACGGCCGGATGCGCCTCCAGCCACTCGGCCAGCGCCTGGGCGTTTTGCACGTGCCGCTCCATGCGCACGTGCAGCGTCTCGATCCCCAGCAGGAACAGGAAGGCCGCGAAAGGGCTCATCGATCCGCCCGTGTCGCGCAGCCAGTGCGTGCGGATGTGAATGATGTAGGCGAGATTGCCGATGGGGGCCAGGGCTTCGGTGAACACCACGCCGTGGTACGCATCGTCGGGAGCGGTGAACTCCGGCCACTTGGCGGCATTCGCGGCCCATTGGAAGTTGCCGCTATCGACAATTGCGCCGCCAATGTGTACGCCATGGCCGCCCAGGAACTTGGTGGTGGAGTAGACGGCGATATCGATGCCGTGCTCGAAGGGACGGAACAGCGCCGGCGTCAGCACGGTGTTGTCGATGATCACCGGAAGCCCGTGCTCATGCGCGATATCGGCGATCTTGCGGAAGTCCGGGACATCGTTCTTGGGATTGCCCACGGATTCCAAATAGACCAGGCGAGTGTTCTCATCGGCCAGCTTGGCGATCTCTTCCGGATGGTCGGGGTCGAAGAACCGCACTTCGATCCCCAGCTTCTTGAAGGTCTGAGTGAAAAGCGTCCACGTTCCGCCGTACAGGCTGGTGGCCGAGAGGAAGTTCTGGCCGGCGTGCGTAATGGTCAGGATGGCGGCGGTAATGGCGGCCTGCCCGGAGGCGAAAGCCAGTGCGCCGATGCCGCCGTCGAGCGCCGCCAGGCGCTTCTCGAGCACATCGTTGGTGGGGTTCATCAGCCGCGAGTAGATGTTGCCGAATTCCTTCAGCGCGAACAGATTCGCGGCGCTGTCGGTGTCCTTGAACACGTAGCTCGAAGTGGCATAGATGGGGACCGCCCGGGCCGTCGTGGCCGGGTCGGGCTGCTGGCCGGCATGCAGAGCGAGCGTGCCGAGACCTGGTTTGCGTTCTTGAGTTGGCATGAGGTGTCCTTAGAGTCCGTATGAAATGCCCAAAGCGAATTGGTGGCGAGCCTGTAGATTCACGCCCGGCAGAATCCAGCCCGCGGCCTGCGCCACGCCGAAATCGATGTTGAACTTCGCCCGCTCCGGCAGGGGCACAATGCGCGCCGCATAAGTAATGGTGGTCGGGACGATGGCGCCGGGAAGGTTCTGCACCTGGCGAGGCTGCTGCGCGAATTCCGAGCCAAAAATCAACTGACTTTTCGCGGGACCCTTCACTACGAACGCCGCCGCGCCGAACAGCCTGCCTTTGTAGGCGGGAGCGTTGCCGGCCAAGCCGAATACCGAAGCGTTGGTCGCCTTGTAGCCGAGGTTGAGCACCAGCGGCAGCGGCTTGATTTGGGTCACCGTTTTGGTGGCCACCAGGTAGAAATCGGCGTTACTGTAATCCCGGTTGCCCAGGACGCCGCTGACGTGATGATCCTGCGTGCGCGCCACGAAGCCCGCCGAGATGGCCGGCAGCCAGTCGTTCTTGCCCGCGTTTTCCCGAACTACGTTGACCTTGCCATGCATGATGTTGAAGCCGCCATCCCAGAGCGGGCTGAGACCGGTGGTGTCCCCCGGTTGGTGGAAGGTCCGGGTATACCCGAACTCGACGCACCCGAAAAGGCCCTCCGTCACCGACGCCGTGTGGAACCCGCCCAACACGCCGCCGGCATCCAAATAGTGATAAGCCACGACGGGCTTTGCCGCCGTGTAGGCCAGCGGAGTGACAAACACGCCGGTTTGTCCTTCCCAGTTGAGGCTCTGCGCCGCGGAGATTCCCAGCCCTGCGAATGCCAGTAGGAGAATGCGATTGAAATGATAAGTCATGATCCTGTTTCCTTTCTATGTGTTGGTTTAAAGCAGAAGGCCGCAAATGCTGTCAGCGACAACAACAGCGCGACGCGGCGACGAGGGTATGTATCGTCAAACTACCCATACTATATGGAGTATAGGGTAATTATTTGCGGAATGCAAGAGGGTGTGCGGTTTTTCGGTTTTTTTCTACGCCGTAGGCCTTCGGGCGTGGATCTTGACCAGGCTGGGGTCCAGCGACTTCAGGTTCGGCCTGCCGCACATGGCCATGTCGCGGGCCAGTTCGGTCTGGAGCATTTCCAGCATGGTCCGGACGCCGGCCGAACCATAAGCCGCCAGGGCCCAAAGCACCGGCCGGCCCAACATTACCGCGCGCGCGCCCAACGCCAAGGCCTTCAGGATGTCCGCGCCGCGGCGGAAGCTGCCGTCGATGAGGATGGGGGCTTTGCCGGCAACCGCCTCGGCGATGGCGGGCAGCACCTCGATGGGCGCCGCCATTCCGCTCTCAGGCTGCCTGCCGTGGCTCGAAACCACGATGCCATCGATGCCCTTGCCGATGGCCGCGCGGGCCTCTTCCGGGCTCATGATGCCCTTCAGCACCACCGGGATTCGCAGACCCTGCCGCAAACGGTCGATGGCGCTCCAGTCAGAGCCGCCGACGGTGATGCACAGCGCCTTGCAGCCGAGCTCGACGGCCTCGTCGATTCGACGCCGCTCGGCGGCCGTATCCGCTTCGGGGTGGACCTGATACCAGAGCGTGGCGGCCGGCTGGGCGGCGATCTCCTTGATCGCGAAGCTAGCGCCGCTGGAAACCACCATCGCGGTTTTGGCGGCGGAAGCGCCGCGCACAGTGGCCAGCTCGCCCTCCGGGTGATACCGCTTCTGCGCGCCGGTGGGACCCACCAGGATGGGCGCGAACAGGCTCTGGCCGAAAAGCTCGGTAGTCAGGTCGAGATGCGTGGTGTTGACCATCATGCGCGGCCGGAATGTGATGCGCTCGATGGCGCTGCGCTCGCTGCCGGCGATCTCGGCGAAGGCGGCGGCGCTCAGGCTGCGCTGCGCCATGGCCTCAAACTCAAACGTGTTGGCCAGGCTTTGGACCGGAGCGATGCGGCCCGGCGGTTCTCCTATCAATGTCGGCGCCGTGCTCATAAAAACTCCGTTCTTACCAAGGTTTTGTCGATGGAAGCCAGCGAGGGCCGGCCAGTCGCCGCCATGGCCTGAACCAGTTCGGCTTGCAGGATTTCGAGAACTTTCTCGACGCCCTGCGCGCCGTAGGCGGCCAGACCCCAGAGCGGCACGCGGCCCAGGGAGACGGCGCTGGCGCCCAGCGCCAGAGCTTTCAGAATGTCGCTGCCGCGGCGTATGCCGCCGTCGAAGAGAATCGGGACGCGGCCCTGGACGGCCTCGGCGATTTCCGGCAGCACTTCGAGCGTCGAGGGGCCGTAGTCCAGCGACCGGCCGCCGTGGTTGGAGACAAAGATGCAATCGACTCCGTGCTCCAGGCACAAGCGCGCATCTTCTCCCGTGACGATGCCTTTGACCACCAGCGGGACCTTGACCATCTTGCGGAGGTCGTCGAGCAGCGTCCATTCGTACCAAAGCCTGCCGTCGGGGACGCGATACGGGTTGCCGCGCTGCCGCGGCGGCCCGATGGTAGTCGGGGCCAGCACGGGGCCGTTGGCGGTGGTGAGGTTCTGGTCATGCGTCTGGCGCTCGTAGACGGAAGCCTGCTGGTCCACCGTGACGACAATCGCCCGGCAGCCTGCCGCTTGAGCCTTGTCGAGCGTCTGGCGGTTGTAGTCGGGTCCCTGCTGCGGGTAGAGCTGGAACCACCAGGGGCCGGTGGCCGCGGCTGCGATCTTTTCCACGGGGAAGGTGGCCACATTGCTCACGATGAATGGAGTGTTGGATGCGGCCGTGGCGCCGGCGTGCGTGGCCGCCTCGGCGTCGGGGTTGAACAAGACGTGGCGGGCCGTGGGCGAAATCATTATGGGATAGGCCAGGTTCATGCCGAGAAAGGTCGACGCGGTCTGGACCGGTCCCGCGCCGGCGAGGGCGCGCGGAACCAGACCCACCCAGTCGTAGGCCTCCCGGTTCCGCCGCATCGTGAACTCCCCGTCGACGCCCCAGGCCATGTAGTCGTAGGCCTGCCGCGTGATCTTGGCGAACGCCACCGGTTCGAAGTCGAAGGCGTTGAGCATCTCGCGCAGCGCCGGAACGCGGCTGTGATCGCGGAACGGATCTTGCTGGCTGCGGAGCAGAGGCGAACCAGCCAGAAACCCGGCTAGCCCGCGGAATACCGTGCGGCGGCTCACGGCGGAATTGAATACCAAACGGCCCTCCAATCGGCGACGAACCAACAGATTAACAACACTTCGTGCCTCTGTGGCAAGCTGGTAGCGGTCTTTCGGCTGCGTGTATACTGAACAGGAGCCAGGCGTCCAAAATGGTGAAGATGCCCGATTGGAAACAGCACGAAGGCGAGCTCGCCGGCGGGGAGTTCCCGCTGGAGCGGTATCTCGACGGCAGTGAAGCCGGCGCCCTCTTCCTCACGCGGTTCGCCTCGGGCCGGGCCGTCGTCAAGCTGGTGATCGCCAGCCAGGCGCAGGCCGCGGAGCTTGTGGAGCGCTGGAATCGCGCCGCCACCCTCCAACATCCTCACCTGGTTCGCATCTTTGCCGCCGGAACCTGGACGCTCGAAGGCATGCCGCTGGCTTACTTCGTCATGGAGTACGCCGAGGAAAACCTCGCGGAGGTTCTTCGCGAACGCCCGCTCACCACGGACGAAACCCGCGACATGCTGCAACCGGTCGCGGAGGCGCTGGCGTACCTGCACGGCCAGGGCCTGGCGCACGGCAATCTGAAGCCCTCGAATATTCTGGCGGTCGAAGACACGGTCAAGATTTCCAGCGAGACGGTGTCGGCGGGCGATCCGGCGGCGGACATACGGGCGCTGGGAGCGGTGCTGTTACAGGCATTGCGGTCTTCCGCGGCTGACGCGCTACCCTTTCCCTTCCGGGAAGTAGCGCAGAACTGCCGGTCCGCCGGCGAGATCGTGGCCTGGCTCCGTTCGCCCCAGTCCACCGCGCCGGTGGCGAAACCCGCGGCGCGGAGACCGCGACTCCGGTATTACATTGCCGCCGCGGTGCTCGTCCTGGGAGTGGCGATTGCCGCGGACATGGCGATGCATCGGACGGCCACCCCGCCCGTCGCGCCGGACCGCCAGGCGGAGCCGCCGCATAGCATGCCGGCTGCCCAAGATGAAATCACGCACCGCGTGCTCCCCGACATTCCGGCCAAGGCCCGGAACACGATTCACGGCAAAGCCACGGTGGTGGTCGGCGTTGCGGTGGATGCATCGGGGAATGTCGCTAAGGCCACGTTGGAGCCCGGTGGCTCGCCATACTTTGGCGGGCTGGCGCTCGAAGCGGCCCGGCATTGGCAATTCGCCCCAGTGGAGGGCGCGGGCCCACGGAACTGGACACTGCGCTTTGAGATCATGCCGGCCGAAACGCAGGTCATCGCGCTCAGGGTTTTGACTGGAGAATGAACCTGAACGCGTTCTGCACGATCTGTGGCAAGCCGTTGGTTCCCGGCACGCGATTCTGCGCCGATGTGAAGGCGCTCACTTGAGCGTTCGAGCAGGAAGCTCAGCGGGCTGGATATCGCCCGATGCGTCCCGCGAATCGAAGGATCAATAGACGTCAAGGGAGACGCGCAACGCGATCGGTTCCGCGCGGAGGTTGAGCCCGTTATCGGTCTCGTCGCCGTTCAGAATGCGAATGAACTTGAAGACCCCGTTTTCGTATGTCCCCTCGTCGACTCGCAAGAACTGGCGGCGCTTGTCGGCGGCGGCAGGCCGGAAATCGACCCGGCAGGAGTAGCCGGCCACCAGGAACCGGTTGTCCGCAAGTTGGGCGACCAGAGCCCGTCCCGTAGGCTCCTGATTTCCCGCCGGCGCACGATTGTTTCGCCCAGCTCCGTAGGAGACCGTCGCGTTCCATTTCCCGAAGGCGAGCGTGTTCGAAGGCTTGCCCGTTTCTTCCGCGACGGCCTGGAGCTTGCCTTCGAAGTTGAGGCGGGCGATGTCGCGCATCATGGGGGCGATCAGCCGGTAGTTCTGCGCCGTGGGGGCGAATTGGTCCATGGGAGCGGGTGCGGCCGCTGGAGCGCCGGCCGGAGCAGCGCCTGGAGCAGTGGGCGGAACGGAGGGGGCGTTACTGTAGTCCAGCCCGAAGGGCGAGAAGCCGATAGCCTGAAGGCCGAGGGCGGAGAAGAAGAACCTGGCAACCGAGGAGCTACTGCTGGTTTCCGGGACGAACAGGGCATTATCGTCCCGGTGATAGAGTTCCAGGACTTTCAGGTATGCGACCGGGTCGTTCATGTAAATGTCGGGCGAGACGATATCGATGGCCGGCGCCGCGACTTTCCAGATGGGAATCACGTTGTCGGTGGGGCCGCCGGCTTCATAGCTGCCGGGAGCGCCCGGCTTGATGGGATCGCGCAGTGCGGCGTTGGCATAGAGCGGCAGCGGATAGACCGCCTTCCCGGCGGCGGCAACTTTCCCAACGTAGGTGGCTACGGCCCAGGCGTGGAAGTTTACTTCCGCTTCGGGACCAAAGGCTTCCTGCCAGGTCGCGGAAGCGCCTCCCGGCTTACCCATGGCCTTGAGTACATCCGGCGGGACGGGGCCGTCGAAGAGTTTTTGCGCGGCTGGGGAGTAATCGCGGACAGATCCCCAAGTACCGGACTCGTTCTCCACTTGCACAATGATCACGGTGCGCTGCGGGTCGAACGCCTTGAGGTGGCGCATGAAGGCGGTGAACGCGCGGATGTCCAACTCCTGGGACGCGGTAGAGAACGGCGACGGCGAATCCGCGGGCCGGCCGTTCTTGTCGATCAAATGGAAATAACGCGCCGGGTCCGCCTTCATCCACTCGGGCATGTAGTGCTGGCTGCCGTTCTTCCAGGTCCCGAACCAGAGCAAATCCAGCCGGACGTGGTGCTCGCGCGCCTGGGTGACGATGGTATCGATCACCGTGTAGTCGAACTGTCCCTGCTTTGGTTCGAACTGCTCCCAGTAGATGGGTATCTCCAGCGTATTGGCGTGGAGCGATTCGATAGCCGGCCACACCTTCGGCAGCATGGCCGGCCAGCCGCTGGAGTTATGCGCCTGGGCGCCCAGCATGAGGTAAGGCGCGCCGTCCACCATAAAGCCGTAACGCCCATCCTTCCTGATTACCTGGGGGATGGGGCGCTCCTTCACCTGCGCAGGCAGCGTGATGACGACGCCGCAGCCCGCCAGAACGGCCACTAAGGTGGCGGGGCGGAAAAGTCTTCCAGGACGCACAGTAGTCATATCGAACGAGTCCTTTCAACCGGAATCCCTATTTTAGTTCACCATTCCGGGCGCCGGAGGGCGGAAGACGGGAAGCGCCGGGCTGGCCGGGGGTGGGCGGCCCGGCCTGGCTGGCCGGCAGCATCGCTGAGGACTAAAGCAATGAAAACGATACGCAGCAGGCTGCAAAGGTTAGAGCAGAGATTCGCACCTGCGGCGCCAGCCCCCTCGGGCGCATCGGTTGCCGAGCAGAGTGCGGAAGGTCTCGCACGGATCAGGTTCGTTCGAGGTGAAGAGGAAAGCCTTGCGGAGACGTTCGCACGTTTCCTCGGGACCACTCCGTCGGAGCTTCGCGCGTGGCTACAGCGTCGGGCGACCGGCCAGCCCGCGGAATAGCTACCGATATTAGTACTTCAACTGCGGTTGAGGCCTGATCGTCCGTTCAGGTCCACTTTGGCGGTGCGGACCGGTTCCAGGGGGCTGCACGTCCGTTCGACATCCATGGCTCGGCCGCGAGTTCCGATCGCAGCCTGCCGTTCAACGCGAATTCCGCAGGATTCGCGATGGTGTATACTCCGGGATTGAGGAATGTCTTGAATGTAGGATTAGGCGCCGTGTTGTTCCAACTGGCCGGGCCGGATTCGCTCCAGAGCATCGAATCATTCCTCCATAATCTGTTTTTTGACCCCGGCGTCATCGGTTTTCCGCTTGCCCACATTGCGCCGTAGCCGCTGGCGAAGCGCTTCATTGCAGTGGCGCAGGAAGTGGGACGAAGGGTTGCCGCCTGGGACGCGCGAGGCTGATGCCGCTGCTTTCTGTCATTGTCCCTATATTCGGGAGCGCCGAACTGCTGCAAGAATGTCTGGTGGGCATCCGGCGATCGAGCTTCACGGACTACGAGATCCTGGTCGCCGACGACCATTCGCCGGACGGTCCGGGTATCGCAGAAACTGCCGGGCAGTATGGCGCGAGCATCGTACGTCTCGATCGGAACCAAGGTCCCGGGGCAGCGCGCAATGCGTCGGCGAGGAAGGCAACCGGCGACATCGTTGTATTCATCGACGCCGACGTAACCATCCACGACACCACGCTGGCGAGCATTGCCGCACGGTTCGCGAGCGAGCCGGGCTTGGACGCTTTGATGGGGTCCTACGATTCCCAG
>Ga0326728_10017841_pt1 | contig 14118 bp, 14 predicted proteins | sample MB3enrmetagenome_FD_207602 | JGI IMG/M metagenome (GOLD analysis project Ga0326728, IMG submission 207602) | Lab enriched peat soil microbial communities from McLean, Ithaca, NY, United States - MB31MN | ecosystem: Environmental > Terrestrial > Soil > Wetlands > Peat | place: USA: New York...
TATCGCCCTTCGCTGCTGCCAACTCAGTGGACGCTTTCAGGATTTCTGGGAACGTCGATCTACACCAAGGGCCGCCTGATGCTTTCCATCACTTTCCTGACGTGCACCCAAGGGCAAAAGGCTTGCCCAAAAGGGGTACCTTTATCGACACTTTATCAGCTTATCGAGTCGTTGGTCATATACCCATGGAAAGCCTACGGGCAGGTCAGTCGTCCTGTTCAGCGCGGAGTTATTCCCGTCCGAGCTGAATTACTCAACGGCTTTTCGTCATCGGGTATTAATCGACGTGTGGTCGTTATCATGTTAAGAACCAAAGCAAGGCAGACAGCGCCTAACTCTGCGCTCGGGGACAATCTTCTTGCCGGCCTTCTTGCCGACGTTGACAGAGCCCTTTTGTTAACATTAAAGTCCCAGGCAACAAGAGTCGTAGACTTCGTCTCAGGCCGTAATCTTCTTGCATTTGAGGCGCCAACCGGCGAGAGCACATTACACAGCAAACTCGACTTGCAGTTGCATTGGGCGGCGGTGAGGAGTACCTTTTGGGTCAGCGGAAAGTGGATGACGGCAATTCTGGCTCAGTGATTTCAGGAGGGCCGTATGGCGAGCAATGGGAAGTGGAGACTGGTGTGAATAGTGATTATGGCATTTCTCGTGGCGCTCGCCAAATATCGTAGCCAAGCGGGACATAGAGGGCAAGAAACGGGCTATGGCAACGAGGATGTCCTGGCCCTAGAGACCAAAGGACAGCAAGAAGTGCCTATCCTCACCGCCGAATCCCCAGATGGCCGCGGCGTCCAAGTGACGACGGACCAAGGGACCGACGTCATCTTCGTGGCCACTTGGTGCGGGTATTCGAAACAGCTAATAAACATCCTTAACGATCCCCGAACGCAACCCTATCTGGCCAACCGAAAGCTTATCTTCATCATTGAGAAGAGCGAGTGGCCGACGCTGGAGTCGGAAGTCATAAAGGGTGCCAAGAGCGGCAACTACTCGGAAGATGACGTGCCAGGCAACCTGGCCCAGATGAAGCGGCAGTCTGGTTCCCCTCGTGTAGTCTACCCCAGCTTTCTCAACAATCTTCCCGGTCAATACTTTTTCTGCACCGTACCCGACGAAGCGAAGGGATTTCCCACGGTCCTTACCGTCCACGGGTACAGTAACAGCTTAGAGTGGCTGGTGCAGGACCGGAACATGCCCGCAGAACTGGCCCACAAAGTTAGCGACGACTACGATCCCATCAAGCGAGGCTCCTCCTAAAAGCGGGCAGCGCGGATTTATTCCGGTCCGGAGAGAATTACACCGCGGCTTTTCGCCATCGGGTATTAATTGGTGGGCGGATGTTACCTTGTTGAGAACCGCAGAGGAGTGCAAACTACGCCTGCCTCTGCGCAATCCAGGTGTGGCGCAATCCGGGTGGACGATCCGTCCGGATTGTAGTTATACTCGGTCGCAGTTGGGGGGTCCCAATGGAAATTCCGGGTCAAGGGAGGGAGTATCTTATGCGACGGTTTTGCCTGGCGTTTGTACTGGCGACGGGGATCGGAATGTTGGTGTACACGGGATGGGCCCAGCAAACTCCAACCACCGGTCCTTATCAAGTGCTGAAGACCGCGAAAGTGGGCGGCGAAGGCGGTTTCGACTATATTTTTGCGGATGCCAAGGGACGGCGTTTGTATATCCCGCGCGGTGGTCCGGCGGGGCAACTGACGGTCTTCAATCTGGATACGCTTGAATCTGTGGGCACGATTGCCAAGGTCAGCGCCGGGGGCACGGCGGTGGACCCCAAAAGCCACCATGGGTTCTCCACCACCAAGCCCATCACCATGTGGGACGCGCGCACTTTGAAGGTGATCAAGACCATTGACGTGGACGGCCGTCCTGACGGCATGCTATTTGATCCGTACAACGAGCGCGTCTGGGTGCTGAGCCACATGCCTCCCCATGCCACCGTGATCGACACCAAGGAAGGCACCGTGGTGGGGACGCTCGACCTGGGAGGAGCGCCGGAACAGGCGGTGAGCAACGGCAAAGGCACCGTCTACGTGAACATTTCCAACAAGGCCAACATTGCCGTGGTGGACGCGAAGAACCTGAAGGTTACGGCGCACTACGACGTCAGCTCCAAGGGTCAGGGCGGAAGCGGGCTGGCCTTGGACGCGAAGAATCACATCCTGTTTGCGTATTACCGCCAGCCGTCACCGACCGTGGTGATTGTGAACGCCGATACCGGCAACATCATTACCACCCTCCCTACGGGCATGGGCGTGGATACCGTGGCGTTCAATCCCGCCACCAGGGAAGCCATCAGCGCGGAAGGCGGCGGCACGATGACGTTCATCAAGGAAAACGGCCCCACCGACTTCGTGGTCGAGCAGACGCTCCAAACCATGCCCGGCGCCAAGACGCTGGCGCTCGACACCAAAACGAATCACCTGCTCACCATGACCGCGGAGTTCGAGCCGCCTCCCGCTAACGCGCCGCCCGGGCCCGGAGGGCGCTTTCGGCGTGGCCGCATGGTGCCGGGGTCGTTTACCATTCTCATGGTGGGGAAGAAATAGCGGCTTGGACTGCGACATCGAGCCACCGGCCGGCGGAACAACCCTTAGGGAGGCGATATGAACGCAAAGGAACCTGCAGGCGTTCGCCTCGGTCGTCGACAGTTTATGGCGGGCGGCGCCGCGCTGCTGGGAGGGCTGGTTAGCGCGCAGTCCTCCATGGAGAAGCCGGCCCGCCCAGCCCATCATCCCGTCTGGTGCTGGGCGTTAGACCCCGATTTTATTCAGGGGCGTGCCGGCGTCATGGGCGTGCCTCCCGACAATTTCTGTCCGGCGGTGGAGTTGGTGGATTACTTTCACTGCCGTAATGTGGCCTACTTCACCTGGAAAGATCACCCCCACCCCGCCGAGAGCCTTCAGCCGCTGGCCAAGTATGATCGCGTCGTCGCCAACGTCTCGCATCGCAGCGAAGCGGGCCGGGCGCAAGCGACGGAATTAAGCCAACTCTCCCGCCAATTCCCGAACCTGGTGGGCGGCATCGTGGACGACTTCTCGACGGCCATTGAGAAGGGTCGCGGCACGGTCCCGCAAGTGCAGGAACTCCGCGCCAACCTGCAATCGGTGAACCCGTCCCTGAAATTGTTCGGCGTGTGCTACACCATGCACTTTAGCGTCGATCTGAGCGCCTATATGCCTTACTTCGATGTGATCGTGCTCTGGGTGTGGCACGCGGCGGACCTCAAAGACCTGGACGCGCATGTGACCCAAGCGGCCCGCCTGTATCGAAAACCGCTGCACCTGGGGCTCTACCTTTTCGACTACGCCGATACCCGCAAAACCTTGCCCATGGAGACGATCCGGTTCGAGTGCCAGCGCGCCCGGCAGTATCTGCGGGACGGCCGCATCGAGGCCATTCACATCCTCAGCTCCTATACCCGGGAGGAAATGAACACCAATCAGGCCCGCTGGATGGCAAATTTCTCGCTTTCGCTTTGACAAGTGCATTCGCCCTCTCTTGGTCCGGGAAAAACAGGCGCAGAGTAAGGCGCGGGGTTGCGCGGAGGTGCTCCACCCCGTGGCTAATCGACGTTGGGGCGAACGGCATGCGCCTGTAGGGCCGAATGGCATTCGGCCCGGGCCGAGCGCCGCTCGGCCCTGCTCGCCCCCGTCCTCTCGCTGCGGTCCGAGTTGGTAAAATAGTCCTCGCTTGCGGGCAGCTACCAGCCATTAAAGAGTGGGTGAGACAATTTGTCCTTCACCTTGTACTCAGGATGCTTCGGGCAATGTCGCCCCTTTGCGAGATATCCACAATCGAGTCCGAGCAGGGCCGCTTGCACATCTACTACGCACAACTTTCGATGGACGACAGCGTGATAATCCCCAAGTTTGCCTAGGGCCTGCCCGCTGATTCCCCTCTTAAGCATTTAATTTACTCCAAACAAACGGGTTAAATTCTTTCCCTCGAAGCGTACGCTTCATGGCCCGCCTATTGCTTCGATAACACCGAGGCCGTTGGAGTTTTATGCGTAAACTCAAGATTGTCCCCCCCATTGAGAAAGGAGCGCCGCCACTTCTGCGCCCGTCGACCCTGGCGCACCGGCATCTGATTTCACTCCATGATCTGACGCCGTCGGAGATCGATTTCCTGTTGAAGCTGGCCCAGGCAGTCAAGGCCAATCCCGCGCGCTACCATTACACGCTGGCGGGAAGGACGCTGGCGATGATTCTCGAGGAACCGAGCCTGCGCGCCCACGTGACCTTTGATCTGGGCATCAGCCAATTGGGTGGACGAGCGCTTTACCTGGGTTCGGACGAAGTGGGTTTACGCAAGCTGGAAGCCGTCAAGGATGTGGCGCGCAACCTCTCCCGCTGGGTGGACGTCATCGTGGCGCGCGTGCATTCCCACCAGACGGCGATCGAGCTGGCCGAGCACGCCGGCGTGCCCGTCATCAACGGCCTCTCCGATTTTGAGCATCCCTGCCAGGCGCTGGGCGACTACTTGACCTTGCTGGAGTGCAAAGGTAGGCTGGCAGGTGTAACTCTTGCCTGGGTGGGCGAAGGCAACAACGTAGCGCATTCGCTGATTTACGGTGCGGCGCGGCTGGGCGTGCGCATGCGCGTTGCCACCCCGGCAGGTTTCGAGCCGGACCGCTCCGTGGTGGCGGATGCCAAACGCGAAGGCGGCGACATAACGCAGACGCACCATCCTGAGGAGGCGGTGGTGGGCGCGGACGTGGTTTATACGGACGTCTGGACGAGCCGGGGCGAGGCAGGTGACGGAGCGGCTCGCCAGGAAGTCTTTCGCCCCTTCCAGGTGAACGCCCAGTTGATGCGCGCGGCGGGCCCGCAAGCGCTCTTCATGCATTGCCAGCCGGCACGGCGCGGCGAAGAGGTGACTGACGACGTGATGGACTCCCCACGTTGCATGGCTTACAATCAGTCGGAAAATCGCCTGCACATGCAGAAGGCCATTTTTCTGGCCCTGCTTTCATGACGAGGCCTCATGCCCATCGCCGTGGTCGCCATTGGTGGCAACTCCTTGGTGCAGCCGGGCCAGCGCGGCACCCTGGAGGAGCAGCGGGCGAATCTCAGCGTAACTTGTGAAGGCATTGCCGCGGTAATGGCGGCCGGTTACCGCGTGGTGGTGACGCATGGCAACGGCCCGCAGGTGGGCGACGCGTTGCTGCGTTCGGAAATGGCCGCCGCGCAGGTTCCTCCCCTCACCCTGGATGCCTGCGTCGCCGAAACGCAAGCGACCATCGGATATCTCCTTCAACAGATCCTTCAGGAAACTCTCCAACGCCACGGATTGCGCCGGCCGGTGGTGACCATGGTGACGCAGGTGCTGGTGTCGCGGCGCGACCCCGCCTGGCGCCATCCCACCAAACCCGTGGGCCCTTTTTATTCCCAGGAAGAGGCGGAACGCCGTCGCACCGCGCCGGGTTGGACGATGGTCGAGGACGCCGGGCGCGGCTATCGGCGCGTGGTCCCCTCCCCCGAGCCCAAGACGATTATGGAACTCGCCGCCATTCAAGGCGCCCTCGCCCACGACGCGCTGGTGATCGCCTGCGGTGGCGGAGGCATTCCGGTGGTCTTCAAGCGCGACCGGCTGGTGGGAATCGACGCGGTGATCGACAAGGACCGCGTCTCCAGCCTGCTGGCGTGGGAATTGGAAGCGGAACTCTTTCTGATTTCCACCGGCGTCGAGCAGGTGGCGCTCAACTACGGCACGCCCCAGGAACAAGCCGTCGCCAACCTCACCGTGCCGGAGGCGCGCCGCTACCTGCGCGAAGGCCAATTCGCCGCGGGCAGCATGGGACCGAAAATCGAAGCCGCGCTCGCCTACCTTGAACGCGGCGGCCGCTTGGCCATCATCACTTCACCCGAACACATTGCTGAAGCCTTGCAGGGGATGGCGGGAACGCGCATTGAAGGCAGAAAGCAGGAGCCAGCAGACAGGAGTCAGGAGACAGGAGACCGAAAACGGTAAAATGGAAACAGTAAGCAGGAGTCAGGACACATTATGCAGAAGGTGAGTGGCGGTTCCACCGACCGCAGCTTTACTCTATCGGCCTTTGAACTGTGAGGCCACCCGAGCGGTCCCTAAAAGTCCTGACAAGTTATCATAAGTTATGGATACTCCGCATATAGGTGCAAAAAGGGCCTTTTATTGGACCGAGGGACAATAAGTCATTTTCCTTCTATTTGCGTCTACTCGACCTTTTTGGACGGTACCCGCCTTGAACTCTGCACTGGAAAGATGCACGGGCGGCGACTGCCAGCTACATTTTGTCACTTTTGCGGGGCGCAGAAGAGCAGTCGCCAGCCCTCAGTTGTCAGCTCTCAGTTACCGCCCCTACTGACGACTGAAAACTGATGACCGACAGCCTTCGCACCAAATGAGTTCACCTTTTCACTTGAAGCCGTCGATAACCGATGTGGGGAAGTGTGGGCGGCCGGGTTGATGGTTAGTGTGTAGAAGGTTCCCTTTCCGCGTTCATACTTTGCCCTTTTCTCGTCACTCGCCACTCGCCACTCATCACTGATTTTGTAATTTGGTTCACCTTTTCACCGGAAACTGTCGATAGGCGATGCGGGGGAGTGCGGGCGGCCGGGTTGGTCGTGAAAGTGCGCGGTTGTCCGCATTTCGCCATGGTTTTTTTTCTTTTCTAGCCACTCGCCACTAGGCATCAGGCACTGCTCTTGGGAGTATGTCACGCGGGGGGAGTGGCATGGCCATCTGGCCGTGACCAAGAGGGCGAGCGATCGCTCGCCGCGCCGCGACGTGGCACGGGCAGCCTGTCCCGATGAATCGGGATCCCGCCCGTGTCCGGTCATGGCCGGGACCCCGATGGATCGGGGCATGTCGGCCATGCCACGCCGCTCGGCTGTTGGATTGCGCAGAGAGCTTGTGACTTTTTTGATTTTTGGGCCATTTTCGCGAGCCTAACTCTTTTGTTTTCCATCCCGACTTGCGCGCGAATTTAAAAAAGTCACAAACTCAGAGCAAAGCTCTGCGAATCGAAACGCCAAGCTGCGCTCGCTCTGCAACAGCCGGTCCACAAGACAAGTCTGACAGGCTGCTTCATGTGCATGGTCCGGTGCGCACTCCGCTATTCTCGCCCCCTGTTGTCGTGGCTGGGCATAAAGAATACACCGCTCCCCGGGACCAGGGAGCGCACGTCCGCCAGGCATCCCTTGAAGAGGGGAACGGGAGGTTGTGGCGTATATCCTTCGCAACAATCCAGGTCAGTTTCGTAATACCCCGCGTTAGGCCCAACCAGCCAATGGTCCGGATAAAGCGGGGCCGGAGACTTGCCGCGCAGATGGGACACCACGGGAGGGCGGTCCTGACGGCACGTAGGGGGAATTTCGGGCCCCACTGGAAGGTCTTCGAAACTGTGTACGTATCGCGTAGTACCAGATACGCCCTGCGCGCCCGAGGTAAGCGGATTCGAAGTGAGATATCGCGTAAATGCCCCGTCCCCGAAGAACTCCCCGCGAAACTCGCCCGGCGCGCCATGTACCACATAGTCTCCTCCCAAGGTTAAGCCCCCACGGAAGCGCAAGGGTTCCTTCGTCGCGTGGGGAAAATAACCGGAAAGCAAGGTCGTTTCCGCCGTGGGATCGCCGTCCATCAGGACGGCAGGGGGCGCGGAAGTGTGGCCCGAGGTGAAGTTCAATCCCGACTCTGCCGTGGGTGCAGAGGCTGGGGCGGACGGTGCGGCAGGCCCTTGGCCAAACGGTGGCGGGAAGGCGCTCGGCATTCGTGGCTCCCAGGATGGGCAACCCGCAGCCGGGAGCATCCAAATCCAACCGAAGGAGGCGTGCCGCTTCCATTCCCCGCAGTGATAGGGCACCCAGCCCCAGGGCTCGCTTGATACCCAGGTCCAACCTAGCGCCGGGTACCAATCCCATCGGCCTTGGGTGTAGGGCTGCCATCCCGCCGGCGCATAGGGCATCCACCCATGCGCGTAGCCCTTAAATTCCACCCATTCGCCGTAGGTGTCGAGTTCATTCCAGCCGTAGCGTGGACCTTCGGGGTTAATGTACTCCTCCTTCGCCGCACGTTCAGCCTGCTCGTCCCGCACCTCCGCCCACCGGTCCCAGGCATCCGGGGTGATCCCTTTGCGGATGTTGAACGTCGCCTCCGTGGAACCCGCTTGGCGTTCCCACACCTGGCCTTTCCCCAGGTTGGCAGTAAGAGTGGATGCAGCAGCGACTACAGAACCAAGCAGGACCTCGACGCGATAGCGCTCTTGTGCGAAGTCCGTGCGAAATTCGCACTCGCTTTTTGCGGTTAAGGTGGCGTCGCCCACTTTGACGCGATAAGTATTAAACAATCCAGCCAGGAGATGAAAAGTGGCATAACCATGCTTCACCGTCAGGCCATTGGCCACAACGCTCTCGGGGCCCGCCCCCAATTGGTCGAGTTTGACCAGGGAAAACTCACCCAAGCGAGCCGTGGAGCCATCCACAAACTCCACCTCGGCGTAACTGTCGCCGAAGGTTGATAACTCGAAACCCTGCTGGAGGGGCGTATTCACCGTGGCAGCTTGCCATTCCTTCGCATCGGGCGGCTTCACCGCCACCTTGCCGCGGACGTAGCTGAGCCGCGCCACACGCACGGATGACCCGGTAGCGAAGGCGTAGAACCTGAGCCCATGGCCGTTGTTAAGAGTGAGGAATTGGGAACGCCCGGCAACTCTCACCGAGCCGTCGCGCACCTGCACTTGCGCGTGATTTCCTAAAAGCTCGGTTTGAAATATGGCCTTGCCCCGCGGATTCAGCTCGACGTCACCCACCCTGATACGGTATGCATCATGTCCCCCGGAAGAGAAATGAAAGGTGGCAACGCCTTGCTCCAGCGCCATGATCCTGGATTTAATGCCCCTCCCCTTGGGGGCAGCGGTGGTGAGCACGGCTTGGGTCCTTTCACTGAGTTGAATCGTTGAACCGTCCGGGAATTGCACGATGGCATGACTCGCCCTTGCGGTCGAGACCTCCGAGCCTTCTTCAACAACCGTGCTGACTTGGGCCTCGATGCCCTCCGGGGCATTGGGGGGCTTCACCAGCACGACGCCGCTGACTTCCGTAAGGCGTGCTTGAATCGTGCGGTTAGCAGTTTGTTGGGAAAAGAAATCTGCGGCATTGAGGATCAAGGTGGCGGCCAGAACCACGGAGATCCCTCGAAGAGGAGCGCATCTCACGGTGGGCCTCGCAGTCCGACGATATATGCACCTTCACTGTCTTTCGACGAACCCTTTCACCTACTCGTTACACCTTGCCTGTACCACTTTTTGAGACGAACGAAACGTGCAAATCGTTGTCCCGCTTATTTAACCCCAGGGGAAAACCGGGACACCATATTTCCTGTTATTGGAGAGCGTCGTTCATCGTCAACGGTATACGTGAGAGCCTGACACAGCAGGTTTGGCGCACGCCACTCGGTCGTCTTACGACCGTCAGGGACATTCGAATTCCATCTCGAAGCTATCTTTCTTCCCTTTCGGACCCTGAATTTGTAGTGAGTACCGCAACCCGCGTTTGTCTTCCGAAATGCTGAACCGTTCTTCGATCTCCACTTCCTGCCATTGATAACGCCAAGCTCTAAATGTGACCAAGGTCTCGCCCTCTGATGCCACTCCAGACGCATACCCGTTGGGTCCAAGACTTGGGACCTCCGCGGGCTCCTTGATTCCCCTCCTCATGCGAAACTCCCGCATATGCTCCCTCACCTGCTCGTCCGGGCCCCTCGCCATACGTTCTTTCACCCTCCGACGCATCGTCTGAACACTGAGAGGTGGCGCCGGCCGCCACGTTTGACTGGATTGCAGCACCCGCTCAGCCGCTTCCAGCGCGTCTTTTGGCAAGCTATCTACGAGTTTATGGATGGAATCCCGGTCAGGCATGTGAGCTCCCACTTTTACCATCAGCCCTCACAGGGGAGGGGTTGATGCGTCAGCAATATCGAACTCGAATTCGTGATGCCCTTCTTTTCCGTCGGGGCCCTTGATGAGGAGGGCATACAACAGCTTGCGTTTATCCTCGGAAACACCGAGCCGCCTCTCAATCTGCAATTCATGACCGCGAAACCGGCGAAGTTCGATGCTCAGATTATCCCTGCCTTGGCATCCGTAAGCCGACGCTACGCCGTCACCGTCGCCGAAGAAGCTCGCAGTGCTACTTCCGCCCATTTGGCCAGTACGTTCGCCCATGAGTTTCTGCAACCGCTGGTGCAACTTCTCAGCATCGGGATGCCTCTCGGGCGGCCAGGTCTGAAAATGTTGCAGCGCCCGCTCAACCGATTCAAGTGCGGCTTCCGGCAAGGTATCCACGAGCTGATGAAGAGCGTCCCGGTCAGGCGTCCCCATGATTGATGACCCTCCAGCGATGATTATAGCGGCGCACGGCGATTCGCCTTTCGGAAACTATGCGGCCTTAAGCTCTTCGCGGGCTTTTCTGGTCACTTGCAATTTGCTACTTTCCGGCCGTCCGCGCGCTCCCCAATGTCCGGTACACGTCGTGGCACAGGCACTCCTGCCTGTGCGCTCGGGACACAGCCAGGAGTGGCTGTGTCACGGCCAGCGGCCCCGGCCTCCGCGCTTTAAGTAGGTGTTTCAGAAGAACGTGACTCGATTTTCCCGATAGGCTTCGAGGCGTTGCTTGGCTCGGTCCGACATGGGAAGGGGCTGATGAGTTTTGCAGTCGACTCGCACCCAGGCGGGATTTTGTCGTTCCGGAACTTTCAACTCGCCCCAGCAGACATCCGGATTGGGCTTGTACGGTGTCAAGGCGAGTCCCCGAAGCGACAGATACTGCGGCCCACCCATGCAGCGGTTTACCACCAGCGTGTAAGTCAATGCCGGGTCGAGGGGAGGAGGCGGCAGGTTAGCCGCCGGAGTGGTTTGGAAAAACCCGGACGGAACCTGCCCATAGGCAAACCTCTGGGCTTCGGGGAAATGGCCAGGGTTGTTACCAAATTTCCAAACCAGCCCAATGTGGTCACCCTGCCATTCCGCCTTGTCGTGCTCAGGGCTGTAGATTTCCAAGCCACAGAACTGGGCCATACCGCGCGCTTCAAAAGTCGGCGGATCTCCTTTTACCGCCACGTAGAGCGGCCCTTCCCATTGCGGTATCATCCCCAGCAAAAACATTACCGGCAGCCAAAGCACAATCGCGAAAACCGCCCTTCCCCGCGTGCCTGATCTGAACAGGTCGCGGAGAACCAGGATGATGTCATAGACAAGGAGCAGCAACACAAGCAGGCATAGCCGGCCACCCCATATCGTAAATCGTGGAAACACCAGGCAGAGAAAAGCCCACGCGGCGATGGCAACGTTAACCTCTGACACGAATAGCGAGTTCGTCAGCCTGCGGAGGTTCCGCATATCGTTTTCATGAATCAATGATTTGTCGCACTGTTCCGGCCGATCTCGCTCAACGGGGTTTTCACGGGCGTGAATATGGGTGCGCGACATCCAAACCAGCCACAACCTGAAAATGCTTGAAGTTGAAGGTGTACAGGCGCGCGCGCCGGGTCAGGGCCGTCGCGGCGATAAGACAATCGGGAATGTTGAGGCCCGAACTCAACCGGTGAGTCAGAAGCAATTGGTAGGCTGCGGCGAACTCGGAGGCCTCCGGCCAAACCACTTCAAAGGTCGCCAGGAACCGTTGGATCCGCTCCAGGTCGGCGCGGTCATGGCAACCCATCACCAGTTCCATGGCGGCCACCGCCGGGACGGCGAACGCCTGCGTGCCGAGTTGTTTGAGCCACACTTGGGCAGGAATTGTTCCGCGCAGACAATCGACGAGAACGTCCGTATCAAGAAGGTTCATGGGGTGACTTCTTCCACCCTTCCGACCGGAGCTTCCGGGCGAACTCCGCGCTATCCTCGATGTCGGCACGGTCGCGCCACATCCCTAAGAATTCGGATTTCAGCAGGTCGTCAAAAGTGGGGGAGTGCGAGTTCCGGCGGGGTGAAACCGTAATCACAATCGCGGCGGACCCGGTGGGTACGTCAGCAGGCAGCGTGATGCGCAACTCCCGGCTGGCGGGAATGTCCGCGTTGAAAGTGACGGTTTTCACCATGCGCACCTCGCTTCAAATCTATCAAAATCCCTGCACCTTTACAACGCGCGGTCAGCAACCGGGGCGCGTACGTCGCCACTGTTGGGCTTCGTCTTCGGCGTTTCCCCTGCGCATGAACAAATCTGTGAAGGTTGGTCATCGTTGTTGCCTTGTCAAATACCGCGGAGGAAGCCGAATTCCGGCTGCCTCCCAGCTACCCAACACCGCGCTACCCCCGCCCTGCTGCGATCACTACGGGCTCTTTGGGGGTCTCGGCGGTGACTCAATATGCAGAATCCCGCCGTCATCGAAACCGGGGCCGGGGTCCCTCTGCAACGGCACCGGCAGACAAAATACCCAACCTAAAAGGCCGCCCATCACAGCGGCGACAAGGAAGCTCGCACCACAGCCAATGAAAATCGTAACGATGAGTAACCCATAACCTCTCAGCCCCATTTGCTGCGCTATTACGAAGGTGAGCGAATAACTGCAAGCCGCTAAGGGGATGCCCAGCAGGGGGCTGAACTCCCGTACCCGTAGCGGCTCTTTGCAGATGGGACACCGGAAATTCTTGGAACGTAAAAGCGTCCTCGGCACTTCGCCAGCACAGACAGGACATTTCATCTTTAGCATTCTTCTTACTCCAGGGCATCGGTGCAGACAAGCTAGTAGCCCTGAGGTACGCGTTCTCGGCGTTCCTCAGCGGCTTTCCCCATCGAAGGCGCGACATGGCGCGCATTATACGCCTTGCACCCGCGCCCGCAAAACGTCATATCCCCAACAAGAGCCGCAGAGCAATACGGCAGGGAGCCAGAGAACTCGGCGCCCGGTTGACGGAGGATTGGAGCGTATGATACGACTACCTGATAAAAGGATGGACCGCATGGACAAAGACCACAGCAAGGAGAGTGTGTACGCAGAACTGGATGCGTGCCTCGCGAAGCTGGAAGCGGCCAAGGCGGAGCGTTCGATGTGTCCTCCTGCGGAGGCCGTGAGTCCAGATAAGTCAAGTCCAGGGCTCAGCCCCGACGTCCTGAAAGCCCAGGAGAATATGCGTCGCCTTAAAGATCGCGTGGGGGCGCTGTCGCAAGAATTCGGCTGGCTAATGGTTGACCCGCGGTCTCGTTCGGCGTTTAAGCGGATGAAAACGAAGTAGGGGCGGTTCGCGAACCGCCCCTACGACCGCGTTTTTGTGACACAGGCACTTCTGCCTGTGTCGTTTTTCCTGTACAGCCAGGAGTGGCTGTGTCACTTCGTTCGCGCTGGCTTCTTCGCCACGGTACAATCGCCTGAACTCCACCGCAAGAACCGCGGACCCCAAAAACGGGGGTCCGCGCTACGATCACTATTCAGCCCCGCCGTGACTCTTGGGTCATTCCGAGCCGATGACAGGTTTCGCCACCGTCTTAAGCTCCTCGATCGTGTAGTCCGGGGGCACTTGGAAGAGGTCGGCGGGCGGTTCATCGCGCAGGAGATGGGTGAGGCGTATTACTGTCTCCCCGTACCGCGGATCGTTGGTAATGGACATCACCGCCACCCTTAGCTCCGGCGAAGACCAGAATTCGCGGGTGAACTGGATGGGGCGATCATTGCCCTCGGCGCCTGCCGGGATGATCGTGGTGGTACGCGTGCCAATCACCTTCACCCCCTCCATGACTTGTGTGCCGAGATCTTCAGTCGTGGGCCGAGGCGTGGCCGGCGGGGGATTCGCCGATGCGGCAGTCGTCGGGGGAGGGGGCTGAGGGGTGCGATGGCCAGATTCCGTTATCCGAGCCGTGTGGCTGTGCGGGTTGAGCTGATACATGACACAGGCCACAGGGTCGAAGATGCGAGCCCCGAGAGGTGTAACGTCGTGTTCCCCCGATGGCTTTTGGAGCCCAAAGGACTCCTGGCGGGTGCGCCCCTGACTGTCGCGATATACCTTGGAGAGATATTGGCTGGTGATCTTTGTACCGTCCGCCAAGGTTCGAGTGGTTTCGGAGATTTCATCTGCTGAGTAAGGAAACCCTTGCACACCTCTGTTGGCGCAGGGGCCGGCGGCAACGCTCG
>Ga0326728_10017845_pt1 | contig 14112 bp, 11 predicted proteins | sample MB3enrmetagenome_FD_207602 | JGI IMG/M metagenome (GOLD analysis project Ga0326728, IMG submission 207602) | Lab enriched peat soil microbial communities from McLean, Ithaca, NY, United States - MB31MN | ecosystem: Environmental > Terrestrial > Soil > Wetlands > Peat | place: USA: New York...
AACCTCTGGCGTTGACAATGCCACCCTCGGGTGGCTCCAAATTCAAGGGGCCGCGTCAGCGACCCCTCCTACCGCTTTGAGCGGTTCACATTCTAAAGCCCCCGGCTTTGCCGGGGGATACTTACCACCCCGACTCGCGCCGGGGCGCGCGGCGGGGGCTGCGCTCGCCCGGCCGCGCACGGGGAACCTCGCATGGCCTTCTGGTTGGACGTCGCCGCCTTCGCGCTGAAAAGCCTGGCTGTCGTCGCGGCGCTCGGCGGCCTCGCCGCATTCGTCGCCATCCTCGCCTGGCGGATGCGCGGCGAGGAGCCGGACGAGCCGCGCCTGATCGTTCGCTCGCTCAACGAGCGCTACGACGCGATGCGCGACGCCATTAACGATCGCCTGGTCGACAAGAAGGGGCGCAAGGCGCTCGCCAAAGCGCGCCGCAAAGAGGCGAAGGCCGCCGCGAGGGCCGCCGCCGAGCGCGCCGAGGCCAAGCGCGTCTACGTCCTGACCTTCAAGGGCGACCTCAGGGCCAGCGCGGTCAAGAAGCTGGCGATGGAGATCGACGCCGTCTTGATGGTCGCCCGCCCCGAAACGGACGAGGCGGTCGTGCGCGTCGAGAGCGCGGGCGGCACGGTGACCGGCTACGGTCTCGCCGCCGCGCAGTTGATGCGGCTCAGGGAGCGCAAGGTCAAAGTCACCGCCTGCGTCGACCAGGTCGCGGCGAGCGGCGGCTATCTGATGGCCTGCGCGGCGGACCGGATCGTCGCCGCGCCCTTCGCCATCCTCGGCAGCATCGGCGTCGTCGCGCAAGTTCCCAATTTGCACCGGCTGCTTAAGAAGAACGACATCGACTTCGAGGAAATGACGGCGGGCGAATTCAAGCGCAGCGTCTCGGTGCTCGGCGAGATCACGCCGGCGGGGCGCGAGCATTTTCGCGGCAAGCTCGATTCGACCCACGAGGCGTTCAAACGCTTCGTTCAGCAGTGCCGACCGGACCTCGACATCGCGCGCGTCGGCGACGGCGACGTCTGGCTCGGCGGCGAAGCGCTCGCGCTCGGCCTCATCGACGCGCTGTCGACCAGCGACGAACTGCTGTTTAGCGCCCGCGGCGAGGCGCGCCTCTACGAGGTCGCCGTCGAGCAGCGCAAGTCGCTGCTGCAGCAGCTTCTCGGCGGATTGGGCGTAGCGGCGCGATCCGCGCTCGCAGGCGCCGCGGCGCGTCTCGGGGCCGCGCCGAACTAGGCCGCCGCGAGCGCGCGGCCGCTTGCGAAACGGGCCGCCGCGGGGACACGAGGAGGGCCCCATGGCGGCCCACGATTCAGTTCACTTTTGCGCCATGAAGGCGCCGAGCCCGGCCTTGAGTTCGTCGGCATGCATGACGGGGGTCAAGTGCTGATCGGCCCCCAATTCGATGAACATGTCCTCGCCCAGCGGCGGCATTTGGCTGGAGTCTTTCATGTCGAAGACAAAAAAAGCGGTCCGCACGCCATTGTCGATGGTGAAATAAGCCGCCTCCGGCTTCGCTCTTTCCATGAAGGCACCGATCACCTTGGGCAGGGTTCCGTTCTTGATCGCCTCGTTGGCCTTGGCGGTGTCCGTTCTCACTCGCAACATCATACGCATGTTTGGCTCCCGTCGTCGCGCGGGCTCGCATGTCCCGCATCGCCTCAGACAGCAGAGTTCCTCGGGGAACGCAAGGACGACTGAGAAAAGAGCGAAACGTATTTCCTTTTCGCGCAAGCTGCGTGGTCGGCGAGCGCGCTTGTCTCGCCCGTCCGCCCCTGCTATCCCCCCGCGCGACCCGCCTTTCCCCGCTTTCCCAAGGACGTTTCACGATGGCCGCGCGCCAGTTCATCTATCACATGCAGCGCCTCAACAAGACCTGGCCGGGCGGCAAGAAGGTGCTCGAAGCCATCAACCTGTCGTTCTACCCCGACGCCAAGATCGGCGTGCTCGGCGTCAACGGCTCGGGCAAGTCGACGCTGCTGCGCATCATGGCGGGCCTCGATGCGGAGTTCACCGGCGAGGGTTTCATCGCCGAGGGCGCGCGCGTCGGCTATCTGCCGCAGGAGCCGCATCTCGACCCCGACCTCGGCGTGCGCGGCAACGTCATGCTCGGCGTCAAGGACAAGCAGGCGATCCTCGACCGCTACAACGAACTGGCGATGAACTATTCCGACGAGACCGCCAACGAGATGACGCGCCTGCAGGACGAGATCGAGGCCAAAGGCCTGTGGGACCTCGACAGCCGCGTCGAGCAGGCGATGGACGCGCTCGGCTGCCCGTCGGACGAAGCCGACGTCGACACGCTGTCGGGCGGCGAGCGCCGCCGCGTCGCGCTCTGCCGGCTGCTCTTGGAACAGCCCGAGTTGCTGCTGCTCGACGAGCCGACCAACCATCTCGACGCCGAGACGGTCAACTGGCTCGAGGGCCACTTGCGCCAATATCCCGGCGCGATCCTGATCGTCACCCACGACCGCTACTTCCTCGACAACGTCACGGGCTGGATTCTCGAACTCGACCGCGGCCGCGGCATCCCCTACGAGGGCAATTATTCCGCGTGGCTCGTCCAGAAGCGGAAGCGGCTCGAACAGGAGGGGCGCGAGGAGGCGGCGCGCCAGCGCGCCCTCGCCGAGGAAAGCGAGTGGATCGCCGCCTCGCCTAAGGCCCGCCAGGCCAAATCGAAGGCGCGCGTCGCCGCCTACGACGAACTGGTCAAGAAGCAGAACGAGAGAGCGCCGACCACCGCGCAGATCGTCATCCCGGTCGCCGAGCGGCTGGGCCAGAACGTCATCGAGTTCGACAACCTGTCGAAGGGCTTCGCCGACCGGCTGCTGATCGACAAGCTTTCGTTCAAGCTGCCGCCGGGCGGCATCGTCGGCGTGATCGGCCCCAACGGCGCCGGCAAGACCACGCTGTTCCGCATGATCACCGGCCAGGAGAAGCCGGACTCGGGCTCGATCCGCATCGGCGAGTCGGTCGCGCTCGGCTACGTCGACCAGTCGCGCGACGCGCTCGACGACAAGAAGACGGTGTGGGAGGAAGTCTCGGGCGGCAACGACGTCATTTATCTCGGCAAGCGCGAGATCAATTCGCGCGCCTATTGCGGCGCCTTCAACTTCAAGGGCCCCGACCAGCAGAAGAAGGTCGGCATGCTCTCGGGCGGCGAACGCAACCGCGTCCACCTCGCCAAGATGCTGAAAACTGGCGCCAACCTGCTGCTGCTCGACGAGCCGACCAACGACCTCGACGTCGACACGCTGCGCGCGCTCGAAGAGGCGCTGCTCGACTTCGCCGGATGCGCGGTCATCATCAGCCACGACCGCTTCTTCCTCGACCGCATCGCCACCCACATGCTCGCGTTCGAGGGCGACAGCCACGTCGAATGGTTCGAGGGCAACTTCGCCGACTACGAGGAAGACAAGAAGCGGCGGCTCGGCATCGACAGCGTCATCCCGCACCGGCTGAAGTACAAGAAGTTCTCGAGGTAGGCGCTTTCGACGCTACCCCCGCGTCATGCCCGGCCTTGAGCCGGGCATCCCAGTGGCGACTTTCGCGGATAATTTCGCTCGGCCTCTTCTTGGATGCATGGGTCAAGCCCGTGCATGACGGCGCCAGGAAGCGACCTGACTGCTCAAGAATTGAGCGCCTCATAAAGGTCCGCCCAATCCGGATTTGATTCCTGGACGAGGGCGAGCTTCCACAGGCGCGGCCAATGCTTCAGGTTCTTCTCCCGCTGCAGCGCATTGCGAATGTCGTCGTAGGATTCATAATGCACCAAGCGTTTCAAACCGTAGCGCTTCGTAAACCCGTCGACCGCGCCCTCGCGATGCTCCCAAACGCGTCGCGACAAATTGCTGGTTACGCCGACGTACAGCGTGCCCTGACGCTTGTTCGACATGATGTAGACATACCCGCCCTTCACGGACTGACATCCCTGCGAGAGCGCGCCGCGCCTTCAATTCCGCTGGCCGTTACGCCCGGCCCGCCGGCGGCGAAAGTCGCGGATAATCCCATCAGACGCGCTCCATCGTGCATGGGTCAAGCCCGCGCATGACGGGGTGGGAAGCGGTTCAACAATCCAAGCCCGTCATGCCCGGCCTTGAGCCGGGCATCCAGTGGCGACCTTTGCAGATAATCTCGCTCCGCCCCTTCCTGGATGCACGGGTCAAGCCCGTGCATGACGGCAGCGGGTCTGCGGACGGAATGCCGTGGCGAAAAGGCGGGGCGGCGCGCATAAGCCGCTTTGAATGCGCTGGGAACGTGAGTAGATTCCTCCGCAAATCCCGACGAGACGGCGGGCGATGGCGGATGTTCCCCCGAAAGAGCTGAAGGCCGTGATCGCCGAGGGGCGGGCGCTGATCGTCTGCGGCGCCGGCGTTTCGCGCGCGGCGACGGACGACGCGGCGCCGGGGTGGGCGAAGTTGATCGAGGACGGCATCACGCACGCCGCGAGCCTCTGCGACGCGGACGATGTCGAATGGGCGGACGCCTGCCGCATTCTGTTGAGAACGCCGAAAACCGCCAACTGGCTTCGCGCCGCGGACATTGTTCAGGCGAAGCTGGGCGGGCCGTCTGGCGGACCCTATCGCGCGTTCTTCAAGCAGAAACTCCGCGGCTTGGAAGCCACAAGTCCCGCGATCTTGCGCGCGCTCAAGACGCTCGCCGATGTCGGCAACCGCGTCGCCACGACCAATTACGATCACCTGATTTCGCGGGCGCTGAATTGGGACCGCGCCGACTGGACCGATCATCTGCGCGTGATCGAGGCGCTGCGCGGCGACCCTCCGGCCGTATGGCATATCCACGGCGACTATGATCATCCGCCTTCGATCGTCTTCTCGCAGGCGGACTACGATCGCATCGTCGAGAAAGAACTGCCGCAGTTCGTGCAGCGTTCGGCCGGCCTGAACTTCACGCTCGTCTTCGTCGGCTGTTCCGGTGGTGGCCTCTCCGACGACAACGTCGGCCGCTTGCTGGAATGGCTGCGCGCGGGCTTCGCGGGCCTGGGCGACAGGCATTTCGCACTCGCCGCGGACGACAACACGGGCCCATGGCCGGCCGGCGTCACGCCGGTGAAATTCGGCGCGCACGAGAAGCTGCCCGCCTATCTCGAGAGCCTCGCGCCGCCGTCGCGCGCCGGGACGACGTTTCCGCCCGATCCCCGGATGATCGGCCGCGCGGATCGGCGGCAAGAGTTGGTCGCGGCGATCCTCGGTCAGGAAAGGCCGATCGTCGTGCCCGGCGCGCTCGGCATGGGCAAGACCACGCTGGCGCTGGCGGCGGCTTACGATCCGGCGGTCCTCGCGCGTTTCGACGCCGAGCGGCGCTTCTTCGTCAATCTCGAGCCCGTTCCCGACGCCGAGGGCGTCTTGCGCGCACCGGCCAACGCGCTCGGGCTCGACGCCTCCGGCGCGGCGGCGGCGGTGGAGCGAGCCGTCGCGGACTTCTGCGCCGCAAAGCCGGCGCTGGCGACCCTCGACAATTTTGAAACGCCGTGGCGCAAGGAAAGGAAAGCAACCGAGGCGATTCTGGGGCGGCTCGCGGCGATCAAGGGGCTGTGGCTGATCGTGACGGCGCGCGATCAGCCGCCGCGCATTCCCGGCGGCGGCGTCAAGCTGCGGGACATCGAAAGCCTCGGGTTCGACGAGGCACGCGAATTGTTCCTGCGCGAAGCGGGAACGCAGCACGCGTCGGACCCGGCTCTGCCGAAGCTTCTCGATGCGCTCGACGGCCATCCGCTGTCGATCGAGCTGCTCGCGGCCAACGCGGCGGGGAAGCCCGATCTGAACAGCCTCGCGGCGGATTGGAACGAGCGCCACGCCGCGATGCTGCAACGCGGCGACGGCGACACGCGCCTGACCAGCCTGCGCGTCTCGCTCGATATTTCCCTTGAGGCGCTCGGCGCCGACAGCGCGGCGCATCGCCTGTTGCGGCTGATCGCGCTGCTGCCGGCGGGCATGGCGGCGGGCGATTGCGTCGCGGCGCTCAGCTACGGCGCGCCGACCCCTGGGGAAAAGGCGGCGGCTTCAAAGCTAGAGGCCGCGCGCCTCGCCAGCCGCCACGACGATCGCTGGCGTCTGCTCGCGCCGCTGCGCGAGACGCTGCGGCAAGACTTTCCGCCGCAAGCGCAGGACAAGGCGCGGCTGGTGAAACTGTTCCTGGCGCGCGCCGCATTGGGTTCGCGCATCGGTAAAGCTGACTGGGATGAAGTACGCGACAACATAACGGCGGAAGCCGGAAATTTCGACGCGATGATCGGCGTCGCGGCGAACGAAGCCGCGCCTCCCGACGGCTTGGCCGACGCTGCGCGAGGACTTGCGGAGTTTCACCGCTTCACTGGCCTCGCTTCGGTCGCGTTGTTGCGCGCCGCCGCCGCCAGCCTCGGGAAAGTCGGCGACGCTTTGGGCGAGGCCGATTGCATCTTCGTGCTCGGCCATATCGCGCTTAGCCGCTCCGATCACGCCGGCGCGCACATCCAATTCGAAGCGGCGCTGGCGCTTTATCGCAAGGTCGGCGCCGTGCGGGGCGAGCCCAACAGCATCTTTTGCCTTGGCGATATCGCGTTCGGCCGCTCCGATCACGCAACGGCTCGCGAGCGCTACGAGGCGGCGCTGACGCTCTACCGTAACGTCGGCGACGCGCTCGGCGAGGCCAATTGCATCCGGAGCCTCGGCGATATCGCGCGTGAACGCTCCGACCACGACGGCGTGCGCGAGCGCTACGAGGCGGCGCTGCCGCTCTATCGCAAGGTCGGCGCCGTGCTGGGCGAGGCCAATTGCATCCGGAGCCTCGGCCATATCGCGCTTGCCCGCTCCGACCACGACGGCGCGCGCGAGCGCTACGAGGCGGCACTGCCGCTCCACCGCAAGGTCGGCGACGTGCTGGGCGAGGCCAATTGCATCGAGAAACTCGGCGACATCGCGCGTGAACGCTCCGACCACGACGGCGCGCGCGAGCGCTACGAGGCGGCGCTGCCGCTCTATCGCAAGGTCGGCGCCGTGCTGGGCGAGGCCAATTGTATCCGGAGCCTCGGCGACATCGATGAGGCGAACAAGGATATGGCGTCCGCGCGCCGTCGTTGGAGCGAGGCGCTCGCCCTCTACGGCCGCATTCCCGAGCCCTATTCGATCGGCGGCGTCCATCTCCGCCTCGCGCGGGTCGCCGCGACGCCGGCGGAGGCCGCCGCGCATCGCAAGGCGGCGCGGCGGGCCTGGGCGTCGATCGACCGCCCTGACCTGATCGTAAGGTTTCTCGACAAGGCGCCGTAGCCGCGCCCGCGGCGAAGGCCGCGAGGCGGCGGCGGGCTTTGGCAAAAGCGGAAGCGCGCGAATTTGTCTTTTCGAAAATCGCAATTCGTGGTAAGATGGATTTTGTGATCGCCATTCGTTCGGCGGGCCGCGTGCGCGTCTTGGCGACGGCGCAAAAACTCACCCAAGCCCCACCCAACCTCTCCCCGCGAGCGGGGAGAGGGGAAGTCGGGCGCCGCACGCTCCTCTCCCCGCTCGCGGGGAGAGGTTGGGTGAGGGGCCGGGGGATTGGCCGCAGGCTTGGCGAGTCCTGTCAACCCGATTGCGCCGAGCAGGACCGTTTTTGGCGCCCAAGCCTTTGATTCCGCTTGCGCGCGGACGAGACCGACTCCGGCCCGGGCGCGCCTCCGCCCTTCAATCCCCGCGCAACCCTTCGGCCGGCGCCTTCGCCGCGCCCTCGCGCACATGCACGACCGCGAACTTACCGGCGTAGAGCCGCCGCCAGCCCGGTTCGCGGTCCAGAGCCGCGACGACGGGCTGGCTCGGCGGAAAAATCGTCCAGGCGACGGCGTAGCGCTTCAGCGCCGCTTCGAGCGCGTCCGGGTCGCCGCCGGCGATTTTGCCGTAGAGGTCGAGGAAGGCGTCGCCGTACATGTCGGCGCGGCCGTCAATGAACGGCTTGACCTTGGCCCAGATGAGATAGCCGCCGAAGGCGTAGCCGTTGAGCACGGGCTCGGCGCGCAGCGCCGGCGGCACGGCGTTCAACGCCGTGATCGGCGCCGCAGCGGCGTCGGCGCGCGCGATCGGCAGCGCCAGGCGCGCGCCCGCGAGGATAAGCGCGACCGCCGCCGCCGCGACGAGCGGCGCTCCCCTCGGGCGCGCCGCGGGCGGGGCCGGCGCGCCGAGCGCGCGAGAAATCGGCTCGGCGAGCAGCATCGGCGCCAGCATCGCCAGCAGCATTTCGTGACGCGCGTGCTGCAGGGAAAGATGCACCAGGGCGACCAGCAGCAGCGCCCGCAGCACGGACAGGCGCAACGGCCGCGTCAGCGCCAACACGATCAGCGCCAGCAGCGCGACCTCCAACGGGCCGGGGTGGGCGAAATTCTCCGGCCGCCATTCCCCGATATCGCCGAGATGCGCGACGTCGAGGAGTTTCACCGGGAACAGCAGCCCTTCGACGCCGAACGGCGTCAGCAGCGCCGCGCCGAGGCTCAGAAGCGCGAACAGGCCCCAGTCGCGCGCGACCGCGAGGCGGCCCTCGCGCGGCGCAAGCCACGCCTCGAGCGCGAAGGGCGCAATCAGCGCCAGGCCGAAGGCGAAGCCGCCGTGCAAATTGGCCCACAGCGCCATCAGCGGCAGGAGCCAAAGCGAAGGCGCCCGCGCGCGCTCGCGCGCCCGCAGGAGGCCGTCGCACCACAGCGCCAGCGCCGGCAGGGCGAGGATGTGCGGGCGCGCCAGCAGGCCCGGCGCGATCAGGCTCGCGCTCAGCGCCGCCACGCCGAGAAGAGCGATTCCGGAGAGATCGCGCGCGGCGCGGTTCGCCATGACGAACGCCGCCAGGCCCGCCGCCGCGCCGGTCAGCAGCGTCACGCCGCCCCATCCGGCGACGCAGAAGGCGAACGCCATGAGAAGCTCGGCGAGCCATTCGTGCGCCGTCCACGGCGCGCCGGCGAAGGTAAAGGAGAAGGGATCGGCGCGCGGAACGGCGCCGTGCTGGAGAATCCATTCCCCGGTCGCCAGATGCGTAAAGGTGTCGCCGTCGTTAAGCACGGCCGGCGAAAAGGCGGCGAGCGCGAACACCGCCAGCGCGATCAGCAGCGGCGCCGGCTCGGCGGCGCGCAAGGCGACGCCCGCCGCGTTCGCCGGGCCGCAGGCATGGGGAAGCGCGATCGACATCCGCGCAGCTTGGCAAAGGCGCGATAACGTCGGGTTAAGGAATGTCGGCGCGCGAAGCAGGATGGCGGCGGACGCAGTCTCCGCGAACCAGTCTCTCGCGCCTTTCTCCCGTTATCAGGGACGAAAACAGGGAGGGGGCCCGAAGCACACGGCTCAATGATCTCCATTTACCGCCCATTTCCCCGGCGACTCCGGCAGTCTTGGCCTTCACGATTGACAATTCGGAACAGGGAGACAGCGCGACGAGAACTGGGAGCGGTTCGTTGGCGATCAGAGAAGCCCGGCGTCTGTGAGACCAGACTCACATTCTCTGCGGGCTGGCGGCATATGACGACGCCGCGGCGCCGGCTACCGCCAAAGCCGTCGAAGCGGCGGCCCGCATTTGACGCGGCCGCCCGCGCGGCAGGATCCCAAGGTCAGATTGATCGACCCCGAGTGTGACGTTTCGCCCTCGGGCGCCTGAACGGCGACCGATAGTTAGGCTCTCGGCCTTAACCGCAGATCGAGGCGCGAGCGTTCTCAAAGCCATGGACCGGACGGTCGACCGGCTCCAAGTACGGGGGCGGCCGCCGCGCGAGAATGGACAGCGCGTTTTCAAGCCACTCGCCACGCCGACATGCATTCCATTCGCCGACGAATTTCGGCGGCGCGACCTACGGGCCGAGAAGCTACGCTGAAGGCGGCGCCATCTCCAGCGCTCTCCGCGCTGCGAGATCGCGGAACGTCTCGCCGGTCTCAAGGAGAATCGCGGCCTCACCCGTCGCCGCCTCGTAGCGCCTGGCGATCACGTCGACATAGAGCGGATCAAGTTCGACGCCGCGGCAGACGCGACCCGCCTTGTCGGCGGCGATGAGGGTCGAGCCCGAGCCGAGGAACGGATCGAGCACAATGTCGCCGTGGTTGGAGAGGTCGAGAAGCGCGTCTACAAGCATGGCGGTGGGCTTGACGGTCGGGTGGTCCTGCAGGCCGTGGCGGGCGTCGGAGCCCAACGACGAGGCGCCGGGGTAGGTCCACACGTTCGAGCGCCAGCGCCCCCTTTTGCCGAGCTCGACGTTGTTGACGTGCGGGGCGTCGCCCTTCTTGAACAGCGGCAACAGCTCATGCTGCGAGCGATAGAGGCTGCCCATGCCGGCGTTGGTCTTGGCCCAGACGACGAGGTTGAGCGGCGCGAGGCCCAGCTGCAGCGCGGCCGAATGCACGGTCGGCAACCCCCGCCAGTCGATGAAGGTGCCGAAGACCCCGCCGTCGCAAAGGTGGGCCATGGCCGATCCGATCCACGCGACATTGAAGCCCAGGAACTCGGCGTCGTTCATCTCGCCCGAGGCCATCATGAATTCGCGATGGGCGCCGCCGGTGACATGGCCGGCGATCGGCACGTTATAGGGCTCGTCGGTCAGGATGAGGCGGGCCGGAGGGGCGCCATCCATCAGCCGGGTAAGGACCGCCGGATCGGTCGCGTCGCCACAGATCAGGCGATGGGGCCCGAGCTGGAAGGCGTCGCCGAGCTGGGCGACGGCGACCGCGCCGGGGCTTGGTTCGAGCGGCCCTTGCTCGGCGACCTCCAGCTCATCGCCGATCACGATCTGGTCGATTTCGTCGGGCGAGAAGCCCGAGATCTCGATCGGCGCGTCAGCCAGAATCAATTCCTGGAACTCGATTTTGAGCTCGTCGAGGTCCCACTTGCCCTTCTCGCCGAGCCGATTGACGGCGAGCCTCAGCAGGCGCTGCTCCTCCTCCGAGAGATGATCGATGCGCAGGCACGGCGCGCGATCGAGACCCAAGAGCTTCGCCGCCTCGAGCCGGGCCTCGCCGTCGATGACGACATTGTTCTTGCCGGTGAGGATCGGAACGCAAAAGCCGAGCGCGCTGATCGTCGCAGCGATCTCACGCACATGGGCGGGGTCGCCCCCGCGAACCTTGCGGGAAGGAGAGCGAAGGCTTTCCAGCGGCAGATCGACGATCTCCAGCTGCGGCAGGACATCGTTGCGCAAGGGGCGCGCCGCCGCCGCCGGTGCCGCCAGCCGCGCGAGGTCTTCGCGCCGGCGCCGGCTCTTGCCCTTCAGCGTCTCCTTGAAAGATCGCTCGATAGCGAGCGGATTGGGATCGATTCTGGTCATTGGCGCTGTCTCCTATCGCGATTGGTCGAAGCCGACGGATTGTCCCGCTGGCGCGCTAGTCGTCGTAGCGGTCGCTGCAGCCGTAGCCGCCGCGGAAGTAGGTCCGTCTGTCCTTGGGGACGGCTTGACGGCGTTGCGCTTCCGCTAGCCGCGTTTGGGTGTCGGGCGACCATCGCCCATAACGATCGGCGTTGATCCGGGCCATGCGGACGACCCTGTCGAGGCTCGCTCCGATGATGGACAGGGCGTCTACCTGATCGTCGTATTTGCCGTCAGGAAACAAAGCGAGCTCAGAAAGAAGGCCGTCCAACCCGGTCATGGCGTTCGGAATGCGCACCCGCCCGTCGTAGAGATTCATCATGGCCAGACGTAAGCGTTCCGCCTTGAGACCTTCGGCGTTCGAGCGCTCCATTGCGCCGCCGGGGAGGATATTATTCAGGCCACGCCGCTTGAGGTCCTGAAACACGCCGAGGCCGATGTCATTGCCGTCCATGACGATCAAGGCGGGCTTATCGACAGTGTCCTGCGTGACGATCGCCTCACGAACGTCGGGCAATTCGATCCGCATACGGATAATTCCAATGAGATCGAGAATGTCGCACGAAGGCGATTTCGCGAGCCCGAACTTAAGGCAGACGGTCCAATCGCCGCCGTCCTTGGTCGCGGCTATATCCCACGAATGAATAGTGCATTCGAACGGGGGCGGCGCATCGTACCGATGAAGGCGTTCGATCGAGACGTATCCCGTACCCGAGTAGCGCGGACGCTGCTGACATTGCGCGTCGAATACCGCCGCGTTGATTTCGCGCCGCAACCTGTCGACATCGGCTTGATTCTTATAGGCTGGATTGAGCAAATCGCCTTGCTTCGCCGCCCAGAGCACGTTCCCCTTATGGTCGAGGTACTTGAGATCCTTTTCGGCGATGAGCGGAAATTTCACGACAAACCAATTCCCCGTTTCCTCGAGCGTGCCGCAGAAATCGTCCGGGGAAAGCCTGTGCATGACGACGATGATGACGCCATTCGCCAGCAGGCGCTGGGCGACGACCCCGTCATACCAATCCACCACTTTTTGCTTCGCCGCAGCATTGTGAGCTTCGTCAGGCTGCATCGGATCGTCGATAATGATAAAATTGGCTCGGAAACCCGCAATGTCGCTGCCCACCGCGGTTGCGTATCGGCAACCGCCTTGACTGGTCTCCAGGCAGTCCTCCGCCGTTTTGGCGAGAACTGTGCCAGGAAACATCGTGCGATAGAGGGGCGACTGCATGACCGTTCGGGTCATGCGTCCGAACTTATGGGCGACGTCGTCGCCATAGCTGGCGCAGATGAATTTGTCGCTTGGACTCACTCCGAGACGCCACGCCACGAATAGCACCGAGATCAGCATGGATTTCATATAGCCAGGCGGCATATTGACGATGATGCGGAGGAGTTTGGGCCGCCCGCTCCTCATCATCAAACCACAGACAAAATCGATGTAAGGAGCGTATTTGATCGATTGCCCGTCGTGGAGAATCGGAAACATGAGCTCCACGAAGATCGCAGAATCCGTGCGCGCCAGCGCAATGAGCTGCTCCAGCGAGAAGCAGAAGCGTTCGTTAGTCGTCTGAGGTTGGCTCATCGCGCCGGGCCTCCTCGGTATTTCTCAAGACACGCTCCGCGATGCGTCGCATGGCGTTCGCATCCAACTTCGGTATGAGGAGATGCAGATGCGCGCCGGGTTGAACGTCGTCGGCCTTGGCGGCTTGCTCGAACATAAGCTTGGCGGATGCGACGTTTCCTTGCATCGCTTTCTGCCACTGTTGCGCGGTAGCAGCTTCCATCTTGGTGACGATTCTCTCGCGCCCGCCCTCCTTCACCTTGATCTTTTTGTTCCCCTCTTTCTTCACGATGCTGGCAAGATTCAAGCTTCCCCTCGGGCGACCTTTCGGGTTGCCGCTTTGTCCGGCTTTGAAGCGGCTATGCAGGGGAGGGCGCCCAGGACCAACGGCGTAGTCGTCTTTCGGCTGGCCATCGTCAGTCATGGCGGCCTCCGACAACGAAACCAATCGGCGACGCGGCGCCGGTCAGGGTCTCGGACTTGTCGAAGAACGGCGTCGCCGGTCCCAGGCTCGACCGATCGTTCGAGCAGTCCACGAGAACCCGCCCTCTAGGCCTGCTGGGCAGGCTCAGGGGCGCGCCAAAGCCGTCGCTGGAAAACGACTGCGCCGAAAACAGATCGCATGCCCTAAGTTCTTCCCACATCGACCTCGCAGCTCCCACTGGGGCGCTGCCGCGTCAGACTTCAGGCGTGCAAAGGCCGGGCGCGACAACGCACAAAATTTGCGTCGCCACCTCCGCAGCCCTCTTGGCTTATCGGGAAGTGAACTCACTCAATCATGCGCAAATATCTACGCGTTTGGCAAGCCCAAAAGCGCGCCAAGCGACAAAATTTTCATGATTTGCGGGCGATTCCGTGATCTAAACAGCGTTCAATAGGTCCGCATTCGAATTAATCACCGTTCAATAGCTCGGGCGTGGCTCGGTACGCGCCGTGGCGCGCATGGAGAAATGCTCCGTTGTGCACGACGCCCGCGATCACGCCGGAGATCAGCCGTGACTTTCTTCCCGGCGGAGGATCAAATCATCGTGGGCTGGCATCGCGCGATGACGACCGCCGGCGTGTACCCGGGTACACGATTCTTGACCGCGTGCGCCCGGGCACAATTTCGGCGCCTTCACGTCCAGGCGTCTAGCGTAAGCGGGAGACCCCCCGGCTCTGCCGGGGTGGCAGTAGCAGTTTGACGTTTCCGGCAGTCCACCAGCGGAGTTCCAACGTGAGCAGCCACGCACACGAAAGGAACTCCACCGATGGACGA
>Ga0326728_10017846_pt1 | contig 14112 bp, 10 predicted proteins | sample MB3enrmetagenome_FD_207602 | JGI IMG/M metagenome (GOLD analysis project Ga0326728, IMG submission 207602) | Lab enriched peat soil microbial communities from McLean, Ithaca, NY, United States - MB31MN | ecosystem: Environmental > Terrestrial > Soil > Wetlands > Peat | place: USA: New York...
AACGCTGCGGGAGAGAGAAACCTTGATTCTTTCAATTCCTTCACAGCTTCAGAGGGCTGAATTCCGACTTCCGTCCAGTGCAGCGCTTACTGTGACCACCGGGTGGGTTTCCGATCCCAGCGGTGAGGTCGCAACTTCGCGAAAAGTTCGCCCGGAAGCGGCCCAGCGTTGCAAGCGGCGGCATTGGCTTCCACATGTTTGACCTGGCGCATTCCGGGAATGATGGTGCTGACCATGGGATTGTTGAGAATGAAGCGCAGAGCCATCTCGGGCATGGTCATGCCGCCGGGGATAAGAGGCCTGAGCGAATCGGCGCGCGCCACGCTGGCCTTGAGGTTCTCCGCCACGAAGTAGGTATTGCGCCAATCGCCCTCCGGCCATTTGCTGTCCACTGTGAGGGTCCCGGTAAGCGTTCCTTCATCAAAAGGGACGCGGGCGATCACCGCCACGTCCTTCGCCGCGCAGGCCGGGAAGAGTTCATCCTCTGGGTTCTGGTCGAAAATGTTGTAGATCACTTGCACGGCATCAACCAGGCCGGATTGAACCGCCCGCACGCCGTTCCAGGGTTCCCAGCGGTTGATGCTGATGCCTACGGCACGGATCAGCCCTTGGCGACGCAACTCGTCCATCTTCCTTGCCCAGCGCTCGTCGTCCAGCCAGGAATCCTCCCAAACGTGAAACTGCACAAGGTCGAAGCTCTCCAGACCGGCGTTCTTGAGGCTTCGATGGACGTAATCCTCGATGTGATCCGGTGGGAAGCAATCGTCCAGCGTGTATTCACGCTGGCTGGGCCACTGGAAATTCTTGGGCGGAATCTTGGTGGCAGTATAGAGCTTCTTGCCCACGTTCTGGCGAACCAGCCATCCCAACAACGCCTCGCTGTGGCCCTCCCCATAAGCCCATGCCGTGTCGAAGAAGTTACAGCCCAGCTCAACGGACCGCTCGAGAGCTTGCTTGGATTCGTCATCGCTCGAGCCTGTCCAACCGGCCATTCCCCACATGCCGTAACCCAGCTCGCTCACCATCCATCCGGCTCGTCCAAACCTTCTGTAGTTCATTGTTGTCCCCCCCTGCGATTGTCGATTGCCGATTGAAAGGCGCTGTGGCGAATTGATCTGCTGTCAATGTAGCGCCGACCTTTAGGTCGGCACCACCTTGCTGACCTAAAGGTCAGCGCTACGCCTGTGAATCGTCAATCCTAAATCGACAATTTCTATCCCCGGATGCCGAGGCTCTGCATCAAGCGATTAGTCTCCCGATATGCTTCCGTGACCCATTCCACGATCTTCTCCGGCTGGGGCGAATACTCCAGTTCAATGCTGATCGTGCCATCAAAGCCCAGGTTCTTGAGCTGCTGGAGGTAGGGGGTGAAATTCACCACCCCGCGTCCCGGGGGCAAATCACCGTGGACCTTGCCGTCGCAATCGGAGAAGTGCACATGAGCAATGCGCCCCTGGAGATTTGGAATGGACCCCGGGGGCGAGTTGGAGAGCGCCAGGTGCGAGATGTCGAGGTTGGCGCGCACGGCGGGATGGTCCACATCCGTCAGGAACTGAACCATCTTATCCGAGCTGTTAACAATGGACAGCTTGAAAGGCTCGAGTTCGATCGCGATTTCCACGCCGAGCTTGGCCGCGTAATCACCCAGCACCTTGGTGTTGTCCACCGCGAACTGCCATTGGGTCTGAGGCGGAATGACCTCCTGCTGCCAGATGTACTCGCCCATAACCATCACCATGTTCTTGGCCTCGAGTTCATAGACGAAGTCCAGATAGGCTTTGCAACGGCTAACGTGGAACCGCTGCACGGCGGGGTTGAAGTCGGCGATGCCGAGCGCGCAACCGCAAACCGAGATGACAGGCAGGCCAACTTCCCGGCAGGTGTCCTTGATCAACCGCCGCTCCTTGATGTCAATGTCCATGGGGTCGGCCGAGATATCAATGGTGTCGAATCCGATCTCTTTGGTTTTGCGGATGCCTTCGGCGGTGGCGACTGAGGTCCCCAGCCAAGCCGAGTTGATGAGTCCTAGTTTCATGATGCCCTCCTTCGCTGGCAAGATGCTAAAAAAACTCCTGAAGGCTGTCATTCCCAAAGCGTCGCCCGAGCTAATTCTTCAACATCTCCTCCACTCTTACAACCCGATGTTCTTCGATTGATTTATAGCAAGCCTCGACCAGGGCCATGGTTTTGAGATTATCGCGACCGCTGATGGCCGGCTCGGCGCCCGTGGCCAGCGCCTCGAGCAATTGCCCCATGGTGCCCTCAAAAGCGTCCGGAAACCACGCTTCCTTCCAACGCGGCGAGAACCAGCATCCGGGCTCTTGCTTGGTGGTGAAATCGAGTGTGCTGGGTGTGTGGCTCGGATAGGCAGGCCAGCCGATGGTCCCCTGCGCCATCCCTTCCGTACCCTCGACCCGCCACTTGATGTAGAGGTCGGGCGGCGTGCCTTCCCGCGCTGGACCAGCCCACACATCGTCCCAGGCGGTGGCGCGGAAGCCCCCCGGATACTCGAGGATGTAAAGCACCACGCCATCCACGTGTTCGGAAAGAGTCCGGGGGTCTTTCCGGGCGCTGACGTAAACGCTCTCAGGCTCACCAAACAAGTAGCGGAAGCTGTCGAGGTGGTGGATGCTCATGTTGAGCAAGGTCAGGTGAGTGTAAGCGAGCGCCCATGACTGCCAGTGTGGTATGGCGCGCATTTCGATGCTGGCCAGGACCGGTTCACCCAAATAACCACGCTTCAGCAAAGTCTTGAGGGCGCGCATGGAATGGTCGTAGCGCATGTTCTGGTTGACGGCAAGGGTGATGCCGGCCAGCTCGCACAGACGCACAATCTCCTTGGCATCTGCATAGTTCATTGCCAGCGGCTTCTGCGCCAGAATGCCTTTGAGGTGGCCGGAGTGTTTTACGGCTTCGCGCACGATCAACAACTGCTTGTCCGGCGGCACGGCAATGTCCACGACCTCGATCGAAGGGTCAGCCAACAATTCCTGGTACGTGCCGTACACCTTGGGTATTCCACGTGCCTGTGCCACTCGCTTGGACTCCTGCGCAGACGCGGAGGTAATGGCAACGACCTTGTAACCGGCGTGACCATAGGCCACCAAGTGGCATTCACTCATAATGAACCCTGCGCCAATGGCTCCAATCAGGTAATCTTTCCGCTTCGGCGCTGGGGCAACATGCTCGAGATCAAGGTTAATGGCCATTGTCGTTTCAACCTCCGCTACCGGGAAAGGTGCCAGGGATCAGGTGTCGGGTGCTAGGGGCCGAGCGAGGCATGACGGGACTGGGGACTCGGGAATGGGGAAAAACATCGACTCCCAGCTCCCTACTTCCGACCCCCTCTGTATCCCCTGGCACCAGAAACCTGGCACCTGGCACCTGTGTCCAACGCGGCGGCAAGTATATCGCCGCGAGTGAATGAGCCGCAAGCTGAACTGTGATTCACGGTACACGTCCCCAACAACGTGCTTGACCCGGCCTGCCTGAGGCGGTACATTCACCCCCTCGGGTTGTGTCACCAGGAAAACTGCGGCGTGGTTCCTCCTGCCGCCCATATCGAGGCTCCGCTGTCCAAAGGGAGGTAGTTTCAAATGGCAATATTTCCAAGCAGGCAGACTCGACGGGAGATAATGTCGGGTATGGCAAAGGTCGTCGGCGCCACGCTAATCAGCCGGCCCCTGCTCTTGGGGAGCACTGAAGCCGGCACGGCCCACTACGCTCCCAAGCTTTCGGTCGAGGTTTACATTTGGATGCAGCACCTCGCATCTGAGAAGAAAACATTGGCCGAAGGCGTGGAGGAAGTTCTCGCCAGCTTTCACGGGGCGGGGTACCGTCGGGTGGAACTGAATCAGGACTTCTTCCAGGCGGCATTGCGCGAAAGAACCCTCACTCTGTTGGCCAAGTACCACTTGGCTCCGGAAACGATCTATGCAGGCACAACCCTGCACGATGCAGGCGCCGCCGAGAAATCAGTCAAGGAGGTGGTGGAGTTGGGGCGACTGCTCAAAGGGCATGGGACACGCCTGATCGTTACCAACCCGAGTCCCAAGCCCGGCCAAGCCCCAAAAACCGAGGAAGAGCTGGACACCCAGGCCAAGTACGTTGACCAGTTGGCCGCAGAACTGCGCGAGCAGGGACTGAAGCTGGCGCTACACCACCACACCTCCGAGCTGGCGGAGCACGCGCGCGAATGGCGCCATCTTTTGCAGCACACCAATCCCCACCGCGTCTATTGCTGCGTGGACGTGCATTGGGCCTATCGCGGCGGCCAGGAGGTGATGAGTTTCATTCGCGAAACAGGCGCCCGGCTGGTGGAGCTGCATCTGCGCAATTCCCATCAAAGTGTTTGGGCGGAAGATTTTGGTCCGGGCGATATTGATTATCAGAAGGTCGCCGATTACCTGCGCGACATCAGTTTTAACGGCTACCTGGTGGTCGAACTGGCTTACGAGAAGAACACGCAAATCACTCGCTCTCTTGACGAGGACCTGCGCTTGAGCCGCCAGTACACTGAAAAAGTCTTTGGTCTCCGGGCGTCCGCCTGAAAGGGTGAGTGAGATCATTCGCATGCTCCGTGCCTCTCTGCGCACATGTCATTCCGAGCGTAGCGAGGAATCTCGCTCTGGCTTGTGGTGGAAGGACTCAGAGCGGGATTCCTCGCTACGCTCGGAATGACACCGTGGGCTTTTCTGGCTGCGGATTGTGGAGTGTCAATGGAATCGAAGCCGGGCAAATCCGAGCTGATCAGCGTCGTCCTTCCCGTCCTCAACGAGTCCGAGAGCCTGGAGGAACTGGGAAAGACCTTGCTCAGCGTAGCGGCAAGGCACGGGCTTCAGCTCGAGATAATATTCGTGGACGATGGCAGCAGCGATGGTTCGTGGGATAAGATCCGCCGGCTCTCCGCGAGCGACCCGCGCATTCATGGCATTCGCTTCCGGCGCAACTTTGGCAAGGCCGCCGCACTGGCGGCGGGGTTCGATGCGGCACTGGGGCAAGTCGTGCTCCAGATGGATGCCGACTTACAGGACGACCCCTCTGAAATTCCGAGATTCCTGGGCAAGCTGGCGGAAGGGTTTGACGTCGTCAATGGCTGGAAGCGAGTCAGGAAAGATCCCTGGCACAAAGTGTGGCCCAGCCGCGTGTTCAACTGGCTGGTCAGTCGACTGACGGGCCTGAAGCTACGCGACCACAATTGCGGGCTCAAGTGCTTTCGGGCCGAGGTGGTCAAGGAGCTGCCGCTGTACGGGGAGTTGCATCGTTTCATTCCCGTGATGGCGCACGCCCGCGGCTACCGCGTGGCGGAGCTGCCCGTCGAGCATCACCCCAGGCGCTACGGGCGATCGAAGTACAGATTTCATCGGTTTGTTAAGGGATTCCTGGATCTTCTTACCGTGGTTTTCCTGACCGTCTTCGGACAGCGTCCGCTTCATCTGTTGGGTGGGATCGGTCTTCCCGCCTTTTTGCTTGGAGCGGCCGGGCTCTCCTACCTTGCGGTTTGCTGGGTGCTGGCACGCTTTCAGGTGCATGGCTTTGGACCCATCGGGGCACGCCCTCTGCTGATCTATTCTCTCGGCTGCCTCATCATTGGGTTTCAAATGCTGGCCATCGGATTTCTCGCTGAGCTGGTCGCATCTCGGAATATCCGGAAAGAGCACAAGTACAGCATTGCAGAGTTTACTCCACCCAGTCGGGGGAATGGCGGATGAACGACCAGGCACAACGCAACGCACGAGGCATCTCTTCCCCACCCCTTGCTCCCCTCTCCAGTTGGGGAGGGGAATCAGGGGCGGAGAGGAGGCGCCTGGATTTTATCCTGATTGCGCTGACCGCAGGGGCTGTCCTGGGCTTGATTTTCCTGGCGCGCGCGGAACGGAACTCGCGCGGTGTTGCCCTTCCCATGCACGGCGCCAACGATCTCTCGCGCTGGGCGACGATCTACAGCCTCGCCGAACGAGGCACCTACAACATCGATGAGACGCCGTGGCCTGAAACGATTGACCGAGTCCGGCTGCACGGCCACTATTATTCGTCCAAGCCTCCCTTGCTCGAGACCTTGCTCGCCGGCGAGTACCTGCTCCTGAAGAAACTGAGCTTTGGGCGGGTGAGTTTTCGCAATAGCCCCGAAACCGTCATCCGCCTGATCGTGGCCTCTGTCAACCTCGTGCCATTAATCATCTTTCTAGCTCTCTTCTCCCGGCTCCTCGACCGGCTCGCCCCTGATCCCTGGATTCGGGCCTACAGCATGGCGGCAGCAGGGCTGGGGACCTTCCTGACCGGTTACAGTATCACGCTGAACAACCACACCATCGCAGCCTTCAGCTCCTTCTTCGCGCTCTATCCCGCTTTCCTAATCTGGTACGAGGGGCAGCGCCGGTGGCAACTCTTCGCAGTGGCAGGATTCTTCGCGGGATTTGCGGCGGTGAACGAATTCCCAGCCACTGCCTTCCTGGTGGCGCTGGGCGCGGGGCTGGCTTGGAAGGCACGGCGGCAGACATTAGCCTGGTTTCTTCCCCTTGCCCTGCTCCCCATCGCAGGCCACTTCGCGACGAACTACCTGGTTACCGGAGACTTTCGACCCGCTTACGCGCTCAAGTCGGCCTATGCTTTTCCCGGCTCCTATTGGTTGATTGATCCGGCCTCCGGGCGTTTGGTGGGCAGCGAAGTCGACCCGGCGACCGGAAAATTCACAGGCCAAGTTGGCAAAGGAATCGACAGCCTCTACGAACCCTGGCCAGTGTACCTGTTCCACATGCTGGTCGGACACCACGGAATTTTCTCACTCTCTCCCATTTTCATCTTCACCCTGATCGGGGTCTGGAGGTCCCTGCGCTCCCGCGCGAGCCCGTTGCGCGCCTTCGCGGCGCTGGCTGCGTTCCTTACCTTAGTGTTGCTCGTTTTCTACACTTTCTTTGCCGGTCAGCGGAATTACGGCGGCATGTGTTGCGGCCTACGCTGGTCTTTCTGGTTGATTCCTTTATGGCTGACGCTGCTTCCGGAGGGGTTGCGAGGCAAAACCGCCCGCCGCTGGTTCCGCGGCATGGCCCTGGCCTTTTTGCTCGTTTCTGCGGTTTCGGTCTTCTACTGCGCCCGTAATCCCTGGACACGGCCCTGGCTCCACCAATACCTGTACTACAAGCAATGGATTAAGTATTAAGGCTGATGTGGATTCCCGCTTACGCGGGAATGACGGAGGCGAAAGTAATACGCGCAATTAACGAATTATCAAAGCAGAGGTTCACTACCATGGAAAATCCAAATCACAACGACAAGAGTCGGAGGCAGTTTCTGAAGTCTGCCGTGCTGAGCAGTGTGGGGCTGGCTACAGGCCGGATCCGCGCTCTTTCAGCTCCCTTGAACGCGGCGAAGGAACCACTCAGCCTGGTGAAGCAGGGAAAATCCACTTACTCCATTTGCACTTCGGAAACAGCTTCGCCCTCGGAGAAGCGCGCCGCCGAAGAGCTTCAGAAATTCCTCGAGGAAATGTCGGGCGCTCGCCTGCCCATCGTCACCGATTCGGAAACTCCGGAAGGCGATTTGGTTTTGGTGGGAAACAGCAAGCTCGTTCAGCAGCTTGCCCCGAGGATTCCGTTCGAGCGACTCGGCTCTGAAGGCTTTGCATTGAGAACCGCAGGGAACCGGCTGTTGATCGTGGGGGGAGCGCAGCGTGGGACAATGTACGGCGTCTACACGTTCTTGGAAAAGCTGGGCTGCCGATGGTATACCCGCGATGTGAGTGTGATCCCCAAGAAGTCGACTCTTACCGTCGAGCCTCTCGATGAGATTCAGAAGCCCGCGTTCGAGTATCGCGAGCCGTTCTTTAGGGAAGCTTCTGACAAGGACTGGGCGGCCCGCAACAAGGTGAACGGGTCGGCCATGAACCTCGATGATTCGACGGGCGGCAAGTTCGTGTACTTCCCATTCGTGCACACCTTTTACCTGATACTCCCCCCGGACAAATACTTTGGGGATCATCCCGAATACTACGCTCTGGTCGATGGCAAACGGAGAAACGAGCGCGCCCAGCTCTGTCTGACCAATCCCAACGTGCTGCAGCTCACGATCAAGACGGTCCTGGAATGGATCGAGCAGCATCCCGAGGCCAGCATTTACTCCGTATCGCAAAACGACTGTGAGGGATGGTGCGAGTGCGACAATTGCATGCGGGTCGAGCAGGAGGAAGGTGGGGCTCACTCGGGTCCCATTTTGCGGTTCGTTAACGCTGTGGCCGCCGAGGTGGCGAAACAGCATCCCGAAAAGCTGATCGATACCTTGGCCTACTGGTACTCGGAACCTCCTCCCCTGCACGCCCGCCCGCTGCCCAACGTTCGCATCCGCCTCTGCCCCATCGGGGCCTGTGAGGCGCACGCCTACGAGATTTGCAAAGAGGATGCGTACTTCATGAATCATCTCAGGGCGTGGTCTAAGATCACTAACCAACTCTACATCTGGCACTACGTGACGAATTTCTCCCACTACCTGCTTCCTTTCCCGGACTTCGATGAGCTTGCCGCGGACATTCCCCTATATGGGAAGAATGGGGTTGTGGGGATATTTCTCGAGGGCGACTATGCCGAGGGTGGTGGTGGAGAAAATGCTGAACTCCGCTCCTACGTGATGGCGCGTTTGCTGTGGAATCCGCGTGTTGATGTGAACAAAATCATCAATGAGTTCTTGACCACGTGCTATGGCAAAGCGGCGCGCCCCATGCGAGCCTACTTCGACTTGCTTCAACGGCAGGTGAGGCCGGCGCCCCAGGGAAAAGGAAACCACATGTGGATATACACGAGCCCTGGAGCACCCTATCTGTCGGAGGAGTTTCTTGCCCAGTCCTTGAAACTCTTCCATGAAGCCGAAACTGCCGCCGACGATGACGCTGCGAAGGCGCGGGTAGGCAAAGCGCGGCTCTCGATCGATTACGTGAGACTGATGCACGCGAAAGCCTTCGAGGTCCGCGCTGGATCGTACGCACCCGCCAACCTCGAGCAGTTGAAAGAGAGCTTCCAGAGTTTCATGAAGGATGTGCGCTCCTTCGGCATCACCCAACTTCACGAAGGGGTCGGCCTGAACGTAGACGAAGAGAATTTCAGCAAATTCATAAAGCCGTATCATGTGGCGACGCTCGAGAACGCGGCGTTGCGAATCGATGTGGCGCCGGAACTGAGCGGCCGGATCATCCGAATGATCGATCGGAAGACAGGAAAGGACGCGCTGCATCGTCCCGATCCCGGCGAGCGGTTGTATCCGGACGTGGGTGGTTTGAGCGTGTTTGTATACCCCGACTATCTCGCCGCCAGGCCGTACGAAGCGAAATGGGAATTGGAACCGCAGACCGGGCAAACAGAGCTGCGCCTCACGGGCACTTTCCCCAATGGGCTGAAGGCAGGGCGCGTGATTCGACTCGAGAAAGATCAGCCCGTCGTGCACACAGAAACAGCGTTGGAGAATGGCGGCGCCTCGGCCCTCGATGTCGTGCTTCAGTCGCGATTTCTAGTTGGATCGAGAAGCTTGGACTGGGCCGTCCTCTCCTTCCGCCAGCAGAATGGGAAAGCCGTGGAGCAAAAACTGATCGAGCCCGGCCAAGAGCCTAGAGGTTCGAAAGTCTATGATGGCTTAGAGCAGCCCAACGGAGAGTGGGTGTTCGCCGATGCTGGAACGGGTGAGGGTTTGGTTAATCGTTTTCCAAAGGATCAAGTTTCGCGCTGCTTTGCACAATGGACGGGGAAGACAGAAAGCGCTGTGACCATGGGGCTTTGGTCGGCTAAGCGCTCTCTGGCGCCCGGCGAGGCCTTGAAGCTCGAGGCTGATTACGGAATCCACAAGGCCAAACACTGATGGGCCAATTTGATGCTTGAGCCTTGACGGCACGAACAAAAGATCCACCACAGAGTACACGGAGACCACAGAGAAAGACACTTCTGCTCTTCTCTGTACTACTTATCTCAACTTTCTTGTCGGGCCGCGAAGATTTTTTGGTCATGCAGCCTTGGACAATTGACTTAGGCTGGCCTTTCTGGCGGCAAGGCTGGCCGTGATGATTTGGCGACCGGATTTGGTGACGATGTAGCGGTTCTCGTGAGCAATCTTTTGGATCAACCCATGGGCGCGCAGCAGACGGATTTGACGGCTCACCCGGGCGGAGCGGCGGCGCTTTTCCTGTACGGTGTCGGGCCCTTGGGCAAAGAGAAGGCCTTGGAGATCCCGGTTGCGGAATCCGTTGAGAAAGAACTCACCCCCAGCCACCGCTTCCAGCAAGACGGCATCGGCCCCCTGGAAGGGATGCAAAGCACGTACCCGTTTGCCCTTCCAAGTAGTGGGTCGCTCCAGGGGTCGGAGCAGTTCTTCCAGCCGAGTGCCGTCGTCCACCTGCGCCAAGGCTTGCAGGTAACGCTCGTTGGCCTGCTGCGAAACTCGGGCTCGGCGGTGGAGATCAGCAACCCCACGGCGCAGTTGGTGCCAAGCCTTGGGACCTTTGGAGTCGCCCTCCTTAGGCCGATACACCCGGAAATCGGCTACGTTATGGAGGGTCATTTCCGGGCGCAGCACGCTGCCCCAGGCGGTGTAGGCCTTGTCGTAGAGCTTGAGGGAATTGCCGTTCATGGTATGTTTGATCCGAACTCCCTCTTCCCGTTCCCGCAGATCCGTTTCCACCTCGCCGCGAAAGGAGCGGGGCATCTGGCCGTCCAAGCGTGTCTTGCGACCCAGAAAGCGCAGCACCTCGGGGCTGCCAAAGTTCGTCACGGCGTGATGAATCAGCAAGGGGTGAAGGCGCCTCAGGTCCGCTGCCTCCCGAAATACCACGTCACTGGCCCATTCACTCTGGTAAGTGGACCAGTAATAGCCGACCCGAAAGCGCTGAAAGATCTGCTCGTGAATCGGGTTCAGTTGTCGGGCGATGGCTTCCAATTGCTTGGGCCAACTCACCCTCAGTTGGGCGTCCATCAGTTGCTGGGCGCGGCCAAGGTCCTCCAGCCAGGGAAAGCAATTGTCCTGGCGCAGGTACTGCAATCCTTCCCCATCCATCTGCCGTGCCAGCCACTCGCGCCCGTTGAGACAGATCTGGATGGAAAAGGGAAACCAAGTCTGGATGCGCGCGTTGATGAAACCGAACACCGGATGAATCCAGTAGTGATACAAGAACAGACACTTACGGACGCGCGACTTCAACTCCAAGCGGTGGCTCTCCGGGTTGCGGTAGACCTCGAAGGTGTGGCAAGGCTCCACGCAGGTCAGTACGCACACCAGTCCCTCCGTGATCTTCTGCTCGGCGGCAAGGGCGTGCGCGGTCTTTTCCTTGCTCACCGCGCCGGAGGCCAGGTATTTCACCGTTCGCCCCATCTTTTCGGCAGTCGCCAGCGAGGCTTGCTTCAGCCGACGACTCACCTGCTCCACATGCTCAGCAAAGTTCTTCAGCAGCACGTGATTCTGTTCCAAGTACGCTTCCATCCCTTGGGCATAAACCATAGCCCGCAGGGTGCCGCGAAATTCCAGGCGATCAAACCCCGACAAAACTCCCAAGATCTGATCGCCAAATTTTGCGATAAACTCTTTCATGGCGTTTCCCTCCGTATCGCTGTGGATCTTGGCGGACTCACAATGATACGCAGATCGGGAAACGCCTTGTGTTTTAATCACCAACCGGCAATCGACAATCGGCAATCATCGCCGGTTTTGGTTGCGGCCAGTAAGGCCGCGCTGTGAACTCTGTGGCCTCTGTGGTGAGCCTTTTCTCGGGCTACGGGAACGTCTCCAACTACTCCGCGACTCAGCGAGCCACCTGGCTAAACCCGATAGCCGACGCGCGCCTAATCCCCCCCAGCCGGCGAAATCTCAATCACCTTGAGTTTTCTGGGGCCAAGTGATTCAGCCCGCTGCACTGTTCCCGTCACGGTAGTAATGGGAACGGCGCCTTCCGGGGTGATCTCTTTCAGCTCAAAACGTCTCCCTCTCAGTCCAAACTTGGCCGGGTCGATGTGATATTTGAACTCCACCGGCTGATCGATGTAGTTGGCAAGGAAAACAGCCAGGCGACCGTTCTCAGCCTGCCACAGTCGTCCTTCTGCCGCGGGCACCGTACCTTTGTGTTTATTCCCAAATCCAAACCCTTCCTCGGTGAAGGTGGGGACAGGGTTCTCGGGCACGACCGGGCCCAGCAAACGGCCGTAGACGAGGTATTGTTTGGTTGCCACCCGGTAGCGCCCGCATTGGCGCAAATACTCGGCCTTGGCGGAATTCTCCGGCTTGAATAGGGCCAAGCCAATCCATCCGTTCTGCCGCCCGTCCAAGAATCCCTGTCCTTGCGCGTGGCAGAAGAAGCGTTCACTCTTCGTAATGTCACAGGGGCTTCCGAAAAAGATCGTGTACCCGGAATAGACCACTTCCATGAGAGGAATTTCCCAATCCGTGGGCTCCGCCCAAGTCAGGTAGCCATGCAAGAGGTGCATGAAAACTTCATCCGTGCCTTCGGATGTAATCACGGGCTGCCGGCCAGAGCGCTCTGCAAAGTTCCGCACCTTTTGCAAGAGATCCCGGTTTCCATCTACCCAGTAATGTCCGCCTCCCAGAGGATGACCATGCTCCTTATTGAAGCAAAGCTCTTGAGGCATGGCGGCAATCTGATCGATGTATACCCCATTGACCCCTTGGTCCATCACAAGGCTATTCACCAGACTCGAGATCGTGTTCTGCCAGAACTCTTGCGAGGGACACATCGAGAGGAGTCGCCCGGAAGTCTCTCCATAAAAATACATCTTGTACCCACCGGCTTCATCGACAATGGCGTGCGGTCCGAACCGGTCAAAGTCCGGAATATTGAAGTCGGCACTGGTGCCGTTGATGTAGGGCATCACCAGCACTCCCTGATTGACGAGGTCCTTCACACGCTCCGCGAAACCGGCTTTGGGCGGGAGGAAGTGGGGATATTCATTGTCGAACTTCATGTGATGCCAGTTATACCAATGCAGCCCGATGGGCACTCCCAGCCACTTCTGAGCTTCGATTAGCGGTGCGTCCATCTGTTGCGGAGTGCCTTCCGCGCCGGACCACACCCAATCGTCCATAAGCCACACGCCCACGTTTTTCAGAATTTCGGGAACGTCGGCGCGCTGGGAGAGCTTTCCCCCCTGCGCCCACTTCTGCTCGAGTGCCCATCGGCGGTAGCGTTGCGCTGCTTCCAGCCACCCGCCTTGGTAAACTCCGAACTCGATGGGGTAGTAGCCCGCATAATCCGAGCCGGGCACGCCCATATTTTCGGGGTAATGAACTATCGACATGGCGCTGTCGCTCGGGTCCACGACAAAGTCTTTTGCACGCGCCTCCGAATCCATAGTTGCAAAATAGATCGAATCCCGCGACCGGCTCAGCGCTAGGAACTGCATCGGCCAGCTACCATCAGGATATCGGGCTTGAATTTTGCTCCGACAAGCTCTCAGCAACTGGCCCCCGCTGCCAAAGGCCGGGCGCGCAAGGTCATATTTCCCAGACTCTGGCAACCCGTTCACATCGGGGAATGCCACCGACCAGAGGCCCCAGTAGTCACTTTTGTTGCTGACCGAAATCCGCCATCGGGCAATACCCGAGTCGGGCGGCAGGTCGATGGTCACGCGCACACTCAAAACACGATCTTCATGCCACCATTTCAGGTCGTTCCACTCGAGCGTGGCGCGCTGAAGGCCCCCGGGAAGCTCTTCCAGTCGAGCGTAATTGCACGGCGCAAAGTTATTGTCGACTTTCTCGATCTGGGTGCCTCGGGCCAGGGATACTTGCCACAGCAGGTGCTTTTCCTTGACTGGCTGGATGTGATTTGCGCCGCTCTGGAGATCCACCAGGGCGGAGAGGCCCAGCCCGTTCGGCTCGAATTCCAGCCGCACGTAGCGGTTGGCAAGGGTAATTCCCTTGGACGGTTCCACTTGCTGCGCAGCCTGCAATCCCATGGCGCAGACTACGCTCATGAGACAGGCTAGAGTTTGGTTTCGCATAGCTCCTCCTGGCAGCTTGAGAGTTGCTTTTGAGTCTAACAGGCCCGCAAGTATACCATCGCTCTTCTCGGGGATTTGGAGTGCGGCAGCTTGCTGCCGCTTTTCTCCTGCGACCTTGCTCGCGCACTCCGCT
>Ga0326728_10017847_pt1 | contig 14111 bp, 13 predicted proteins | sample MB3enrmetagenome_FD_207602 | JGI IMG/M metagenome (GOLD analysis project Ga0326728, IMG submission 207602) | Lab enriched peat soil microbial communities from McLean, Ithaca, NY, United States - MB31MN | ecosystem: Environmental > Terrestrial > Soil > Wetlands > Peat | place: USA: New York...
CCGTGCGCGAGGGGGCCGCCGCCCAGGCGACATGGTTCTCCCAGTTCCCCTGGCCCAGGCGGTTTCGCTTCTTCTCCGGCAATGTCGCCAGCACCATTACCTTGGACCGGCCGCCTCAGGGTTTGTCCTCCTGCGATTGGGGCCAGGGGGCGCTGGCCAATTTTCGCACCGCCGGCGGCACCACCTATGCCTTCCAGTTCCATGTTTCGTCCGAAAAGGATGCCGTCGCTCACGCGGTATGTCTTGGCCCCACCGGCAGCGGCAAGACCACGGTGATGACGTTTCTGGCCGGAATGGCGCTTCGGCATCCGAAACTTCGGGCTTACATCTTTGACCGCTATCGGGGGGCCTTTGTCTTCACCACGGCCTTGGGCGGGCGCTACCTCAATCTGTCCACCGGCGAGGCCGGCGGTTGCTGTCTCAATCCTTTCCAATGCGCGGATACGCCTGATAACCGGGCCTTTGTCAGGTTGTGGCTGCGGGCCATTTCCGGATGTGAGGATGCCGATTCGCTGGAAGAGATCGGGTTGGCGGTACAGTCCCTGTTCGAAAGTGCGCTGCCAGCGGAAAAGCGCACCCTGAAGACCATCTATGAGCCTTGTTTCAGCATCAATGGCGCGGTTCGCCAGCAACTCCTGAAGTGGGTCGACGACTCCTACTACGGCAGGATGTTCAATGCCGACGTGGACACGTTGGAGATTCGCGAAAATCGCCTGATCGCCTTCGACATGACCGACATCTTCAAAGACGAGACGTTGGCCCAGGCGACCATTTCCTACTTGATGCATCGCATTCAGACCACCATTGCCGATTGCGCAGCGCCGGCCTTCATCTTTATCGACGAAACCGAGCCGATGCTGCGCAATCCGCTGTTTCGCACCTACTACCTGACCATGCTGCAGGAGTACCGCAAGCGCGGCGTCGCGGTGGTGTCGGCTTTCCAGCGGCCGGAGGCCATCTCGCAGGCCGGCATGGGCGAGGCGATCCGCGGGCAATGCCAAACCCTGTTCCTGTTCCCCAATCCGCAGGCTCGGGTCGAGGACTATGCCGATTGGAGCCTGACCGATACCGAATGGGGTTTCATCAAGGGCACCTTGCCGGTGTCACGGCGCCTGGCGCGATCGGTCCTGGTCAAACGGGCCACCGGGGAGTCCGTCGTTCTCGACACCGACCTTTCGCCGCTGGGGCCTTATCTGCGCCTGTTCTCTTCCGGTCGCGACAGTGTGGCGGCGGCCCAGGAGGCCCAGCGCAAGTTCGGCGACAACTGGGTGGGGCATTATGTTTCGGGAAAATAGAGCGTTGCTGGCGATGGTTCTGCTGGTTGTTGCCATTCTGGCGCCGGAGCGGGGCCGGGCACAGGGTTATCCGGTCATTGATGCCCAGGCCGTCGCCAAGGCCGTCGAGAACGTCAATGCGGTTGCCGAACAGGTTCGTGCGCTGAACGAGATGCTGGTACAGGTCCAGTCCATGGTGGCGACCGTCGGCAAGGAAGGGGTGCCCACCTTGGCGTTTCAGGCGGCGCTGTCGCAAAGCGGCGTCAGCCGCTTCGGACCTCCGGTCCGGGACCTGATCCAATCGGTCGATGCCACCTGGACCAACGCCCAGGCACTGGGGGGCAGCGCCCGCTCCCTGGGGAAAAGCTTCCGCCAGCTTCTCGATGATGCCGACAAGGCCAAGGGGGTGCCGTCGTCACCGTCGTCCAGCCCGGATTTCTCCAGCCTGGTCAAGACGCAGGCCTGGGTTCGCAAGGAACTGACGGTATCGCCCGAGGCCAGCCTGACCGCCATCGATCTGACCCGCAAGGCGCGATCGATGCTGGCCGGCGAAGCGGCTGCCGACGGATATGCCATGGCTTTGGCGGCGCGTCATCAGATGGAGAGCACCGGCGATCGCGCGCGAATGTTGGCCGATCAGGTCGGCGGGGCCAAGGACATGCGCTCGGACCTGCAGGCCAACACCGCGGTGATGCTGGCCATGCATGACGAATTGTCCCAGGTCCAGGCTTTGCTGGCGGCGGTACTGGAAGTCGAAAGCGCCGGTCGGCTGGCCGAACTGGATCCGGCCGCCAGCGGCGATGCCGGCCCGGCTGCCGACCATCCGTGACGGGGGCGCGATATGGATCCTTTCCGTACCCTCTTGCGGCATGGCAACGCCTTGGTCCGGTGGTGGCGCGATGTGTCGCCGGCGTCGGTGCTGGTCGCCTTCTGCGTCGTTCACCCGATCAACCCCTTGTGCTGCCCCACTCCCTGCCCGGTGTGGGACGATGCCAAGGTTGCCGACTATCTGCGACAGGCCGACGGGTTATGGCGGTCGGTCGAGCAATGCCGGGACTTTGCCGGCGACGCCCTGTCGCTGGTCAGGGCTTTCGGTCCCAACGGACCGCTTGCCGTCGAACTGCGCCGCCTGCCGGGCAATGTTTCGGCGCTGGTACGGACCGCCGAGACGGCGGGCAAGGGGCTGTGGCGGACCGATCGCCTCGATGATCCGCGTGCGGTTGCCGAGATGCTGAAGACCACCCTGGTCGACCCGTCGTCGCTTCCCGTCAACCGGCTGAGTGGACAGATGGCGCGATTGGGGCAGCGCCTCGACCTGCTGGATGGCAGCTGCCTGGACGGTCTGGCCGGGGCAACCGGACAGCGCGTGCAACTGGCGGCGGTCGCCGCCGACGGTGCGCGGCAGGCGTCCACAGCCGCCGCCTCGCAAAACCTGCGAGGTGACGCGGCCGCCGGCAGCAACGCACGCCAGGCCGTTCTCGACACGCTGTTGGGCGTCCGCTCGCTGCTGACCTTATGGTTGTCGAAACAGGCCGCCGACGGCATGGCGGCGCATGCCGACAGTTTGGGGACGCTGCCTGCGGCGGCCGCACCGCCGTCCCTGGCCGTTCGCGTCACCGAGGCGTCCCATCGGCAGGCGGCCGCCATCACCGTTTTGCAAGGGTTGCACGAGCTGGATGGAACGGTCTCGGCATTGACCGCCGTCCACAACCAACGCCATGCCGCCAGCGTCATGACGGCGCAATATCCGGGGCTGTGGACCACCATCGCCAGCGACAAGCGGGCCCAGGAATTTCGGGCGTCCGATCGGGCCGCGGCGGTCAGTTTGCTGTCGCAGCTGTTTTCCGACGGCGAGGCCGCGTTCGACATCGTGCAAGGGCGTCTGCTGGCGCTGGACCGCAGCGGTTGGCGTGACAGTGATGTCAAGACCCAGGCGGCGGCAGCCGCCGCGCAAGCCGTGGTCCAGGCTTTGGCCGTTGATCCGGGGGCCTTCGGCGCCCTGCGGGGACAGGGGCGGGCGGACCGCGATCCGCCGACGGCGCAGGCCTTGGAAGAGCGCTTCGCGGCCTGGTTGGAAAGCGACAAGCAGGTGCGGTTCTGGGCTCCCTTGCGGGGTAACGCCGAAGCGGCCATCGCCCTCCTGGACCGTCGCCGGGCTGACATGGAACGGCGCTGGGGGCAAGATATCGGCGCGGCGTCCCCTCGGGAGGCAGCCTTGATCGAGACCTTCGATCGGCAATTGGCCAGTTGGAACGGCCTTGGCAAGGACAGCCTGCCGCCGGCGCAACAGAGCGAGGCCCAGGCCTTCGTCGGGGCCTTGACGATCGCCGCGGAAGGGGTGCGCGCCGACCCGGCGGCGGCCCGCTTCGTACCGATCCGGTGGCAGCCATGATGCGGCGGCCGTTGCTGGCCGGGCTGCTTGCCGGCGTGCTGGCGGCATCGCAGCCGGCTCTGGGCGGACAGCCGGTCTGGGACCCGGAGGAAATCGCCGATCTGGCACAGGAGGCCGCCCGCATGGCCGAGGCCTTGTCGCGGGCGACCGAATTGCTGAACGACCTGAACCAGCTGACCCGGACCGTCGGACGGTTTGGTGACTTGTCGGTGTCGACCCCTTGGCGGTTCGACATCGTCGACGGTTTGACCGGCGGTTTTCCCGATCGCGGGGGATCCGGTTCCGCCGGCGCCGGACAGGTCGCCCGGTCACCGGACGCCGCGGCTCTCGGCGGGACGACGCGCGCCACGGCGGCCGGCTCCGCCAGCGCCACCATCGACCGCTTGCGCCGGGCCTCCCTCGAGGACGGCTATGCCCTGGCCGGCCATACCCGGGACATGCTGGGCTTGTCGACGGATCGGGCGCGGCTGCTGTCCCGGGCGGCGGCCTCCGCATTCGATCTGCGTGGCGACATGGCGGCCAATTCCCTGGTCTCGCTGGCGGTCTATGAGCAGCTGTCCACCATTCACGCGATGTTCGCCTCGATCCTTGAAATCCGCACCCTGCATCGACTGGCCATGACGACCACGGCCTTGCCGGCTGTGAAAGAACAATCGGGAAGGAAATGATGCCGGAAACACTTCGCTACCTGCTGGCCGTGACTGTGGTTCTGCAACTGGCCGCCTGTGATGGCACCCGGTCGCTCGAGCCGGTTGGCATCGGTCCCGGTCGGGACGACCTGAAACGCAGCCCCTGCGCCTGCTACGAGCTGCGCCAGGACTATTCGCGCTGGACGGTGTCGTGATCCTGTCACGCCTGCGCTTGCCCAGGCCACGACCGGCGCCGGCGCCGTCCCCGGGGGGCGACCGGTTGGGACCTTATCCGGCCGACTGCGACGTGCCGGCGCTGGAGGGACGACGCTATCTGTGGACGGCGCGCGCCTTCGCGGTCGGCATGTTCCTAAGCCTTGCCCTCAATGTCGCCTTGGGCGCGGCGATCAGCGCGCTGACCCCCTTGGTCCGTGTCGAACCGATGATCCTGAGCGTCAAGGACAAGGGCGAACAGATCGTCAAGGTCGAGCCGTTTTCACGCGGGACCAAAGGCTTCGAGGTGATGACGGAACTTCTGGTGCGCGACTATGTGGCCGCGCGCCACGAGATCGTTCTCGACGAGGCCGAGATGCGCCGGCGGTGGGGCGGCGAAGGCCTGGTCGCCCATCGGTCCGATCCCGAGGAGTACCGCCGCTTCGTCGCCGAGACCGCGCCCCATTTCGAAGAGGCGCGCCAGCAGCGCCTGGTCCGGACCGTCACCATCCACCGCGCCAGCAAGATCGCCGACGGCTATTGGCAGGTCGAATTCTCGACCAGCGACTATGACGGCACCAACAAACTGGTCAATGAAACCGTTCTGGTGGCATCCCTGTCGATCGGGTTCGTGACCAGGGAGGTGGCCTGGGAGGATCGCTTCATGAATCCTCTCGGATTCATGGTGACCTCCTATTCGGTCACGCAAAGACAATGAACCGGCGACTGCCCGGCCTGGTTCTTGCCACCCTGCTGTCGGCGTCGGGTCACGGGATGGCCCAGGTTCCCAACGTCCCCATTCCCGGCGGGCGGCCGGCGATTCCCGCGCCGCAGCCGGCGTCACGGGCCCCGGGCGCCGCCGCGCCCGTCCTGGCCGGCACCGAGGCCGCCATCGATCAGGAAAGCCGTGGCGATTTTCCACCCATGGATCGTACGCCGTCGCTGCCGCTTGGCACCTTGCAGCGCAGTTGGGACCGTCCGGCCGCCGCCAGCGGACAGGCGGCGCCGGGCATCATTCATTACCTGTGGCATCCCGATTTCGTGATGGGGGTGCGGACCCGGGACTTCATGGTGACCACGCTGGTGTTGCCGGCCTGGGAACGGGCCAACGAGTTCTATGTCGGCGATCCCGTCGTCTTCGAGACCAAGCGGGTCCGCGCCAATGTGCTGGCCGTTCGCTCGCGCAATGCCGGCGCAGACAGCAACCTGACGGTCCTGGGCGCCAGCGGCAACGTCTACAACTTCTACCTGCGGTCCGAGACCTGGAATTCGACCCAGGTGACCGATCTCACCGTCTATCTGGACGCACCCAGAGAGGTCGACGAAGGGCTGGACGCAGCCGCTCCGCCGTCCGACCCGTCTTCGTCCGGACCAGGTTCCGGCATGCCCGACTATTTGCGCCGCATCGTCTTTCGCCCCGAGGACCTGCGCTTTGACATGAAGATGTTCATCGAGCGCGACGACGATGCCGAGATCGCCCCGGAGCGGGTCTTCGAGGACGGCATCTTCACCTATTTCGACTATGGGGAGCGTGCCGATTCGGCACCGCGGCCGGTGATCCACCAACTGGTCGACGGCGTCGACACCGTGGTCAATACCCGGACCGCCGGGTCCCGCGGGACCATCGTCATCGCCGAAGCGGTCGGCGACTTTACCCTGCGCAACGGGACGCGCGTGGTTTGTGTCCGCCGGGTGGCGCCCGCAAAGAACGACGACACCGCGGGACCGCGCCCCGTCGCGCGGCACGCCAACGGACGGGAGAACAGGGAATGATCGGGGGAAGGGTTCCGGCGTGGCTGCGCCCCGGCCGGCCGGTTTTGGCGTCGGCCGTCGTTCTCGCCGCCTTGGCGGCGGCCTCCGGTCCGGGCCTGGTCAACGCCGAGACCGGCGACGGCGCCGAGGGCTTCGTGCCGGTGTTCGAGGAACGCTCGAACCGCCTTAGCCCGTTCGACGCGGCGCGCCTGGACCGGCTGGCCGGGCGAATGATCCTGTCGCCGGGCTATCACCTGGTGCTGCTGGCGCCGGCCGGTTTGGACCCGGCGGCACGTCACTTCACCGCCGCGCGCCTGGCCGTGCTGCGCCAGGAATTGTCGCGTCGTGGCCTGGTTGCCCAGGTCTCCTATGGTCCGGCCGGCCTCGATCCCGATGCCGCCATCGCCCTGCGTCTGGTCGCCGACCCGCCACCGTCGTCGCCTGCCCCGCCACCGTCGTCGTCTGCCGAGCTTCCGGCGCCGTCATCTGGACCGCCATCCGCGCCGGTGGTCGTCGCCGAGGCGCCCCCGGTCCCGTTGCTGCCGCCGTCGGTACCGGCCGCAGAGGTGCCGCCGCCGGTCCCGGCGGCGCCGCCATCGCCGGAGCCGGCATCCGATCCGGTGCCGGCGGTGGCGGTCGAGGACACCTGGACCGCGGCGGTCGGCGAAACGCTGCAAAGCGTTCTGCGAAGTTGGGGCGACCACGCCGGATGGACGCTGGTCTGGCAAAGCGACCGTGACTATCCGGTCGATGCCCAGGCGACCTTCTCCGGTGATTTCACCACCGCCGCCAGCCAGTTGCTGGACGGCTTCGCGACGGCGGTGCCGGCTCCCTATGCCCACCTCTATCGTGGCAACCACGTCATCCTGGTGCAATCGGGGGAAGGGCGATGAGCCGCGTTCGCTTGGCGCTTCTGTGCCTGTGCTTGGCCGGAATGGCGGCATGCCAGACCTATGACGACCGCAAGGCGGCCCTGGCCGATCAAACGGCCGTCGCCGAGGCCGCCATGGTCAAGGCCCTGCCGGTCCCCAAGGCCCGCACGGGAACGGCCCTGCTGCATGACGGCATCTGGGTCGGTGGTCGGGCCGTCCTGCGGCCCAACGGCGACCCCCTGCCGGAGCTTGCCCTGCAACCATCCGCGGTCGTCCTCAACAGCTTCGGCACGCCTCTCGAGCCGCGCGAGATTGCCGCCGAGATTGCCGCCCAGACCGGCCTCAAGGTGGTGTTGGACGAACATCTGGACAGCGGTGGCGGGCGCGGTGCCGCGGGACGGGGCGAAGGCATGGCGCTATCGTGGAACGGTCCCCTGCCGGGGCTGCTCGACAGCCTTGCCAGCTATTTCGGATTGGAATGGGAATATCGCGGCGGGCAGATCCGGCTGTTTCGCTTTGATGTAAGGACCTTCACCCTGGCGGCGTTGCCGTCGACTTCGCTGGTGCGCTCGGGGGTCGGAACCACCGGTGGCACGGCCAGCGGCGGGGCGGGGGCGGCCCCGGGGCAGGCCAGCGGCGGCGTCTCCGGATCGATGCTGCAGGATACCGCCAACGAAGCGGCCATCAAAGTGTGGGACGATGTGCGCGACGGGGTCCAGGCGTTGTTGCCGGCGGGCGGCAAGGCGACCATGTCGCCCGCAACGGGAACCCTGACGGTGATGGCGCCGCCGCTGGCGATGCGTCGCATCGCCGCCTATGTCGAGGCGCAGAATGCCCGGATCACCCGCCAGGTGACCGTCTCGGTGAAGGTTCTGCGCGTCGACGTCGGCGACAGCTATGACCTGGGGCTGGACCTGGGGGCGGTCTTCCAGCAGTTGTCCGGCCAATACGCCATCAACTGGGCCGGCCCCGCGCCGCTCAAGGTGACGTCGGGAACGCCGGCCAGTTTCCTGGTCCAGGCCATCCAGAACAGCCGTACCGGCAAAGGGCAATGGGCCACCGGCACCACCCTTGGCAGCACCACCCATGCGGTGATCGATGCGCTGCAGACCATGGGCCGGGTCAGCCTGATGACCGAAACCAGCGTCACCACCCTGAACGGGCAGGTGGCGCCGTTGTCGGTGGCCGAGCAGCAAAGCTATGTGGCGTCGACGGCAACGACGCTGGGCGGGGGAACCGGCAGCCTGGAGCAGACCCAGATCACTCCGGCGACCCTTGTCACCGGATTCAACATGCAGGTGCTGCCCCGTGTTCTGGACGATGGGCAGATCCTCCTGCAGTACGGTCTCAGCCTGTCCGATCTCAAGGCTTTGACCGAGTTCGAGTCCAACGGCACCAAGGTGCAACTGCCGGATGTCAATCTTCGCTCGTTCCTGCAGCAGGCGATGATGGGGGACGGCGACGTCCTGGTCCTGGCCGGCTACCAGTCGATTGGCCAATCGGCGGACGACAGCGGCCTGCCGGAGATCGGACCGTCGCTGTTGGGGGGCAGCGTGCGAACCAGCCGCCAGCGATCGATTCTGGTCATCCTGCTGACCCCCGACCTGCAGATCCCCCACACCCGCGAGGTTCCCTGACATGACCGACGGCAGGGGAGTCATCCGCGTCGGCCACGAGGCCTTTGCCGCCGGCCTGTTCTGGCAGCCAGCCCCGACCGCGGCGTCGGCGGCGCGAGAGGCCCGCATCGTGTCGTCCCGGGCCGAATTGGGGGCCGACCTGTTCTGCGTCCGCCGGCGCGGGGTGCCCCAGTTCGGTCTGGCCCAGCGCAGCCAGGGCCATCGTCCGGGGTTGCGGGCCCTGGCGGCGGCGGTCGCCGATTGCCGTGCCGAAGGGTCCTGGGTCGGGGTCTTCCCTGTGCCGGAGCGCTGGTTGTATCTGGCGGTGCGCAAGGGCGCCATCATGCCCGACGGCGATCTGCTGTTCGAACGGGAGGAGGACGCCCGGCAACACCTGGCCCAGGACCTGGTTCCCGGCGAATGGGAGGCCGTGTTCGCCCCGGCGGCCTGGGCCGTGCCGGACAGTCGTCCGCTGGCCCTGTCCGAAACGGTTTCGCCGATGGTCGATGCCCGCCTGCGCCCGGTGTCGCGTCGCTGGGGCCGGCCGCTGCTGTGGGCGGCCGTCGTTCTTGCCGGCGGCGCCGGACTGTGGCTGACGATGGGGACGGGACCAGCCGAACGCAAGGATCCGGTACCGGTGACGCCGGCCCCGCCTCCGCCCCCGCCGTGGCAAAGCCAGCCGGCCGCGGCCGCGGTGATCGCCGCCTGCCGGGGCGCCATCGAGGCGGCTCCGGTGGTGCCGGGGTTCGAGATGGAGTCGGCCTCCTGCGGGGCCGCCGGGGCCAGTGCCACCTACCGCCGGACTGGGGGAACCCTGGCCTGGGCGCCGGCCGCCGCCGCCGTCGCCGCCCCGGACCGGGTCGTCCTGCCGCTGGCCTTGTCGGCCCCGTTGGGACGGCGCGCCGGTCTCGATGCGGTGGGGTCCGCCGACACCTTGCGTCGGCGGATCTGGGGCGCGGCGCAAACCTATCGCCTTGATACCGAACTGTCCGAAGGGCCGCCGCCGGTCCATCCTTCCGGCGATGCCGCCCCGGTGCCGGCGTTCCGGGTCTTTGCGGTGTCCCTGGGCGGACGTCTGCCGCCGGACGTCCTGTCGGTGATTCTTGCCGGCATTCCCGCCTTCGTGGTCGACGAGGTGGCTTGGCAGCCACCGGCTTGGCGGGTGAAAGGAAAAGCCTATGTGCGGTGATCGGACCCTGTCGCGGGCCGTCGTCCTTCTGTGCGCGCTGTCCGCCCCGATCGGGGCGCAAGGACAGGCCGTCCGATCGGAAGGGGCGGCTGTGCCCCCGGTCGCCGCCGGTCCGGCGCCGCTGGCGGCCGAGCCCCCGGCCATCGAGGCGGCGCCGGTGCCGCCGGTCCTGCGCGAGATCGGAATGCGACAGACCGAACTCAGCCTTCTGGAACTGGAGGTCAAGCGGGCCGAGTTGCAGAAGCGGCTGCGCGATCTGGACCAGGTCACGGTTCCCGGCCCGGCGTCCCTGTCGGTCCCGCCGCCGCTTCCGGTCGGTGCCACCGTCGCGCCGCCCGGTCCGGTGTCCCCGCCCGCCGATGCCGAGGGGGATCGCGGACCCAGAGTTCTGCGCATCCATCGCCTCGACGGGCGTCTGAAGGCCCTGATACGCCTGCGCGATGGCGAGACCCGCGATGTCGTCCGGGGCAGCCGCCTGCCGCCGGATCTGGAGGTTGTCGAGGTGACCGGCGATGCCGTGCTGGTGCGGCACGGCCAGGCGCCGGCCCATCCCCTGGCCGGCCTCCACGCCGCGGAACCGTGACGCCATGGACGGAATGATCCCCGGCCCGGACCTGATCACCCGCGATGGCGGGCCGTTGCGGGCCAGTGCGACCTTGCGCGACAAGGTGGCGATTTTTTCGGATGGGCGTTGTCTGGTGTCGCCGGCCCATGCCCGCGATCTGGACGTTCTGTCGGTCATCGCCTTGGCGCGGCGCCTGGGTATCGAGACCCGGCCGCCGGAATTCGTCGACCTGGGATCGTTGCGTGGCGTCTACGGCGGTACCGGTGGAGCGGAAGCCAAGGCGGCGCGCGACGACACCATGATGCAGCGCGAAGTCCAGGACCTGTTGCGCCGGGCCGCCCAGGCCAGGGCCAGTGATATCCACCTCTTGATCGACGGCGATGCCGCCAGCGTGCGGATCAGGGTCGACGGAGAATTGCGTCCTCTGGACGGCGGCGGCCACGGCCGGCAGCTGTCCTGGCGGGCAGACCATGGCCGCCAGGTTTGCATGACTGCCTATGCCATGGCGGCCGAAGGTGGAACCGCCGACGCCAGCTACGATCCGTTCGGTTTCCAGGCGGGACGCATGATGACCGGCCTGCCCGAGGGCGTGCAGGCAGTGCGCCTGCAGTTCAATCCGGTGGGATTCAGCGGGCGCCATCTGGTTATGCGCCTGCTCTATGCGGCCCAGGCGGTGGGACGGACGCTGACCGATCTTGGCTTCTCGGACGACCAGGCCAGCCAGCTGGAGGCCTTCACGGATGTGCCGGCCGGTCTTGTGGTGGTGTCCGGTCCGACCGGGTCCGGCAAGACCACGACCCTGGAACGGCTGATGCGTCGGATCGTCGAGACCCATCCGGGGGACGCCGTGCTGTCGGTCGAAGATCCTCCGGAGTATCTCATTCCCGGTGTCGTCCAGCTGCCGGTGGCCAATCTGCACAATGACGAGGATCGCGACGATGCCTATCAGGAGGCCATCGCCGCAGCGCTCCGCAGCGATCCCGATCGCATCATGATCGGCGAGGTGCGCACCAGGGCGACCGCCCGCCATGCCTTCGAAGCAGCGATGACCGGGCATCCGGTGCTGACCACGGTGCATGCCAACGACGCCCTGGGGATCGTTCCCCGGCTGCTCGACATCGGGGTCGAGCCCTTCAAGCTGCGCGATCCCTCGCTGGTGATCGGTCTGGTGGCCCAACGGCTGGTCCGCCGGCTGTGTCCGGAGTGCCGCCGGCCGGCCGGTGCCGCCGATCTGCCGGCCGGCATGGCGACGCGGCTGGGGCCGGCCATCGTCGAGCGGCCTTTCTGGTTGCCCGGTCCCGGTTGTCCTCGTTGCCGGCTGGGTTATCGCGGCCGGACCGTGGTGGCCGAGCTGATCCGTCCCGATCATGCCCTTCTGGACCTGCTGGTCGAGGGCAAGCGTCACCGGGCCCTCGACTACTGGCTATCCACCCTGGGCGGCAAGCCGTTTTCCCACCAGGTGGCTCGTGCGATCGCCCAGGGGACTCTCGATCCCATTCAGGCCGAGAGTCAGTTCGGTAGGCTGTCCGGATCATGAAGCTGGCCGATGCCCATCGCCTTTTGGCGCCGTCCTGCGGTCCGGTGATCGAAGCCTGGGCCAGGATGCGGCTGACCGGGGCCGTCCGTCTTCGTCTTTACCGACGCCTGGCCAGCCTGTCCCGCGCCGGCATGCCCCTGCCCAGGGCCTTGGACGCCGTCTGGCAGGTGACCGCCGCCGGCGGTCGGGCGGCGGGATGCCCGGCGGCGCGCGCCGTTGCCGACTGGCGGCGCCGGGTCTATGACGGCCACTCCTTCGGCCGCGCCCTGGTTGGCTGGGTTCCCGAGCGGGAGTGGCTGGTGCTGGAGGCCGGAACCGGCGATCTGGCGCAGGCGTTGGACGATGCCGCCGGCCTGATCACCGCGTCGCAGCGCATGACGGCCGCCGTTTCGACGGCAGTCGGCTATCCGCTGTTCCTGTGCGGCCTGCTGGCCGTGTTGTTGTGGATTTTCAGTGTCGACGCCATCCCGGCGTTCGCCGAGGTGCGGCCGATGGAAAGCTGGACCGGCATGGCGGCGGCCATGGGGGTGTTGGCCCGCACCGTCCATGCCGGGCTTGTGTCCCTGCTGGGTCTGGCCGGTGCCGCCCTGGCCGGCACCCTGTGGTCGCTGCCGCGTTGGACCGGCCCCTGGCGGCAGCGGGCCGACCGATGGCCGCCCTGGTCCTTCTATCGGTTGGTCATGGGGACCGGCTTCCTGTCCGCGCTGGTCGCTCTGTTGCGGACCGGCATGCCGATTCCCGAGGCATTGCGCCGGTTGCGCGCCCGCGCCTGTCCCTGGCTGGCCGAGCGGCTGGACGCGGCGTTGTTCTTCGTCAATTCCGGCCATGACTTGGGCGAGGCGCTGCACCGGGCCGGGCATGGCTTTCCGGCCCCCGAGATCGTCGAGGATCTGCGGGTGTTCGCCCAGTTGGGCGACTTGGACGGGGCGCTGGCGCGCCTGGCCGCCGAATGGGTGACGCAAAGTCTCGATGCCTTGCGCGCGGCGGGGGACGCCCTGAAGGTGGTCGGCATGGCCCTGGTGGCGGCGACCATCGCCTGGGTCCAGTTGGGCATCATCGCCATCCAGCAGCAGTTGACCGGCGGGTTCTGACAGGAGGGCGGATGGGAGTCCTGGTGATGGTCGGATCGGTGTTGGCGGTGATCGGCTTCTATCTGCTGGTCTTGCCGCCGGCGACGTCGACGGCGCGGGACGCAGCCGCCGCCCGCATTGCCGCCGCCGCCATGGCGGTCCGGCAGAAGGCCGCCGTCGACTGGTGCTTGCGCGGGGCCTGCGCCGATGGCCCGATCCCCACGTCCCAGTTGCTCCTGCCGCCCGGCTTCGATCCGCCCTGGCTGGTCTCGTCAGCACAGAACGGGCGGGTCACCACCCGTATCCAGGGACTGGCGGTCGACCGGCTGGCGGTCGGGGCGGCACTGCAGGATCTGGGCGGCCGGGGCGCGGGTCTCGTCGGTGTCGCCGGCACCATCGTGGAACGCCGCGGCACCGGAACCCCCGCGGTCCCGGGCCTTCCCGTCGCCGGTGCGCCGGCCGGCACCGCGGTGATGTCCCAGCAGGTCCGCTGAACCGGTATCAGCCGTCGGCGGTGATCTTGGCGATCAGTTCGCCCAGCACCCGATCGGCATCCTCGTTGGCCACCTGACAGGTGCCGGCATTGACATGGCCACCGCCGCCATAGGTCAGGCACAGGGCGCCGATGTCGGTTTTCGAGCTGCGGTTGACGATCGATTTGCCGATGGCGAACACCGTGTTGACCTTCTTGACGCCCCACAGGACGTGGATCGAGATGTTGCAGGCCGGGTACAGGGCATAGATCACGAAGCGGTTGCCGGCGTAAATGACCTCCTCGTCCTTCAGATTGAGGACGACCAGCTTGCCATGCATGGTGGCGCAACGCTGGATCTGGTCCAGGAACTGTTCCTGCTGGTCGAGATAGAGCTCGGTGCGTTCCCGCACATCCGCCAGGGCCAGGATTTCGTCGATGTCATGGGTGGTGCAATAGTCCACCAGCTTCATCATCAGTTCGTAATTGGAGATGCGGAAATCGCGGAAGCGGCCCAGGCCGGTGCGGGC
>Ga0326728_10017848_pt1 | contig 14111 bp, 11 predicted proteins | sample MB3enrmetagenome_FD_207602 | JGI IMG/M metagenome (GOLD analysis project Ga0326728, IMG submission 207602) | Lab enriched peat soil microbial communities from McLean, Ithaca, NY, United States - MB31MN | ecosystem: Environmental > Terrestrial > Soil > Wetlands > Peat | place: USA: New York...
TGATCGCAGCGTTGGAGCAAAGGTTCTCGCAGAGCTCCATCATGCCGTTGTAGTCGGTATAGGCCTGGTAGAGCTCGATCATCGTGAACTCGGGGTTGTGGCGGATGTCGATGCCCTCGTTGCGGAAGTCCTTACCCATCTCGTAGACGCGCTCCATACCGCCGACGATACAGCGCTTGAGATAGAGCTCGGTCGCGATGCGCAAGTATAGCTGCAGGTCGAGGGCGTTGGACTTCGTGACGAAGGGGCGCGCGGCTGCGCCGGAGGCGATAGTCGAGAGCACGGGCGTCTCGACCTCGAGGTAGCCGAGAGAGTCGAGGTAGTCGCGGATCGACTTGATGATGAGCGTGCGCTTCTTAAAGGTCTCCATGACCTCGGGGCTCATGACGAGGTCGAGGTAGCGGCGGCGATAGCGGATCTCGGTGTCCGTGAGGCCGTGGAATTTCTCGGGCAGGGGCTCGAGGGACTTCGTGAGAAGCGTCACCTTTTTCGCGTGCACGGAGATCTCGCCGCGGCGGGTCTTGAAGACGAAGCCCTCGACGCCGATGATGTCGCCGCGGTCGTAGGTTTTAACCGTCGCGTAGGCCTCGGCTCCGAGTTCGTCGGCGTTGACGTAGATCTGAATGCGACCGTCTCGGTCTTGGAGGTCGACGAAGGAGGCCTTGCCGATGTCGCGGAAGGACATCATGCGGCCGGCTACCGACACGTCCTTGTTCTCGAAGTTCTCGAAGGCGTTCTTTATCTCTGCGGAGTGCTGGCGTTGATCGAATTTTACGACCGCGAAGGGATCGCGGCCCTCGCCCTGGAGACGTGCGAGCTTCTCGCGCCGTATGCGCTGCTGCTCGGACAGGGCGGCTGCAGCCTCTTCCGCTGACGGCGCCGCCTCCTCTGCCTTATTCTCCTGGGCTTTCTCGTGCTGATCCTTGGCCATCGTTCGCTCCGTATGTGTCGAATAGTTCGTCTATTGTAGCGAGAAGGATGGCAAAAGTTCAATGACGACGGTAGCTCAGGCGCTACAGCAGAAGCTCTCCTTCGCGCTCAATGACCGTCTCGCGCCCCTTAGGGTCGATCGCGACGATTGTGGGATTAGTCACAAGACCGTCGAGGTGGATGAGAGCTGGCGCATCGTCGTCGTAATTAGCGCCGATCGCGAAGTGGCAGGTGTGAAAGGCTTTCTCGTCCTCGAGCATGTTGCCTACAATAGCTGCCTTAGGGTTGAGGCCTATGCCGAGCTCGCCCAGGTTTCGCGCATTGCGGACGTAGGCCTCGACCTGCTCGGCCCCGAGCGTTCCGTCGCCTCCCATCCGGCGCGCAGCCTCTTCCCCCGAGGTGAGGGCCTCGCGGAGGGCCACGGCCTCGATCCCGCCCTCGACGGCTACGACATAGCCGCCCTCTAGTTTGCAGCGTATAGGCTCGTGTATGGCTATGTCGCCTCTAACTGCGGCTATCGACCCGTCGAAGACGATAGTACCGCTCGACGCGCCGACCCTCGGAGAGACAAATACTTCGCCCGCTGGGAGGTTGCCGCCGGAGCCGGGGAGTGAAAAGTCGCCGTCGTCCGACTTCGGCTGGCGGCCGCGTATATCGACCAGGATGTCCGTGCCCTTCGCGTTCGTGACACGGACCGAAGTTGCGCGGGAAAGAACTTTGGAGACGGCCTGGCAGCGCGCCTTGAGCTCGGCGTAGTCGATGGGCACGCTTTTCGCGAACATCGCCTTCGTCGCGCCGGGCGACCAGAAGGCGCGCAGAGTCTTTGCGCCATAAAGCTGGTAGTGGAACACGTGATCGAAGCTCGCGCCGTCCCACTCGTAGGGCGTGCGTATGCCTTCCTTGTCCTTACCGAGCTTCTCTGCTGAGAGCGAGACGAATGCGTCGGGCCTCGCCTCGAAGGCGGCGATGACCGACTCCTCGGCGTAGTCCGTCTGCGTCTTGATCGACTGGACGATCAGCGTCGGCCTGGTACCGGCCTCGAAAGCCGCGTCGTAGAGCGCGCAGGCGATCTCGAAGACCTCCCTCTCGGGGTTGGTGACGATGAGGAGGGACTCGCCCTCGCTCATCTTAAGCGAGGACGAGACTGCCACCTTGGCTGCGGCCTGGAGTTCAGCGTCGCTCGGGAAGCAAGAAGCTTGGTGCAGGGAACTCATGCCTCAATCAAACGCCCTCGCGATATACGCTGTCAAGGATGGCTTAAGGGCTCCCAGCGCAGCCGCATTTGGAGCTTCGCTTCGACGCCCGCGGCGAAGGCGGCCGCGCCAGAGAGCGCAGTCTTAGCGTTTAGGCGGTAGCTCGTGTAGACGAGCTCCGCGCCGAATGTTAGATGCGCGCCAATGAGGCGCCAGGGAGCATCGACAAGTGTCGCGTCTATGCCAAAGCGATTGGGCCAGTCCTGAGGCATCGCAGCGACATATGCGCTTCCGTCCGTCCCTGGCAGGGCTGGTTCTCCGAATAGCAGGAGGCCGCCCACTATCGCGCGCAGGCCGCTTCCGAGTCCTAGGCAGAGGTCGAAGCGCATATTCCAAGCGTCGAAGGCGGCGTCGTAGGCCCCGCCCGCGCGGATATCCGCTTCGAAAGGCTTCCAGTTGACGCCGCCTAAAGCCGAGAGCTCGCCGCCTCTAAAGGGCGAGGAGAGGCTGAAGAGGGGGGCAGCCTCGAGCTCGGCGACGAGACGCGGACCCGAGTCGGGTGTGCGCGGCCGTTCTGCATAGAGACAAGACCCGCCGACCAGCTCGTAGGTTATACAGGCGCAGAGAGCGAGGGAGTGAAAGCGGATGAACGGCATGCTGTCTCCTCGCTCCTAGTACGCGCGCGCGAAGGCGGGACGCTTTAGGCGGAAGAGTTAATTCTGAAGCTTGCGAAAGAGCGGCACGCGGGCCGAAACGCCTGCATCGAGGCCGGAGCTTTCTCCCCGCTCGAGGTATTTGCAGCCAATGCCCGCTACCATGGCGCCGTTGTCCCCACAGAGGTGCAGAGGAGGAAAGCGCACTTCGAGATCGTTGCGACTTGCGAGGCTTCGGCGAAGGTAGGAATTCGCGGCTACGCCGCCGCCTGCGACGACCTTAGTGATACCGGTATCCTCGATAACGCGGAAGAGCCGGGAGAGGAGCATGTCGACCGCAGCCTTCTGGAAGGAGGCCGCGATATTCTCCGGGCTCGACTCTGCGCCGGGGCGTTTGAATTGGTCGAGTTGGCGCACGCAGGCGGTTTTGAGCCCCGAGTAGGAGACGTCGTAGCGGTGCTCGCCCTTGTGAAGGTTAGGCATGGGAAAGGAGAAGGCCTTCTCATCGCCTTTCTGTGCGAGTTTATCGATGGCGACTCCGCCCGGGTAGCCGAAGCCGTAGTGCTTGGCCACCTTGTCGAAAGCCTCGCCTACCGCGTCATCGATTGTCGTGCCAAGGACTTCGATACTGTCAAAGTCTTCGACCTTGCAGATGATCGAGTGCCCGCCTGAGACGAGAAGGCCGATGAAGGGATAGTCGATAGGAGGTAATTCTGGTTCGGCCCGGAGGCGTGAGGCGTAGAGGTGGGCGAGGATGTGGTTCACGCCGACGAAGGGTTTGTCGATCGACCAAGCGAGGCCTTTGGCGAAGCAGAGCCCGACAAGAAGCGATCCGATGAGGCCTGGCCTCGAGGTGGCGGCCACACCGTCCAAATCCCCCGGTTTTACTCCCGCCTCGACAAGAGCCTTTTCCACTACGCCGTAGATCCACTCGGAGTGCTTGCGGCTGGCTATTTCGGGAACGACGCCTTGGTATTTTTCGTGGAAGGGAATCTGCGTGGCGACTATATCGGAAAGGATCCGCCGTCCATCCTCGACTATCGAGGCGGCGCACTCGTCGCAGGAAGATTCAATCCCGAGAACTAGCATTGGCCTCACTCATCGTCGCCCTCGGTCGCTTCCTGGACCATATAACGGGAGATCGTAGACAAGGAAAATCCCTCGGCGATGAGCTGAGGATAGAGGTCGGTGAGGGTCTGGGCGAGCTCGGAGGACCAGACATGGCCGATCATGATCGCGGGCCTATCCTTCTCCGAGCGCTTCTTGCCGTCCTCGACGGCCCGCGTGATCGATGCCCGGTCGGGCGTATTATCGAGGAACACATCGCGCTCCCAGTACCGTATTCCCTCTCGGCGGACGGCGACGGGGATCGCCGACTCCGAGGTGGTGCGGGAGTCAAGATAGTAGATTCCTCGCTTTTTGGCAATCTCCGCGACGGCATCCATTAGTCCGAGGTCCGCGGTCGCTGCCGAGCCCATATGGTTGTTCATGCCTACGGCCCCCGGCACCGTCGCGAGGTTGGCTTCGATCGTGGCCTCGACCTCCTCATCGCTCATGCCGAGCCTGATCGCGCCTGGACCGGGGTTTTGTCCTCCCACCGCCTGCATGGGCTGATGGAGGATTAGCTCCTTGCCCGCTGCGAGCACTGCCTTAGCCGCCTCCTCGCTGTGGGGCAGGCCGGGGAGCACAGCGACCGTGAGCGGGAAGGGCAGGTCGAGTATGGCCTTGAGCTGCTTCATGCTGTAGCCGGCATCGTCGATGACAAAGATTAGCGTACGTTTTGCCTTTATAACCTGAGCCCCAGTTCTTGAACTCGACCTTGGACTGGGTTTGGGGCGAAGGCCTATAGCGGTTATTTCTTTATTGTCCTGAGTATTGTTGAGCTCTTTAGCCGCTTTGAAACCATTGATTTCCGGCAATTTCGGCAGATTCTGGTCATGCTGAGGTTCTGCCGCCTCGTCGCTCGGCTTAGTCTTGGCCGAAGGCTCTGGCTTAGCTTGAGCCTCCGGCTTAGCCAGTGGAGCTGGCTCGCTATTTCCCGCAACTGCGTCACTCGCGCCCTCGGCAGGCACATGCGTCGGTTCCTCCTCCGCTTTCTTCGCGACTGCGGATCCATGAAGGAAGAGGCCGCCTAAAAGGACGGCGAGCGCGATTATGACCGAGGCGATGCTTATAGCGATGACGCTGTTTGGGGAAGCGCGCTTCGAGGTGCGGCTTCGCTTTCGACTGCGGTTGGGGGACTTTTTTCTAGTGACTGCCACGGTATGTCTTTATGATCGGCGTGGTAATCGTCGGCATTAAGGGTAGAGTAAGGATTAAGTGCAGAGTCGCAGAATTTATCCGCTACGACACGTAGGACAGGTTTTGATCGGGCACGCTTTCCTTGAGTTTGCGCAGCGCGCGCTTTTCGATCTGTCTCACGGTCTCGGGCGAGATGCCCAGCACAGCGCCGATGCTCTTGAGCGTATATCGCTCGCCTCCGAGGAACTCGAAGCGGTACATAAGGATCTGCTTTTCTTTCTCGAGGAGGAGCTTGAGCATGTCGAGCGTCTCCTCGCGGGCGCAGCTCTTTAATAGCTCGCCATCGGGGCTGTAGCTGTAATCTTCGTAGACGTCGATGATAGAGCCGGACTCGTCGTCGTTCTCGGACTCGAGGGAGACGAGAGAAGCTGCCATGCCCAGGACATCGGCTACTGCCTCTTCGGGAACGCGAAGTTCCTGGGCTACCTCGCCTGCGCTGGGCTCACGCTGGAGGGTTTGCGAAAGGATGCTGTAGCTGCGCTGGATGCGTTTAAGAAGCTCTTCCTTGCGATGGGGCAGGCGTATGGCCCGGCGGCTATTCACCAAGGACCGCGTTATGGACTGTCTGATCCACCAGGACGCATAGGTAGAGAAGCGTACTTGGCGCTCGCCGTCGAACTTTTCTGCTGCCTTGATCAGCCCGATGTTTCCTTCCTGGATGAGGTCGAGCAGGGGCACATCGGGAGTAACGAAGCCGCGGGCAATTTTGACAACGAGGCGAAGGTTCGCCTCTATCAGATGGCTTCTTGCTTTTTCGTCCCCTGCGAAAACGCGGCTGGAAAGCTCTCGTTCTTCTTCTGCGGTCAGGAGGGGAATCCTTTTTATGGCCGAGTAATAGCTTCGTAAGCTGTCATCGGTCGAACTCGCTGTGTTTACTGCTTTCACTTTGGTCTCCATAAATACTAGAGCAAAGTCCGTGCCAAGCAGTGGGGCGCCTGTCTTCATTCCTATTTTTCAACTGCAAAATGAAATAAATAGGCCTACCCAAGAATAAATCTCGGGTAGGCCGTTATATGTCAAGTATTCTACACAAAAGAAGCAATAAGATGTCTACGAAATGATACAGGTACCTTATGGAAGAAGTGAAGAACGAATCTCAGCCTGAGCGGTCGGAACTTTACTTGTCGGGGGCGTTGAAGGAAAATCTCGAATGAAAGTGAAAAGTGCCAAGATAGCCACCAGAGCCACCACTAGTTTACGCATCCACATCTCCAGTTCGATGCGATAGTATACCCACTATCTAGTCCGTAACAACTATACGGCTGCTTCGTCATAGACTATTTCAGATACTTAAGCGGATTAAGGAGCAGACTTCGCTTGAAGAGGCCGAAGTGCAGATGGGGACCTGTGCTATAGCCAGTACTGCCTGAGAGTCCGACTACAGCACCTTGGCTGAGTTGTTGTCCTATGGCGACCAAGGCGGAACTCAAATGGCCGTAGAGGGTCTGGAAGCCGTCGGCGTGATTCATGATGACATAGTTGCCGTAGTTCACGTTGTAGCCGACGTCTTCGACGCTGCCTGCCATCGCGGCGTGAACCTGAGTTCCCAGATCTACGGCTATGTCGATGCCCGCATGAAAGCGCTTGACCCCGGTGAAGGGATCGGGCCTATAGCCAAAGGGTGAGGAGAGGGGGCCTCGGACAGGCCAAGCCACCTGCTGTCCTAAAGCTTGGGTGACTGCGACTTTCGGAAGCTTCGCTCCGGGTATGAAGATGGACTGTCCGGCGGTGATGGTTTCGCTGCCGAGATCGTTGGCATCGAGGAGTTTCGTCGTATCTGTCTTGAACTTCTTCGCGATACCGGCAAGGTTGTCGCCGGGGCGCGCCTTGTATACGAGGCCGTTGATGTTCGGGATGCGGAGTTCGCGCCCCTGCTTGACGGGATTCGCCTCGGAGATGCCGTTCGCCGAGATGATCGTGTCGGTGTACAGGCCGAAGCGCTTCGCGATCGAGGCGATACTGTCACCAGAGCGGACCGTATAGCTGCGCATCGCCATTGTTACGGGGGGAGGAGGGAGGCGGGGCGCCTCCTGATCCACGTCGGCCTTCCCGTCGGCAAGCTCAGGGGATACGTAATCGAGGAGGAGGTCCTGGGCCGAGTCCTCCGCGAGAAGAAAATCGCCCTTCGGTAGAGGGAAGGCGGGCCCGCGTAAGAGTGCACTTATGCCCAGGCCCATTCCCAGGGCTATCGCGAGGGCGATCGCGACGAGTGCCGCTAGCTTCGGCTTGAGGTCCCCGATCCTACGACCGAGTCCATTGCCCAAGCGAGCAATCGTTCCCTTAGGACCGCGGTAGGTTCGTTTGGCCACTTTCGCCGCGCCGAGACTCGATCCGCGATCGTTTTCGACGAGAATTCGTTTATAGGGCGCGATTCCCGTGATCGCGGTTGAGCGGTGGCGAAGTTCGCTCGCTCTTTTCCTCTTGCCGATTTTTTGGCCTGCTATCATGCTTTCCATAGCTTCGTACCTGTCTTATCGACAATTCCGTACGGCAAGTTTATAGTTAGAACTCATCCGATGAAGTCCCGCACGTTTCGGCCAGGTTGGGCGATACTCGTCGCCGTCCTTCTCTTCCTCGGCCTGAAGGCTTTCGTGCTCGACGTCGCGGTCGTCGACGGCCGCTCTATGAAGCCTGTCCTTGAGTCAGGCAGTCTTGTCCTCGTCCTACGCTTCGCCTACGGTATCCGCCGTCCCTGGGGCTCGGGCTACCTACTCTGTTGGGGAGCGCCGCGCAGGGGCGATATCGTCGCGGCGGCCAGTCCCAGGGACGGTTTGGCCGTCGTGAAGCGCGTCGCTGCGGCGGGGCCGCTTAAACTCTCTGTGGCCGCCGGTCACCTCGTCGGGCCCGGCCTCGACGCCCCATTGTCGGAGGATCAGGCGATGCAGCTCGCGGACGGAGTGGTGCTGCGCGCTGATGCTTTCTACCTATTGGGAGACAACCCCCCTGAATCCATCGATTCTCGCGATTACGGAGCGGTACCGATTGAGGCCATCTCGGGAAGAGTGTTAATCTTCGACTCAAGGGCCCCCGGTCATGAATAAACGCAGTTTCCGCTATCGATCCGTCATCGGTCTTCTCGGCCTCTGCGCTCTTCTCGTCCTCGCGCGCTACGCTTACCTGGCCGCTACGGCATCCGCGCCGAACGCTTCGGTCTCCGCCCAGGACCTCGAGCGGGGTACAATAAGCGATCGAGACGGTCGCGTCCTCGCCATGGACTCGCCCTTGTACAACATCGCGGTCTGGCGGCCGGAGACAAAGAAAGCCGTCTTCCCCGGGGAGATCGCCCGTCTGGCCTCGCTCATTGGCGTCTCCGAGGCCGAGATACTCGATCGCTGGACTAACGGAAGCTCGGACTTCTTCTATCTCGTTAAGCGAGCCCAGCCTCAAATCGCTCGCTCGGTGCAGGAGGCCAAGGATGCAGGCGCCTTCGCGGGAGTCGTCGTCGAGAAGGTCTCGGGCAGACTCTACCCCGAGAAGCGCCTCGCCTCGCACCTGGTCGGCTTCACCGGCGACGGCAACGTAGGACTTACGGGCGTCGAGAAGCGCTGCGACGAAGATCTATCTTCGGCCCAGAAGAATGCGGAGGGCCGGCCCGAAGGTCGCAGCATCGTGCTCACTATCGATGCCGATATCCAGTTTTCCCTCGAGGAGATTGCGCGCAAGGCTATGGTCCAGACAGGAGCCGAGGCCATCATGATCCTCGCCCTCGATCCTCGGACCGGAGAGGTCCTCGCCTACGTCGCGATGCCGGACTTCGATCCCAACGACTATGCATCCTCTTCCGAGGATTCCTGGTTCGACTGGCCTTCCGTCTACCATTATGAGCCCGGCTCGGTCTTCAAGGTCTTCTCCATGGCATCGGTCGTTGATTTAGGTGGGGCGAACGCGAATACCATCTTCCACTGTGACGGGGCTTTCCACAAGGTTGCACCTTCTGGCGAGAAAATCACCATCAAGTGCCTGGGCGTCCACGGCGACGTGAACATCGAAAAAATTCTGGAATACTCCTGCAACGCGGGAGCGGCCTACGCCGCGGATAGTGTAGACTCCGGCGACTTCTACGGCCACCTGCGCTCTTTTGGCTTCGGCACCCGCACGGGCCTACTCGTGCCCGGAGAGACACCCGGCCTCCTCCGTTCGCCCGAGACCTGGAGCCTTCGCTCGCAGCCCACGATAGGAATGGGCCAGGAGATCTTCGTTTCCGCCGCGCAGATGGCCCAGGCGGCCACTGCAATCGCCAACGGCGGCGTTCTCATGAAGATCCAGGACGTGAAGCGCGAGCTCTTGGCCGATGGCACGGTCGCCTACGAGAATGAGCCCCAAGTCTTGCGTCGCGTCGTCTCCGCTGATACCGCGAAGATGATCCTCTCGGCGATGGAGATGGTCTCGAGCTCGGGCGGAACCGGCTATCGAGCGAAAGTTTCCGATATCCGCATGGCAGTCAAGACCGGTACCGCCCAGATGATCGACCCTGTCACCCAACGCTATTCCGAGAAGGACTATATCGCTTCGACTCTCGCTATTTTCCCCGCCGAGGCTCCGCAAGCCCTGATCTACCTTGCCATCGTGAAGCCCTCCATCGGCTCGTATTTGGGAGGCCGGGTCGCGGCCCCTCTCGTAAAGGAAGCCGCCGAGGCCATACTCACCGTCACGGGCATGCCCCGTGGCGCCAACCCGACGGCAGTTCATTCCGGCTCGATATCCCTCCCCGCGGTTAAGGCATTAACGATCGGCGACACAATGCCCGACCTCAAGGGCGCCCCCAAGCGCCTGCTCATGCCGCTCCTCGCGCGTAAGGATATCTCGGTGACCATGAGCGGGGAGGGCTATGTCGTGAGCCAGAGCCCTGCGCCCGGCAGCCCCATAGCCACGGGCGTACACATCGAGCTGGAGTTTAAGTGATACTCGAGCGCAACTGTGAGCGTAATTGCGCAGTACTTAGCACACGCTTTCCCGAGCTCGCTTCTCTTGTCGCTTCATCCGAAGCCACAGTCTTCGAGGCCTGCCTTGCCGCATCAGGCGCGATGAGCGCGCGCTTAACGAGAGGTGAGCGCACAGCAGGCGCTTATCTTCACTCGAGCCGTGACCCCGCCGCCGAGGCTGCGAAACTCGCCGAGGCCTGCCTGCGGCCCGACGTCGACGTAGCGCTCATCCTCGGCCTAGGGTTGGGCTATGGCGTCGAGGCTTGCCTTACATCCGGGGCTGAGCGCGTAGTCGTCTGCGCCGCCGATCCCGGAGAGCTGAAAGCCGCATTCGCCCTTCGCGACCTCGGCGCATGGCTCTCCGACGAGCGTCTGATCTTCGTCGTGGGCGGCGAGCCCGAAGGCGTCATCAGCGCGCTCGAGCTTTCGGGCGGAAGCAAGGCGGGGATACTCGAGAACCGAGCGCTCGCGGCCGCCATGGCCGATTGGTACGACCGCGCCCGAGCCGCGGCCAATCGCTGGAACGCCAAGGGCGCGGTCAACGAGAACACCCTGCGCCGCTTCGGGAGATTGTGGGTACGCAACCTTGCGTCGAACCTCGAAGTGACTTCCGCCTCTCCTGGAGTAGAGAAGCTCGAGGGTCTCTTCGTGGGCATTCCCTCCATAGTCCTTGCCGCCGGTCCCTCCCTCGACTTGATCCTGTCCCGCATGAACGAGATCCGCGAGCACTGCCTCGTCGTCGCGGTCGACACATCCCTGCGCAGTCTCCTCCGCTTCGGGGTCGAGCCTGACTTCCTCGTCGTCGTCGATCCGCAATACTGGAATTGGCGCCACCTCGCGGGGCTCTCGTCCCCCTCTTCTTTCCTCGTCTCGGAGTCCGCGGCCTGGCCCGCTGTGTTTCGCTCCCCGCGTCGAGGGACCTTCCTCGGGGGCTCTCTCTTTCCCTTAGGCAGAAGGGTCGAATCCTTTTCGGGACCCAAAGGCCATCTCGGCGCCGGCGGCTCGGTCGCCACGAGCGCCTGGGACCTCTGCCGTATCATGGGCTCTTCTCCGATATGGATGGCCGGACTCGACCTCTCCTACCCCGGCGGGAGGACTCATGCAGCGGCGAGCCTCTTCGAGCAACGCGCTCTCGCTTCGGGGACTCGCCTCGATCCGGCTTCCTCATCCCAAGCTGCGGCCCTCGTGGGCGGCACAAGCTTCGAAGCAGAGGCCGCGGACGGGGGCAGGGTGCGCACCGACCAGCGTATGAGCCTCTATGCTTGGTGGTTCGAGAGCCGCTTCGCGCGGCCTTCCTCTCCTCGCACGATCTCCTTGAGCGGCAGCGGCCTCGCCATCCCCCGCCTAGAGCTTGGCTCGATAGACGAGCTTCTCGCCCTGCCCTCGCGGCGGAGCGAGATAGACAAGCGCCTCGATCGGGTGGCCTCGATCCGGCTCGAGGATAACGGGTGCGCAGGCGCGGCCGCCGGCCTCGCATCGTTGCGCTCGAGGCTTACGGCGATCGAGCTCGCCGCCCGATCCGGCCTTGCGGCTTCCCGATCCGGCCGAGCCGCCTTCGCCTCGGGGGGCGATTGCGGCCCGTATATCGCCGTGCTTGAGGCTTCCGACCGAGCGATCATGGGCATCGAGGAGCGTGATGTGGCGGGCTTTCTCCTGCCGCCCCTCTCCGAACTCGCCGGGCGCAAGGCCCGCAACCTCGGAGAGAGCTTCGCCCAGTCCGAAGCACTCTACGCGAGCGTCGCCGAATCCGCGCGCTATCACCTCGAAGTTTTACCCGATTCATGTACCGGCAAGGTTCGAGGCTCATAGCGCGCCCACTGTGGCAGTCTGCGCCGCGACGCCGAGTCCTGCGAGGCTTCCTATCTGGAATACAGCGAAGGCAAGCAGCCAGCCGACTGCGAAGAGGAAGAGGAACTCGAAGCCGAGCCACCTCCACCCGAGCTCGCCCTTGATAGTCGCCATCGCGGCTATGCAGGGGGTATGGCGAGCGTGAAGATCATGAGCACGAAGGCCAAGAGCGGATTCCAGTGTGGATCGGCCCTCAGGGCATCCGAAAGCGTCCCGTTGCCGTCCGCCTCTGACTCCGGAGCGCGGTAAAGGATACCGAGCGTCGATACAATGACTTTCTTGGCAGCGAAGCCCGTGATGGTCGCGACGCTGAGCTTCCAATCGAAGCCGATGGGCGCGAAAACCGGCTGGACGAACTTGCCGATGGCGCCTGCGGCGCTGTGCTCTATGGCCGCCTCAGAGGCGGCGATGTCGGCGGAAGCCTGGACGGCATCGGAAGAGGCATCGGGGTGCTGCGTGGCGTATGCCGTCTTGACTGCCACGGTCTCGGACGGCGAGAGCTTGTAAACGGGGAAGTTCGTGATCGCCCTAATGACAATCGAGGCGGCCATGATGACCGTGCCCATTTTCTTGAGATAGGAAGCAGTCTTCTCCCATACGTGCCACAAGACACCGCGAAGGGTCGGCGCGCGGTAGGGCGGCAGTTCCATGACGAAGGGGGTGGGGTCGCCCTTCAGGATAGTCTGCTTGAACACGAGGGCCACGAGGAGGACATAGACGGGGAGCTTGGCGCCGCAACTCATGAAGGGGATCACGAGGATCGTGACGATGCGGTCGCGCCTGGACTTGAGCGTGCGTGCGGCCATGATAGCCGGGATGGAGCAGCCGAAGCCGAGCATCATCGGGAAGACCGACTGCCCGTGAAGGCCGAAAGCGTGGAGCGCCTTGCCGTAGTGCTTTTCGAGCCAGACCGAGGCTTCTCGGGCCTTTTTCGCGATAACCGCCCCGTCCTTATGCTCGGCCAGCCGCTCGAAGGCGTTCACGTCTTTCTCGACAAGTTTCACCGCGAGCCATCGCGCTGGGTAGCGGGAGGAAAACTCGCCGTCCAAGGCCAGGGCCGCCTGGATCGGCTCTATGCGCGACTCGAGCTCCTCACCGTATTGGATCGATTTTAACTGATTCTGGGATTCCCGCGAGGTTTCGTCTATCGCGTCGAGTAGGCCTTCTATGCCTGCACCCTTGGTGCCGAGTACGCACCATTCTAATACCTAGAAGGGCGGAGAGGGCGACCTCGCTCATGTTGAGCGCTCCCACCACAGGGATGCCGAGCTCTTGGAATTGGAGGCAGAGGAAGAGGTTGCGCTCGAGGTTAGTCGAGTCCAAGACGTCGACGATGATGTCCGGACGTTCGTCAAGGAGAAAGTCTCGTGCCACGACCTCGTCGATCGAGTAGGCAGTCAGGCTATAAATCCCGGGCAGGTCGATGAAGCGGTATTCGCGCCCGCGGAAGCGTCATTTAGGGCTATCTCGATCCTCTTCGCCTCGCTGCGGCGTATGAGGATGTCGTACCCGCGTATCTTCACCTGCAGAGGATCGCGCAGGAGCCCCGCGCGCACAACCTCCCCCTCGTATGCCAGAAATCGCGCCTGGCGTGCGGGTCGAGGTCGCGGTTGTCGCGATCGATGAAATCACCACGGTCTCAGGCGGCGACGATCTCATCGAGCGGCCTCGGGTTCGAATAGAGCTTCGAAAAGAGCCTCAGGGTCTCGCGCACCGTGAGGAATTCCTTGAACGAGGTAGCGACCTTCGCGCTACGGTACAGTAGCTCGCCTGAATCGCGCTCATGTATCGTCTCGATGATCTCGATCGTCGTGGTCTTGCCGGGGCGCCGTTCGGCCCCAGAATGCCAAAGCAGACGCCTGTGTGGGCAAGGCGAGACCTTAGTATCTTGGTTGATGGTTTAGAAAACCATGCTTGCCTTCTAATCTTATAACGTCGACGAAAAGGTCCGGCAAGCGAGGCCCGGGGGGAAAAAATATTGAGATTGGGAATGAAAAAATTCAGGCTAAAGAGCCTCTTGCAAAAGTCAGAGCTTCCGGAGGTTTGAAACAGAGGCAGCAGCTTCACTAACGGCATAACCAAGCTGTCACAGCTATCAAGCACCACAAAAGCAGCAAAAGCGGCTACAACGCGGGCCTGAGAGCAGACTGCCCCTACCGTAGTAGCCAGAGCAAGAAGGCATCAAGTTTCCTGCTGTACTGGGAGAATGAAGTACTGCAAGATCTTGAGAGCCGCGAGGCACAGCACGCCGCACAGAAGCTGGA
>Ga0326728_10017849_pt1 | contig 14110 bp, 11 predicted proteins | sample MB3enrmetagenome_FD_207602 | JGI IMG/M metagenome (GOLD analysis project Ga0326728, IMG submission 207602) | Lab enriched peat soil microbial communities from McLean, Ithaca, NY, United States - MB31MN | ecosystem: Environmental > Terrestrial > Soil > Wetlands > Peat | place: USA: New York...
CGAATGGAAGTTCACCCGTCAGGATCTGGCCGAACTCCTCGACAGAGTCGCCACATCATGCTGATCCGACGACCCCAAAAAATACGTTAGTGAACTTCTGAAGTGACGTACTAAGTTAACACCCTCGTCCGGCTCGTCGATCGGACCGAACTTGTTACCATCAATTCATGGGCCCTTTCGCGGCGCGGCCGCGCCGCTGGACGCGCCGATCACTCCTCGCGTTTTTCGCAACATCAGGTTTCGCTGTCGAGCGTGGCAAAGGCGTTCAATTTGGTTCGGATTTCGAGCGCTTCCCCGATCCCGCCACCGAACTCGAAGTGGTCCGTCTCTCGAATCCGTCATACGCCACGCGCCTGCCTGCCTACTACGCCCGGGCTATCGCGCACAAGGAACAGTTTCTGCTCTGTTGGAGCGACCGCACCGGCTCGCCCCAGGCCTTCCGGCTCAATCTGAAAAGCGGCGAATGGGTGCAACTCACCGACGCCGTCGCGCTCGACGGCTCGAGCCTCACTCTGCTGCCGGGCGAGCACAGCTTCTGCTACTTCGACGGGCCGTCGTTGAAGCGCGCCGATCTCACTAAGTTCCGCGAGCGCGAAATCTACCGCATTCCCGAAGGATGGCAGCGCTGCCCCGGCTCGAGTGTCACCGAGGACGGCCTCTACGCCATGTTTGCCGAGTGCCGCCCCGACGCTTCGCGTTTGCGCCTGGTGGCTATGGCGAAGGGAACTGCCTCGACCCTCACCGAAACTCCCTGGCCGATCAGCGACCCAGTGGGCCGCCCACGCCGCGCACAAGTCCTTTACCGGCAAGACCCTAGCGCGCTCTGGCTGGTCAACTTCGATGGCCAGCAGAATCGCAAGCTCAAGATCGCTCCGGGTATCGTGGGACCGGCCCGCTGGGCCTCCGACGGACGGACGATCCTCTACCTGCATTTTCCCGACGAGAAGACTCAGCTCAATACGCTCCGCGAGCACACACCCGACGCTAACCAGGATCAGCTCGTGGCTAAAACCAGTCAGTTCGTGCATTTCGACGCCAACCGCGACACTTCCGTGTTCGTGGGCGCGAGCCGCAACAAGGCGTCACCGCACATTCTGCTGCTGTTGCGCACAACCGGGCGGGAACTGACCCTGTGCGAGCACGCGGCCACGGACCCCGCCGCAGCCGCGCCGGTCTTTTCTCCGGACAGTCAACAGGTTTATTTTCAAAGTGATAGACAGGGAAAAGCAGCGCTTTACCGCATTCACGTGGAGCGCTTCGTAGAGAAGACCGAGCCCGAACAATGACTCTTACTGAATGAGTGCGGGCCGGAACTCTTGTTTCGCTAGAACGCCAGACCGGTTGTGCGCCTGCTTGGCCCGGTACATCCGCTGATCCGCGACGGCAAGGAGCTGTTCGGCCTCATCGCCATCTTCCGGAAAACAGGCCTCCCCCACACTTACCGACAAAATATCCTCCTGGTAGAGGGCCAAGCCCACTTCGCGCGTGATCTGCTGATATTGCAATGACTTGGCAACAATCGCGTCGCGCGCTGCTCCCCCGAGGATCACCACGAACTCGTCGCCACCCATCCGCGCCACGCAATCGTACTCCCGGCACACGCCCCGCAGACCCTGGGCGATCATCTGCAGCACTTTATTGCCGGCCAGATGGCCAAACCGGTCATTAATCCCTTTAAAAACATCGAGATCCAGTACCATCACGACCAGGGGAGCACGCGTGCGCCGGGACCGGGCGAGCTCGCTATCGAGTTGCAGGAATAGCGAGCGGGCATTGGGAAGTCCGGTCAGTTCGTCGGTGACGGCCGAGTCTTGCACTTGCCGGTATCGGAGGGCGTTCTCGATGGCTAGGCCGGCCTTTGCGCTGATGGCCTGCAAGATGCGCAAATGGTCGCGCGTAAAGGCATCAGCATCAGCGTGATAGAGCGTTAGGACGCCGGCCACGCCCGCCGCTCCTTCAAGCGGCACGGCTAGGGCCGAGCGGAGCCGGCTCAGTTTGCCGGGATCGTTTAAATAGCTGGGCTCGACCGAGGGATTGCTGTTAATGATGGGCCGGCGATTTTCCGCCACCCAGCCCGAAAGGCCCTGGCCCAAAGGGATTTCGAGCGCGGAGAACAAGCGGTACTCCTCGCCGTTGACAAACTGGGCCTTCAGCCGTTCGTCGCGGCATACGTAGATAGCCACGGTATCGAAGGGGATCATGTGCTTAAGACGCGCGGCCAATAGCGAAAGCGTCTCATCCACGCTGAGCGAACTGCCCAGCTCGTTGAGCAAGTCGGCCAGCAGGTGAAACTCCTGGCGGGCGGCGGCAATGGAGCCCAGAAAATTCATTGTGGATTCCCCACGCACCAATTTGCCGGCAGTTTCAAAGCCGGTACCGGGAGCACCTCGCTCAACATGGGCGTTGGTGGAAAGCCGGGCCGGGGCCGAAGTCACCGCCTTGGCTAGGCGCTCCAAGTCGCCCGAACGCCGCACCAGCACATCCACCACGCGCGGGTCAAAGCTCACGCCCGACTCGGCGATGACTTTTTCGAGGGCGACAGGCAGCGGGAAGGCCCGCCGGTACTGGTGGTCCGACGCCAAGGCGTCGAGGCAATCGACCGCCGCCAGAATGCGTGCGCCGATAGGGATCTCCTCACCCTTGAGCCCGTCCGGATAACCCGATCCGTTCCATTTTTCGTGATGGGAGCGAACGATGGGCTCTACGGGATAGGGGAATTGCACGCGCTGTAGAATTTCCGCGCCCACCAGAGGATGGATCTTCATCTTTTCGAATTCTTCCGGTGTCAGTTTGCCGGGTTTGGAAATGATGTACTCGGGCACCGCCAGCTTGCCGATGTCATGGAGCAACGCAGCAGCTTCGAGAGCCTGGAGGTCAGGGCTGCTGACCTGCATTTCCTTGCCGATTTCGGTGGCGTAAACCTTCACGCGCCGCAAATGATCGTAGGTGGTGTCATCTTTGGCGTTGATTGCCATGGCCAGCGCTTCAATGGTGCGCAGGTGAAGATCGGCCATTTCCGTGACGTGTCTTTTCTCCTCTTCCAGGCGGACCAGATACAGGTCATAGGAACGGTAGACGAGATAGATGACAGGCAGCAGCAGAAGCCCGATTTCCCAGCCAGTCCGCTCATCGACCACGTGCACGAGACCAGCGAGTGCCGCCACGACCATGTACTGCGGGGCGGTCCAAACGAAGTTCTCGCGCCAGAGGCGCCAAAAGCCCGTGCCATCGGTGAGCGCCAGAACCCCTGCCACGGCGAGCGTGTTCAGCAAGAAGAACACCAGCGTCGCGGCAATCAGCGGGACCGGAGGAGAACCGTTGAACGCTTGCAATAAACGCCAGTGATACGTGTTGAAGGCGCAGTAAGAGGCAATGGTAACCGTGGCCAGATTAAAGACCAACTGCACCGGCTTAGGCTTCTGCCAGACATGCCCCAGCATCTGTCCCAGGGCGCCGGCGCACGCAATCGCCAGCACGCGCCGCACGTCCAGCTCCACGATGCCCGTCATGATGAAGAAGAAGTTCACCGACAGCGTTCCCGTGACCCCTGGTAACCGCACCTTCAACTGCGAAGTGATCGCGGCGCCAACCAGATAACAAAGGAACCGCATCGCATCCACAGGACCGATGGCGGACGGCGCACGCGCCAGCACCAGCACGCCCAAAATGGCCATGAGGATGACGTAGCGTTTCGCTTGTGAGGACACGGACATTGTCCAGAGGTTCTATCGGCGAGCGGAAGGCGAATCTGTAGGTCCGGCAAAGCCTGAAATCCCTGAAGTTTTTCGCGCTAAATGACGAACGTTTCGAATGACAGCCCATGGGCAATCCCTTTGTGCCGCTCGACCCCACGTTCCGCCCGAAATCTTCTTCCGCGACGGACACTGACCCACGATTAGGGCAATCGCCCGAGGCCGAAACGGCTGGCCGGCCACTCGTAAAGACCTTCCTGGGGATGACGGCGGTGATTCAGAGCGCGCCCATGCGGCGGTTGCTTGGCTTTGCGGAACGCGTGGGCCGTTCTGGCGCGGCGGTGCTGATTACAGGCGAGACCGGCGCCGGCAAGGAGCTGATCGCGCGCGCCCTCCACGCGTACTCCCCGCGTTCGGCGCGCCCATGGATCGACCTCAACTGTGCCGCGCTGCCCGAGTTGCTGATCGAAAGCGAACTGTTCGGGTACGAGAGAGGCGCATTCAGCGGGGCGCTGGCGAGCAAGCCAGGCATGTTCGAGCTGGCGCATACGGGTTCGGTATTTCTCGATGAAGTGGGGGAGCTGTCTCCCCGAATGCAGGTAAAGCTGTTACGCGTGCTGGATGGCGCCCCGTACTACCGGCTAGGGGGAACCCGGAAAATCTCAGCCGATGTGCGCGTTATCGCCGCCAGCAACCAGGATCCCGCCGAAGCCACAGCGTCCGGCGCTTTCCGGCGCGATCTTTACTACCGGCTGGCACAGGTCCGTATCCACGTGCCTCCGCTGCGGGAACGTCTGGAAGACATAGCGCCGCTGGCCCGTTTCTTTCTCGAACAGCAGCAACCACCGGCATTGGGGTTCTCCGAGGAGGCGCTCGCAGCGCTCGAGCGTTACGACTGGCCGGGGAATGTGCGGGAGCTCCGGAACGTGGTGGTCGAGGCGGCGGTGATGGCGGATGGCGAGCGCATCGAGTGGCACCATCTGCCGTTGGCCGTTCAAGCCGCGCCGCCCAAAGCGGTGACGCTCGAAGACGTGGAACGGGAGACCATCCTCCGGGTTCTAGAGGAAAACGGGGGGCGGCAGCATCCGACGGCTGATATGCTGGGCATCTCGTTGCGTACGCTGGGCCGAAAGCTGAAATCCTACGACCAGCTTTGGAATGGCCGGAATCGGTGAGTTTGGGCACAGGCGAGGTCCGAGGAGCCGCATGTCTCACGATTTCAACAACATTTCAAATCGGATCCTCCTGTAGAATGAAACCTGGACACTAGGGGCAACGTCCTAACTGTTGCTATGTAACGGGATGTCCAGACGTATCCGACGTGACTTAAGATACCACCATGGGAACAGCGACCTGCCGCAATTCATGTGGTCGTGAACGCATTCTGCAAACTAGAGGAGATTTTTGACGTGAAACGAATCTGCTGTTACCTTCCCCTGCTGTCCATGTTCGTGATTGTCCCGTTTGCCCACGGGCAGGCCGGGGTCGATATCGCCATCGGCTTCGGCGCCGCCCATGACAAGGCAAACTCAGGCGGCATCGATAACGCCTCGTCGCCAAACGCCTATGGCGCCTGCACGCCGGGCTCTGGTGACACGTATTGCCAATCATTGCCGGCGCTGAGCGGTTTCTTTCTGGGATTTGGCGGCGACATCATGTTCAAGCAGAAGTACGGTTTCGGAATGGAAGCCAACATTGAGCCCTCCCGCAGCAACTACGGGCCACTGCTTTCCCGCGAGACATTCGTCGACTTCAATGGCGTTTATGCGCCCGTCAGCCAGAAGCGTTTCAGCTTGCAGTTGCAAGGCGGAATTGGCTTCGCACGGACGAGTTTTGCGGTGAATGAAAGCGAGTGCGTGGGCTCGGTAGTTTGCTCCAGTGCGACCGAACCGGTAGGGAATGCCAGCCATTTTCAGGTGCATTTCGGCGCTGGCGTCCAGATCTACGTGACGGAACACCTTTTTATCCGTCCACAGTTCGACCTGCACTACGTGCCGGGTCTCACCAACCAGTTCGGCAGCAATCTGGTGCCGGCGGGCACGATCTGGATCGGCTACAATCTGGGCCACGGGCAGTAAAGCAGGTGTTAGGTGCTAGGTTTTAGGTGTTAGGGGGGCAGGACGGCTTCCCTAGCACCGGGAACCTAGCACCTAGAACCTACCTTCATGACATCCGCCGCTGATCTTCCAACAAAGAAAACACTGAACCTGGCAGCCATCAAGACCATGGTGGCGGGCGCCGAAGCCGAAGCGCAGAGGCGTGGAGTGCAGGTTACGCTCTGCATCGTGGATGAGACGGGCAACCTGCTGTTTCTGCAAAAAGCGGACGGGGCGGGGTTGATCACAATCCAATTCGCGCAGAAGAAGGCGCGGCACGCCGCTCTGTACGGGCGCCCGTCGGGAGACGCTGCCGATCAGCTCAGCGCAGGCAACTTGCAGGTTCTCGTTTTCCCCGAGGCCTTCCCCAATCAAGGCGGCCTGCCGATTCAGGTGGACGGGCAGACGATTGGCGGCATCGCGGCGAGCGGCGTGGCCTCGGAAATCGACGAAGCGATTGCAAAGGCGGGCATCACTGCCCTCATTGCTGGTCTTCCCTAACACCTAACACCTGAAACCTAACACCTGTTCTGCTACACTCCTCGTTAATGGCGACGGACCGCGCCCACATAGCCGATGAGCCGCCTCCGTTTCTGGGCACCTGGCGGCGCGTTTACACGGCGGTTCTGATTTATCTCGCCTGCCTGATCGCCGTGTTCTACGTTTTCACCCGAATGTTTTCATGAGACCGCTTGACTGGCTGGTGCTGAGCGGCACGCTGGCCGGCATTGTCGCGTACGGGCTCTACAAAGGCCGCGGCAGCGACACGATGAACAAGTACCTGCTGGCGGGCAGAACCATGCCTTGGTACGCCATGGCGCTCTCCATCATGGCCACGCAGGCGAGCGCCATCACGTTCATCTCGACCACGGGGCAGGCGTACGTCGACGGCATGCGTTTCGTGCAGTTCTACTTCGGGATGCCCATCGCCATGGTGATTCTTTGCGCCACGGCGGTGCCGCTATTCCATCGCGCCAACGTTTACACGGCGTACGAATTTCTGGAGAAGCGCTTCGATGCCAAGACGCGTGCGCTCGCGAGCGTGGTGTTTCTCATCCAGCGCGGCTTGGCCGTGGGGCTATCGCTCTACGCGCCGGCAATCGTACTGGCGGTGATTTTCGGCTGGCCCGACCGCATTACCACGCTGGTGATGGGCGCGCTGATCACGATCTACACGGTGACGGGCGGCATCAAGGCCGTGACCTGGACCGACGTGCAGCAGATGATCATAATTTTCTGCGGCCTGGTGGTGGCGTTTATCATGATTGTCCACATGCTGCCGCGCGACGTTTCGTTCGTGGACGCGGTTTACTTGGCGGGCGCGACGGGCAAGCTGAATGCGGTGGATTTGAAGTTCGATCTCAACAACCGCTACAACCTTTGGAGCGGGCTGATCGGCGGGTGTTTTCTGGCGCTCTCGTATTTCGGCTGCGATCAATCGCAGGTGCAGCGTTATCTTACCGGCAAATCCATCGCGCAGAGCAAGCTGAGCCTGTTGTTCACGGCGATGGCCAAGATCCCGATGCAATTTCTGATCCTGTTCGTCGGTGCCATGGTGTTCGTGTTTTTTCTGTTCGAGCGGCCGCCGCTGCTGTTTCAGAGTGTGGCTATGCACGAACTCGAATCGCCCGGCCTCCAAGCGCAGTATGCGCCGATTGGCGCAGAATTCAGCCAGGCGTTTGAACGCCGCAAGCAGGCCGTAATCGCTCTGGCAGAAGCGCGGCGAGTGCATGATGACGGCAAGCGTGCCGCCTTGATCGGCCAATACCGCGCAGCGCAACAGGAGATCAATGCGGCTCGCGCCCAGGGCGTCAAGCTTTATGTGAGCACAGGCGGCGAGAAAGCTTTCAACGACACCAACTACATTTTCCTTTCCTTCGTGACGCGCTATTTGCCAGCGGGCGTGGTGGGATTGCTGATCGCGGTGATTTTTGCAGCGGCGATGTCGTCCAGTTCGGGGGAAGTGAATTCGCTGGCGACGGTGACGGTGATCGACGTCTACAAGCGGCACATTCGTCCCGCAGCGACGGACCGCCATTACCTGTGGGTGTCGCGGCTGGCGACGGCGTTCTGGGCCTCGTACGCGGTCTTTTTCGCGCAATACGCCAAGAAACTGGGCTCACTGATCGAGGCCGTGAATCTGTTGGGGTCACTGTTCTACGGGTCGCTTCTGGGCGTGTTCGTGCTGGCGTTCTGGTTCCGGCGTGTGAGCGGCACGGGCGCATTCATTGGCATGCTGGTGGGCGAGGCGGCTATCTTCGCGGCCTATTGGTTCACGGGGATTTCGTTTCTCTGGTACAACGTGATCGGCTGCGTGGTGGTGATTGTCACCGGCGTGGTGATTTCATCTTTGTGGCCGGCGGACCGTGTTGCGCGGCCGGCTTAGTTAATTACTGCCGGGCGAAAACCTGCTCGACCTTGTAGCCGCGTTGTTGCAGCAAGTGGACTACGCCGTCCTTGCCTACCATGTGGCCGGCGCCCACGACGATGAAACATCGCTCGCCGGTCTTCAGGCACTGTTCGGCGCGGGCAGCCATGCTTGGATTGCGATCGGTGTACACGCGCTTCGCGTATTCGGGATCGTCGCGCAGGGACAAAGACTGGAATGCGTCCAGCTTTTCCGCATCGCCATCCATCCAGAAGCCCTGTAGCTGCTTAAAATCTTCGCTGCTCTGGCCCGCGTTCTTCAGCGCGGAACGGAGGTTCCGTTCCTGCTCGGCTTCGGGCATGCTTGCCAACACCCGGAATTGATACTCGGGCGATTCGATCTGCTCCACGCGCATTCCCTGTGCGGCCTGGTCGAGAAAGTACTTGTCGAGGCCCGCGGCGAACTCCTGTTTCGACATCTGCACGGAGACCAAGGCCGTGGTCACCGCCGCGTACCACGGTTTGAATCTGGCAAACATCTCCGGATTCAAGCCGTTGGTCTCGCAAAAGCGGACTAGGAGATTTTTTGTATCCGCGCTGATGTGGTTCCAGAGCGAATCATCGGGCGGATACATGCCATTGGCCATCAGCAGCGCTTGAAACTTGCCCTGGTCCATTTTGTTCAGGTCAACCTCGACCACGAGCGTCGTGGAGTTCTGGAACGCCTGCTCGATGTGGCCGGGCAGAGGATACATGTCGCGGGAAGCCAAATGGATGGAACCGAGCAGATACACGGTGTGCCTGGCCGACGAAGCTTTCCACAGGAGGCCATTTCGCGCCCCTGCGCCGGCCGCATCCAGAGCGGGCTGCCAAGCTGGCTCCCGACCGTCCGCCGCCGACGGAGCAGGCAGGGTGACGACCAGTGTGTCGCGAGGACCTTGCGGTGTCTCGCCCAGCGCCAGCGGCAAAAGCGCACACATCAGCGCGGCAGCAGCTGAAAAACGACGCATCCCCTCCGATTCTACGGGTGGTCAAGCGCCCGGCAACAGTCTTCAAAGGTTAATAGCGGAGCGCTCCCTTGCGCGCCTATACCACCACTGCCGCCAGTTCCACCGTTGAGCGGTTGCCTTCCACGACCACGATGCCGCTATCGGTGACGTGGTGGAAGCGGCGATCGTATTCGAGATCGTAACCGATGGCCGCGTCTTCGGGAACACGCACATTCTTGTCCAGAATCGCGCGACGCACCTTGGAGCGGCGCCCGATATCGCAGTTATCCAGAATGATCGAGTCCTCCACCAGCGCGCCGGCGTGCACGCGCACCCAGCGGCCCAAGACGGAATTGCGCACGACGCCGCCGGAGAGAATGGAGCCGCCCGCGATGACCGAATCGATGGCCTGGCCGCGCCGGTTCTCTTCATCGAATGTGAACTTGGCCGGCGGATCAGGAAAGCTAGAGGTGCGTAGCGGCCACTGGCGATTGTAGAGATTGAGGGCGGGCCATACGCTGCGCAGGTCCATGTTGGCTTCATAATAGGCGTCGATAGTGCCGACGTCCCGCCAGTAAGCGCCAATGTCCTCCGGTTCGCCGGCAATGCGGTTGGCCTGAAAGTTGTAGGCGTACACTTCCGATCGCGCCACCAATGACGGCAGAATGTCGCGGCCGAAATCGTGCGAGCTATGCTCGTTGGCAGCGTCGTCCTGCAACTCGCGCAGCAGGGTGCGCGTGGAGAACACGTAATTTCCCATCGAGGCGTAAACGCGCTCGGGGTCTCCGGGAATCGTGGGCGCGTCCGGCTGCTTTTCGTGAAAGCGCACGATGCGGCCATCAGGCCGGCACTCAATGACCCCGAAATCGGCCGCCAGCCGCTTCTCCACCGGAATCGCCGCCACCGTCACCGCCGCGCCCTTGTGCTGGTGGTACTCAACCATGGTCGCGATGTTCATGCGGTAAATATGATCAGCACCGAAAATGGCCACGACATCGGGGCTGGCCTGTTCGATCAGATTGATGTTCTGGAAGATGGCGTCGGCGGTTCCCTGGTACCAGGTTTCGTCGGCCGAGCGCATCTGCGCGGGCACCGGAATGATGAACTGATTTTTAAGCAGTCCACCGAACTGCCAACCCTCGCTCAGGTGCTGCAGCAGGGACTGGCTGCGGAATTGGGTCAGGACATAGATCGAATAGATTCCGGAATTGATGAAGTTGCTCAGTACGAAGTCGATGATGCGATACTTGCCTCCGAACGGAACCGCCGGTTTGGCGCGTTCCTTGGTGAGTGGGTAGAGCCGGGTGCCTTTTCCTCCGGCCAGGACGAGACCGAGCACACGCAAGTGCATATTGCAGGATATTGTGTCAGTAGAATCACAGCCGCCGCAAGCGGCTGGCGGACACGCCCCCGCACCATGTTATCTTGATCCGGAAAGCGAGGATTGTGGGATGCGAAAGACGATTCTGTGGAGCGCCGCCATTTCATCAGCCCTGACACTGGCGGCGGTGTGGAGCTTCGGCTGGGCCACGCTGCCATCGAAAGTGGCGCTGGAGAATGCACACGTGCGAGTTACCGAAGTGACCTACGCGCCGGGCGTGCCGCGCGAGCGGTCCACCCGTCCCACCAACCAAGTGATCGTTTTTCTGGACGACTGCCGTTACCAGCGCCTAGACTCATTCAGCGGGGAGAAAACAGTGCGCGAGCGCAAGTCGGGCGATGTGATCTGGCACGACAAGGGCGAAGACGCCCCGCAGCTCATCAACCTGGGATCGCAACCTTACCGCACGCTGGTGATTGAGCTGAAGTGACCGCGCGAAGGGCTACTGGACCACCACATTCACGGGCGTGCTCGATTGATGGCCCACCGTCAGCACCACGGGATTGGCGCCCGCAGACAGGCCCCCCGGAACTGTTACCTGGACGCGGAAGAAACCCTCAATGGAATTGGGCGCCGTTGTCGCCGAGACCAGCGCCGCTTTGGCCCCTCCAATCGTTACCGAAACCGGCGTGATGGGTTGCGGCAGGTTTGAAGCGCCGACGATTTCCCCATCGACGCCATTCGGGCTCAAAGGTCCTTCCCCAGTGGCGTAGATTTGGATGGTCGAGCCCATCGCGGCCGGATTGCTCGGGCCATTGACACTGCCATCTTCGTTCAAGATCGCCCCCTGCCCATTGCCTAGCGAGAAAATCGCGGGCGCCGACATCAAAACCAAGTCACCGATCAGGCTACTCGCGACGCCGTTGTAATAAACCTGGACGTTGACGTTGCCGCCAAGGCTGTTGTAAAGCTCGTACGGTACGACCGCGTTGATCTGGAACGCCTGCACATACAGCAGCGGCGCCGCGAAGCCGTTTACAAACACTTCGACGCCGGCCAGCTTGGTGGCCATCTTTCCATTGGAGATTTCCCCGGTTTGGCCAACCAACGGCCCGAGGCCTGAGCCCTTTAGGGTAAAGATCAACCCTGGCGACAGTCCGGTGTCCGTCAGACTCGCAGCGTTCGCGATCGATGCCAGGGTAGGCTCGGCCTCGGAAAGGTTAAACTCCGCGACGTAGGCGTCGCTGCTACCGCCTCCGTACGTTTGCTGATACCCGCCCGGCGTCACCGAAATGTTGGTTGAGGACACAGTCCCCGCCACCGCCACCCACGTTCCAGTCGGGTCAACCGCCACCGCGTCAAGGGAGTCGCCCGAGCTCCCTCCCAGATAGGTCGAGTAAAGCAGGGACGCCATTCCGGATTTGGAAGGATCGAACCGCGAGACGAATCCTTGCTCGGTGGGAGATGGCCCGCTATCGTACCTTTGGAAAGCGTCACCCGTAACCGGGAAGCCATACGAGTCGGTTTGCCCGACGACCGTAATGATCCCGGCTGGGTCCACCGCGATGCCGAAGCCCTGATCGTCCAAAGCTCCGCCCATGTAAGTCGAGTAGACTAGCTGCCCGGAGCCTGAGCCAGAGGGATTGAGCTTGGTGATGAACGCGTCTCCTGGTCCGGCGTAACCGTTTTCCGACGTGGAGCCGGCGTACTTCGTGTGAAAAGCTCCCGGGGTAACCGGGTAGTCATCCGCATTCGTAGAGCCAGTAGCGTAGATGATGCCCGCCGAATCGACCGCTATGGCCGCTCCGATGGTTGATCCATCCGCTCCTCCCAGATAGGTGGCGTAGGTCAACCCCCCGGTGCCGCCTTGCGTTACGGTGAATTCCGCGATGAATGCGTCACTCAGGTTCGTGCCGCTCGTGTTGCCTTTGTAGGAAGCAGTGCTCTGGTAGGCGTTGGAGCTCATAGGCAGGTCCGTCGAGAGCGTGGTGCCTGTGATGTCCACAACACCGGGAGCCTTCACCGCGATTGCGTTGGCCGTGTCTGCGGCTGTGCCGCCGTAATAGGTGGAATAGACGAGACTGGTTCCATTCGCCGCGATCTCGCTCAGAAAACAGTCGAACGATCCTTTGAGAGCGCTCTGGTATGGCGATCCCGCCGTGGGAAAATCGGTGGAGTTCGTCTGCCCCGCGACGTAAGCAGTGCCGTTGCTATCGACCGCGATACCAAAGGCCTCGTCCTGGTACGAACCGCCAAGGTAGGAAGAGTACACCAGAGCCTGCCCGTTCGCCGTGATTTCCGAAATAAACGTGTGGTGGCAAATCGAGGCGTTGCCACTCGAGTCCGTGCAGTTTTGCGTTGTGTTGAAAGTGTTCTGGAAGGCGTGCTTCATCGGAAAATCGAGCGAGAGTGTGCGGCCCGTGACATACGCGTTGCCACTCTTGTCGAGTGCGATCCCGAAGGCCTCGTCGCTGGTACTGCCGCCAAGAAACGTCGAATAGAGGAGCGAATAATAGCCCGCCACCGACGGATTGAACTTTGAGATGAACGCAAGGTCGGTGCTGTTGGTGTTGGGGAAGAAGCCTCTGTTTCTCAAAGGGAAATTACTGGAGTTCGTGCTGCCGGTCACCCAGAGGTTCCCTTCCGCGTCCATGGCAATCGAGTTCGCGACGTCGGTGCCGCTGCCGCCCAAGTAGGTCCCGTAGCTCAAAACGGGATCGACCACCAATGTTTCTTTCGGATCATAGCGATCGATCGCAAGACCAGCCCGCTGTTTTCCAAGAACCACATAACCGCCGCCCACCAGCTTGTCGCCGCCCGCCGTCCGCTGATAGATTCGCGGCTTGCGGTTCCGAATCTCGACGCTCCCGATCTTCAGTGTCAGATCCCCGCTAGCGTCCGCCGCGATACTATCGGCGCCATCGAACATCAACCGGATCTTGGACGGATCCGCGCCAGGCCGCACGATGAAGTCGTATTCCAGATCCTGCGGGTTTCCATAGAACACGACATCGATGCCAGGATACACATTGCGATAGCGAACTTTCCCGAACTGCGGCACGCCGGTATGCCATTTGCTGCTGTCACGCCCCACGAAGTAGTTGCTGACGCCGGGGCGCAGATCCTCTGCATCCATCCGCGGTGCGTGATTGCCGCCCTGGAAGCGCAGCTCTAGAACCGCGGTACCGGATTTCCGTTCCGCACCCGCGGCAATGCTCATCACCGCGCCCCGCGGCGTCAACCAGAGCGTCGCGCGCCCGGTATGAGCCAGGTATTTTGCGTGTGCATCGGTCTGCCCAACGTTTGGCTCAAAAGCCACCGGATGCAAGGGAACGGTTACTGCGCCCGCGAACGCCAGACCGGCCGGCACCGCGAGCAACGCGACGAGCTTGCTAAGGTTCGCGTCGCGCGTGGGCTCACACGTCCGACGTATCCAAAATGGGTGGAAAAACTGAAATTTTGGCACGAAACAGAAGGATAGCACTGACGTGAGACGCGTGACTAGACGCCGGGGTTACGGGGGTGCGCGACCCACAAGGCGGGATCTAGCAGTTTTCTTTTTTTGTGGTTATAATCCTAACGTATGTATACGTTAGGAATTGGAGGTGCTCTTTGCCTGACTCCCTCGCCACCCTCGAACAACAA
>Ga0326728_10017851_pt1 | contig 14110 bp, 13 predicted proteins | sample MB3enrmetagenome_FD_207602 | JGI IMG/M metagenome (GOLD analysis project Ga0326728, IMG submission 207602) | Lab enriched peat soil microbial communities from McLean, Ithaca, NY, United States - MB31MN | ecosystem: Environmental > Terrestrial > Soil > Wetlands > Peat | place: USA: New York...
TCTTCGGCTTGGCCTCTTCCCGCTTGGGCATGGTCAGGATCAGTTGGCCGCCTTTGTACTCCGCCACAACATGCTCGGCGTCGATCGAATTGGGCAAGGAAAAGCTCCGCGTGAAAGCGCCGTACGACCGCTCCACCCGATGGTAGTTCTCTTCCTTCACTTCCTTTTCGAACTTACGCTCGCCCTTCAAGTAGAGGATGCCGTTCTCAACGCGGATTTCCACGTCCTTGGGGTCAACGCCCGGGAGATCCGCCTTCAGCACCAGCGCGTTGTCCGTCTCGTAGATGTCAACGGGTGGAGCCCAAGTCCGCGTGCTGGGTTCTCCTTCACCAAATAGGCGAGGAAACGCTTCGTTAAAGAGTCGATTGTAGTCCTTCTGGGTCGCCAGAAGTTCCTGGAATGGTTCCCATCGAACAATTGCCATTGTAGTTTTCCTCCTCAAGTATCTAACTTGGTTGTCCTCTACTTCCCTAATAAGGTTTTGGCTTCCAGCTCTCGATACGGACACATCGGAGATAAGCCATGTCTGCCTCCCCTTTTCAAGACTAACCACCCGGTCGGTTCCGTTAGCAGGCATCGGCTTATGTCGCATCAAGACCGGCTGATCGGCAGAAGCACGACACAGAACATAATTGCAACTATCGTCAACCGGTCAAGGCTGCGCCAGAACTCCAAGATGTCGCGCCTCAGTCCGTTCAACAGCCAGCTTACATTGGCTTCGCGGCGACGTCCTGACAGACATCACGGATATCCTTTTCGCCTCAGTACGAGACCGTAAGCACGTTCTTAACGTCAGAGACCCCGGGTGCGGCCCAGGCAGCGCTCTCGGCCTCATCGCGCTCCGCCCAGGAGCGGACACTACCAGTCAGCGTCACCTTACCCCCGTCCGCCTGCACCTTGATCTGGTTCGCGTCAAGAATCGCGTTGCGCTTGAGTGCAGCCTCAATCTTTTCCTTGACCTCGGTGGGCGCCACCCTCGGCTTGACGGTGATTTCGTTGGTTACTCCCTTTACTCCCGTCAGGTAGCGCACCGCCGCCTCGGCTGCCGACCTTTGGTATTGCCAGTCAACTTGGCCTTCCAGAGTAAGGAAGCCTTTCTCCGCAGTTACCTTAATCCGATCATGGGGTACGGAGACATTCCACTCCAAAGCGTTCTCTGCGGCCCGGGCGACGTCGGTGTCGTTCCTCTCACTGGAGCCGGGAAGCTTGACTTCGATTTCGACGGCCAGAGCTTTAACGCCAGGCAACCGTTTCACTGCCTTCTCGGCGGCCCACTTTTCAAAGTAGCTATCCACTGTACCTCCGAGCGTCACCACGCCGTCCTTGACCGTGGCCCCAACGTCTGTGGCTTTCACACCCGGCTCCCACCGGAGTTCGTCGAGAACATCGATCTGTAATTCCCTGTCACTTTTCATGGCTTTTCTCCTTCAGGGTTGCTGAACCACAACCCTTTTGAACGGTGATTCTGAGCAACTTCGTTCGCTCCTATGCCACCAACGAGATAGCATCCGCGTTGCCAAATTGCGGAGTACAGCAGAAGATACGCAATCTCCGAGGAATAGGGAGGTTAGGGTGGAGATGAGCCTCGCTGATCGGGACTAACTGGCCTAATCTGACGGTTCGCGGTCACATCGTCCGGTCACATGACCATACACGGTCACCAATCCTGCAAGATATGCCGAGCCATCGAATGATACTGCTCAGGGGCAGTTCGGCGCTGGGGCCGAGACACTGGTTGGTGACCGCGGATCATTGCCTCTGTCGATGGACTTGCTGGCGCAGTTACTGAAGGCTGGGAGAACATCAGAGCACTGTGAGCACCGGACAGGGTGCGGCACGGACTACCTCGTAGGCAGTATCAGGTTTGGGAAGGTGAGCTGCCATGACCGGGTCAGCGGCTTTCTGGGTCGAACGGTTTCATTTTGTAGCTCGGACTAAGCTGCCGGCTTCAAGATTCTCAATTAAACGCATGATCTTCCAGATGTTCTTTCTTCATTCCGCTGCGGGCTTGGTTTTTCACCTAGCAGGGCGAGCAGGATCGGACACACGTTCAGGAGTGGATGCTGGTATCGGGGGACTACAGGGCCTTGTCAGGGGAGAATCCGTAGCGCTCCTGAATTAGTGTCGCCAACGATTGACTCACATCATCTAGATGACCGAGCCGATATCGCTGCTCGATTTTTCGAACGTCCGATGCCAAGCGATGATCTTGGAATACCCCCGCAATCCATCGAGAGAAATCCCCCCGGCGCGCGTGTCCGCCAAGAGATGCTGCCGGTAGGCTCGCCAACAAGGAGACAAACTGCTGCAACGATCGAGCGGGCGGCCCAATCGTTTTCCCGTTATCTGTAAACACGAATTCCTGTCCTCCGACCAATTGGACATCGAAATACTTCGTCTTGTGCCGGACATGCGGGGTCAATCGAGGCAAGAGCGTAAACCGCCGCAGTTTTCCTTCAGCCTCTTCTGTCCCCGGTAAGAGCGCAGCCTCGTTGGCGGCGAGCGCTCCGAGAGCGATTGTCCACTCGGGTTCCACCTTTCTGTTCCCAACCATTGTCAGCAGCGTTTGCACCTCTTGCGGATGGGTTGAACGTTTAGCAATGACCACTTCAATGCGTCTGCGAAGATCGGGGTGCAGGTCGGACGGACGATAGGTGGCAACCGTGTATGCGCCCAACTCAAGATCCAACAACTGCTTGATGTTGGGTTCACGAAGGAAGTAATGGGCCTCATCAACGACAATCCGATGCGGCAGACCCGTGGTACGCCGCAGGGAAACCAGCATCGGCAGTAGTGCCTTTAGATAACTGACCTTTTCCTCATATGGTGAGCGCGACAAATCAAGGACGACGCTCAGATCGAAATGCCGGAGCGCGCGAGCCACTTCGGGTATGTCCGGCAGCGGGTTGTCACCTCCCAGTACCACAAGGCCAGGCAGCGATTCCAGAGCACCGTAGTCACCTTCGGGATCGATCACGCAGACACAGTAGCCTTGGATGATCATCTGTTCGCACACAAGCCCGGTGAACCAGGATTTGCCGGATTGTGGGTCTCCAACCACTAGTATGTTCCGCCCGCTGATGGCGATTTCGAGCGGACGTCCGTCCTCCTCCGTACCCACGGTGATTCGATGGCGGCCACTTCGTTCCCTAGGTAGTCTCGTCTCTTTCGCTGCTTGCCGGATATACGCGGCCACAGCGCGCGGGCCATCTCCACGGAGAATCTCGTCTGCTTCCTTTTGAAGTGCGACGCTGCCCCAGCCGACAGCCACGGCAATCTCGCACTCTGCGAGGAGGTCATGGTCGTTCTCAGCGTCCCCGATCGCAATCGCGTTGTGGACTGAGAGACGCAGTGTGTTGAGTGCTTCCCGTAGGCCAGTGCCCTTGCTTATCGCCTGCGGAAGAACCATCAGGCGGCTGCGGTTGAACAAAATCACGAGCGGGAGTTCGAGTCCCCTGATCACCGCCAGAATCCGTGGAGCCGAAGCTGCATCTGCTTCCACGACGCACTGGCCCGTTTCAAATTCGATCCCACGGCGGCGTAGTTCGTCGAGGAAGACTTGGGGTGGGAGATGACCGATCAGCCTGGACTGCCCATTTGGGAATGCGATAACTGCGCCATTCTCTGCTACCACTGCGTCGACAAACTCAAGATTTCCCGCTGCTTGTCTCAGGCCAGAGAGGATGCGGCCAGTGACGAGGACTACCACGATCCCGCGCGCACGTGCCTCCGTGATTGCGGCCTTGACGTCAGGGTCGAGCGCACCGTCTCGTGCGATGGTCCCGTCGTAGTCAAGCGCCAACACGCCAAACTTCATGATTGCCTTTGTGTGCGTTCCTTGATGTCAGGCACTGTGCGGGAGAATATCAAGACACGAAGCGTCGAACCCGGAATTTCCGATTTGGCTCTCCCGCTTGTGCATCGTACGCTTCTCCAGCCCCAGACAGAACGAACTCGCCGCCAGGGCGGACCCCAGCGAGATCAACGGTGTTCCGCAGGAGTACCTGGCGTGCTTGATCACTCGCCCGCCAGCCTTCATGCGCCGCTGCTGCAAGCTCGTCAGCGACCAAGCAGTGAACCTGGTACATTCCGAGTCCTCGTCTCGCATTTGTGATCTCCGGAGGTCTACCGGTTACCTTCCAGGGTGCTCCTGATGGTCGTGAGCGCCTTTTGGAGATTTGAAACGGCCCTGCCCACCGCGGCCTTTCGAACGATCGATCCCTTGAAACCGGTCAGACCGGCCTGCTCGGAACCCGGAACCTGGATCAGATAGAAGCCGGGTTGCTTCGGGTCGTAACTCTCGCGGACGCAGATGGAGAGGTCCAACGCGGTCTGGAAGTAATGGCTCGAGTAGAGCTGTTTTTTGGCGATGGCACATGCCACTTGGTTGGCAGGGCTCCCGCGCATGGTCACCATGTGCTCAATGCGCAACGTCGGCTTCAAACCGAATTTCACCTTTGCCCAATAGAACGTCTCCTCGCAGTTCGCGGGCTTCGAATGGGGGTAGACGAGAAGGTAATGGTAGAAATCCGGCACGCGCCCGGGCAAGGCCTTGCCGTAGCTGAGCAAGTATGCGAACTGCTCAGGCACAGCGGTCGGGTCACGCTTATCGTTATAAACCCCCAGAGCCTCATTGCCCTGGCGCTGGTACGCGAGCAGACGCTCCAGTGCTCTCTTCTGCAGGAGTTGATTCACTTGTTTGTCCACGTCGGGGGCAGACCAATGGATGGATCGGTGAAGCTCTGCGATGGAGGTCGCGGGCATCTGAATCCGACAGTTGCCGGGCTCGCAACTTTTCAAGGTCTGGATGTCATCGCTGTCGAACGCAAAACCCCGCAGGTCAGAAAGCTGCGGAGGATCGGTGAACACTACAAGCGCCAAAAAGCCGGGAACCTTGCGCAGGCGGTCGAAATTGCGGGCAAACTGGAAGTAGGTCTCAGGAGAAGCATGGATGTAGGCCGCGCCAAATATTAAGACCTCGGCCGGCGTGCGGGGAGGGAGCGTCACTGCCACCGGCTGTCCGCTTCGGATGGCGACGATCTGATCCTTACTCAGTCTAATGTCCTTCCGAAGGAATGTTTGAAGGTCAGGATTCGACTGAGAAGGGCCGGGCAATGCGGCCGCCGCCATCAAGGCCAGCAATGCGGCAGTGGGGATAACACTTCGGATCATGGCTACTTTACCCCGTCCAAATTATACTGCGTCGCTCATGGCGCGACTGTCGTTAGGCGACACCCAGGACAATCTTGCCGCGCGTGTGGCCCGTTTGACTGAGTTCGTGGGCCCGCCGGGCATCCGGAAGTGGCAAGACGGTTTCGACCACGGGTTTTAGTTTCCCGGAATCCACGATCCTGGCAATCTCAGTTAACTCGGCGCCATTGGGCGTCATGAAAATAAACGCCTGCCTCACGCCGTTCTTGGCAGCCTCTTCTGCCGAGGGCGGGGCCACAAGGGAGACGAGAAATCCACCCTTCTTCAGCACATTCCACGAACGTTCTTGGGTGTCTCCGCCGATGGTATCGAATACCACATCCACGTCGTGGACCAGGTCTTCGAATCGCGTGTTTTCGTAATCGATCGGTTCATCCGCCCCCAACTCCCGAAGAAGGGACTGGTTCCGCCCCGAAGCAGTCCCGAACACGTAGGCGCCCTTCCATTTCGCAAGTTGCACTGCAAAGCTGCCGACACCGCCGGCGGCGGCGTGAATCAGAATTTTCTGACCCGCTCTCAACCCGGCCGTATCGAAAATTGCCTGCCACGCTGTCAAACATGCCAGAGGAATGGCGCCGGCGTGGACGTGGTCAATCGATCTTGGTTTGAAGGCTACTTCGAACTCCTTCACCGCGATGTATTCCGCGTAAGCCCCGTTACGAGCGCTGTCCGGGCGGGAGTAAACCTCATCGCCTATTTTAAACTTGCTTGCGCCGGGACCCGTGGCTTGGACGACCCCTGAAACGTCCCAGCCCAGAATCAAAGGAAATGTGTAGGGACGGATGTCTTTCAGGTAGCCGGCGCGAATTTTCCAATCGACAGGGTTTACTCCGGCCGCACGGACTCGAATCAGCACCTCGGCAGAACCCGGCTCCGGTCGTGGGGCATCCTCGAAAATGAGGACTTCGGGACCGCCGTATTTATGGATACGAACTGCTTTCATGTTTTCCATTTTAGACATCTCCTTGGTTGAGATTAGGTTGGGACCGCTAAGGTATCTCCATGCTCGATCGTATTTTTCTGAGTTGCCCCACGGAGAAGGAGCCGTTTGGCACCCTCCACCAGCAAGAGATAGGCTCCCGTCGCGACGGCCACAAAAGCAAAGTATCCCGCTGGCAGCCGCGTGAAGCCGAGCACGCCGGCAAGCGGGCTGAACGGCAAATAAAACCCGATCGCCACAACCGCGAGGCATGTTGCCATCAAGGGACCGCTCGGGCGGCTGCGAAACGGATTTTTCGATGTACGGATGATGAACAGCACCAGCGTCTGGGTTGTCAATGATTCGACAAACCAACCGGTGTGAAACTGTGCTTCGCTCGAGCGGAAGAAATGCAGCAAAACATAGAAAGTCAGAAAATCGAATATGGAGCTGATCGGCCCGATGAACACCATGAAATTGCGGATCAGACGGATATCCCAGCGTTGGGGCTTGTCAAGGTAAGTCTCATCCACATTGTCCGTGGGAATGGTAAGTTGGCCTACGTCATAAAGAAGGTTATTCAGCAGGATTTGCGTGGGCAGCATCGGCAAGAACGGCAGGAAGAGGGAAGCCGCTGCCATGCTGACCACCTTTCCAAAGTTCGAGCTTGTGCCCATCAGCAAATACTTCATCACGTTGCCAAAGGCCTTGCGCCCCTCGATGATGCCTTCATGCAGGACCCGCAGGCCAGGCTCAACGAGAATGACGTCGGCAGCCTCGCGAGCGACGTCCGCAGCGCTGGACACTGATATACCAACGTCCGGCCGCGTGCAGCGATGGCGCATCGTTGATGCCGTCGCCCATGAATCCCACCGCGTGGCCGTGGTGTTTGAGAGCCAAGAGGATGCGGTTTTTCTGCACCGGGGAAATACGCGCGAATGCGTGCGTCTCCTCGGCGATGTGCGCCAGCGCCGGATCCGTCGTTCGGTCCAATTCGTCGCCAGTGACGATGTGGCCGGGTTCGATTCCTACCTGCACGCAAACGTGGCCGGTGACGCGGTCGTTATCACCGGAGATGACCTTGATCTCAACGCCATCCTGCTTTAAAGAAGCCAAAACCTGGGCGGCGTCAGGCAGCGGCTCATCAGCAAAGCTCAAAAAACCGGCCAGGATCAGATTGCGCTCGTCCGTGACTGAGTAGTCCAGGCGCGCCGGAACTTCGACGTAGGCAACCGCCAGAGAGCGGAATCCCTGACTATTCAGCTCATCGCTGATCTGTTGGATGCGGTTGGCAGCGTCCTTGTTGATGGGTTTTGCTCTGCCTTGGAGCTCGTAACCGGAAAGTAGTGGGAAAATCCCTTCCAGAGCACCTTTCGTAATGAGAACCCGTTGGGACTGTCGCTCCACCACCACCGAAAGCCGCCTCCGATCGAAATCGAACGGAATCTCGTCGCACTTGGTATAGTCTTCCGTCTTTGGCGGAGACTCGTGGAGAATGACGTCATCAAGTGGACTGCGGATACCCGTCTCGAACTTGCTGTTAAGATAGGCGAGTTCCAGCGCGCGAGGGGATGGATTCCCAAAGGGATCAAGTGCGCGATCGAGCGACATGGTTCCCGCGGTGAGCGTTCCCGTTTTGTCGCTGCATAGCAAATCCAAACTGCCGAGATTCTGAATAGAGGACAGATGCTTGACGATGACCTTCTTATGGGCCATAGCGACGGCGCCTTTCGAGAGCGTCACCGACGTAATCATGGGCAGGAACTCGGGTGTCAAGCCAACTGTCAGCGCAACTGCAAACATCAGAGATTGAAGCGGATCGCGGTGGCGTGCAATGCTGACGACAATCAGGAAGAGAACGAGGAATAAGACCGTTCGCGCCAGGAGTTGGCTGAAATTTCGCAAACCCCCATCGAAGGCTGTCTCTTCCGGACGTGCTGAGAGGCGAGCCGAAATATCGCCAAAGGCGGTCTGAGCGCCCGTCGCGACGACCTCGGCTGTCGCCGTTCCGCTAACGATGGATGTGCCCAGAAACACCATGTTGAGCGCATCCGCTTTGGTCGAGGCGGTTTCTCCGGTCGCTTGCTTTTCGGAGGGGAGGGATTCGCCCGTTAGCGCTGCTTGCTGGACGTAGAGGTCACGGGCAATCAATAGGCGTCCGTCGGCGGGAACCAAGTCTCCGGCAGAAAGCCGGAAAACGTCTCCCGGCACCACGTCGCGCCGCCGAATCTCTTTCCCCTCCCCGCCACGTAGGACGGTTGCCGTAGGGGCAACTCGGTCGCGCAGTTGTTCGACGGCGCGTTGAGAACGGTACGTCTGACTTACGTCCATAGCCGCGCTCAACAGAACAATGACGCCGATGATTCCCGCATCTACTGCATCGCCCAGGAATGCCGATGCCACTGCGGCAATCACCAGGATCAACACCAGCGGATTCATAAACGCATGCACAACTTCAGAGAGAAAAGAATGGTGCTGTGTCGCTGCGGGCTCATTCGGCCCGAACTGGTCTAGCCGTGCCACGGCTTCCTGTGCTGTCAAGCCGGTAACCGCGGCCTGGGTTTGATTAGTGTTGGGTGACATGGCTAAGTATCCTAATCATCGATGTGCCGGAAACCCTCAAAGATTCGGCCGGTAACCGCTCCGAAGATGAAGCCGCCAACATGCGCCATATAAGCGACGCCGCCCCCTGTCTTTACATCGGCCACGGCGCCGACCTGACTGAAGAGTTGAATGAGAAACCAGAGTCCGATCAAGAGCGCCGCAGGAATAAGAGTAATGCGGGTCCACCAGCCCAGCAGAAGCAGCGTGCGAATCTTATCATGAGGGTAGGTGACCAGAAAGGCGCCCATCACACCCGCTATCGCACCACTGGCGCCAAGATTGGGAACGGTGGAACCGGGCATGACGGCGGTCTGCGCCAGCGAAGCCGCCAGACCGCTGAGCAGATAAAACGCCAGGTACTTTGGCAGCTCCATTGCCTCTTCGACTTCTGGGCCAAACGCCCATAGGAACACCATGTTGCCAATAATGTGCATCCAGCCAGCGTGCATGAACATCGCCGTCAGGATGGTGACCCAGTGGTGGCCTGCGACAATATCGGCGGGGATCTCCGACCATTGCATTACGAATGCGCCACCACCCAGCAGTTCCAATACGAAGACGAACGCGTTCGCGAGGATGATGGCCGCTGTGACAACGGGGAAACGACTGGGCCGTCGAGATGCGTCTGATAACGGGATCATACCTCCCATGCTGTCGTCCTCCGTTTCTCGGGGCAATCATCCGCTTCAGCGAAATACCCCCATGGACTCGGTTGCCGTTCACACCTCAGGTCTTCGTGCTGTCTGCCTCTTCAGGCCGCAGCTCTGCTCGGAGCTTGGCCAATTCCTCCTTGTAGGCATGAGCGTCGCCGAAGTCGAGAAACTCGTTATAGTGCGAGTGCGGTCCTGAACAGCGGTGGGCGTGTTTGATCGGACAAAAGTACTGTTCCGTGCGGGCGGCGATCTCCCGCGCGTAAGCGACCAGTCCGTTGGCATAGCCGCAGTAGTTGCAGTTGAGCCGCTCGATCCAGTTAAGGTACTGGAGATGGCCCCGGTCGAGCAACACATAACGCGAGCGGTCCACCTTGGCAATCCTGTATACAGGAAAGCACACCGCCTGGTATAACCGGACCCAGAAGTCCAGCAGGACAAGTGGGACGATTAGTGAATAGATCACCGCCAACCAATGCTTCAGCGTTGGGCACTCGATCCATCCGGCGTCTTGGTTCCCATTTCCTTCTCGGAGGGAATCTGCGCGGAATCCCATCCGCCACCCAGCGCCTTGATCAACTGAACGCTTGCCACCATTTGTTGCATTCGAAAATTTACCGCCGTTTGCTGGTCGATCAGCAAAGAGGTTTGAGCAGTGATTACATTCAGATAAGGATCGAGACCGGCCTTGTACCGGACCTCGGCTTCCTGAAGGCTTCTCGTGGCCGCTCGCACCGCGGCATCTTGTTGGTCGATGTCCTGCGACAAGATTTGGAGCGCCGCGAGATTGTCCTCGACCTGCTGAAACGCCGTGAGTGCGGTTTGCTGATAGTTGGCTACGGTCTGGTCGTACGTCGCGCGGTGCTGCTGGACGGTCGCTTTACGCAATCCGGCATCAATAATAGTTTCGGCAAGGCTGGGGCCCACTGACCAGAACCGGCTTGGCCATGTAAACCAGCTCGCGGCCGACGAATTTCCGAAGCCACCAAAGGCGCTGAGGAGGATCGTCGGAAAATAGGCAGCTTTGGCGACCCCAATTTCCGCGTTCGCCTGGGCGACCGAACGCTCTGCAGCCGCAATATCCGGACGCCTCTCGAGAAGTTCGGATGGAATCCCCGCCGGGATTGCAGGAGGATTTGCTGCCCAAGTCTTCGGCGGCAGGGAGAATGCCGAGGCGGGTTGGCCAATCAGAACTGAGATAGCGTGCTCATACTGGGCACGGAGGATTCCCAGGTTCGTGTCCTGAGCTTGTGCAGATCTTAGCTGAGCCTCAGCTTGCGCCACCGCTTCATCGGAGCTGAGGCCGGCCCTGTACTGGGCGCACGTGAGATCGAGAGCATCCTGATAAGCGATGACCGTGGAATCAAACAGCTCTTTTAGGGAGTCCTGAGCTCGCAGCTCATAGTAATTGGCGGCGAGCTCCGCTTGCACGGTCAGTCGAACGTTCTCAAGATCGGCGGCGCTGGCTTGCGCAGCGTAAATGTTGGTCCGCACACTGCTTCGAATGTGCCCCCAGAAATCGGGTTCCCAAGAGGCATCAAAAGGCAGCGAGAAATTGGTGTACGATTTTACGATCAATCCGGTCCCCGAAGAGCTTCCCGCCCGCAGGCCGCCGAATTGTCCCGGCGACGGGCGTGAATTGAGGATGCTCGGATTGGCGGTCACGGTCGGGAAGTATTGCGAGCGAGCTTCACGAACCAGAGCCCGCGCAGCCAGAAAGTTGTCCGCCGCCGCCGCGATTTCCTGGCTCGAAGAACTCGCCTTCTCTTCCAGTTCGTTCAATTGCGGATCGTTGAATACCCTCCACCAGTTCCCGCGGTTTGTGCCATCTCTCGGCTGGGTCGTCCGCCAAAACTCCGCTCCCTCGGCCGCGGCCTGTGGAATCTCCTTGTAGGTTGGCGGGCTCGGGACAGCTGGACGCACATACTTAGGACCGACGCTGCAACCCATAGCCAGCAGGAAAACCGTTGCGAGCATGATCGGCAAGAAGGTCCGACCCATCCTGATGTAGCGCTCCATGTGGCGTTGCTCTCGATCGGTCTCTGGCCGGAGAGGTTCGGCCCTCTCTGGTGGCCGTCCGGTCTCATTCGCTAATGTAAACATCAACCAGTTCGCCGGGATAGAGATTCACATTCGCGGGCTTCTCGATCTTGAAAATCACGGGAAGAACACGCACATCCACGCGTTCCTGGCGTTGATCGGAGAGCTGGATTTTTGGAGAAACATACGGCTGCACCCGGACGAATTCCAGTGGAATCTTGACCGTCGACCCGCGGATGGACATTTGCGCCTTCATTTTGGAGCCCAAGGGCAACCGTGGGACCAGAATTTCGTCGACGTAGCAGCGAACGTGAAGAGAGGACGGAGAACTCCCTAATGTAATGACGGGATCCGCGCCCTGCGTGTATGCGTCATAAGATCCCTGCGGAGATACATAGTTCCCGACGATGGTGTTGATGGCGAGCACAACGCCGTCCCGCGATGCTCGCAGGGTATACTTGGCGAGCAACGCACGGGAGGCCGCATAGGCCTTTTCCAATGCATGCTGCTGTCGTTCCTGACTTTGAATGTCGTAGATCCACGCCCCCGCTTTGGTCAAATCGTCCTGCTTTTTGGCAACGATAAGATTCGCTTTCGCCACCGCGGCGGCGTTGAGAGCACTGTCTAACGCATCTTTGCTCACCGATCGCGGATCTATCTCGTAAGCCGCTTGCTCTTTTTGCAGAGTATCCTGGGCGGTTTTCAAGGTGGCTTCGGCGGAAACCGCTTGTGCGTCAGCGACCTCAAGGTTTTCTTTTCTCGGCTGCGCTTTCAGCTCTCCCAGAAGCGCCTCGGCGGCTTCTGCCTGCGAACCCTGCTGCTCCGCCGTCGCTCTTTGGATCGAATCGTCAATCCGAAGCAGGGGCTCGCCCGCTTTGACTTGCTGACCCTCAGAAACGAGGATTGCTCTGACCGTGCCCGCCACTTCCGGGTAGATGTTGCTGTTCTCCCCGCTGGTCTGCGCGCTCTCCACAATGCCTTCGGCATAGACAGCACTCGAAAAGGGACTCGCCGCGGGATCGAAGGCTGGAGGCAGCGCCGGTTTCGTAAAGCTGGAGAAGATTGCGGTCACAATCCCGCCGAGAATTCCTAGGAAGGAGATTATGAAAATCATCCGGTTCTTCAAGCCACCCTCTCTTCTGACCCTTTAAGGCGGCCGTCTTCCATCTTCAAGATCCGCGTTGCGAACTCATAGATCCGGTCATCGTGGGTCACGACGAGAATGCAGCGATCTTTGTCGAGAACGTTCTTGTGCACGAAACTCAAAATCGCCACGCCGGTGTCTCCGTCCAGCGAGGCAGTCGGTTCATCCATAATCAGAATATCCGGCTGGTCCACGATGGCCCGGGCAATGGCCACGCGCTGCTGCTCTCCTCCACTCAACTTTACGGGGGGCAGCTGGGCACGGCTTCTCAGTCCAACGATATCGAGGTACTTCTCCGCTTCGTGGACTGCTTCACCCCATTCCTTTTTCCTCAGGATCAGCGGAATCGCCACGTTCTCCGCGGTGGTCAAGCGGGGGAAGAGGTGATAGTCCTGAAATACGAAACCGATTTTCCTCAACCGGAAGTCAGCAAGCTGGTCGGAATTCAGACCCCAAATGTCGGTTCCCTCCAGCAAGACCTTCCCGTCATTCGGTTTGAGAATGCCGGTGAGAACGCTGAGCAAAGTCGTTTTACCGCTGCCTGAGGGGCCCACGACATAAACCATCTCCCCGAATTGAGCTTCCAGGTTGACTTCCCTGAGCGCCATCGTTTTGGCCTCGCCTTCGCCAAACCATTTGACCAGTCCGCTCGCTTGAATGGCTATTTTCGGCATCTCATCCTCGGAAAATATCGAATGGCTCAATTTTGAGAACCCGTCGGATCGCGACATAGCTGGAGACCGCTGCAATCACCACCACCATTCCAAAGGAAACCGCCTGATTGCTGAAGGTAATCATGGCGGCGTAGCTGGGAAGCCTTGCCTTGGCGAGCCAGACCAAGAGCACACACAGCCCAACCCCCAGCCCATAGCCCGTCAAGGCCGTGAACGTGGCCTGGAATAGAATCATACCGACAAGGTCGCGGCTCTTTGCACCGATTGCCTTCAGCGCTCCGAACCGTTCTAGGTTTTCGAGGATGAACGTGTAAAACGTTTGACCCGAGATTGACAGGCCGACAATGAAGCTGATCGCGGTCATAATTAGAATGTTGGTGCCACCGCCGGTCTTGTAAATGAAGAAGTCCTCGGTTCTTTGCATGAACTCCTCCTTGGTTCGTGCGCGGTAGCCGAGCGCCTCGGCTTGCTGCTTGATCCGGGGTATTTCGTTTGTGCTCTTTGGCTCAACAAGCACGTACGAGATCGTGTACCGAGGATTCGGAATGTATTGGATGGCTCGCTCGTAGGTCGTGTACAGGGTCGGGATGCCGTACAAGCCAGAACTCGCCACCCTGGCGATCCCCACGATGACCCCGCGATGATCATTCAGCTCGAGCTCTGTGCCGATGTGGGGATTCTCGAGCTTGGCAAACTCCGCATCACGCACCACGATGAATCCATTCTCCGCGTAAATGTCCTGGATCTTTCCCTCAATGAGCTCGGGTCTGCCAAACAGGCTTGTGTCGTCCAATCCGATGACAGTGACGGATTGATATGTCCCGTCGGGCAGCCTGACCAGAGCCCCCCCCGAATAAAGCGGAACCGC
>Ga0326728_10017853_pt1 | contig 14108 bp, 5 predicted proteins | sample MB3enrmetagenome_FD_207602 | JGI IMG/M metagenome (GOLD analysis project Ga0326728, IMG submission 207602) | Lab enriched peat soil microbial communities from McLean, Ithaca, NY, United States - MB31MN | ecosystem: Environmental > Terrestrial > Soil > Wetlands > Peat | place: USA: New York...
CGTCCACGCCTGCTTTTCGCGAGGCCACGCTCGCGCCGGGCTGGGTAGCAGCCTTCACCGAGGGAAACTGGATCGGCACGCAACCATTGCGCACGTTGGCGGCGCGGCAACTTCTGGCCGGAACCATGCGCCACGAGTTTCTGCATGCGCTGGTGGAGCGCGAGGCTGGCCCGAAGGCTCCGCTCTGGCTGCGCGAAGGGCTCGTTGAAGCATGGAGCGAAAGCGCCCCGGCAAAGACGCCCGCCGCCAGACCCACGCTCACTATCGACGAAATCAACACCGCTCTCGCGCACCCCGCAAGCGAAGCCGAGTCGGAATCCGCGCATCGCGCCGCCGCGTGGTACGCCGCACAGCTCCTCAACCGCTACGGCCGCGCGCAAGTGCTCGATTGGTTGCGCTCAGATGTTCCCGCGGGCGTCGTTGCCGCTATCGGGCAGCGGTAACTTCACGGAGTCCTCTCCAAGCGGCCCGGAACCGACAGGCGCCGCAACCAGCGCATCGTCGCCCGGTGTTTTGGGTCTGTACACTGCACGCGCCAACAGCACCGCCGCCCACGCCAGCAGCAGAACCCAGCTCGCCACGGCCAGCAGATACGCACCGGCCAGCTTCAGACTCACGGCCCACACCTGGTGCGTCACCGTTCCATGCGGCTCGCCGTTGAAGAAGTAGCTGGGCAGCAGTACGCCCAGCAGCGCCGCAATCACCGCTCCCAGCCACCAACGCCAGTTGAGCATCATGTGCAGCAGTTTTCGCCACGGCAGCCGCCATCCCCACTGCGCCGATGCCAGCGCGTGCGGAATCACCTTCGCCGGAACCACAATCCAGCGGAAGATCCAGACGAGAATTGTGAGCCAAAGCTGAATGTGCTCGTAGGTGAAGACCCTTGCCCGCGCGTGCGCGGAGGCGCGCGAATTCAAATAGCTCGCCCAAAGGTAAGTCTGATCGTCGCACCAGTCGAGGATGAGCCACGCAATCCCAACCACCGCAATCCAGACCAGGAGCGTGAGCGCGCCCCAGGCAAACCGCACCCGGCGCTCGTCTTGATGGAATAGGCCGCGCATGGTTCCGGCCTCGAGCACGAGCGTCGCGGCCAGCATCAGCAGCGGCAGCAGCAGCGTCAGCCCCACCTGCCACACGTGCTTTTCGGGTACGCGCGTCCACCCCACTCCTGCCAGCACAATCAGCAGCGTCGCCCAGAACTGCGCAGCAATCCATCCCAGGCTCGCGCGCAGGCGGCGTAGCAAATCGTTCAATGTGCTCATGGCTGTACCTCCAAAGTCGCGGGATCGGTGGTGGTCTCAATGTTCGGCTGGTACATGGGTCCGGCATCGGCCGGGCTGATCTGGAATTTGCCGGGATTGTCGACCTTCAGCAGGTAAACGTACTCGCGGTGAACGGAAAAGTCGGTGTTGAAAAAGGCCGCGCGGTCATCGTGGAATTCTTTGCGCGTAAACCAGTCGGCCCACCAATCCGGCTTGTGGTTGATGGTGTAGAGTCCGCTCTCCGGCAGGAACTCCGTGCCCGCAGGAATCGGATCCTCGGCCAGCAGATATTTCCAGCTCGTGCCACCCAGCGCCAGGCGCACCGCCACAATGTCGCCGACGTGCACCGGGCCTTTCAGTGGAACCAGGTCGTAAGTGATGGGATCGGTCGGCTTGTCCTGCCGTTTTTGCAACAGGTAGTAGTCGCGCGTGATGTTGAGCGACAACTGGCCCTGCTGGAAGGACCTGCGGTCAGCAGACCACCAACTGTTCTCGGTGGACCAATAAGTGATCCCGTTGCCGCTCTTGCGGATCGTCACCTGTCCACCGTTGCCCACTTGCGCCGCCGAAACCTTGACCTGCCAGGGTGCGGCAAACGCGTCGCTGGGTCCGAAATGCCGCTTACCCACGCTCGCGCCGTTCACCAGCACCTCCACGTCGGACGTGTTGGCAAGCTCGCCGCTCAGCGCCAGGTAATCGGTCAGCCCCTGGATCACCATCGACGTCTGCTTGGTCGAGTACCAGTAGTCTCCGTCGCGATGTTCCGCGAGCCAGCGCGCCGCTTTTGGCATCAGCCCGCTGGAGCGATCCTCGACGAGCAGCAACTTCAGCGCGAAGGCCGTCGTCTCCGGCGAAGTATCGTCCCAGAAGTCGAGCAATCCATCATACGTGCCCACCCAGTACGCATCCACGTCGGTTGCGTGCGCCTTCTTCTCGAGCAGATCGGCAGCCTGCTTCGCGCGGCTGTCATTCGACGCCGCCAATGCCAGCCCGGTCAGCGCCAGTCCCTCGTCGCTCAGTTTGTCGCGGCTCGACCATGCCTTGTCGAGCGCGTCCTTCGGCGCGCTGCCGGTCGTGGCCAGCGCGTAGACCGTGTACGCGCGCAGGTCGGGAATCATGTCGGGATGCGCGTTGAGCATCGAGGTGAGCCAGACTTCGGCCCTTCCCATCCGCCGGTCATCGACGGCGTAGCCCGCGGACTTGGCCTGCGCGAGCCCGCTCACCACATACGCGGTCATAAACACCATGCTCTGGTCGTCGGGCCACCAGCCCCAGCCGCCGTCGTCGTGCTGGAAGCTGTAGAGCCGTTCCAGTCCCGCCTGCACCATGTCGTCCAGCGTCTTGCGATCGATGGGCGATTTCAGGTGCAATTTGTCCACGGCCTGCGCCACGATCAGGTCGGGCAGGAAGCTCGACATGGTCTGCTCGGTGCAGCCCCACGGGTAGCTGGTCAGGTAATCGAGCGCGTCAAACACCGTGCCCGCCACCGACGGCGCAACCGTGACGGTCAACCCCCGCGAGTTCACGTCAGTTCCCGCCGGATAGCTGAACGACCACTGGTTCTGCCCCGCGCCGGAAAAGACAATCCCCACGCCGGCAGCCCTTTGCTTCACGCCGTAGGGCAGAACCGGCAGCGTCTGTTCGAGCGCGTCCGACTCCTCGTTGGTCAGCGCCTTCGCCGTGAACGTGGCGTTGCCCGTCACGCGCGCCTTCACCCGCCAGTCCACGTAGCTCTCGCCCTTGGCGGGAATGTTCACCTTCTGCGTTTGCCCGCTCACGACGTCCACTCCGCTCACGTCGAGCGCGAAGGTCACGTCCTTCGACGTCTCCAGGTAGTTGTGCGCGATCACGCGAATCACCGTCTCGTCGCCCTGGCGGAAGAAGCGCGGCGCGGCCAGGCGGACGATCAGGTTCTTGCGCACCAGCACCCGTGTCACCGCTCCGCCGGCCTTACCATCGTCCGTCATGGCGCGGATCGTGGTGCGCCACGTGGTCAACGCATCGGGGAAGTTGAATGTGACGCGCGCGTGCCCGTCCGCGCCGGTGCGCACATCGGGATTCCAATACGCCGTGTCGGGAAACGCCTTGCGCACCTTCGGCACCACCAGGTCCGATCCCGGTTTCACCTGCGCCATGCGCGGATGGTAGAGGCCGGCCAATCCGGCCAGCGCGGGGCTCTTGGTTCCCGCTTCGCCTTCGAAATAAAACTCGAACGAGGTTTGCGGCTCCAGATATACCTCGCGCTGGGGATAGAATCTGGCCACGATGTCGCCCGTTGTATCGGGCCGCACCGAGTAGAGCGCCTCATCGACCACGCCGAAACTCAGGTCGGCCTGCACGGGTTTGCCTGCGGAATCCACGGCCTTGACGTCGAAGCTGGCCTTGTCGCCGGGCTCGTATTGCGTCTTCTGCGGCGTCGCCGTAATTGTCAGCGTGCGCTCCGTCAGCGGAACCTTCAGGCTCTTTTGCGCCGTCATGATCTGGTCGTCGTGGACAATAATCGCGGAGACAACCAGGTTCGGCTGCGCCTGCTGCGTAATCGGCACGTCGAACGCGGCGCTGGTGCCCGTCACATGAATCACCCGCTGCGATTGCACCGAGTCGCCCTCGGTCGTCACCACCGCCCACGACTCATCGAGGCCGGTCACGAGCAGCAGGTGCGCAGTGTCGCCCACCTGGTAGCTCTTTTTGTCCGCTACGATTTGCGCCTGTGCGTTGGGCTCGTACCACGCGCCCGCGCCGTTCCAGATCCACACCCACGTCTGGCCCTGCACCGTACGATTTTCCGGCGTCTGCGCGCTGGCGGTGATCTGGAAATCCCCGCTTCCGCCCAGCGGCAGATCCACCAGCACCGTTCCGTCGGCGCCGGTTGTGGCATCCTTGCCGGCCACGGACGTCTGGCTCCGCTGATGATTTGTCGCATCCCACGTCTGCACCGCGGCAATGTGCACCTGCGTCTGCACCGGCTTCCCGTCGTAATCCTGCGCCGTCACCTTCACGCGCGCCGGTTTTCCATTTTCGACCACATAGCTGGTCGGTTCCACGCTCACGCGGAACGATCCATACGTGGCCAGCACCGTGGAGTGGCCGCTCACCTCGCGGTTGGCTGCGTCGGTGACGCGCGCCTCAATGCGATAGTCCTCGTCGTTACTCTTGCCGTCGACCGTCGTGGGCAGCGTTACCGTCAGTTGGCCATTCGCGTCCAGCACGCCCTGGTGTTCCTGCTGCTCGGTCTCGCCATACCCATAATCGGTTTCCTCTTCATCGTTCGCTTCGGCAGATGCAGCATCCTCGCCTTCGCCGTTTTCATCCTCTGCGTCCTCATCCCACCAATAATGTGTAGAGGTGTGCACCACGTAGGTCACCTTGGCTCCCGCAACCGGCTCGCCAAAGAAGTACCGCGCCTCGATCGTGGCCTGAATGGTGTTGCCCTGGAGCACGCGCGGCGCCGCGGGTTTGACGGTCACCTGGTACTCGGGCTTCTTGTACTCCTCAACGTAAAAACTGCCGCTGCCGCCCTCATACTCATCGTCGTCAGAATTAGCTTTCCCGTTGAAGTCGATGCTGTAATAGCCCAGCGCCGCATCGGAGGGGAGAACGAAGTCCGCTGCCACAGTTCCGTGCGCCGAAACCGGCAGCTCCTTGTTGAGCACCACCTTGTCGTCCGGTCCGGTCACGCGCAACGTCAGCGTGCGTTCGTCGGGCAGCACCAGATTGTCGTTCTTCTCCTTGCGCAGGATCGCCTTGATGTGCACGGTGTGGCCGGGCCGATAAACCGGCCGATCCGTATAGATGAAATCGCGTTCCTGCTGCTGATTTTGCGCGCCGAATCCGTAGCCCCACGGCGTCACCACCGCCGCGTCGGCTCCATGGCGTGCCAGGATCCAAACATTGTCCGGCTCCGCTCCCTGCGCGCCGCCGCGCACCGTGTAGGTGAGCGATGCCAGGCCGTCGCTGCCGGTTTTGCCCGACGATTGCAGCTTTTGATCGCCCCACAGCACAACATCTGCCTGGTCCACCGGCGCTCCCGTCTTGCGGTCGGCCACGTAGAGGAAGGCTCTGCCGTCCACCGTCCGCTCGACAATTGCGATTCGCGTCACAATCGCGACGGTGTACGCCTTGTAGGCGCCATCCGTGGCCTCGATCAGGTACACGCCCGCGTCCAGTCCGTCGATCGGCAACTGCTGCGTCTCGCTCACCAGCGCCGGCGGCACCACCAGCTTCCACCGCGCCACCAGCTGGCTTTCGTTCAGCAAGGGAACCCGCGCGAACTGCGTCGCCCCCACCACCTGGCTGCGTTTGCCCAGCTTGCCCTGCCCCTCACGAAAACTGTCCCGCGCCTCGTCGGTAAACTGGCCGCGGAAAAAGCTCCGGATCCGCCACCAGAGATGCGCTTTGAAGTCGTGGATCCGCTCCAGCCACGTGCGCTGGTCGATCTGCTCGCTGGGAGAGTATGGCTTCACGCCGAAGCTGTGCGGATCGTTGAGTCCGCCGAAAAACTTCTCCGCATCGCGCACCTTGTACACGCGAAATTCCAGCTCCGGCACGTTGCGCGCGAAAAGCTGGATCTTGACGCTATCGCCCGGCGCAAAGGTGCGCGTGGTCGAAAGCGAAAACGAGCGCGGCGCATCGTTGCTCGCGGCATGCGCCAGGGCTGCAGCCGAAAGCAGCACCATGAGAGCGGCAGAGAGCGTCGCTTTCCCGAAGATCGATCTCCGGTAGAGTGGGTTCCGGTACTGCGAATTCCGGTATTTCATGGGGTGCCTCGCAGAATGTTCCAGCGGTAGACGCCAAGAAAGTTGGGATTACCGGGCGTAGGCCGCCATTGCGGCTGGGGATGGTCGAGAAGCTCGGAGAGAAGAACGCGGCGAATTTCACCGGGCGCGCCGTGATCGGGTCCGGTGTCGTACACCACCTCGGCAGCGGCGCCGCTCCGCGTCACAATCATGGAGTGCCACGGCGACGACTGGCCGAACTGCCTGTAGAAGAGCAAATCGCCGGGCAGCGCCGCGCGCACATCGCGGCTCACGAAGTACGCGTTGCGCTCCACCAGCGTTTTGGCGTCGGCAAACTGCGCAAATGCGCCGTCGCTCAGGTCTTCGGCCGCAAATGCACCCGGCCTCACGCGGAAGAGCGCCGTGCCCAGCGGCGAGTGCGGGTAGCTCCACGCGCGAATCTCTCCCGGCGGCGCCGCAACCACAATGCCGCTGGTCTCAAACCAGATTTCGTCGTGGCGTTTGAGCGCCTCGCGGTAGCTATAGCGCAGCAGGCTGGCGCAATCGGTAATCTCCGCGGGCGTCTCTGCCCGCGGCCTCGCCGCCTGATACTCGGCAATCAGCGTGAACCAGCGGCGAAACGCAGCCTGGTCGGCCGGATCGGTCAGCCGCACAAAGTCAGGGGTTCCGTCGCCGAAGCGGTCGCTCCAGTCAAGCGCCGCCGGCCGCATCCGGCTTTGAGCCGCTTGCGCATGAACCGGCAGCATCCGGTCGAGCAGGCGCCGCCCGGCAGAGCCGGCTCGCCCCACGAGGCCCAGAACCACCACCACGGCCAAGGCGCCAAACGCAATCCATCTCCCCCATCGGCGGGTAGTTGCCGCCGGGCCGCTGGCCAGAGCTCTTTCGCGCGCAATCACATGAATACGAAGCCGCACCAATCGTACGGCATTTCTCCGACTGTGACCCGAGTTTTCTTCCGCGCGTGCGTTTGCTGCCGCGACCGGCTTCTGGCCCGCCCACTCGCGTTGCCATGCACCCGTCATCGCACCCTCCCCCGCCGAACTCCGGATGCACAGGAGAAATGCACGCCGCGCGCCAGTCAGTGTCGATTGAAAGCAAATGATTTGCCGGTTTGAAGGGAGACCTCGTCCGTGTCAGGGCACACACAGCGTGTGTAAGGTGACACGCGCCGCTGCGCCTGATACGCCTTCAGCGCAAAACTTTTCGTGATCGTACTTTTGGCGGATACACGGGCACTTTCCGTGGCGTACAGTTTGTCCGAACTCAGCAACACAGCTTCTGCCGGTCTGGAAATGGCGGCATAAGTCTGCAGTACACATGGCGCCTCGCGCCACAGGGTCATGCGGATATCGGATTGAAAGCGGTTTCAAATGCGCTGATTGAGGCTTGAAAGTCGCTTGAAGCCGGTTTTCGCGGCCTCTTGCATTCACTTTGGAGGTGGATATGCAATCGATCAGCGCAAAAAGCCTGCGAGCTCTAGTGCTCGTTATCGCAGTGGCCCTCGTCGGCTCCGGCTTGATTGCTTACGGGCAAGGCACGGCCGGCAGTTTAACCGGGCAGATCTCCGATCCCTCGGGCGCGGCTGTCATCAACGCCACGGTCACGCTCAAAAACGTCGATACCGATTTTCTTCAGACGGCAACTTCCAATAACTCAGGAGTTTACCTGCTGAAGCCGGTCATGCCCGGCAATTACACGCTGACCATCGCCGCAAAAGGCTTTGCCGCGTACGTGCAGAAAGGCATCGTCATTACGGCCAACCTCTATGCGACCCAGGACGTGCACCTGAAAGTCGCCTCGGCCGGCCAGGAAACCGTCACCGTTACTGCCGACGCTGAGCTGATCAACGTCACTTCGGCGGAACTGGGATCAACGGTCAATGAAGCCGCCATCTCCGGGCTGCCGCTCGACGGACGCGATCCTTCGAGCCTGGTTCTGCTGGCCTCCGGCACCGTCAACGTTTTGAATCACGGCGGCGAAGGCATCCAGACGGGCTTCTCCTTCCCGACCGAGACTGGCGCCAGCGCCTCCGGCGGCCGCCAGGGCAGCACATTCTACATGCTCGACGGCGTCACCAATATGGACAACTACAACCTGCTGACTTCGACGTTTCCGAACGCCGATGCCACCCAGGAGTTCAAGGTCATCACCAGCAACTACGGCGCTCAGTTCGGCTTTGCGCCGGGCGCGGTGGTCTCCATTGCCACCAAGAGCGGCACCAATACCTTCCACGGCGGCGCCTTCTGGTACGTGCGAAACAACGCCATGAACGCCACCGACTGGTTCAGCCACTCGGTGGATACGCTGCGGCGCAACCAGTACGGCTTTTTTGCCGGCGGGCCGATCAAGAAGGATAAGCTCTTCTTCTTCGGCAACTTCCAGGGCACCAAGATCATCTGGAACTCGACCGACACGTTGACCACCACGCCGACCGCTGCCATGGAAGCGGGCGACTTCAGCGGTCTGGCCTCGGCAGCGGATCTGGCTTCGGGCACCACGGACCTGGTGGGTCCATTCAAGAGCATCGGCGGTAAGCCCAACCAACTCGACACCAGTATTGCCAAGTTATCTCCGGCCGCGCTTTACTTTGCCAAATACGGCATGATCAAAGCCACCACGACGGTGGCTAACACCGCGACTCTGAAGCCCGGATTGCAGAGGGCCAACGGCGATATGATGTACATCTATCCGACCGTCCACAACACCTACAACGAGGGAACCCTCAAGCTGGATTACAATCTCTCGCCCGCCCAGACCCTCACCCTGCGTTCCTTTACCAACGCTTTCCAGGCTCCGTCAACCGACGTACCCGGGAATATGGAGAGCGCCTACAACCACGGGTCGTGGACGGCCACCTTCTGGCAGCAGATGTATTACTTCAACAACCTGCTGCAGCACAACTGGACCATCAACCCGAGCACCGTCAATACCATCTCAGTCTTCATGAACCAGATGAGCGCGCACAGCGCCGCCCAGGAGCTGGGCAGCGACGGCAAGCCGATGTGCTTCTCCAATAACAGCGGGGATTCCAATGGGGTGAGTATCGGGGTCTACGAGCCCACCGGCAGCTGCTACATGGGCGCACTCCGCATCAACTCGAATTACGGCTTTGAGAGCGGCTGGGACGAGCCCTCGGCGGAAGTCCGCAACACCTTGGGTTTCACGGATACACTCAACAAGATCCTCGGCAAGCACTCGATCAGCGCCGGCCTCGACCTGCTGCATCAGCACGCGGTGGAGAATACCGCGTATCCGACTCAGCCGTTGATCGGGTTTGGAAGAAGTGGAACAGGCGGGGGCACGAGTTCCTATACCGGCGGATACCTGGCCGATTATTTGCTGGGCGCCGCAACCGGATACATGCAAGGCTCCGGCGAGATTTCCGACGTGGCCGGGTGGCAGATTGGACCCTTCATCCAGGACGACTGGAAGATTCGTCCCACCCTGACCATCAACCTGGGTTTGCGCTGGGATCCGAACACGCCTCCTGTCTCCCAAGGCGGCCGTGGCGCGGCCTGGGTCCCCGGCAAGAACACCGTCGCCGGTTTCGCGAATAGCACCCCGGGCACGCAAAGCACCGTGTATACCAATGCGCCCGCGGGACTCCTCTTCCCCGGCGACCCCGGCGTGCCCAATACCCTGATGAACAGCGACTACGGTTACTGGGAGCCTCGCGTCGGCGTAGCCTACCAGCCCAGGGCTCTGCCACACACCGTCTTCCACGCCGGCTTCGGCATTTTCACCGGTCCGCTGCAGTACTCGGAATACAACCACGCCGCCGACGTCGCCCCCTTCAGCCCCACCTTTAACTTCTCGGGATGGTGCTGGCCCTGCAGCTCCGATGCTGCCCTGGCAGGCGGGATTATCCCCTTTGACAACCCCTGGTCCAGCTCTGTCTCTCCCTATGCGACCAGCCCCTTCCCGGGGACATTCCCCTGGGCGACGCTCTCCTACAAGCCGGCGAAAACCATTGCCATTCCCAAGGGCCAGGAAGTCGGCCAGGATTTCGCGCGCAACTTCAAGCTGCCCACCACGTTTGCCTGGAACGTCTCGATCGAGCAGCAGTTCACCCCGACGACGGCCTTCCGCCTGGCGTATGTAGGCAGTGAAACCGATCACCTGTCGGTGCTCATCGACATGAACCCGGAGTGGGCTACAAAGATCCCTGTGAACGCGAACATAGGGGACATCTTCGATGACCAGAGCTGGGCGACGGCGAGCTTCAACTCGCTGCAGATGAACCTGGATCAACACCTGTGGCACGGCCTCCAGGTACAGTCCAGCTTCACCTGGTCGCATACCCTCGACATCGCCAGCTCGAGCAACGTCTCCTTCGGCAACCCGGCGCTGGGCAATCCGATCAGCGCCGCGTGGAGCCGCGGCAACGCCAACCAGGATATGCCGTGGAACTGGATCAGCAACTTTATCTACCAGGCCCCTTCGTTCAGGGAGAAGGGCAAACTGATGGAAGAGACGGTCGGCGGCTGGCAGTTGAGCAGCATCATCACTGCGCAGAAAGGCAACCCGTTCTCGATTGGCCAGTGGAACACGGACCCCGGAGTCGGCATGTGGAACAACCGGGCCGATTTCGTTTCGGGCGTGGCCACCAATATGGGCAAGGGCAGCCGCGCGGATTGGGCTAACCCGAACAAGGGCTACTTCAACGAGGCAGCCTTCACCCTTCCCGTCTCCTGTAACGACAAAACGCCGGGATGGTGCGGTTTCGGCGACACGAACAGGAACGCCTACTGGGGACCGGGCGTCTTTGGCATCGATTCATCGATCATGAAGAACTGGACGCTGACGGAAGGAAAGACCTTCCAGTTCCGCTGGGATGCCTTCAACGCCACCAACCATCCGAACTTCGGCAACCCGGCATCGACCGTGAATCAGGCGCAAGGTGTTTTTGGCGTGATCAGCGGCATGAACGGACATCCTCGTATCTTCCAGGGCGCCCTCCGCTTGACCTTCTGATTTCGCACCTTCACTCTGGCAGTCCGGATCGCACGATCCGGACTGCTTTTTTGTGCGCTGTGCGTGGCTCTTGAACCTGGTAACTGCCTTCTGTTCCCTGTTCCCTAGTCCCTAGTCCCTGTCCGGCGCGGCACGCGCACCTCGATGCGCACTCCTTTGCCGGGCGCGCTCGCCAAGTGGAACTTCCCGCCTGACCGTTCCACCCGCTCCTTCATGCCCTTCAGTCCGAAGTGGTGGCCGTTCTCGCGGTCCGCCTGCTGCGGATCGAATCCGCATCCGTCATCGTCCAGATCCAGAACCAGCTCGCTGCTCTTGTACTTGAGCGCCACCTGCACCCGCGCCGGATGGCCGTGCAGCATCGCGTTGTACACCGCCTCGCGCGCCACCATCAGCAGATCGTGGGCCACCGGCTCGGTCACTGTGAAGGGCGTTCCGCTCATCGACCACGCCACCGGCACCTGGAACTCGCTGCTCACCTGGTGCGTCATGCTTTCCAGTTTCTCGCCCAGGCTGCCGGCATCGTCCGGCTTGCGCAGGTTCCAGATCGCCTCGCGCGCCTCATTGATCGTGCCGCGCAACTGCAGCCGCGCAAATTCCATCAGCCCCGCGCCGCGGCTATCCTTCTCGCCTTCCATCGCCAGCGCTTCCAGCAGTGCTGAGACTCCCGTGCATCCCTGGATCACGGTATCGTGCATCTCGCGCGCCAGGCGGCTGCGCTCTTCCAGCACCGCTTCGAACCGCACCCGCACCTGCCGCACCCGGTATTGGTACAGGCCAAACACCAGCAGCGTGATCAGGACGGCGCAGCCCGCCATAAACCACCAGGTGCGATAGAAGAACGGCCGCTGCACGATCGCGATCGAGGCCTCGCTCACCGCATTGGGGTTGCTCACGTCGAAGGTCTGCACGCGAAAACGATAGCGGCCGGCAGGCAGGTTGGTGTAGTCGGCCGTACGCTCCGCGGTGGGCGCGCTCCAGGCCTTTTCAAAACCCTCCAGCATGTAGCGGAAGCGCAGGCCATCCTGCGAGCGCAGTTGGACGGGCGTGAAGTCGAACTCCAGCCGTCCGTTGCCCGGCCGCAGCACCACTTCGCCGTCGGCCGCGGCCGGCCGCCCGTCCGCCCGTACGCCCTGGATGAACAAGGGCGGCGGCGGCAACGCCGTCCGCCCCAGGGGAGGAATATGCAGCGGTCCCAGATTGCTGGGAAACCACACATCTCCCTGGGGCGTGATGCAGCCCGATGACTGTGTGCCGCCGTAAATCTCTGTATTGGCGGCCATATCGGCAGTCGAGTAAAACGTGAGCGCGAAATGCCGCGGGAACAGCTCGGCCTGCGCATCCAGCTCGTGGCGGTTCACCAGCGCCACGCCGTTGGGGCCGCTCAACCAAAGGTGCCCCGACGCATCTTCGAGAATCTGGTAGATGGCATTGCTGGCCAGGCCGTCTTCGGCTGTGAAGTGGGTCAATTTGCCCTCGCGCAACCGGTACAGGCCGTTGTCGCGGGTGCCGAACCAGAGACCGCCGTCCGAATCTTCGTGAATCGCCCAAACCTTCATCTGCGCCAGGGGCGCAATCGCGGGGTCATTGAGGAAGGCATCGCCGCGCACGTGATTGATGCCGCGATCCGTTCCCACCCAAAGATCGCCGGTGTGATCGATCGTCAGCACGCGGATGCTTGGGTAAATCAACCCATTTCCGACGAAATACTGGCGGATGGTCTGCTTCCCACCCTCCGCCACAATGTGATTGAGGCCGCCGTCGGTTCCTACCCACATGCTGCCGTCATGAGCCTGTGCGATAGCGCGAATGAAAGTATTGAGCGTGGTAAAGTGCTCGGCCTGTCCGCCCGCGATCCGAAACAGGCCGTTGCCGTCCGTTCCCACCCACAACGCTCCGGAGCGATCCTGAAAAACGTTTCGTACATGAATGTCGCTGACCCCCGGAAATTTTTCGGGAACGAACGCGCCGTCCTTCAATTGAAAAAGCTGTGCCGATGCAGCCCAGAAGCTGCCGTCACGCCCCTGGTAGATGGTTCCGAAATCGGAGTCGCTGGGCGTGGGAAAGGCAACGATGCTCACGGGCGACTGCGTCAAGCGAAGCATGCCCGCCTGGGTGCCGATCCAGAAGTTGTGCTCGCTGTCTTCAAAGAATCTGAGCACCGTGTTGCTGGGCAGGTTGGCCGGCGCCAGAACGTGCGTGAACGCGCCGTCATGCAACAGGAAGACTCCTTGCCCGATCGTGCCGATCCATAAAACGCCGTCGCCGGTCTGCCGCAGGGCCCGTACCGTGCTCGCAATGCCCTTGACGGGCCGGAAATGGTCCTGTCCAGGAGGCATCGACTCCAGGCCTGCCACCGTGCCCACCCACATAGTTCCATCCCGTGTCTGCGTGATGGATTTCACCATGTTCTGGCCGAATCCGGTGCCGAGAGAATACATCCGTGCTGTCATGTGTTCGATGCACGTCAGCCTGTATCCCCCGGCCCACAACCGTCCCGCGCGATCCTGGTAGATCGCATGCACCGATAGTTCCGGAATGGCAGCAGTGCCATCCACCCGCACGAAGCGGCCCTGGCTGTACTGCATCAGTCCGTTGTCTGTCCCCGCCCACACCGTTCCTGACGCATCCTCAAAAACGGTGCGCACAAAGTCGTTGCTTAGTCCCTCCTTTGTTGTCCACGACTGAAAGCGGCCATCCATCATCCGGACGATGCCTCCGCCCTCGGTCCCGATCCACAGTGCGCCGTCGCGCGAGACCGTCAGGCAAAAGATGCTGTTCTCGTGCAGCGCCGGCGTATTCTGCCGGTCGAACACCGTGAAGTGGACGCCATCGAAGCGCACCAGCCCGCCGCTGGTCCCGATCCACAGGTATCCATCCCGCGTCTGGGCAAAGGCCTGTACTGTCTGCTCGGGCAGTCCATCGGAGGCCTGCCAAACGTGCCGCGTGTATCCGGCAAAGGCGTCGGCCTCAGACGCGGCACAGGGGTGCGCGCCCATCAGAATCCAGGCGGCCGACGCAACCCAGGCGGCAATCGTACGTACTCTTTGCATGGCGGCGCTCAGTATATCGCGAAGCAAACACCCCGGGCTCAATGGGTAGCGGGTCAGCTTCAAGGAACCTTTCCTCAGGGGCTAAA
>Ga0326728_10017854_pt1 | contig 14108 bp, 24 predicted proteins | sample MB3enrmetagenome_FD_207602 | JGI IMG/M metagenome (GOLD analysis project Ga0326728, IMG submission 207602) | Lab enriched peat soil microbial communities from McLean, Ithaca, NY, United States - MB31MN | ecosystem: Environmental > Terrestrial > Soil > Wetlands > Peat | place: USA: New York...
GGAGAAACTCGGGGAATCCACCAAGGAGATCCAACCATGGCCGATTCCCCGATTGCAGGAGCAAATGCACTAGGCAGCACAGCATCGAAGCACATCATTTGGGCGATCTTGATTCTGGTCGCAGTGGTGATTCTCACGATGCGACTGCGTGTCACGCTCGGAACGTTTGCGCTGAAGTATCCGACCTCGGTGGGCAAGGTGCTTGGCGTGACCGCCGTGGTGACCGCACTGGCGATCGGGGTGCTCGGACTGTTAGCGCCGAGCTCGGCGCTTGCGGCGACTTGCTGTGGCGGGCCTGCTCTCGTCGCGCACGGTGGCCACCTATGGTCCTGGCTAGCGTGGCTGGGGGCTACTGGGCTTGCCGGCCTTGCGCTCGGCATGGTCGGAGTGCAAGCGCCGGACACGATCGACGCGAATCAGCTAAATGGCCAGAACCAGTTTCTAGCGAATTTCTCCGTGCCAGCGACGGGCAGTCCCTCGGTGGAGTTTTACGTCAACGGCACGGTCCCGCTTTCCTCACCCGGTGGCAAGCCTCTCTGTGCCGTCGCGGAGGTGCTCGAGCTCACCGAGACGATCGAGCAAGGTGAGTCACCGACGGCCGCCATCAAGGACGAAGACCTTGCACAGACCGTCGCTCAAGTGTCGATGTACGAGCGAAAATACCTCGGTCAGATCATGGATATGACAGTCGGGACGGGGCCGATCGTGAAGCACCTGATTGAGTTCTTGGGACTCGGTTTCAACCGAGGATCGGACGCCCCAGTCGCGACTATCAGCGATAGTGCCGGGGCTTCCGCGCAGTACACGCGCTATTTTACGATTCCCCACACGCAAAACTTCTTTCGCCGGCCGATGGCCTCTTCGTTGTGGCTTGGGCTCATAGACCAGATGAAGATCACCGTTCAGCTTTCGCCGGCCGATGCGCTCGGCGGAGGGGCTGGAGTCACGGGAACGTCGGTTTTGAAGTGCTCCACTGCGGTCGTGCCCAATCCAGTTTGGGAGTGGCCTCTCATCGTCCAACACATCCTCGAGCAAATTCAGGCGGGCAGCCAGCAGATCAAGATGCTGCGCTTCGGTGAGGCAAACGCGGTGGGCACGATTCCCAAGGATTTCGTGTTCTCGATCGCGCTGCTCTCGTCGCTGGTCGGCCTTGGTGGAAACGTGACTTTCGACCAGATTTTGACGATCGACTGCCCCGGTCTCGGGATCTCAAGCGCCAATATGCAGAACGGCTTGCCCTCGTTCCTCAAGGCGCGCTTCGATTCTCAGCAGTACGGACGAGGCCCGATGGGATACGACCAGAACGGGAATTACATTCAGGACGTCGTGCCCACCGGCATGAATTGCGAAGCGGTCAAATTCCTCCTTCTCAAGCAGCCGTCGATGGGTATGGATCTCCGAGGTACTCTCAAGGCTGGGCATGGCTACCAGCTACCGATCACGTTCCAGTATTCGGGCGCCATCCCAACGACGCAGCATCAGATCGTGACGAGCTCGTTCCGCGAGCTACAGGGCAGTCTCGGGCCGAAACTGGCGGCGCTGCCTGGCAGCAAGCTGAATCCCTCGCCGAAGGCTTCCGCACGCGGAGCTTAGGTGTCGGAAGGGGCGAAATATTTAGTCGCCGCTGTCGTCTTGCTGGCGATCTACCTCTGGATAGAGCACAGCAAGTCAGCCGCCGCCTCTTCGGCAGGGGAAGCGGCGGGGGCGGCGGCGGCAGCAGCGGGCGCGGCGGCGGCGGGCGCGGCGGCAAATCTGAACACCGCTACGACAGCACAGCTTGCGGCGCTCGCTGCGAATAGCCCGCCCGGGAGTGTTGTCGGAACGATTGGAGGCTCGCCCATCGATACCGTGGACGCGGGCTTGCTTTCGCAGGGCTTTCAGATAGGTACAGTCCAGTATTACACTCAGCTAATGCAGTCGGGCGCATGGGGTGGAGGGCTTGGGGTTGAAGGCTGGACAATCACTGACACGCTCGTTCCTGGATCGACGGAATACGGCTACCAGATGAACGCCTGGCAAGCGGAGCTCAACCTTTACGGCTCTGTTCAGTATTCGGACATGACGCAAGCCCAAGCCAGCCGGATCGGGTGGGGAGAGCAACGGCTAAAGGGATCTTGGTGTTGGGCGCCTGGGCCCGGATGGCAGTACGGCACGCAATCGGCGGCTGGGTCCGCGTACGAGTCGGCAATCGTGAGCGTCGGCATCAAGGCTCTTTTGTGATACGAAAGGAAAGCGAATGAAAACATCAACTTGGTTCATCCTAGGTGCTGGGATTCTGGTCGTCTATTTCCTATTTCTGCGACGCACAGCCGTAGTGACAACGAGCACGATGACCAGCAAGGCGGGCACGATGGTGACCCCCACGGCCACGGTGCTCACCGGCACGGGCTCGACCTTGGCGGGCGCTTCCATGCTGGTCGCCAGTGGCGCTGGGGCTCTGGGCTCCGTTGCCGCTAGCCTCGGTGCCTCGGGGGCCTCGGACACCGGCACGGGATACGACTCGGACGACACGGGCAGCCAATAAACCATGTCGACCTTTGGCCTAGTCTGGGATCTGAGCTCTGGTCGGGCGGTTTTGCCGCCCACCGGGAGGGGTGCGGACATTCCGATCGCGAGTGTCCACAACCCCCAGGATCTCTCGGCCTATAGCGTGGGACCGTACTCGAGCTCGGGCCAGGCCGTTGTTGACGTCTTTGGGCTCGACCGTCGCATGGCGCTCGTCGTGTCCGCATTCTTTCGGCGCGCCGACTGGTATCCCTACGCGGGCTACGACAACGCCAACCTCTTCACCGGCAAGGACGGGGAAGGGTGGAGCTGCAATATCGGCGCGTATGCCCTTCGGAGGGACGGGCGAGGGGCGGTACACCAAATCAACCAGATTAACCCGGTGATCTGGCTATCCGGTGGAGTCTTCGGGAATGGGGTGGGCGATGGCTGCGAAATCGTTGACGGCGGGGACGGTGTGCGGCTCATCGTCGCCTACTCCGTGACCTCGAGCGAACAGATCAACGAGCTCCCTGCCTGGACTCTCTGCCTTGCCCTCGAGCTCAAGGCAAACGTCGTGCTCGGATGTTCCGGGCTTTCGGACGCGATCGTAGCCCAGGTCCAGGCGAAGATTCCTCAGTCCAACGACCTCGTTCTCCCGGTGGCAGGATGAAAGACTACGTCTTCTGGCTGGCGGTTCTCCTACTTCTTGCATGGTGGTTCTTCATGGGCGATACACCGATCGAAATTGCGCGGGCTTTCCTGGGCCGAGGCAAGCAACTCACGACCTCGAGCCTAAACACCGACGGATCCTTGGTGCAAAGTCCCGAGGATCTGCAGAACCAAGTGCAGACAGCGCTCGGGCGCTCTGTAGCACTCGAGGCAGTGCTCTTGGCGCGCGTGAGCGCCTCCGAGCACGCGGGCGCCAACCAGGCGGAAAAGACCGCGATCCAATGGGTATGCAAGAACGACGCTGTCACGCACGGGTGGGACATTCGCACCTGTGTGACCGTCAATCCTGGCACCCTCGGGACGCAGCCTGGACGGAGGTACTCGACGGCGGGAGGAGGGGCTGGCTCGAGGGAAATCCACGAAGACGACCTCGCAATCGCTGAAAGCATCGTCGCGGGCACGACCCAAGACCCGACCAGCGGTGCCACGAAATTCATACACTGGACGAATTACGATAGCTTTTCGGACTACCTGGCGGGCCACCCTGCGGTTGCTGCCTGGGAAAATGAGGGCTTGGTGCCCCAGCAACTGCCGGGCACATCGACTCTCATCGTCTTCACGAAAAACCCCACCATGGGGGCGGCGGCATGAACGACCAGCTAGGCGGCATTTTAGCGATAGAAGGCGCTGCGGCGTCCGGCCTTCCCGCTGGCATTCCGGTGGTGCAAGGCCCCGCTGGGGTGCCTCCAGCGAACACGATCGCTTACAACCTCTCAGCCGCCGCCCCGACCTTCAACGCTGCCCTCGGTTCCGTTGTCTTCAAGACAGACGGGACAGATGCCTGGATCGCGATCGGAATCAATAGCGGAAACACGGTTTGGCTGTCCGTGACCGCATTGACTGGGGTGGCCTGGCTGCAAGCCAATATGGGGAGCTTGCAGTGGTTGGTCGACAATTCGGGCACTCTGAGTGAGCTGATAGAGTGGCTTTCGAACGCGGGCATCAACCCAACGGCGACTTTCTACATCGGACAACCGTCGCTCTTGAGCGAATACGACACGCTCTATTTCCCGACGTCGGCCACGACAATGTTGCAAGTCGTGGTCAAGAAAGACGACGACTTTGAGCCTGTGCCGGGATTCCAGACGCTTGATCTGTCTGGAATCGCAGACGGGCCCACTGCGCCGGGAACGTGTCTAGGGCTACTGGTCGACCTGTTCAACACCTACGCACCGTCAATCCAGATGGCCGTGGCCTACGGTGGCGACCCGTTCCAAGCCTTGTTTGTGCTCACAAGTCCCTCACCCGCGTGGCCGAACGATCAGCAAAACGTGCTGAACACAAGTGTCCCAGGGTCCACTTGGTCACTCGGCCCTTGGGGCGGCGGAGCTTGGACCTATAGCACGCTTAACCGCATGGTCCCGCGTCAGATTTACGCTGGGGCTTTCAATCAGGTGGACCCTGTCGGTCCAGGTCCCACTCCGGATGAGGCCACGGCGGGAAACTTCTCGATCCAGTGCTTTGATAGTTCCGACAACCTTCTGTACTCCGGGAACTATACCTATGACTTGCTCACTTATGATGCCGATGGGGCTGGATACGGCGGGGACGCGGTGGCCCCCGCTCCCTATGCGAGCTCGCTTTCGTTCGGCTCCATGACGGGCCAGACGATCGCCAAAGTCACGATTTCCGAGTACACCCCGTGGGCCTTTGGCTCTACCGAGGTTGATCCCGAGGGATCAACGCTCACATTCTCGATCGGGGATACGTCGATCGGCACGATCAATCTTGCGACAGGCGCAACCGTGACCACGACGGGGCTAGCGATCCTCGTGCCTTCTGAACCGCTGGTCGACCTCTCCCATAGTCTCGTAGGGCAGGATGAGGGTGGCTCAATCGTCGTTCTGGACATGCTCAATCCCCAGAGCACCTACGTATTCGAGGTGCAATTGAATCCAGGCTCCGGACCTTGCCAGATCATTCTCTATCCCGGTCAATCGGGCCTTAACTGCCAGCAGTTCATCTCCGGCTACCAACCCTCGAGCGGCAATCCACAAGTGAGCGCGCAGCCGGACAATGGACTGCTTCTCGCCCATCAAATTTCGACGGGGCAGACGGAAGCGCGCGGTGTGCTCGTCGGACGTCAAACGCCTGGCGTTGCTCAGTTCACTAATCCGCACTGGGCTTGCACCTGTAGCTACGGTGAAGCACCTGATTCTGGCGACACGGAGCTAGTTCCACTCACAATTTGCGGACAGACGGCGGGCACCTTGGCTAGTTCCGTCATGCTCGAGGTAGCCAATACCAAGTCGTGCATGGGCTATCTTCGAGTCACGGAGATCCCATCGGGGGCCTAATGCCTACCATCCGAACCGACCACCTCTTGCTCGCAGCGCTGACGGCGCTTCTCTTGTTCCTCATGTGGGAACAAGCCACCGCGATCCGGACAGCGAGCCTCGCCGCAACGGCAGCAGGGAGTTAGAAAATGAAGACAGAACACCTAGTGATCCTCGGCCTCGCCCTCGTCGCGCTGTATCTCTTCATCACCCACGAAATGAACGCCAGCGCGATTGCAGCCAGTCCGACGGGGGGTGCGTCCAGCTTCCTATCGTCTCTCAGCCCCGGGCCCGGCCAGCCAGGAACCACCGTCACAAGTCTTGGAGGCTCTTAGAAACCGGACCGATTGGGCCCATACCATGACGCAAAAGCAAAAATACCTACTCGGGGGAGCGGCGGTTCTCGTCGCGTTGCTGCTCTTCTACCTTTGGCAAAAGAGCAAGGCTTCCTCGAGCTCGCCAAACCCGACGGCGGCCCCGGTGGCCAGCCCGACGGCCACGCCGAGCGGCTCTGGAGTGTCCTACGCTGCGGGTGAAGCGGCGGCGGCGGCGGCAGCGGCGGCCGGGGCGGCAGCGGCGGGCGCAGCAGCGGGACCTGGAACGGTTTTCGCACCCGGATCACAGGAGGTGTATTGATGGCTGGCGGACTTTACGGCCCGAATCTTTCCGCGCAAGTGCCCGACCCGTGCACCTACGACAAGGCCAGCGACATCTGCAAGGCTTGCGAAGATGCGTGCAATGCGGCCTATTCCGTGTTCTCGGCAGCGGGCAACGCCAGCAACCAAGGACTTTTGACTGCTGCCACCATGGCCATGGTGGCGTCAGCCAGTGGCGCGCAACAGATGGCCGAGCTTAAGAGCGAGCTCGATGATTGCTACGCGATGGCGATGGCCGCTGACGCGATGAACAACGAGCACTTGGCGGCCGATCCGAACGGGGATCAAGGTACGCTAGACGCAGCCGACCTAGGGCAGCTTCAAGACACGGTCCAGGTGTGCTCGAGCATGATGAACACGATTGACGAGTTCTTCAACGTCGACATTCTGGGCGATCTCTCAGACGCGGTCGTGAACGTGGCGGACAAGGTGTCGTCAACGATCGCCAACGCAGCGGCGAAGGTTGTCGGTAACACGCTGGGGGCGCTGTGGTGGGTAGTCGCCGGGGGCGTGGTGCTACTTCTCTTCCTCGTGCAAGAAAAAAAGGAGCTCTTCTGATGAAATGGTGGCATGTCGCGCTGATAGCGCTGGGCGTTGTTCTCGCTCTGCACTGGCTCAAGATGCTGGGGCGGCGGAAGGTGCCGAGCTCAAGCGCCAAGCACTCCGCACCGGGTCCGGTGGCTGGCCCAGCGGGCGGATCGGGTGGTTCTTGGGGGAGTCGCACTAGATCATGTGCCTAGATGGACCTAACGCAAAAGACGTCCGACGGATCAAGCGCGCCTTGTGGCTCGCAAATGCCGTCGGGGTCGTCTTCGCAATCTTCGGGTTCTTTCTCTTGGAGTGCCACCTTCGCGCATCTTCCGCCCGCGATCGTGAGCGTAGCCGCCTCGGTAGCGATAGGTCGGCAGTTGGGGCGATGCCTGACACTTCTGCAAACGTCGACGGGAATTTCGCACGACCCATGGGCGTGGGCACCGCTGGGCTCGAGCCTCGTGGCTCTCCTCGCGATTGCGGCACCCACTAGCTTCCAATCGATTTCCAGTCTCGTAAAAACGGTTCTTCCACGAAGGGAATAGCAAAATGAGCACTCCGATCCAGTCCCAGAAAACCGCCCCACTGAAACGCGCCACCGCGCCGATCAAGCCGCCTGCAGCAACGACGGCAAAGTCAAGCAAGCCTCTCGCCCGAACCTTAAAGGACTTCGTGCGGCAGCTCGAAGCGGAGATGGCGGCCACCTACGCTCGACGGTTCCCTACTTTCGCCCCAGCGGCGGCGGCGGCAGCCAAGGCCCTTGGGCTTGATCTCGAGACTGCAGCTCTCAGCGTCTCCGCCGAGGCGGGCCAGCACATAGCGGCAGCCGTGGCCAGCGCAGCGCAGACGGTCGCAACCGTGGCTGCGACTGGCTCCACTAGCCCAGCGGCGGCAGCCCCAGCGGCGGCAGCGCCGGCGGCGGCAGCGCCAGCGGCGGCAGCGGCGGCGGCGGCAGCGCCAGCGGCGGCAGCGGCGGCGGCGGCAGCGCCGGCGGCGGCAGCCCCAGCGGCAGCCCCAACCCCGGCCCCAGTCGTGGGAGGTAGCCAGTAGGAAGCTATGCGCAAAAGGCCCCTGCGGGAATCTTCCTGGCAGGGGCCTTGATTTCTCACTCGTTGCGGCGCAAGATGGTCCTTGCATTGTTGGGATGCTGGGTCCACTCCGCGCCGGTTGAGTAGAGACGATCGGCGCGGAGTCCCACTACATGCATCTCTACTCCGGCAACAGATGCGGACACGTGGCGAGCTCGCCCGTGCTCGAGCTCACGCGCCCCATCCCGCCCGCGTATCCACGGATCTTGCAGAAAGCGGCGGGAAGGTTGGACGAGTTTTATTTTCGTCCGTCGATTTTGCCTGGCCTGGCCTGTACGCCGACCTCCCAGGAAACCCGATCGGAGCGCCGAGAGGCGATCGTGCGCTTCTGCCGAGCTCTGCTCAAATTCTGCGACTTGGCGACCTTGCGGGTAGGCGTGCGCAAGGGGTCCGATCTCCAGAACGTGCGCGTGGATACCCTCGCGAAACATGCCGACCTCGAGCTACGCCGCGCCGAGAGGGTAACCGCTGAGCTCGCTGGCGCTGGCTTTCTGACGACGATCCAACAGAGGGAGTTCAGTCCGTCGCAGCACACGTTCCGCTCGATTCCCGCTATCAAGCGGCTTTCGGCCAAGCTATTCGCGGCACTGGGCCTTACGGTTGCCCTCGACCTGGAGCGGAGGAAGGCAAAGGGGCGACTTGACAAAGAGGTCAAGTCGCAGCCTCCGGCCGTGCCAGCCCTGGCAGACGCGGTAAACACTCTTGTGAGCCAGCTTACTTTAGCCAGCGGCCACCGGGCCCCGATGCCGCCCACCGACCAGGACGCGGAGGCTAATCGCCGACGGCGCTGGTCTGAGCTCGCTGTCAGGATACGCGCCGAGCACCCCGATTGGAGCGCTGATCAGGTTCGGAGGGCTGCCGATGCGGGGACGTAGGCAGGGATCTGCCCGCCAGACGCAAGCGGAGCGCTCGAGGGGGCGAGGGTGGGCAGAATCCGAGCTCGAGAAGCGCCGATCGCCTAGGGGATAGAGGGAAAGGTAGGCGGAGCACCTACAGGATAGCTCTGTCCCGTGAACAATAGGTGTCGGTCACACGGCGCCCTAAGTGTCGGTCCTCTTTCAGGCCCCGGATCGGATTTCAGATCCGCGCGCACGGATCGAGCGGTGACAGACCGTCGCGCCGTGCGCGTGGCACCACCAGAGCCCAGATCGAGCTCAGACCGGAGGGCACCTGGTCGCCAGAGCAAGACGCGATACATCAATGGCAGGTGTTGTGCCGTTTCGATTTTTGACATAATATACAAAATGTCGAAACAACCGGGCGACCAGGCATGATGATCCGCGTTTTCTCGACTTGGAAACTTTGCGCATTGTGGTGTGAAATGAACCGAACACATGTGAAACGTCGACAACACAAGCGGGGGAAACCCGAGGCGGATCTAGCGCTCTACCTATCAGCGGCGGAAGTCTGGCGCGCGATTGCTGCCTGCCCCAGCGACTCTCAGAGCTCGCTATTCCTTCGTGCTCTCTGGACGACGGGGGCGAGGGTTTCGGAAGTGCTCGAGGTTCGGGCAGAAGATGTACGCTTCGATGAGCGAACCATGAGAATCACGACCTTAAAGCAACGAAAGCGCGCGGCAAGGCTAGTTCCCCTGCCCGCCGAATTTCTCGGCGAGCTCGCCCGCTACATCGCAAGCAATGGTCTCAAAAGTACCGATCGGATCTGGCCTCGTTCTAGGGGGTGGGCCTGGCTAGTCGTGCGGAGGGCTTGCCTGGCCGCCCACGTCGATCCGAGGCTCGCCCACCCTCATAGCTTCCGCCACGCCCATGTCGTGCATGCGTTGCGCTCGAGCGTTCCTCTGACAGCGATCCAAGAAACGGTCGGACACGCCAGCATCACCACGACTGCGGCCTACGGTCGACTTTCGCTCGTCGATAGGCGGAAGGTTTACGAGGGGGCAGGGTTTGGGGTGAAACCGTGATGACCGAGATTTTTTGGCGTGATTGCGAGCACGGCGGGCACGACACCTGCAAGAACGATGTTAAAACCCACTCTCTACCGTAGGAGGTACCATGGCGCATTTTCTACTGTTGATCGGCTGTATTCTGGTCGGGACCTGTCTCTTGATCTAAGGGGTGTCCGATGACTAAGTCGAATTTCTTGATTCCACGTGGAACACCTAAGCCCACACCGACCTCAGAGCCTGCCCAAGATCGGGGCCTCCGCCTCGTGAGGCAGGAGGAGATCCAACGGAGGCTCGATGCTGCCTTGTTCGGCGCGAAATCGAGACGGCATCAGAGGACCTTCCGCGACCTCATGGAACGCATGTTAGTAGAGACGGGAGGGGGAAAATGAGCCCTCGTCAAGCCTTGTTGGTCGACTCGATCGAGGTGGCCCAAGAAACCCTCACTCTCGCCCTCTCGCTCGCCCGCCACTTGGCCGACGTGCCGGACTCGGTGGGCAGCCTCCGAGGCTGCCTGGCTGGCGCTCACAAGGCGCTGGCCATCACCAACGAGCTCCTAGACCAGACCGAGATCACAGACTGGCTCGAGGCGGGAAACACATGAATGGTAGGAATAAAATGTATGCGCCCGACCCCACGACCGACCCCACGACGCCGAGGATGCTTCGAGCGTTGCACATCCTAAACCATGCGGTCGCCGAGGAGCGCATCGCCTATATGATGTGCACGATCGGTCGGCCCACGAAACAAAGGCTCGCGAAATTAGACCTAGCTACCTACAACACGCCGAAAGACTGGGATGGGCCGATGAGGATCACGGAAAAAGGGCGCTTCGTGCTCAAGTTGTTTGGAAACCCGGAACGAGCTCACGAGGGACCGTAAATCGTACGGTCCCAGTCGCGACCCTGGCAGAAAAGCACGAATTGCCCTCGCTCGAGCCGATACAAGACGTCGGTCCCGTCGCTGCCGAGGCGGAAGTGCTCGGATGCCGCGTCGGCAGCAAGCCCCTCGCAGTGAAAAATCGCGACGGTGCGCGTTAAGACCTTGCACTCCGTCGGCAATTGCTGGGGCACTTGGGTGCCCCATGTGTGGCTGATTCGCTGTGCTCCCCCCTCCCGAATAATTAGGGGGTAAAAACATGGTCCCTCGTCGGGTTTCAGCCAGTCCTGCCGGCCGTTGGTGGCCTTGACGACCTCGTCCGCGCAAACGCAGGGCTTGTGACCTACCTCGCACGCTGCGACAGCAACGCTGGCCGCTTCCTGTACGGTCGGGCGCTCGAGGAGATTCGCATGGTGGAACACGACCGTGGGCGGCCAGACACCGCCCTGCGCGCCCGCGCGGCTCACAAAGTCGGCGAGAGACTTGACCACCATCCCCTCAAACTGGGGCTCCGCCGCTTTCGCGTCGTGGATTACGACCAGGTCCGCCACACCACGCGCCAGCATGGCAGCGTGCACGCGGCGCAAGAAGTAGGTTTTTCCGTAGCGAGGGGATCCCACCGTGCCAACGCCCGTTCCTTCACGGTCTTGGATGGCATCTTCGAGACAGAGGCGAAGGGCAGCGGCCGAGCTCGAGCGGCGGAGGTTCACGACCCTATGGTGGCTCGCCTGGCCCGTCGTCTTCGTAGGTGTGTCTTGGCTCATCGGAATCGACCTCGGATTCAGGGTGGAGTGGTAGCACGTTCGATGGAGATCGAGACTCGGGTGGACTGGCATCCGGTGGTGGAGGTTCAGCGCTCGAGGTGCTCGGCGGAGGACTAGGTGCTCGAGGTGCTTCGGGTGGAGGCGGCGCGGGAGGAGTGACTGGCTTGCGCTGGGCTTTCTTCTCGTCGATCGGCGTGCCACCTATCCACATGGAAACGCAGATACAGATCGTGGCGACGAGCAAGGCGACCCACCATGGCATCCGTAGGCGCGGCAAGTGGTGCCGCACCCCCTTATCAAATTCCTGGCCCCACCGTTCCTGCCAGAGCTCATCAGGATCGCCAGGTTCGCGCCCGAACCATCGCACCACGTATCCGCACCCCTCGGTTACCATGCCGGGGATCTCGGGCAGAAACCAGTCCGTCAGGCTGGCTCGCTCGGGCGAGCCACCGGTTGGCGGCGTAGAGCTCGAGCCGACTGTGGACGGGGCTTGGTCGCTGGTTGGCGCCGAAGTAGCTTGGGCTGGGGCGGCTGGCATAGCGCCCTGCCACCCGTGGGCTTTGAGCCTTTCGGCAACCCTCGACCAATCCGCCGAGCTCGGCGGGCTTGGGGAGCTCGTCGGACTCGGTTCGACCGGAAGGCTGATGTCGGGGGCTGCCGGAGGGCTCAAAGGGGGTGAGGATGATGCTGCCCGGTGCTTCCGCCTACCCACCGGAGGCGACCCTTTCCGCCGACCGAAGCCCGGGAAAACGTGGCGGCAAGTCTTGCGAACGCAAAATGACTTGAGGGCGATGAGGGGCTTTGCGTCCCACTCATGGAGCCCGAGTTTGCAGAGCGTTTTTCCGCTAAGCGGCATCTTTCCCAGCCTGGCGGAGCTCTTCGCGGGCGGCTTCGACCTTGCCCGGCCACGCATGCGGTCCTCCTATCTGAAAGGATAGGTCGGCGCGCAACTGGCCGCCGTAGCGGTCTAGAGCAAGCACGATCTCCGCACCGAGGGTGCGCGACTTGCCCACGATCGGAAGCGCGATTGCGGCAATGAATGGCCAGAGGAGCTCGGAAAGGTTGGGTAGCTTGGCGTTGTCTACGATGGTCCAAATGCTGTGCACGAGCTCGAGAGTGGTGCGGCGCTCGATTTCGGGGAGGAGGAGGTAGCCTCTGGAGAGCCGATCGATTGCCTTGTCGATCTTGCTCATCTTGCGAACGGGCGGGGCTGCGACCTTGTCCCTTTTCTTCCACCGGAACAGAGCCATGGTAGGAATAGAATATGCGCTTTGACCTTTCGCCCGTCAACGGTAGCATGAGCCCATGCCAGACGTAGTTCTCGATCGGCCCCGATTGTTGGAAGCATTGCGGGCGGCTCATGCGACGGACCTGGTCGTCTGGGACACGAGCGAGGGACTGCGGATCTATTGCGTCTTGGCTCAGACCGACCCAGGGGATCTCTACTGCGAGCACCTAATCCAGAGAGGCACCAAGGCACGCCGCGAACCTTGGCAGCGGAAAAACATCATTCTGGCCATCGGTGGCGAGCTCGAGCGGGTGTGTTGGTCCGCCAAGCACTGCCCACTGCCCGACCTGGGAGTGCATCAGACCTTGTGGTACGAACGCGCTACCAGGCAGTATCGAATCGGCCCCTACCACTGCGAAAGAAATGCTGGAACGGGCCGACCCTCTTGGGCTATCATGCCCACATGAAACGCGCCCTTTTCGCCCTCCTCCTCAGTGTCCTCAGTGTCTCCGCCATGGGTTGTTCGACTTCCTCCTCGAAAACGGGACAGTCCTTCTACCAGAATCTTGTCGCTTGCACGAAGGCCGACAAGATGGACGCCGCTGCTCAGGCAGCTCTGCTTTCCTGCGTGGCCAGTGCGACCAGCGGCGCAGCGGCAGCCTGTCTCACCACTGCCGTTCCTGCGATCGAGTGGACGGCCGATGAGCTCGCCTGTCTCGCCCAAGACTACTAGCGGCGGTGGCGGCCAGGAGCGCCCGCACGGTTTCGGCGCGCCTTTTCGCCTGCCCGACGGAGCTCTTCGCCGAGCTCATGGTACTTTTTCCTCGCCTTTTTGTAGGTGCGACCCTCGGGGCTATTGTGCGGCGTGCCGCGCGCCCTCATTCCCGTAATTCTCGCGACTTTCTTCGCTTCCTCGTACCTTTCGCGCAATGTAGGCATGGAGTGAGATCCTAGCGGCTGCCGCATGGCGTAGCAAGTAGGATCTTGCGCGCGTTACCGATCACGGAGAAACTCGGGGAATCCACCAAGGAGATCCAACCATGGCCGATTCCCCGATTGCAGGAGCAGAAGCACTAGGCAGCACAGCATCGAAGCACATCATTTGGGCGATCTTGATTCTGGTCGCAGTGGTGATTCTCACGATGCGACTGCGTGTCACGCTCGGAACGTTTGCGCTGAAGTATCCGACCTCGGTGGGCAAGGTGCTTGGCGTGACCGCCGTGGTGACCGCACTGGCGATCGGGGTGCTCGGACTGTTAGCGCCGAGCTCGGCGCTTGCGGCGACTTGCTGTGGCGGGCCTGCTCTCGTCGCGCACGGTGGCCACCTATGGTCCTGGCTAGCGTGGCTGGGGGCTACTGGGCTTGCCGGCCTTGCGCTCGGCATGGTCGGAGTGCAAGCGCCGGACACGATCGACGCGAATCAGCTAAATGGCCAGAACCAGTTTCTAGCGAATTTCTCCGTGCCAGCGACGGGCAGTCCCTCGGTGGAGTTTTACGTCAACGGCACGGTCCCGCTATCCTCACCCGGTGGCAAGCCTCTCTGTGCCGTCGCGGAGGTGCTCGAGCT
>Ga0326728_10017855_pt1 | contig 14108 bp, 12 predicted proteins | sample MB3enrmetagenome_FD_207602 | JGI IMG/M metagenome (GOLD analysis project Ga0326728, IMG submission 207602) | Lab enriched peat soil microbial communities from McLean, Ithaca, NY, United States - MB31MN | ecosystem: Environmental > Terrestrial > Soil > Wetlands > Peat | place: USA: New York...
AACGGAACGCCGCCCAGCAGGTACGCACCAACAAGGATCAGAGCGCCGGTCATGGGCGTAGGGGAAACTCCGCAAGTCGAGTATAAACCGAGCCGGAAGGGTTCAGCGCGCTCTGGTACAAGTGGAAGCTCCCGGCTAGGAACGCGCCGAACTCGGCCGAGGGGAGCGCGGCCAGGCTTGAGTGCAGGCGGTCGAGCGGAATGGGTTCCTTGATCCGGGCCAGCGTGAGATGCGGCGAGAACGGGCGGGTCTCCAGCGGCACGCCCAGGCGGTGCAGAGCGCGATCGGTCTGGCGCGCCAGTTCCGCCAGGCTGGGGGGCGCCTGGACGCCGGCCCAGAAGACGCGGGGGGCGCGCGGGTTCGGGAAAAAGCCCAAGCCGCGGACCTTGATCGGAATGGGTTCGTTTGGCGCGAGGGCGCCCAGAGCCTGGATCAGTTCCGCGAGCCGCGCCTCGGGCCACTCGCCGATGAACTTAATCGTAATGTGCAGGTTGCGGGCGGGGCTCCAGTGCAGGCGGGCGCTGGGCTTGAGGCCGGCAATGAGCTGGTCGAGCCGGCGAACCACTTCCGGCGGGAGATCGATGGCGGTGAACAGGCGCATGATCGAAGCTATAATTGTCGGACGGAAGTCATCGCGCGCGCAATGGCAGAATGGGCGGACCGGATTCCGCTGAGACGGCTGGTGAGCTTGAGCTGCGTCCTGCCGCGGGCGTTCTACGCGCGGCCCGCGGCGGAAGTGGCGCGCGAACTGCTGGGCAAGATCCTGGTGCACGGCGAAACGGCGGGGCGGATCGTGGAGACGGAAGCCTACCTGGGCGGCGACGACCGGGCGGCGCACGCCTGGCACGGCCTGACGCCGCGGACACGGGTGCTGTTCGGACCTCCGGGGCACGCTTACATCTATCTCATCTACGGGATGCACGAGTGCCTGAACCTGGTGGCCGAGCGGGACGGGACACCGGGCTGCGTGCTGATCCGGGCGCTGGAGCCGCTGGCCGGGATCGCTCAGATGCGGGAGCGGCGTCCGGCGGCGCGCAAGATGGGGGATTTGACCGGCGGCCCCGGAAAGCTGACCGCGGCGCTGGGCATTACGCGGAGCCTGTACGGCGCCGACGTCACGCGCGGCCCGCTGACGGTGCGGGAATTGCGCGATGAGCCAAGCATCGAAATCGAGACCACGCCGCGCATCGGCATACGGCACTGCGCCGACTGGCCGCTGCGGTTTGTGGCGCGGCCGCAGGGCTAGACCGCGGGCAGCGGAGTCTCGATTCCCGGAGCGGTCATCGTGCAGACCAGGAAAACCTCCTCGATGGAGTTCCCCAGGTGGTCGTGCATGGTCTCCCACATGGCCAGATCCCTCAGGTCCCGGATGTGGAGGTCCTTTCGCCCCGGTTTCACTTTCGCGAAGAGAGTGGCGAAGTAGATCTTAGGTTGCGAGTAGCGTTTCTGGAGCGCCTTGATGGCGGCAATTAAGGCCGACCCCGTCTTGATTTCGCGATCCACTAGAAGGATGACGGGACTGGCTTTCAGTTTCGGGAACACGCTATTCGGGGTTACGAACTTCACCCCGCCAGGACGGGTTTCATCCTGGATGTATCCCCGGACGGGTTCTCGTCCGGCCAGGAACGATACGACGGCGGTTCCGATCTCGTTCAGCCCGAAGTACGCATCCGGAATCACGCGAGGCGTGCAACTTTGAAACTGCCCTTTCAGCCGTTCGACGGCGAAACCGAAGGTCTCCCAGGTCAGTTTCAAGCGCACGGCATCATCCGTCTTCGGCAGGGGATACAGCTTGACCATCCGCGGCTCCTTATTCCGGAAAGAGAGGTTGGCGTCAAACGGCTGGCCAATCTGAGGAAGAAGCCGAATCGGATCGGCGCCTAGGATGCCCCTGACGAGCTCGTCGACCAGCCCGTAGCAGTGTCTGGTGTGAGCGAGCTGCAATCGGACGAAGCCGTGGCCCTCGCTGATCGGGTCTACGTTAGCGCCGGGCAGGATCACGCTGATGAATTTGCACGCCTCCCTCTCCGCCAGAGCGAGGGCGCTTTGCGCCTCCAGCTTCTGGGTAGGGCCGAGGCCGTTCGGGCCGGCGAACAAGGCGAAGCACCGGGAGTCTCCGATCGCCTGCTTCAGGGTGGGATGCAACTCCAAGCCCGCGGTCAGCTCCCTCGCGTCGAAATACACGTCCAGTCTGGCGCGACGCAGAGCGTCGACAATCGGCTCGACTTCCTCTTTGTCGCGGTGGTTGTAGCTCACGAAAACGTGGTAGGGCATCAGCGGCCTCCGAGCAGCTTCACCTGGTTTGCCAGCAGAGCCAGGGCCTTGGGATGACCGACGATGAGCGGACCCGGCTCAATGGTTTGAAAGAGCGCCACCAGATCCATCGGCGCAGAGGGAGCGGACAGATCGTGAACCGCGAAACCGGCCGCGACCGCCAGCGCCAGCCCCGCCGCCACATCCCACAGCTTGAAACGCGTGAGCACCACAGCCAGCGGATCGATGGTGCCGTCCAAAAGCAGAGCCAGGTGCGCGGCGGTTGCACCCAAAGCACGAGTCTTCCCTTCGTAGGCGGACAAGTCCACCTGGCGGTGGGCGTCGGAACTCAGGTAGATGTAACCGTCCCGCAGGTTTCCGCCGGCGGGCTCGCTGCCGGGCCGATCAACCACCGAGAGCCGCGGCGTGTCCCCGTCGATGGCGACTCCGTACCAAGCCGGCTGCCAATTCTCGAACGAGGCTACATCCCAGCGGCCGAGCGACGGCAGGTGGATGATCGCCAGAACCGGCTGGTTCCGGCCATCCAGGATGGCCAGCGAGATGCCGTAATGGCCGAGGCCACGGGCGAAGGCGGCCGTGCCGTCGATCGGGTCCAGGATCATCCTCGGACGCGCCTCCACGGCCAGTTGGAAGCTTCCAGGATCTTCTTCCCCAATCAGAGCGCAACCGGGAAAGATACGTTCCAGCCGGGACTGGAGGAACTCCTGAACCCGGACGTCCAGATCCGTGATGAAAGTGCCATCCGGTTTGAGCCGCCATCCGGTCCGCGGCTGAGCCTCCACTAGAAGACGTCCCGCGGAGTGGATCGCGGCAACAGCGGCCTCCACCTGCTCTCTGGCCACGCGAATTGGTTGCGCCATGGGAATGCCCCCGTCCGTGAAGGTCAATTATAGTGAATTGGCCGGCTCTTCGCTGTGGAGCGGGTCAGGAGGCCGGGCCCATCCCAAGCCGACAGGCCGCCAGGGTCTCCTTGAGCTGGCGGAGCGCTTGGAGCGGCGACGGGTCGTCGGTCTCCGTGGCCAGCTCATCGGCGAGACTGGCGACCGCGTATTGCACGCTGGCGATGGGGTCCGCACCGGGCACGTAGAGAGCCAGTTCCTGCCTGAGCCAGTCGAGTTGGCTGGCGGGCGTGCAAGCGCCCCAGTTCTCGGCCTTCTTCTTCAGCTCGGCGCGGAAGCGGGTGTCGAAGTCGGACTTGAGGTCGAGGTCGATGTAGTCGGGCAGCAGCGCGGCGCTGGGCCGCAGCCGGAAGCCGATCCGCTCGAGACAGAGGGCATAGACCAGGCCGGCGATTTGCTGGGCTACAGCCGCGGCCGCGGCCCGGCCGGCGCCGGGAACCAAGCGGCGGCCTTCGGCGTCCACATAGATCTTGGCCTTGGGCTCGGTGCCGGAAGGACGGATGACCACCTGCGCCCCATCCAGTTCAAGAAGCAGGAGGTTGCGGGCCTGCCGCTCGGTCTGGTCCTGGGCGGAAAAGGTGCCGAACTTGGGGGAGCAATAGTCCTCGAAACCGGTGACCGCGAAGTCGCCGAGCCGGGATGGGGGGTCGGCGCGGAGAGAAGCCATCATGGAGGCGATCAACCCGGCACCCTGTATGCCGCGCATCACAATGGACCGGGCCATGTTGACGTAGTTGCCGGACTCGATCGAGAGGGCGTCCAGATAGTCGGTGAGAAACCGGCCCTGGGAGCGGAGCTGGCCGAGAAGATCGCACAACACCAACGCGGCGCCGGCGGCATCTTTGTCGCGGATCTCGGGAGTGAGCAGAAAGCCGTGGCTCTCCTCGGCCGCCAGCACCAGATCGCCGGGCTGGGCCTGGACGTCGCCGAACCGGCCGCTGGTCTCCAGGGAAAGGAGCACGTCCGCGATGTACTTGAAGCCCACCAGCAGATCGGAGACGATGCGGCAACCGGAACGGCGGGCAATATCCTGGAGCGCGCGGGTGGTGACCAGGGTCTTGACGATCAGCCCCGTCCGCCGCGGGCCGCGCTCCCGGTCGGCGGCCAGATAGTAGGCCAGAATCGTGCCGATCTCGTTGCCGGTGACGTACCTCCAGCCGCCATCGGCCGATTTGGCGAACATGCCCAGGCGATCCGCGTCCGGGTCGGTGCAGAGGACGATTTCGGAGCCGGTGGCGCTGGCTTCCGGGAGCGCGGGACTGACCGACTCGGGAACCTCGGGATTGGGGAGGCGGAAGGGCACGGAGGCGAAGGTTCCATCGAATTTCGCCTGCGGCCCAAACAGCCGCACGTCGTGGCCCGCGGCGCGCAACACGTCGCCGACGGTCGAATTGCCGGTTCCGCATAGCGGAGAGTACATCACCCGAACGGGAAGGCGCGAGGCGGCCGGACGCAGCGCCAGGTTGAGCGAGATGTAAGCCTGGTGCAGATCGGCGGTCAGGGGGCGGACCAGCCCGCGGGCCTGGGCGTCGGCGAACGGCACGCGCTTGACCTCGGGCACGTCGTTCATGTAGCCCATCAGCTCGAGGTCGGTGGGGGGGACGTCCTGAGCGCCGTGCTGGTTGAAAAACTTGAAGCCGTTGTCGTCGGGATGATTGTGCGAGGCGCTGACGTTGATGCCGCCCAGCGCGCGCAAACGCCGGATCAGGAACGACAGCTCCGGGGTGGAGAGATAGCCGGAGTTGTAGTCGGCGCCGGCCATATGGACCTGGAAGCCGTTGGCCGCGTAAATCTCGCAGGCGATCCTGGCCAGCGCCCTGGAGGTGACGCCGATCAGCGGATGATCCGGCGGGAGGAAGGAATACGTCCCACAGAGATCGCGGAAGATGCGCGTGTCGAAGGCCACCACAACGGCGCACACAGCGGCGGAAGCAAACCTGTCCCGAAGATAGTTGCAGTGCCCCTGAACCGAGAGCGCCACGGTTGCGTCGTTGATGCGGTTCGGCCCGTAGCCCACGCGCCCGCGCCGGCCACCGGTGCCAAAGGGAATCAGTTGATAGAACGAATCCAGGAGCAGTTCGGCTTTGCCGGAGGCGACGTGCGCCCGGATCGAATCGCGCTGCGGAGCGCAGATCGGGTCTTCGAACCAGGCCTGGAGCTGGACCAGAGCGTTGCGGATGAGAGCGGGGTCATGGGAAAGACGGGAGAACTGCTGGCCAGCCTGCGCTACGATATCGTCGGACATTTCCAGGTGTCGCCTCCCGGGGGATTCTGAAGTCGTGCGGGAACAACCATCATTATAATGGAATCCGCCGGGTTGCTCAGTCGCGGATCGTTCCCAACGGCGCGGTCTGCGGTTGAGTGAGATCCAGGTACACGACCTCGACGAAGCTGGGCCAGCGGCGGCCGCCCGGGCCAGGGGCGTCCACGACACCGAGCGCGGCTTTGACTTCATCCAGGGACTTGCCTTGCTGGACCAGGGCTTTCACCTTGGCCTGTTTCTCCTGGATGGAGGCCAGCAAGCCCTGGATTTCGGCTTTGGCCAGCGGATCGTTGTGACCGGAGACGAAGGTGTCGGCGTCCAGGGCCAGGATCTTCTTGAGGGTCTCGGCCAGACCGAAGGAGTTGCCACCCTTCTCGCGGTGGACGAGCGGGTCGCGGCCGAGGAAAACCAAGTCCCCGACGAAGGCGATCTTCTGGTCCGGGAGGAAGACGACCAGGTCGCCGCTGGTGTGTGCGGGACCGAAATGGAGCAGGTTCACGCGCGCGCCGTCGATATAGAGCGAGAGGCCGGCGGTGAGCGTCTCGCTGGGGAGATAGGGGAGGAGTGCGCTGAACTTGGGATCCTTGAAAGCGGTCTCCATGTCCTTCCTGGAGTTGGCATGGGCGACGACGGTCACTCCTTTGGGAAACCCGGAGAGGCCGTTGACGTGGTCGCCGTCGCTGTGAGTGAGCACCACGTACTTGACGGGATTGGGGGTCAGCTTCCGAATCTCGGCCAGCATGTCCTGGGCCGAGGCTTCGGTCATCTTGGCGTCGATGACGATGACCTCTTTGCGGCCGATGATGAAGCCGGTGTTGGCGCCGCTTCCGCCCTTGACCCAGTAAACTCCGTCCTTGATCTGGGCGACAGAGAGGGGCGTGGGCTGAGGCTGAGCCGCCGCAAGGCCGCCTAGAGAGGCGATAGCGAGAAACCCGAGGATCGGAGTGGCTGGATTGGTCATGGCGGCTCCAGTATACCGCCGCTGGACGGGCTGTCAGGCGGCTCCGGCCTGGCGAATCCAGCCCAGGTAGCGATCGCGGGAGGGCGGGTCGGACATCCAGGAGGTGTCGGGAAGGGGCAAAGCGGCGGCCTCGCGGACGGTGAGCCAGCCCTGGGGGAGGGCCATCTGCTTGCGGCTGCCGCGCTGAGTGATCCATGCCAATTGGTGAGCGCGTTCGCAGGCCTCGGCGAGCTGAAGAGTGACGCGAACGTCCTGCCGGCAGTACTCGAGCACCTCCTGGTGACGGCCGGCCGCCCACATCGCCGGGGCCTCCGCTCCTGAAACGCCGGCCATCTTGCCGGTGAGACGCATTCCCTCGGCGGCCTTCTGGAGGCTGATGCGATGGCCCAGCGCGCAGAGCGCATGGAACAGCATATCGACATGGCCGGCGGCCAGCCGGGCGCACGCCTGGGCCTGGCCGGATTCCTCGGCGAGAATGTCGAGATCGAAGCCCAGCCCGTTCCAGGTGAGGAGGGTGTAGCCCTGGGAAGTGAGGCGGGTGAGATCGGCGACGAGCTGGGCGGCCTCCGGGCCGGTAAGGCGGGGGGAGGGCTGGCCGGAGGCGTCCCGTCCATGCCAGACCAGGGGCTGCGGGAGGTCGCTCGCGGCGGCCGCGGCGCAGGCGATGCCCAGGGGCCGATGGGCCAGCAGGTCGTCTACAACCGCGGGCAGGAGCTTGGCGGTTTCGATGTCGAAAGCGAGAAAGCGTCGCATAGGTGCATTGTCGCGCGGATTGCCCGAAGGTGGCGATGGAGCGGCGGTGCGGAAAGCGGCACCCGGCGCATCCGCTGGGCGGAGAAGTTTGGGGGGAAGGGCTAGGCCGCGTTCAGGTCGAGTATAATCGCCAGTGTCGGAGTCGGAAGAGGGCGCGAACGATGCAGATTGCACGAGCATTGGCCGTATCGACCGTTTGGGCTGGGATTCTGTTCGGACAGGCGGCCCCGGAACCGTTCGTCGAGATCAACTTTCCCGGCGTGAACGCCAACCGGTACGTCAACCTGAGCGTGAACGATTTCGAGCGGCATCGGTTCGCCGTCGACGACCACGGCGTTTCCCGCGAGGTGGGCGGGGTGTTGCTCTCCAAAGTCTTGATGACGGCGGGCTGGAGCACGATCCCGAAGGAGCGGGAATCTCAGTACTTGGTGGGCGTCGAAGGAGATGGCGACGAGGCGCATGCTTTCCCCTTTGGCGAAGTCATGTCGCGATCTTTGGAGAGCCGTGTGTGGCTGATCACCGAGGAGGGCGGCAGGCCGCTGGCGGGGGCCGACGGGCCATGGCTGATGGTGGTTGAAGCCGGCGGGGTGGCGACGGAGAAGATCGCGCACCTGCGGCGCATTCGAGTCACGAACGTGGCCACACAGCAGCTTGGCGAGGACACGGACTTCGGACGTCTCTCCGCGTATGAAGGCGAAGCGGGCGCGCGGGTCTTATGGAAGGAGTTTGTTCGGGTGGCAGGGATTCCGGCGGTGATCGTAACGTGGTCCACGGGGGAGCGGCACGGAAAGACGGCGGTGCTGTTGTCGGAGCGGGTGGGCCAACGGGACGGACGGGGTGGCGAGTTCACCGTAGTGCGGCTGCAATCGGTCGGCTACGCGTTCGCTCCGACCCCGCCGACGGCGGGACGTAACTCGCGCCCCTTCGTGAGCCCGATGTTCGGCGACAACATGGTTCTGCAGCGCGGAAAGCCGAACACGATTTGGGGATGGTCGGAACCCGGAGAGGCGGTCCGCGTGGAGATCGCCGGCCAAGCCGCCAGCACGGTTACGGGACCGGACGGCCGCTGGCGGGTGAAGCTGCAACCTCCGCCGCCGGGGGGACCCTACAGCATCGGAATCACCGGGCGCCAAACGGTTGAATTGCATGAAGTGCTGGTGGGCGATGTGTGGCTGTGCGGCGGGCAGTCGAACATGCAAGTCGGCCTGAGCCGCGCGCGGAATGGAGCGCAGGAAGTCGCGGCGGCGAACCATCCGGAAATCCGCTTCTACACGGTCCAGCAACACGTTTCCTACACGGGGGCGGAGGCGCCGCAAGGCGCCTGGACGATCGTTTCGCCACAGACTGCCGGCGAGGGCGGAGGAATTTCGGCGGCGGCCTACTTCTTCGCGCGGAAGCTGCAGGAGACGGTGCATGTGCCCATCGGGCTGGTGGTGGATTGCGTGGGAGGCACTCCCGCGGAGGCCTGGACCAGCGCCGAGGCGCTGCACGCGCTAGGAGACTTCGATGTCCCTTTGGCTGAGATGCAACGCCAGCGAACAAGCGGCGGGCCGGAATACGGCAATTACATCATGAGTTGGTACGACCAATACGATGTTGGGCTGAAGGGCGGGACGTGGGCCGATCCCGAACTGGACGATTCGAGTTGGAAGGCGGTGGAGATTCCCGGCGGCTTTGCCGAATTGGGGGTGGCCGATACTCCGTCCTTGTGCTGGTTCCGGAAGGAGATTGTGCTTCCCGACCCGCTGCCCGCCGGGGGCGCCAGGCTGTTTCTGGGTTCTATCGAGAGAATGGACACGGCGTTCGTCAACGGACATTGGGTGGGGGCCAGCGCCTGGGTGGAGAACCCGCGAGTTTACGTGATCGGCGCAGGCGTGCTCAAACCTGGCCGGAATGTGCTTGCCGTGCGGGTCTTCAAAGTGAAACCGCAGGGAGGGTTCCTTGCCAAACCAGAAGATCTGCGACTGGCAGTGGGCGAACTGGTGGTTCCGCTGGCAGGCAAATGGAAGGGGAAAGTGAGCGTGGATGCCCGGCCGCCGCACCCGCTGCCGCTGAGCTTCGAGAACTGGCCGGTGATGCCCACGGTCCTTTACGAGGGAATGCTCGCGCCGGTAGCGCCGCTGGCCATCACGGGCGCCATCTGGTACCAGGGTGAAGCGAACTCCGACCGGGCGTTTCAGTACAGAAAACTCCTTCCCACGATGATTGCGGATTGGCGCAGATTGTTTGGCCAGGGCGACTTTCCGTTCTATATCGTGAGCCTTCCGGCCTTTCAGCACCGCCGGGATGCGCCTGGCGACGACGCCTGGGCGGAAATGCGCGAGGCGCAGGCCAGGACGGCCGAGAGCGTCGCCAATGCCTGTCTGGCGGTGACGATCGACACGGGCGATGCCGATAACATACACCCGCAGGACAAGAAGGAGGTCGGCGAGCGCCTGGCTCTCTGCGCTTTGGCGAAGCACTACGGCGAAAAGGTTGTCTATGCCGGCCCGACCTTCAGTTCCGTCGAGCGTCTGCCCGGCGCCCTGAGGTTGCATTTCACTCATACGGACGGGGGCCTGATCGTCAAAGGCGGCAAACTGGAGGAGTTCTCCGTGGCGGGAGAGGACCACAAATGGCACTGGGCGGAGGCGCGGGTGGAGGGCGACACCGTGGTGGTCCGGTCCAAAGAAGTGCCCGATCCCAAGCAGGCCCGCTACGCATGGCAGTCCAACCCGGCGGCAACTTTGTTCAATGGCGCGGGACTACCGGCAGCGCCCTTCCGGACGGACGATTGGCCCGGCATCACGGAGGGGCACAGACCCTATTAGCATGGGGCAGCCTGCGCCGGCTCAGCTCACGGCTTTGCGGCGGAACTGGCGGAGGCCGAGGAGGAGCAGCAGGCCGTCGATGGCGGCGAGCGCGGCGATTACGGCGCCGGTGGGCAGATGCGGGAACTGCGGGGCGAGCGTGCCTCGGAGCCCCTCGGCGGCGTAGACCATAGGGTTCAACAGGACCAGCTTCTGGAGGATGGGAAAGGGGTGCAGGGCGGCCCAGGTATAGTAGGTGCAGCCGAACATGAGCATGGGCGCGAGCACCAGGCTGAACATCAGGCCGATGTTGGTCTGGCCCACGGAACAGCCGAGCACGAGGCCGCCGGCGGCGGAGAGCAGGGCCACCAGGAGCGTGATCGCGAGGAGCTGGACGGGATGGCGGAAGGTGAGATCCAGATGGCCGAGGATGAGCCAGGCCGAAGGGATCACCACAAGTCCGGCGGTGAGCGCTTGGAGCATCCCCGTCACCACCTTCTGGATGGCGATCCAGCCGATGTTGATGGGAGCCAGGAGGCGATCCTCGATCTCGCGGGTGAACTGAAACTCGGCGATGAGCGGCATGGCGACGCCCTGGACGCCGGACATGGTCATGCTGATGGCGACGATGCCGGGCAGCAGGAGGCTCTTGTAATCGGCGCGGAGCAGGCCGCCGCGGGTCATGATGGCGCCGAAGACGAAAACGGACAGCATGGGCTGGAGAAGGTTCTGCAAGAGCACGGGGAGGAGGTTGCGGCGGGCCACGCGGGCGTCGCGCGCGAGCATGGCGGAGAAGGCTTTCCAGTTCATTCGCGCAGGCTCCTTCCGGTGTGGTGCAGGAACAGGTTCTCGAGGCTGGGCTCGGCGATGTGAACGTCCAGGAGGTCGACGCCGGCGGCGGAGGCGAGGTTGACGACCTCGGGGATGAGGGAGCCGCCGCGGTCGGCATAGAGGTCGGCGGCATCGGCGGCGGAGGCGCGGACCTCGCGAACGCCGGAGAGCGCGGCCAGGGGCGGGAGGAGATCGGGGACGGCACACGCGAAGCGGAGGCGCAGCAGGTAGCCTCCGGGGATGGAGGCCTTCAGCTCAGCGGGTGTGCCGAGCGAAATGATGCGGCCGTGATCGATGATGCCGATGCGGTGGCAGAGGGCGTCGGCCTCCTCCATGTTGTGGGTGGTGAGCAGGATGGTCTTGCCGCCGCAGTTGTACTCGCGGACGATATCCCAGAGCAGGAGGCGGGTCTGGGGGTCGAGGCCGGCGCTGGGCTCGTCGAGGAACAGCACGGCGGGGTCGTGCATCATGGCGCGGGCGAGCGATAGGCGCTGCATCATGCCGCCGGAGAAGCCGCGGACGATGTGGTCGGCGCGGTCGGTGAGCTTGAAGCGGTCCAGGAGCGAATCGGCGCGGCGCGCGCGCTCGCGGGCGGGAAGGCCGAAATAGGCGCCGTGAAAGAGCAGGATCTCGCGTGCGGTGAGGGCGAAATCGAGGTTGGGGCGCTGCGGCACCACGCCGATGAGGCGCTTGGCGGGGACCTGTTCCTTCCAGACGTCGTGGGGGCCGATCCAAGCCTGGCCGGCGGTGGGGCGCACGCGCGTGGTGAGGATGCCGACAGTGGTGGACTTGCCTGCGCCATTGGGTCCCAGCAGGCCGAAGACTTCGCCGGCGTGGACTTCGACAGAGATGCCGTCGAGAGCGACGATTTCGGATTTCGGCCCGGCGCGGCGGGCGGCGAAGAAGCCGAGGCCCGCCGCGTGGGCGGCGACCGGCGGAGGCGAATGGTAGGTCTTGCGGAGGTCGACGGTGCGGAGGCCGGTCATGGACGAGAGGCGGAGTCAGTTGCGCATGCCGGGGCCTTCGCTGCGGCCGGCCAGGGGCTTGACGATGGGGCCGCCGCAGACACCGACGCCGGAGGAGGAAAGCGCATTCAGGAAACTTTGGAGAACCGCGTAGATGGTCTGCTCGGTGACGGGGCTTTTCCCGGGGAGACGGAAGTTGGCGGGCAACTCCTTGGAAAGCTGGAGGCGGAGGGCGTTGGGCTGAATGTGGCCGGCGCGGTCCTTGATATTGGCGACGGAGATGGGGGTCTGGAGTACGGCGCCGGTCTGGCCGTCGACGTAGAACTGGCAGCGGGAAAACCAGCCGAGGTTGGCAGGATCGGCGGCGTCGAAGAGGAGCAGCGGGCCGGGGCGGCCGGAGGCTTTCAGATCGAGGGCCAGCGCTCGCGAGGAGTCATCCAGCTTGCACTCGAAACCGGCTTGCCTGGCGATGCTCGCGAGGATCTCGGGTTCGAGCTCGAGCTGAATGAACTTATGCCGGCCGGCGTGAACGACTTGCACGCTCCATTATAGCCTGCGATGCTACAGTCTGAGGTTCAGATGACCAAGCTGCTGCTGGCCGCAGTTCTGATGCTGGGATTCTGGACGGCGGCGGCGCAGACGGCGATTCGGGAGCAGGCTTACGAGCTGGAGCTGCCTGCAAGCTGGGGGCCAGTGAAGTCTGTCGCTCCGGGCTTCGACCGCGGGTATGAGAGGGCTCTCGCCCAGGGCAGTAAGGCGGTGATTCTGCTGCACCACGAGGTGATGCTTGCGGGCGCCGGAGATCCGCCTGAAGACACCTCGGAGATGGCGCGGCAGTTTGAGAACCTGGTGAGGAACCAATATCCGGACGCGCGGGCGGCTGGTGCGCCAGCGTTCAAGGTTGCCGGTCGAACCCTGGTGAATGCGGCCTACGACGTGACCGAGGCGGGCTTGCCGGTGCGAAAGAGCTACACGTACTTTCTTGCCGGAAGGACCGTGATGGTGGTGCAGTGCACGGCTCCGCGGGAGCAGTGGGCGGAGGCCAGCGGGGAGTTCGGCTCGATTCTGGCGACACTGCGGGCGGTCGACGGCGAGAGGCAGCCGAAGCTGTCCGATGCGGCGGCGCTGGAGAGGTTGCGGAAGCGGCTACCGGCGCTGGCGAGCATCGTGCCGGCCGAGTGGGCTTGCGAGATACGGGACGTGGCGATCCTGCGACCGCCATCGGGGCCGGAAGGCGGCACGCTGTCGATTCGCGTGGCTTTCCGGCGGGGCGATATCGGCGAGGTCTACGAATCCGCCAAGGTTCTGTTCACCGCGACGGCGGGAGCACAGAGCGAGGCCGAGCTGACATCTGCGGTCCCGGCCGCGGCGCCGAACCACAAGGAGGACGTCCCGGGACTGGTGAGGTCCGAGGCCGCCAAGGCTCTGCTCTCGGCGATCGCGAGCATCGGGAGCCGGGCCGAGCTATCCCAGAGTGTCCCGGCGGCGGTGCGGGACCATATGAGGGACGTCCCGGGGCTGATGAAATATGTTGGTGAGCTTTGGGGAATGGCTTGGGGCGTGGTCGCGGATTGCGAGCGGCCGATCGGGCGGTTCCAGATCGTGATTGAGGGAGCGGTCGGACGGACGGGGGCAATCAGCCTCTCGGCCGAGGACGGCCTAGCGGTGATTTCAGGGAAGATCACGGCCTCGGACCAGACACGCGTGGGGAAGATTTACCGGTTCGAGTAGACGGGAGCCTGGCCGCAGATGGGAGATGTGATGTGACCGATCAATCAAAAAGCTTCGGCGAGACCGCAAGGTCGTTGGCACGGAATCCCCTCGGCATCATTGCGCTCTTCATCGTGCTCGTGTATGGTTTCGCTTCGCTGGTCACCGCCTTCACGGGCTCGTTCACCCCCGCGGAGCGCCTCCCGCTCATTTACTTCCTCATTGTGTTCCCTGTCCTCGTCCTGGGCGTCTTCGCGTGGCTTGTCAGCAAGCACAGCGGCAAGCTCTTCGCTCCAAGCGACTTCAAGGATGAAGAGAACTACGTCAAGATGCAGATGTCCGTGGTCGCGTCGCTTACCGCGGCAGCCGCGAAGGGGGATACCCCCGCGTCGGAAGCTCAACTGCACAAGATTGTGGAGACAGTGCGAGCTGCGGGTCCGGCAACTGTCGCTGCCGGTGACGACTGGAGGGACCACATTCTTTGGGTTGATGATCGGCCCGAGAACAACGTGTATGAACGCCGGGCATTCGAGGCACTGGGTCTCCGGTTCACGCTCGCGCTATCCACCGACGAGGCGTTCGAGAGGCTCTCGCAAGCCAGGTACGCGGCGATCATTTCCGACATGAAACGTCGCGAGGGGCCGCGCGAGGGCTACGTTCTGC
>Ga0326728_10017857_pt1 | contig 14106 bp, 10 predicted proteins | sample MB3enrmetagenome_FD_207602 | JGI IMG/M metagenome (GOLD analysis project Ga0326728, IMG submission 207602) | Lab enriched peat soil microbial communities from McLean, Ithaca, NY, United States - MB31MN | ecosystem: Environmental > Terrestrial > Soil > Wetlands > Peat | place: USA: New York...
TCGCCGAACCGCATTATTTTTGCCAGGGGACGAGCTTTGACTCGCGAAACGAAATCGGGTAACTTGTAATTATCAATGTCGTTCTTCTCTGTGTCCCACCTTCTCAGGAGTGCTTGTGGCCAGGCATTATCTCCATATCCTTCAAATAATTGTGTCAGCGAGAAGCGCTCTTCCTTATGGCCTGGCCTCTTCCTCACAAGATCGAGATCGCCTCGTTCTCCATAAGCGAAACCAGTGCACGGACAGGACACCCAATCTTCGTCTTCCGGTCCGCACACAGAGACTGGCGGGTTGATCCATTCGAAGCGCCATCTCTCCTCAATTCCATCTACGATGACTTTGGTTTCCTCCCGGAGAATCGGTTTACCAATTTCCGAACATACTCCTGTTGCCACAAATACCGTCACACTGCATAGGATGGTCACGAAGAGCACACGTTTGGCTTTCATTATTGTTTTCCTTTCACGCTTAACGTTTTATATGCCAAGCTTCTTCTTTTGCCTTGGTCGTTCAAAATAAATCACGGCCAAGCCTATACCGCAACAAAAAATCATAAATGACGAAAAACAAGATTGGAGGTTTCTCTTGGAGCTAAGTCTATTTTCAGTTTATACCGCTATGGAAACATGAATCGTATTTCTCTTCACATTCTGGAAGCTCTCCTGGAACTACTCCATAGACAAGTGTCTCAAAATTTTCAAAATCGTCTTCTTTTAGGAGAGATTTGGCTTCTTTGATCGCTTGTATCATTTCTCCTTGGTGACGACAATACTTCGCAAGGACAGCGTTGAAAAGAACTATACTAGCAATCCGGAGTCTGACTTCATCATAATCATATTTACTGCCCTTTATCCCCCTTATATCTTCCAGATTCTGTTTATAGCGCTCCACATTTATCTGCCAGGTTTGATCTAAGTCTACTATAAAGTGCCCATCCTGCTCCTTCATGACTAAACCTATTCCTGGTGCACCCACATGGGTTGTCAACCCATTAATTTCTAGGCGGTCATAAGTGTCATAGAAATAAGCGTTTTTATAATTGTGACCTGGCTTTTCCCCTCCTTGAATGGAGCCAACATAAATTAGTTGATCCCGGCGGATTGAGAATACGTGGTCAACATCGCATCGCCAGGCGTTTCCACCGCCACATTCAGACGTCACAAAAAGATAATCGTCCTTCCAGCCAACCGACTTTTTTATCCGCGATACTGCCTCGCCAATATCTCTCGCCCCGAAAATTCCAGTACCCGTTTTGAACTGTCTTCCATTCTGAGCGATCAAGATGTCAAAAATGTACAGTTTTGGAGTCCCCCAAATTTTAGTAAGGTTGGCTTGAACATTTACTCTATCTGAGAAGATATTAAACCGTTGATCCGGAGTCAGGACCGGCTCTTTTACTTCCTCTTTACCCGGTTTCAGCTTTTCACCAACGGGAGATGAATTTGTGATGTAACCCTTAGCAATCGTCATCCAAATCTCTGCCATCGAACCAGGTTTAGCTGTAAACCATGTTGCTGGATTATTCGACTCGACTTGATCTCTAAGGATGTTGTCATTACTGTCAAAGTATATGTATCGAAGTGCCCTCATTGTATTCTTTTCGATGTCGAACTCCCAAGTTTGAATTGAGTAATCAAAAGGTTCGTGGAGCAGAAATGGTTTATCTTTTATTTCGCATTGGTTCCCCCAATCCGTGTAAACTAGCTTCACTTTCATAACTGTAGTTCCAGTTTCTGTTTTCTGAAAATTAGGGTTATAGTATAAGTCATAAATCTTCTTTCCTTCCCTGTTTCCGTCAGTGCTATGGATCCAATTTTGTGCAGAGGCAGAGCCTACCAGAAGAATCGTTAAGAACATAACACACCCACTCACTAACAACCCCAACGCCATGATCATCAACAATATTTTCTTCATCTTATTTCACCTCCTTTTTTTAACGAAGAAGCAGTTGGATTTCGTTCAAGATCCTCCATTTACCATCCTCTCTCATTCAGATAAGATGACGAAATGAACCCTCCGATTTTTGGCCCATGCCTCCTTATTATGGCCTGGGTCTAAAGGCGTATCTTTCCTTACATAACTAACTGTGAAGATGCGGTCTTCAGAAATGCCGAGAAAGACAAGATAGTTTTTAGCACTGTTGGCCCTTCTCTCTCCAAGAGCGAGGTTATATTCCACGCTTCCTCTTTCATCGCAATGGCCTTCGATCTGGATCTTCACATTTCGGTACTTCATCAAAAAGGCTGCAATTCCCCTCAAAATCTCTTGATCCTCAGGGCGAATATCGTACTTGCCAACGTCGAAATGGATATCTTTGAGCGAGTCTATTGAAAAGACAGGTGGGATTGCTAAAACTAGCACCACAGTCAACATTCCAATAAGCTTCTTCATTTTATTCCTCTTTTTCGTCGCTTCGCGATCTTCCAATCCGAGTCCAAACGTATTCGAGTTCGCCCGGGGTACGGCCACCAATCATGAAACGGAATGTGTTACATACTTTCGGTTGTATTGGGACGGTTGATTTAAGATCCCACGGTTCCGTAAAACTCTACTAATTTTGAACGCAAATTTCAAGAAGAATTATCGATTGCCACTTGAAGTGTCGTATGGAAGCACGATCTTGAACAATCTTGCTTTCAATAAGGAAGGGGTAAGAAACTAGATTATCGGCTCTACATAACAATCATCGCAGTAAGGCAACTCGTGACGTCAACGATTACGGGTGGAAGTATGCATAAAAAAGGCAGAGCCCGTTTCTGGCCCTGCCTCTCTAATGCAGTCGCCCTGCAGAATATAAGCGAGGTTTACAATTATTTGGATATTGAGATTGAAGGAGGAGAAACAGCAGGTTCCACTCTGTTAAACTGAAATATTTCGTAGAGCATACTGAATACCTCCTTATCCCATCTTAGCGGATGGAGGTTTTCCCACTGCCGCCCTTGTTCTGGTTGTTGCAAGGATGCAGCTGATTGGTCAGGCGGAGAAGAGATCCAGAATGATTCTCCATGGTAGTCGACATCAACAAGCCGGTCTCCGGGCAGTATCGTTGGTATCTTTCTTGAAGCGATGGTAAGTGTCAGCGCGGGGTTGTCAAGGCATCCATAGGGCAATTTCAAGCGCAATTCCAGGCTATCCAACATTTTTGTTGTAAACAGGCTTGGAAGTATATCGTATTCCTTTTCGTATCCCAACTGGTCTTTGAGGCTTTCTGCTAAAAAGTGCAGCACCTGCCTAAAATTCCTCAAGGTAAAGTACCCATAAATTGGCCAGCGATTTGTCTGGGGGTCTCCCCGAAGCAAGACTATAATCATACTCTGGTCATACTTTGTAAATTCATCTAATACAAAATCCTTTTTTCGAATTTTTTCGAGAAGCGCTTTTTTATCTTTATCTTCCATCAACGCATAATCGAAATCGGCAAGAGCAGTGAACGAATAACGTTTTGTAACTACAAAGCCTGCCGTTTGTGTAGTTGATTTGGGTATCTCGTATAAGTAATATTGTTTATCTAACGCATCCATGGTGTCCTTGATGCTGATGCCATTTTTCTTTAGCTCGTCAGCTGTCCTGAACGTGCCTTCAATCGGTAGGTCAAAGCTCAGAAGAAAAGGATATAGATGGCCACTCCACGCTACAGCTACTATATGCAATACAAGCTTACGGAACAGTTCATAGTTATTTATATCCTGCCTTTTACTTGCAACTTCAGATAGTTTCCTCGAGGGCCTGTTTTCTATGAGACAACCGTCCTCATCTGATAAACAATCGGCCTGATGTTTGTCAAAACCTCCCTCATGTTGAAAGTATTTAAGAACAGAGTCTTTATCTTCCAGATTATAAGGTTTAGAAATAGGATAATCATACTTGACTATGTTCCCTTTAGAATCCTTTACCTTTATCCCTTCGAATGTCTCTTTTGCATCCTTTGGGCCAAGCATAAAAAAACCCTGACATGCGAGTCTGAACATCTTGTCAAGCTTCGACCCGCCTTGTTGCAGAAGGATCATGTTAACGAACGCAGGGTCTATTGGTTCCAAAAGTCGTTTAGAGACGTCTTTCCCTTGCATAGGTGCGATGGTGAGCGTTGGATTATCGCTAATGGCAGTACCAAGAGATAACCCAGATCCATACGAGTATACGTGCGGGGCACTGGCACCTGTAAACGATGAAGCCAACCCACCAGTATGAGATAACGCGTACGTTGCCGATATGCTATTAGCTACCGTGAAGTGCGGCGGTTGCTCGTCATGCATGCGAACGATGTTGAGAAGAAGTAATTGTTGTTCCGCTTGCAACACGCTATCATCGTATAGGATTACTGCTTTATTTAATAATATTGGACCAAATGTCGCACAGCCTGTGAGAGCGAGACAGGTTGCCATGACCATACATAAAAGTAACCCACGTTTTTTCTGGCCCTCGTTTAATTCTTTCCCTCTCATCATCATCGTACTCCCTTCTTTAATTAATAATGGGTTTTAGCTTCTATGTGCCCGAGCAATTCCTGCATACCAACAAGAAAAAAGCCCCCAGGGGTATAAAACCCCGAAGGGGCCGAGCTTCCAGCACCTTCCAGAAACTCCCTCTCATAGCTCCCCCTTACGTTAAGGGTTTGTTGTTGGATTACTTTAGGCCTAGAAGTATGTGAGAGTATATCTTGGGAATCTATCCGTTGTCAATAAAAATCTAGTTTGAAAACTTTGTGCGGTGGCATGGATTTCTCACAAGCTCTTGAGGCCAGCACCGAAATAACGCGGGCGGACAGCAGAAAAGAAAAACGCGCGCGCGGCCGCCTCACGCTCTAGGCCGATGGCCAACCCGGCAGCGATAGTGCTATCAGCCCTTGACACGCCCGGGAAAACCGCCAGGGCTTGCGCTAGGCCAATCGTATGAGATGCAAGCCGTTCAGCCAGAAAGAGTGCGCTAGCCAACAGTACCTTAATGACCCCCATGATTTAAGGGCTGACCGCGCTTCCGCCCTGCTGCAGGCGGGACAACCATTTTTAGGCATTACGTTTCCCGGAGTCCGGCTTGCGGCCTCCCCATGCCGTGTCAGCGCGCCTGCTCGGGGGTAGAAACGGGCTTTGAGACCGGCTCGTCATTCTTACCTTTTACCGTTACTCCCCCTTGACGTTAAACGTCTTGGCCTCTCGATCGATTTTCACAATTTCCCCGCTAAAACTCCTATGGGTAGAATTGTCCGTTGAGACCGTGGGGTTAGAAACGGGGCGTGTGCCTTTGCGCGTGCCTTCAACGATCTCAACAGTTACTGCGATATTCTTGTCCGCCACCTTATTATATGCGACGTCGACTTGGGATCCCACCTCGAGATCGCCGAAGGTGTTAACTTCTTCCTCCAAGGTAATCTTTGTTTTGTCGTCAGTGGCAAAGGTCATGACCTCCGGCGCCAGAGCAGGCCTTGCTGGCGTTGTCGTTGTCTTCTGCGCTACCGCCATGCACCCAAAAACAAAGGCCACCATCGTCAGTACCGTAACAAAAACCATTACCTTCTTCATTCTCCTTACCTCCTTTTATCTTATCTTTTAAGATTTGTTCACTCACTAAATAACAACCAAAGGGGATGCCAAATAATGTGGAAGGCAAGATTTTTTAACAACTGGATATAATTGATTAATTTTTAATGCAGTTGACTGTCTGATCTGTAAGATCGTTTCAAAACACGACACCGAGAAAAAAACGTGTCGTACTTTACAACGGTGATTCCTTTTCCAATATCCAGCAGAGGAGTTCAACACGCTCCTTTCCCCGGAAGGGACCCACCGGGAGGCTTCAGAGGATCTCTTGAAAGTGGTTTTGTCTCTATTATACTCCTTTTCTGGCTTAGGGTCTGTGCTCATAATCCTTATGGCGACCCGGTCAGCACAAAAGCCCCCCAATAGAAGGGATTGGGTTTGTTTTCCATAACCTTGAGCTTGGCCTGACGCAAGGCCTCGGTCTTGGTCGTCCCCTTCGACAGCAGGCTATAAAACTCCGTCATCAGGTCCACCGTCTCCACGTCCGGCACGCTCCAGAGGCTCATGACCATAGACCTGGCCCCGGAGAGAATAAAGGCCCTCTTTAACCCAAAGACCCCCTCTCCGGTCTGCACATCTCCCACCCCCGTCTCACAGGCAGACAGAACAACAAGTTCCGTCCCCCTCAGACGAAGCCCAAGGACCTTCTCCGCACTCACCACACCATCGTCCCTTCCTTCTTTGAGAGCACTATTGACACCCGCCAGCACAATGCCCGAGCGCAACATGGGGTTTTCCGTGGTGAGCGCCTTGATCTCATCCACACGACCCGTAAACCTCATGCCTCTTGTCTCTTCCTTCGGCTCAGGAAGGGCCTGAAGAAAGTAGCCGTGGGTTGCCAGGTGCAACACCCTGGGGGAGGTCGAGGCGTAGAGCATTTCCTCAAGGGCCTTTTCCCACTGTAAGTTAAGCACCTGCTGCTTAAATCCGGTTTCCAGTATGCCCTTTATGGCATCTGCCTCTTTCTTTGTCTTATGCAGGGGGGGAAAGCGTAGCTTCCGGAGATCGGCAGAGACCTCCCCCCGCACCCGTTTCTCCGTAACCCCCAGCTTCCTCTCTTCCTTCTCTATCCCCTCGAGCCCCAGGTTATAGTCAGGGTCGGCCATGATCAGCGATGTCCCCCCCTTAAAGGCTGCTTGGGCAAACTTCACCGCATCCCTCCCCGCTCCCAGGTAGCTAATCTGGTAGTTTTCCAACAGATACTGACCTCCCGGCGTGACAATGACCTCAAAGGGGATAATGTTCAGGTTCCCGTCGGGGCTAACAAACAGGTGCTTCTTCTTCACCAAGGGCTCAACGGGTTTGATGATAAGGTCATAGAGGGATTGCGCCTCCCTGTCGAGGATGGCTTTGTCGGACTTCTGCTCTTTTTTGATCTCCTTGAGATAGGCACTGATGTGCTGATCAATCCCTTCTGTTTCACCCACATCAAGAAGCCTTACCTCTCCCTTTTCATCCGGGATGAGGACAAAGAGCAGATAGTGTGAGGCGCCCCATTTCCCCGTTGGGAAGTCATAGAGTCTTATCTTGGCAAAATCGAGATAGGCCGAGTCTTGGGGCAGCAGGGAGGAGAGTTTCTGGGCATCCACCTTGCCTGCCTGTTTGGCCAGGGAGAACTCTTTACTGAGGATGCTTAGCTCCGCCTCCAGGGCGTCGTTTCGCTTCTCTAGCTCAGTGAGCCTCTTTTGATAGTCCTCCGCCGTCATCTGCTCCGGCGTGGAGAGCTGGAGCCGGGCCAGGTTTCTCCGTATGGCGATGAGCTCCTGGAATTTCTCTTGGATCAGGGGATTGTCGGAGTATATGAGGGCGTCAATATACCGTCCCTGCGACTCCAGCACCGAGCCCTTCCACAGTACCCAGGTGTTGAAGGTGTCGGTGACTGCCTTACTGTCCCCCGTCAAATAAAGGACGGTATGTGAAAGGAATGCCTCCACGTCGCCCATTTTCTGATTCATGTAGGCGAGCTTTTGCTTCTCCGAGAGGAGCGAGAAGGTCATCTCTTTTGTCTTATCGCCAATTGCCGCGCCTCTGAGAAAAAGCCTGTGGCTCTCCTGGTGGCGGCCAAGGGAACCGTAAAGCTCTGCCAGGTCATTGAGCTCATATGCCAAATAGGGATGATCCTTGACGTAGAATTTTTTGTTAATCTCCAGCGCCCTTTTCAAGAGGGGCTCGGCCTCGGCATAACGGCCAGTCTCTCTATAGAGATCTGCCAGGTGTTTGAGGCCTATTGCCACACTGGGATGGTTCTTGCCGAGCTTCTCCTGTATCTCCAGCGCCCTCTTGTACAGGGCCTCGGCCTCGGCATAGCGGCCAGTGTCATCATAGAGCCCTCCCAGGTTAACGAGGCCTATTGCCACAGCGGGATCATCCTTGCCGAGCTTCTCCTGTATCTCCAGCGCCCTTTTCAAGAGGGGCTCGGCCTCGGCATAGCGGCCAGTGGCATCATAGAGCATTGCCAGGTTATTGAGGCTTAGCGCTACATGGGAACCATCCTTCCCGTATGCCTTCTCGTCTATCTCCAGCACCCTTTTCAAGAGGGGCTCGGCCTCGGCATCACGGCCGGTGTCACTATAGAGCATTGCCAGGTTATTCAGGCTTAGCGCTAGATCGGAATCATCCTTGCCGAACTTCTCCCATATCTCCAGCGCCCTCTTGTACAGTGGCTCGGCCTCGGCATAGCGGCCAGTTTCCCAATAGAGCAATGCCAGGCCCCGGAGACTTTTTGCCACAGCGGGATCATCCTTGCCGAGCTTCTCCTGTATCTCCAGCGCCCTCTTGTACAGGGCCTCGGCCCCGGCATAACAGCCAGTGGAATCATAGATCACTGCCAGGTCATAGAGCCTTGTTGCCACAGCGGGATCATCCTTGCCGAGCTTTTGCTCCTGTATCTCTATGTCTATCACCCTCTCGTAGAGCGGCTCGGCCTCGGCATAGCGGCCGGCATTGTAGAGTTGGATAGCCTGTTCATTCAGTGCCTCTGCCTCATCGAGTTGGCTGTCCCGGGTAGTCTGACCGGCTACCAACTGCGGCAGCATCAGGGCAACAAAACAAAAAACTATAAGGAATGACAAAATATGAATTAAAAAGCTACGGAGCAGAACTTTTGCATTCCTACTTTGTTGTTCATGTGATCCATCATGATATAATCTTTTTCCTGCTCCCATAACACACTTCCCCAATTCGGCAAGCGCTTCAAGTCGACTGAGCTCCGCTTCGAATTTGGCATCATCCGTTAAAACCTCAACTGAGCGGTCACCCATGTTAGAATTCCTCGCAGCTTCCCGCCATTTTCTCGCTCTGGATGGCTATAGAATCTGAGCGATCGTTACACATCAAATTGAGAGTCTTTCCACTCAGGAAAGGGAAAATAGAAAGGCTCTAAAGCACCATAGAATCCTTCAGAGCCTTTGTATGGGATCGTTCAGAAGAAACCTTTTCACGTTTCCCTCCCGAAGGTCAAATGTCAAAAAATGTTTGACATCCCATTACCTCAGGAATATTATGATTTGACTGTATCTTCCATCAAGCGGTAATCACAGCAACGGGTAAACTCCGAATCCCTTAATAATTTCAAGGGGATCAATATAGACTTTCACTTAGTAGGGAAGCCGTCTTATCTCCAATTTCCCATCAGGATAAACGGCGCCCAATAGTAGGGATGTTCATACTTAGAAGGTTTGCCACTGTCGGCCCCAAGAGCAACCACACCGCTTACCGAATCGACCGAAGTGGTTGTTTGCTCTCCGTGGATGAACGCGATCTGGGTCTGGCGCAGTGCTTCGGCCTTGGAGAGTTTCTTTTCCTCCCGCAGCCGATAGAATTCAGCCATGAAGAGGGCTGTACTCTTGTCGGCAACGGACCACAGCGTGGCAATAACGGCCTTCGCCCCCTGGCGTTGGGCAAGGAAGGAAAGTGCGTCAACCTCACGGCCGTCGCTTCTCTTGCCGCCCCCCACCGCAGTTTGGCAAGCAGAGAGCGTGAGGAGATCGACTCCTCCAAAAAGGTTGTTCTGCCGGGCCATGAGGGCAAGCGTGATTGGGTGTCCCTGGCCCGAAAGGAGAAAGCTCATGGTATCGTTTCCCGCTTCCAGGTGGAAGTGGCTCGCAATGTGGACAAGGGGATACTTTCCTTTCCGTCTCAGCAACTCCTGCATCGCCTGCCAGGTGAAATCATCATCCAGATACCGGCTGCCGGGGATGACCCCGGCTTCACCCTCCTGCCGGATGACTGCTTTGAGCTCCCCGGGAACTGATTTGAGGGGACCGAACTTAATCTCCTGTACCTGGCATCCCTTACTGACCCCCAGGCCGAGGCCGGTCCAGTTAGCGTTGACCTTATCCTTCAGGTTTGTCTTGCTGGCCGAGGTGAAGATAGACATGGGATACCGTTCCACCAGGTATTGTTCTCCGTCGTAAAGCGCTGCAAGGGGAAGGAAGCGCAAGGCACCGTCCAGGTACCACATGAGGGTGGAAGCTCCTGCCTGGGCAAGTTCTTGTCTCGCCTCAGGAGGGAGAATGATGTCGAGAAGCTCCCGGGCCTGAGGACGAGCGTCTCGCTTGTCGTTCAGGGCAGCTCTAAAGCCCATGACTTTCTCGTTTAGGTCGCTCTCCTTGAGAGGCACCATGTAGGCGCGGCGGTTGTCGGGCGTGATGAGAATGAGGGAGTAGCTCTCCTTGTCCACTACGGTATAGAGGGCAATGGTTCCCTCCCCCAGCTCCCGTAAAGTATCCTGCAAGGCCTGCGCCTCCTTCAGTTCTTCACCCTTTTCGCCGCGGGTGGTGGAGAGGGTGTCCACGATCCGGTCCAGTACCTGCTGAAATGCTATCTCCGCTTTGTCGAGTTCGGCGGACAGGTGCTGGAGCCGCTCTTCTTCCTCGGGAGTGCGTAATTTCTTCTCCCTCAGTGCCGTAACTTCAGCCAGCATTCCCGCAAGGGGCTTTTCCGCTTCGGTAAGTGCTTCATCCTGGGCCGCCTCCAAGGAAGTCAGGTAGGTTTTACCGGAGATGGGGGACACGGAGGCATCACGACGAAAAAACTGAAACTGTTCTTGCTCCTTGAGAAGCTCCAGCACCTGTTCTGCCTCCGGAAGTCGTCCCTGAGAAATCAGAAGATGCGACAGATGTCTGTAGTTTTCTCCCACAGTTTCGTCGTATCTTTTGAGTGTCTCCTTGCCGAGGACGGCAATGTTTCCGCGCAGGGTTTGGATGGTATTAACAGCCTGTTTAGCGAAGAAGATTGCGGCCTCGGGTTTCCCCTGCTTTTCAAGGAGCCTACTCATGCTCGCCTGGACCTCAATAATCCCATCGTAAGCTTGTGCTAATTTAAAAAACCCCTGCGCTTTACTATACTGCTCTAAACATCTATCAAAGTCATTCCTGATATTATAGATATCTCCCATAAAGAGATGTGCAAACCCTTGTCCAACAACGTAGTTAGCGAACCGATATAATCTCAAAGAGGCCTCATAATTCTCAATTGCGTTTTGCTCCTCATGCATATCAAAATATACCCTACCTTTTCTCAAATAAACATTAGCTTGTCCTATAGTGGAATCGGCTTTGAGATAAAAGCCTAAAGCCATCTCGTAATGCAAAAGAGCATCGTCGAAGTTCTTTAATTCTACCAAACTATCCCCCCTGTTTTTGTCAACATTTCCCAATCCAAGAATATATTTTGCCTTGGAATAAAACATATCAGCGGTTCTGTAAGAGTCGAGGGCTTTCGGAACATTGCCCAACCGCTCATAAAGCTCTCCCTTACTGTACGCTACCCATCCCTCACCGTACCAGTCATCTTCTTGAGTGAAATATGACTCAGATTTATCATAAAATTTAAATGCTGTGTCGAACTCCCCGGTTCGTGTATATACGTCAGCCATTAATCTATATACGTTCCCTAATCCAAGCCTGTTATCTGACTTTGAGAAATACTCAACCGACTCATTGTATAGATTCAAGGCTTTGTTGTTGTTTCCTTCATAATATTCCATATTTGCCATTAGCCGGTAGGCTTCGCCGAATCCATTCTGATCATTATTTTTGATCAAGAGAGGCATGGCTATGTCGATCATCTCCTGTGCCCGGGAGGTCTTGCTGCTTCTGAAATACACATCGGCCATTGCGAGATATGTTTTGGCTATTCCTCCCTCTTCTTTGAGACGGATGTAACCATTTAAAGCCTTTTCATAAAATTCAATCGCCTTCTCATTGTTCACGACATAAAAGTTATAGAGGCCAAATACATAATTCACATCAGCGACTGTTTTTTCAGCCTTCTTCCTTTCTGCCATCAGTAGCGCATTGGAGATTAATCTCTCATCTCTTGTTTTTAACCCCTTCAACGATAGCTGAATTATAAACTCGTCGTTTAGAGATGAATCAAATCCATAACGTTCTGAACTTAACGGTACATTAGTAGGATCCTGGCACGCAGATGCTTCTAAGTCATCTCCGTGAATGGTCGATGGATGGGTCATCAATGAGAAGCTTATCACAATTGGTATGCATAGCTTTAATAAATCCGTTAGTTTGACCATCGCATTAGCCTCAAAGAAACAGGGAAGATACCTCATTCAAATAAAATATCCTCCCTGTCCTTAAACATGTTCTCCCGTCACTCCTTCGGCGGCGGAGGCTCGCCACTTGGAGGAGGAGGTTGCGGAGGAGGCTCACCATCTGGAGGAGGAGGGATGCCGGCACACTCGCTGCTAATGCCGATGCAGGTGCTATATCCTCCGGAAGTGCCCGCTGAAGCAGGGTTTACAAAGCTTGCCAGGTAGAGTGAGATTAAAGCGACGGCTATTAGAATCAATCTTGCTTTCATGGTTTTATCACCTCCTTTCCACGGGTTTTGTCACAAGGACTGCCATTGCTCGCTGGACCTGTTTCACTCTACGGTAGAGCCGAGTCTTCTCAGTGTTTCTGCAATCTTCCGGGAACCGTAAAAAGGCATGTTTATATAGAGATCATCGATCAGAACCATAAGCCTTGCATCATGAAGAGGCATGACCGTTTCATAGAATAGGCTCATTGATCAGAACTCGCTTTGGAATGAGTTGAATATACCTACAACGGGGTTGTGTGTCAATAAGATAAAGATCACTTGCCCATTTGTCTTTCATTTTTTGACATTTCTTGGCACAATTTTTTCCATCGGCGTGGAGTAACAGACTCACTATATAACCACGGTTAGGGATACTGTTATCGTGGTCTCCCTGCCGTTCCTGGGCTGCAAGGAATTGCCACTTTTTGATCTGTCCGACGATCCACCGTTCCGTCCCTCCATTAAGAATCTACTTAGCTCTGACCGAAGGACTCCCCGGCCGCTACCCACCTTGGTTGCCTTTGTTCTGCCAAGGCAAATGCACCTTAAGTAAGTGGGTCCCGATATCTTTAGGTATTGATATTACTTCTACAATACACCTCTGGGCAAAAAAGTCAAGTTTTTCCCTCCCCCGTTTACTCATAAATGCTTAAATGGGTTGGGTTTTTGTTCCTGACCCCCCCCCCATGTCAATAGTGGACACGAAAGACCCTCTCATGCTGAAACCAGAAGGTTTGTCAATGCAAAAAATTCAGCAAATGAAAATTTTTTCCACATGATCCCGAGATGTCAAATCATGTAAAATGGTAAATGCAGTTTCTTACATGAAAGCAGGCATAGCCAGAGTGAACCAACTCCATGGAGATGAGAAAGGCTGGGAAAAACCATCTCAGTTTTATTCATTAATAGTCTGAAACCTTTGATCATTCTGTAAATATGAAAAACAAGAGGAAGCTATCCACAGCCATTCTGCTCTCCCTTTGCAAAAAACAGAAGGTTAAGGAATAAAAGAACCCGAGATGACTCTGATGACTCGTCTCTATGATCCGCTGGTGGGATGGATGCGATGGGGTTAAGGAGAGAGTGTGCGAGTGAGATCGAAGATAGCGTCGTAGACTGCGGATGGGGCAGTAGGCTCCACCACATGGGGTGCTTCTTCCGGAGGAAGCCTGAGCTCGGGATGCCTTCGAATGTAAGCTAAAAAGGCCTGCGGCACCACCGGTGATAACTTGGCACCGTCTTTCCGATTGATGACCTGCCTTCCAGGATGGGCCAACTGAAGCATTACCTTGCAGTCCGGGGCGCTTTCCCGCATCACTCGCGGGATCTTTTTGAGACTTGGTATGAAAGAATCCGAATCCGCTCTCATCCCAAATAGCTGTACTGTTTTGGAGTAGACACTAGCAGCGCTGGTGATTATCAAACCTACGCCTCCTTTAGCCAGCGTGCAATAAAGATCGACCAAAAAGTCGGATACCTCACCTTCCCTTGTGGCTGCATTCTCGTATGTGGCCGAACGAACGAAACGGTTTTTGATTTCGACCTCTCCAATACGTGCTGGAGCGAAGACAACCGAGTCCTTTCTGGTAACCATATCGCCTCCCTATTTTAATCCGTATAGAGAAGTCAAACATGACATACTATTAGGTAAAGGCTTCTCCTTCAGTCGAAGATGTACAATATGATTTAGTGTTTTCATAATCGGCACTATCTTACAACCGAAAGGAGAAGCTGATATGAGGATTTCACA
>Ga0326728_10017860_pt1 | contig 14105 bp, 10 predicted proteins | sample MB3enrmetagenome_FD_207602 | JGI IMG/M metagenome (GOLD analysis project Ga0326728, IMG submission 207602) | Lab enriched peat soil microbial communities from McLean, Ithaca, NY, United States - MB31MN | ecosystem: Environmental > Terrestrial > Soil > Wetlands > Peat | place: USA: New York...
GCGCTGGGCCACCACGGCGGAGGGCTTGGGCTACATTTATTCGTTCAACGGGCCGCACTCGTTGTTCGTGGATGCGATGCGCTCGTTGCGCTCGCTGGCCGTGGCGCACCAGTTGGGGCACGCGTTGCTGGGCGAAGGCGACCGCCGAATCAACCTCCTGCACCGCCTGCTGATTCACGGCGAGTGTACGGCCCGGCACAATGTTTATTACGGCCAAGGCCGGGACCTTTACGATGTGCGGGGGCGCACCGCCCACGAGAGCATCTTCAACTCGAATGACGGCAGTTACCGGTGTCCCGGTTCGCAGCAGGGTTACTCCCCTTTCAGCACCTGGACGCGCGGGCTGGCCTGGGCGATCCTCGGCTACGCGGAGCAATTGGAATTCCTGGAGACGTTGCCGCCCGAAGAGTTGCGGGCGGGCGCGTCCGCCGCGCCGCGGGCCCCGCGGGAGCGGTTGCCGGCGGCCGGCGGGGCCGGGCGCGGGCTTAAAAGCGCCGGGACGGGCGCGGGGAGGGCGCGGGGCGGAGGGACGCCGGCGCTGGATTGGTTCTATGCCGCGGCCGGGGCCACGGCGGACTTTTACCTGGCCAACTCGTGCGCGGACGGCATTCCGATGTGGGACACCGGCGCCCCGAACCTGCACCAGATGGGGGACTACCTGGGGCGGGCCTCGGACCCGTTCAATGCTTGGGAGCCGGTGGATAGTTCCGCCGCCGTTATCGCGGCGCAGGGGCTGCTCCGGCTGGGCAATCACCTGGCGGCCAAAGGGGACGCGCGGCAGGGCGCCCGTTACCGCCAGGCGGGCTTGACGATTGCCAATGCGCTGTTGGACGAGCCGTATCTCTCGGCGGCGCCCGGCCACCAAGGCTTGATCTTGCACTCGGTTTATCACCGGCCCAACGGCTGGGACCACATCCGCCCGGGCCAAAAAGTGCCCAACGGCGAGAGCTCGATGTGGGGGGATTACCACGCCCGCGAGCTGGGGCTGCTGCTCCTGCGCGAGGCGGGCGGGGGGCAATACCCGGTCTTTTTTCAACCGCCATGAAGCTGACGCGGGTCCCCTCGTTGAAGAGCGCCGAGGATTTTCGCCGGCACGCCGCGGGGCTGGGCATCGAGTTGCCGTGCGACGACCAAATCCTGATGGGCAGCGCATCGCCGCTGGCGCAGCCGGTCGAGGGGGTGAGCGTCAATGGCAAGCGAATCGGCAACCGCTGGGCGGTGCAGCCCATGGAGGGCTGGGATGCCACGACGCGCGGGGGCATCACCGAGCCGATGCTGCGGCGCTGGCAACGGTTCGGGCAGAGCGGCGCGAAGCTGATTTGCGGCGGCGAAGCCATGGCGGTGCGGCCGGACGGGCGGGCCAATCCGAACCAGTTCGTCATCAACGAGGAGAACAAGAAGGGCCTGGCCACGCTGCGCGAGCGGCTGGTGGCGGAGCACCAGCAGCGGCACGGGACCACGGAGGACCTGGTCATTGGATTCCAGCTCACGCACTCCGGGAGGTTCTGCAAGCCTCACGACCATGGCCGTCCGGAGCCCCGGGTGGCCTATCGCCACCCGATCCTCGACCGGAGGTTCGGCGTGAGCTGCCAGGAGCAGGTGTGGACCGACAGCGAGGTGGAGACGCTGACCGCGGACTATATCCAGGCGGCGAGAATAGCCTGGGAGGTCGGCGCCGATTTTGTGGACCTCAAACACTGCCATGGATATTTGCTCCATGAGTTCCTCGGCGCCCGGACTCGCTCCGGCAAATACGGGGGCACGTTCGAGAACCGCACCCGCATCCTGCGCGAGATCGTCTCGGGCATTCGGGCGGACGGCAACCGCATCGAGCTGGCCGTGCGCCTGAGCGCCTTCGATTCGGTCCCGTTCCGGCCCGACCCGGCGTTGTCCAGGCCGGGCAAGCCGGGCCCGGGCATCCCGGAAGACTTTTCCCATTGCCTGCCCTATCACTACGGCTTCGGCGTGAAGGCGGCTGACCCGCTGGAATACGACCTGAGCGAGACCGTGGAGTTCATCGGGTTGTGCCGGGGCCTGGGGGTGAAGGTCCTCAACCTGACGGCCGGCTCGCCTTATTACAACCCGCACATTCAGCGGCCGGCGGCTTATCCGCCCTCCGATGGCTATCAGCCGCCGGAAGACCCGTTGATCGGTGTCGCGCGGCAGGTCAACGCCGTTCGCCAAATCAAGGGACACGCGGGCGGGCTGCTGGTGGTGGGGTCGGCTTATTCCTATTTGCAGGAGTTTCTCCCGCAGGTTGCCCAAGCCGTGCTGCGCCACGGCTGGACCGATCTGGTCGGCATCGGACGCATGGTCCTGGCGTATCCGGACATCTTCACCGATGCGCTGGCCAAGGGCAGGCTCGCGGCCCGGCGCATCTGCCGCACCTTCAGCGACTGCACCACCGCGCCGCGCAACGGCCTCATCAGCGGCTGCTATCCCCTGGACGCCTATTATTCGTCGAGACCGGAGTTCGGGGAATTGAAACGCCTCAAGGCCGGGTGACGGTTCCTTACCGCCTGCGGAAGCGGTATGCTCCCGCGCGCCAGCCGGGGTGGAACCTCTCCCAGCCGTGGAAGCGCGCCACTATGAAGGGATCGCAGACGAGCCAGGCGCCGCCGGTCCAATAGACATACTGGCCGCCGCACACGCCCACGTATTCATAGCCATCCCAGACGTAATAATCCGGAACGTAGGTCACGGCCATGGGCGCGGGGGCCGCCACGACTGCGGGCGGCGGAGCCGGTTCCACCACGCCGGGCGCCGGCGCCGGGGCGTATGCCGGCGCCGGGCCGGGCTGCGCCGCGGGCGGCGGGGCAGGTTGGGCAACCGGCGGGGCCGGGGCCGGTTGGACCACCATCGGGGGCGGCGCCGGCTGCACGGTCACCGTCGGCGGCGGCGGGACATACACCCGCGTAACACAGCCCGACGCCAGCACTGCCAGCGCGAGCACACTTGCGCAAACCGTTGGTTTCATTGCCACAATGCCTTTCTCCTCACGTCGTATTCAGGGATGGTCCTGCGACGATAACGCACTCTAAGATGGACGCGCGAAAGGGCCATTTATTCAGCGGCCACGGGGCTTGGCGGGCTTTTTGGCCGGGGCGGGCTTTTTGGCTTTTTCCTCTTCTTCGAGGGCGGCCTGGGCGGCGGCCAAACGGGCTATCGGCACGCGGAAGGGCGAGCAGCTTACGTAGGCCAAGCCGATGCGATGGCAGAACTTGACGCTATTGGGGTCGCCGCCATGCTCGCCGCAGATGCCCAGCTTGATGTCCGGGCGGGTGCTGCGGCCCCGTTCGACGGCGATTCTCATTAACTCCCCGACGCCGGTCTGGTCGATGGAGGCGAAGGGATTGGTCTTGAGGATCTCGGCTTCCTGGTAGGGCGCCAGGAAGGAGCCGGAGTCGTCCCGGCTCATGCCCAGGCAGGTCTGGGTGAGGTCGTTGGTGCCGAAGCTGAAGAACTGGGCGGTCTGGGCGATTTCGTTGGCGGTGAGGGCGCCGCGCGGGATTTCGATCATGGTGCCCACCAGGTAGTTGAGCTTGACGTTCTGCTCGGCCATGACCTCCTTGGCGACGCGGTGAACGAGTTCAACCTGCAGGTCGAGTTCGCGTTTGAAGCCGACGAGGGGGATCATGATTTCAGGCTTGACCTTGAGGCCCTCTTTCTGGACCTCGGCGGCGGCCTCGAAGACGGCGCGCGACTGCATTTCGGAGATCTCCGGATAGACAATGCCCAGGCGGCAGCCGCGCAGGCCGAGCATGGGATTGAACTCGTGGAGTTCTTTGACGCGCTGTTTGATCTTCTCGAGGGGCACGCCCATTTTCGCGGCGAGGTCCTGCTGAGCGGCGTCCTCTTGCGGAAGGAACTCGTGGAGGGGCGGGTCGAGGAAGCGGATGGTGGCGGGCAGCCCGTTGAGGGCCTTGAAGATGCCGACGAAATCGCCGCGCTGCATGGGCAGGAGCTTGGCCAGCGCGCCCTCGAACTGGGCGATCTCGGAGGCGTAACGCTGCGTAAGCTTCTCGATTTGCGCGGCTTCGGCCTTGGCGTCCTGGAGTTTTTTGAGTTCGGCCTTGTAGGTGGCGAAGTCGGCGGCGCAGAGGATCATCTGGCGCATGGAATCGATGCGGTTGCCCCCGAAGAACATGTGCTCGGTGCGGGTGAGGCCGACGCCGGTGGCGCCGAAGGCGACGGCATTGGTGGTTTGGTCGGGCAGGTCGGCGTTGGTGCGGACCTGGAGCCGGGTGACCTTCGAGCACCAATCCATGAGCTGCCGGAACATCTGGTAGGTGTTGCTGGCCTTGGGGTCGAGGCTCTTATCGATGAGGACCTGGACGATTTCCGAAGGCGCGGTGGGGAGCTGGCCGGCATAGACGTTGCCGAGCGTGCCGTTGATGGACATGAAGTCCCCTTCGCGGTAGGTGACGCCGTCGGCGGTGACGGTCTTGGCGCTGTAATCGATTTGCAGCGCGGCGGCGCCGCAGACGCAGACTTTGCCCATCTGCCGGGCGACCAGCGCGGCGTGCGAACTGACGCCGCCTTTGGCGGTGAGGATGCCTTCGGCGGCGATCATGCCGCGGAGGTCCTCGGGCGAGGTCTCATTGCGGACGAGCAGGACTTTTTCGCCGCGTTCGGCGGCCTCGACGGCGCGCTCGGCATTCAAGTACATTTTGCCGCAGGCCGCGCCGGGCCCGGCGGGCAGGCCATGGGCGATGACCTGGGCGGCTTTTTCGGCCTTGGCCTCGAAGATGGGGGCCAGGAGTTGATCGAGTTGGTCGGCCGGGTTGCGCCGGATGGCCGTCTTCCAATCGATGAGTTTTTCCTGGACCATGTCGATGGAGAACTTGAGGGCGGCCAGGGCGGTGCGCTTGCCGTTGCGGGTCTGGAGCATGAACACCTTGCCGTCCTGGATGGTGAACTCGAAGTCTTGGACGTCTTTGAAATGGGCTTCGAGGGTTTTGCGGATGTGCTCGAGTTCCACCAGGGCCTCGGGGAGGTGGGCTTTGAGCTGGAGCACCGGTTCGGGGGTGCGGATGCCGGCGACGACGTCTTCGCCCTGGGCGTTGATGAGGAATTCGCCGTAGAACTCCTTGGCGCCGTTGGCGGGGTTGCGGGTGAAGGCGACGCCGGAGCCGGAGCGCTCGCCGGTGCTGCCATAGACCATGGCCTGGACGCTGACGGCGGTGCCCCACTCGGAGGGGATGTTGTACTTGCGGCGATAGACGATGGCGCGGTCGTTGTTCCAGGAGCCGAAGACGGCGCCGATGGCGCCCCAAAGCTGCTTCCAGGGGTCTTGAGGGAATTCCTTGCCGGTGCGCTGCTGGATGAGGGTCTTGAAGCGGGCCACCAACTCCTTGAGATCGTCCACGTTGAGCTTGGGGTCTTCGAGGTCCTGCTGATAGCGTTCCTGCTTGAGGCCGTGGATGACCACCTCGAAGGGCTCGTGGTCTTCGCCCGGGCGCTTTTGGACGCCCATGACGACGTCGCCGTACATCTGGACAAAGCGCCGGTAGCAGTCCCAAGCGAAGCGCTCGTTGGCGGTGGCATTGGCCAGGGCCAGGACGCTTTGGTCATTCAGGCCGAGATTGAGGATGGTATCCATCATGCCGGGCATGGAGTCGCGGGCGCCGGAGCGGACGGAGACCAGCAGCGGCATGGCGGCGGTGTCGGCGAAGCGGGTGCCCATGATCTTCTCGATGAAAGCCAGGCCGTTCCTGACGGCGGGTGCGAGGTCTTTGGGATAGCTCTTTTTATGCTCGTAATAATAGGTGCAGACCTCGGTGGTGATGGTGAAGCCTGGCGGCACCGGCAGGCCAATGCGGCTCATTTCGGCCAGGTTGGCCCCTTTGCCGCCCAAAAGGGGCTTCATGCCGCCGTCGCCGTCGGCCTTTTTGTTGCCAAACAGGTAAACGTATTTCGTAGCTTTAGCGTTCTTTGCCATAAACAGTCTTTCAGTAAACATCAGGTTTCGCTGGATGTCAGGTCCTCAGAAACAGTGGGCCGACTCTAACAAAGGCGGCAGGGGTGTCAACGGGGGAGTAGAAGAATCTGGGCGGCGGCCCAGGGCCAATGACAAAATCACAGCACAGATTTCCAAACCTGCGGGGCGCCCGCAACTTCCGGCCGCCCGCCGATTTGGAAATCGGCGATACAGCAGGCTTGGAAGCCTGCGCTACGTTCCGCTGGTTCGCAACGAGTTACAGCGACTTTGTCACTGGTCCTGGGCGGCGGGCGGCGGTCACTCCTCGGCGGGGTTTTCCCACTCGGGATAGACCTCCGGCGGGAGCTGGCCGCGGCGGATTAACTCCTGGAGGTCGCGAATGATGGTGCGGCGGGCGACGGCGAATTGGCGGGCGAGGGCGGAGATGTTGGGGCGTTGGCGGGATTTGCCGATGAGCTCCAGGAGGTGGTTCTGGCGGCTGAGGCGGTCCGTCGAGCGGCTGAGCAATTCCTGGGCATCGATGCGGCGGGCGCGTTCGAGGGCCTCGAACTGGCGGACGACCTCGCGCTGGCCGCACTCCTCGAGGGCGACGGCGACGGTGCGCTTGAGGAGGTGGATGTCCACGGGTTTGGTCAGGCAGTAATGGGCGCGGCGGGGTCCCTGGAGGGCGGCCATTTGCTCGTGAACTTCCAGCGCCCCCGAGACCACGATGATCGGGACATAGGGCAGGAAATCCCTGAATTCGGGAAGGAAACTCAAGCCCAATTCGCCCTGGGACAAGACATGGTCCAGGATGAGGAGGTCGGGCCGGCCCTGGGGGATTATGGCCAGGGCCTCGGAGGCGTTGGTGACACGGACCAAGTGATATTGGGCGAGGGCTTCTTCATAGATCTCGTATTGGAGATCGTCGTCCTCGATGATGAGAATAGTCGCCGGGGTCATGGAGGAGGGAGGGGTTTGAAGGGGGAGGATGGAGGGGCGAGGGGCGAGGGGCGGGGGTCGAGCGCCGGGTTTTGAGGGGCGAGGGCCGGGGCCCGGGGTTCGGGGGTTGAGGGCTGAGGGGCGAGGGGCGGGGAGGGCACGGCCAGGATGAGGGTGAAGGTGCTGCCTTGCTCGGGTGTGGAGTCCACCGTCAGGCCGGCGCCCATTCTGCCGGCCAGTTGATAGACCATGGAAAGGCCCAGGCCGGTGCCCCGGTGGGCAGAGAAGGCCTTGGTGGTAAAGAAAGGCTCGAAGATGCGGGGCAAGTTGTCGGGCGGAATGCCGCAGCCGAAGTCGCCCACGGCGATGGTGACATAAGCCGGGGCCTTGGCGGGCGGGAGGACGAGGTCGGGCGGCAGTTTGTCCACCAGCTTGGAGGCCAGGGTGATGCGCTTGCGGGCGGTCATCGACTCGGCGGCGTTGAAGATGAAGTTGAGCAAGACCTGCTGGATGAGGTCCTTCGAGGCGGCAAGCGGGGGCAGGGCCTGGGCGGGTTCGAAACTGACCTGGACTTCCCGGAGGAATCGATCTCCCAGCAGCTTGATCGTGTCCTCGACGACGGCGTTGAGGTCGCACTGGGCGGGGGCCTGGCCGGAGTCGCGGCTGAAGCCGAGCATGGCCTTGACGATGCCGGCGCCTTGCTCGACCACGGTCTTGATGCGGTCGACGCGGGTGCGGATTTTTGGGGGGTTGTCGAGGTTTTCCTCGATGATCTGGGCCGAGCCCTGGATGATGGAGAGGATGTTGTTGAAATCGTGGGCGATGCCGGCGGCGAGGGTGCCCAGGGCGGTCATCTTCTGGCTGTGCACCAATTCGCGGTGCGCGATTTCCAGCTCCTGGGTGCGCTGGGCCACCTTTTTCTCGACCTCGGCATAGCTGTGGAGGAGGCGGTGGTGGCGGTTGAAGGCCAGGGCGGCGAAGAAGAGTGCGCCGGCCAAACCACCCAGGGCGATGAGCACCAGGCGCGTTTCCTTGTACCAGGGCAGAACGACATCGAACTGGTAGCGGGCGGCCCTGGGCTCAAGGTTGCCGTTGCGGTCCATGGCGCGGACGCTTAGGAAATGGGTGCCCGAGGGCTGGTCGGGGAAGGAGGGGTTGGCCTCCTCGGAGAAGCGGGTCCATTCGTTGGTGTCGAGTTGATAGGAAAACAGCAAGCGAGAGGGCGGTGTGTAGTCCCACCGGTCGTGGCTACCGCTGAAGGAAAGGGTCACCGTGCCGCCTTGGCGGGTCTCGGCGCCGCTGCCGGGGAATTGCCGGATGCGGGTCAGGGGCGGATCGCGGTCGGCCTGGGGGTCATAATAGCACAAACCGCGGCCAGTGCCGACCCAGAGCCGGCCGGTGTAATCCTCGAAGACTTCGCGGATGTCGGCGCTGGGCAGGCCCTCCTCGGCGCCGTTTTCGATCCAGGCATTATGGGCGGGGAGGTAGCGGTAGAGTCCACTGGCGGCGGCGACCCAGACGCTGCCGTCGCGGGTGCGGACCATGGCGTTGACCGGCTCGAAGCCGCCGCGGATGACGGGCCAATTGCGGCCGTCGAACTCCCAAATCTGGTCTTGGTTGGCGCACCAGACCTTGCCGTCGGCCATCTCGATGAAGCTCAGGGCGGCGCGGGGCGTGGTTTGGTCGTCGGAAGCGAACAGGCGCCAAGTGTTGTCGTGGAACCAGGCGGTGCCTTGTTCGCCACTGAGCCAGAGGTCGCCGTTTTGGGCGGCGAAGAGGGCGGTCATTTCGCCGTCGAGGACCTCGGGGGGAGGGGCGTCGGGAAAGGGCTGGAAATGGGAGCCGTCACTCGAGATCTCCAGGCGATAAGCGAGGTTGGTGCCGGCCAGCACCGAGGTTTGGGCGCAAACGGTGCCGTCCAGGAGGGTGCCCAGCACTTTGCGGCGCTCGGCGTTCTCGCTGAGGGGCGGAGAGCTGAAGCCGGCGGCGGGGCTGAAGCTGACCAATTCCCCGCCGGCGTTGAGCAGGAGGGTCCCGTTCTTGAGGGCGACGAGGGCGCGCGTGGCCTGGAGGCGGCGCCGGTTGCCGGGGGGGAAAGGGAACTCCTCATGATGGCCGGCGTGAAGCGAGTGCAGGAGGCTGCCGGAGATGAACCAAAGCCGTCCCTGCTGGTCCATGGTCAGGCAACGAATGGGCGAGTCGATGTGTTGCGCGGCCGGGGGCGTGCGCCAGGCCAGCGGGGCATAGCGAAACAGGCCGTCAGAAGTAGCCAGCCAAAAATCGCCGCCGGGTTCGACGGCCAGGTCGTTGTAGGCGCGGGCGGTGAGGTCTTCGTACTCGGTCAGCTCAGTGGCCCCGGGCGGGTACTGGAACAGCGTATTGGTATTGGCCGCCCAGCCGGTGCCGTCGGGGCCGCGCCAGGCAAAGCGGAGTCGCTCGGCGGTGGCGGTGTCCAGGGACCATCGCTGGCCGTCGAAATGGGCAATGAGTTTCTGGCGGGTCTGGGAGGACTCGACGAGGCCGGTGATATTGCCGCTGGTATCCTCGTGCAACTGGCGGAGGTCTTGAATTTGCAGCGTGGGCGGGAAGAGATACTCGCGCCATTCGCTTTGGGCATTGAGGTTTCGGGTTGGGCCGGAGACCTTGGCCAAGCCGTGGGCGCCGCCGATCCATAAGCCGGCCTCGCCAGCGTAGCCGCGGGCGGGGCACAGGCCGGTAAAGCGCTCCAAGCCCGTCTGGCCTGCCAGGCGCAAGACCAGGGTGCGGGCATGATGGGAGTCCGAGCAATCGAGTTCGGCCAGGCGATCGGGCAGCAGAAACAAAACCAGGCCTTGCCGCACCGGGCAGAGGGGCACCGGGTCGGGCGGGCGAAAAGGGCCGGCCTTGAACAACGCGGCAATCTCCGGCAACGGGTGCAGGGACGAGGCGCCGTTGGTTTTGAAATCGAGCAGGCCTTCGGGCACCACGGTCCAAAACTGCCCGGCGGGGCTCTGGTAAACACGGTTGCCGAGCGGACGGGGGGCGGGGATGGTCTTGACGCTGTAGCCATCCAGTTCGGTGATGTTGGAGATGCCGGGATGGGTGACCAGCACCTTGCCGCGCGGGGCAATCGTCACGGAAGCACAAACCGGGCTCGGGAGCCCGGAGCTAACTTTATACGCCCGCCAATTCGACGCCTTCTGGCCCCAACTCGTCTCCCCCACCGCCAAGAGCAGCGCGCCAAGGAGATATGACAGACCTTTGGCCATCGTTCGTTCGATCCGGACTCCGCCGATTATCCAATACCCGCGCCCGGGGCGCAACCAAAACCCGGGGCGGCGCCGCCGGAGGGGCGCCTCCTTCCGGTACCATCACGGGCCAGGAACGCCGCCTTTAGGCGGCAGCGCCCCGGCAACGGGTTGCAGTTGCAGTATCGCGGTTTTGGAGTTAGATGATCCGGGAACTGAAGTCATTCGCGTTATGAGTGAACCCATTGTTTTCCAGAAAGGGCCCCTGGTCCAGGAAGCCGAGGCGGGCACGTATTGGTGGTGCGCTTGCGGGCGCTCGAAGACGCAGCCCTTTTGCGATGGCTCCCACAAGGGCACAGGACTGGGGCCCAAGAGGGTCGATCTGGCGGAGGCCAAGGCCGTGGCGTGGTGCGGGTGCAAGCACTCGAAGAACCCGCCGTTCTGCGATGGCTCACACGCGGGGCTTTGAGCGCGCGATTCGAGGGCCTCGACGCTGACTTGTTCCCCGTCTGACAAGCCGAATTTTCCGCTTTGCGGCGGCCTTTGGGGGAAGGTAGGCTGGCGCAGTTGTTGCAATTACTCAAGCGTATGAAATCACTCACTCTACTGGTTCTGGGAGCAGGGGCCTGGTTGCTCGCCGCCACGATTTCGCGCGGCGAAATCCAAATCGTTGTCGACCACAATTCCAACGAGGAGGCGACGGCCGGATTCAAGTTCAAGCATGTGCCGCCGCCCGCGAAAAACGACGCCGCAGCCCACGCCAAATTCAGCATCGTCGAGGGCGAGCGGGACGACAACGGGGCGGACCTGGAGGCCCTGCACGACGGCAAGCTGCCGACGGAACCGGACGAGCCCGACGCCAACTTCTTCTTCAATGCCGGCACCGAAGGGGGGCGGCTGCTGGTGGACCTGGGCCGGGTGATGCCGATTGCGCAAGTCAACACTTATTCCTGGCACCCCAGCACCCGCGGGCCGCAGGTGTATGTGCTCTACGCCGCTGACGGCGCGGCCGCGAACTTCAAGGCCGAGCCCAAGAAGGACCTGGACCCCGAGAAGCACGGCTGGAAGCTGCTGGCCAAGGTGGACACGCGCCCCAAGGAGGGCGAACCCGGCGGCCAGTACGGCGTGAGCATCTCGGATTCCCAGGGGGTCATTGGCAGCTACCGCTACCTGTTATTCGACCTCTCCCGCACGGAAGATACCGACAGTTTCGGGAACACCTTCTATAGCGAGATCGATGTCATCGCCCGCGACGGCGGGCCGCAGGCGTCCGAGTCGGCGGTCAACGCGGAGAGCAATACGCTGACCGACGCCGAAAAGGCGGCCGGGTGGAAACTGCTCTTCAACGGCCAGGACTTCAGCGGCTGGCACAACTTCAAGCGCGCCGGTGTGCGCCCCGGCTGGCGGGTGGAAAACGGCTCGCTGGTCTGCTGGGACCCGGAGCAGGCCGGGGACATTGTCACCGCCGACAAATTCCAATGGTTCGAGCTTCAGCTCGACTATAACATCGCCCACGCCGGCAACAGCGGCATCATGTATCACGTCACCGACGAAGGGAGCCGCATCTGGTCCACCGGCCCCGAATTCCAACTGGAAGACAACGCCGCCGCCGCCGACCCGGTCCGCTGCGGCTGGCTTTATGCCCTCTATCAGCCCCCGGACGATCCCAACACCGGCAAACCCCTCGACGCCACCAAGCCGGTCGGCCAGTGGAACCACGTCCGCCTGCTCATCAGCCCGGAGAAATGCGAGCACGAAATCAACGGCGTCAAATACTTCGATTACGTCCTGGGCAGCGAGGACTTCAACCGGCGCGTGGCCAAGAGCAAGTTCGCCCGCATGCCGCACTTTGCGAAGTCGGACACCGGCTACATCGCCTTGCAGGGCGACCACGGCTCGATTTCCTTCCGCAATATCAAAATCCGGGTCATTCAACCGGCGCAGTAGGGCACTCCTGGCGTCCTGGTCCGGGGCGCGGGAGCGGGGCGCGCCACCGCGCAGCGCGTTGGGCTGAGCCAATCTTCTGGCGCCGGCAAGTTCCGGTCGCCCGCCGATTTGGAAATCGGCGATACAGCAGGCTTGGAAGCCTGCGCTACGTTCCGCCGATTGGCAACGAGTTGCAGCGGCTTTGTCACTGGCCCTGCGCGGGTCTGCAGGCGCCTGAAAAAAGGCTTGCGTTTGGCGAGGGAGTGAGATATAAAAGGGCTGAACCACTTGCTAAAGGCTCCGTGTTATGAATTGGGCGGACGAACCAGCAACGGAGACACAGCTTGATCACCTGAGGCAACTCGGCCACCGGGGCGGTTATGCGCTGACCAAGGGAGAGGCGGCGCGCCTGATCACCTGGTATGAACGACACCATACCAGCGCCGAACCCTCGGAGGTGGGCGTTGCCCGCGAGTCGGCCGAGCCGGAGGCTTACCTGCTGCGGCTGGCGGTCGCGAGCGTCAAACGGATGGCGGCCCTGCCGGAACCGGACAAAGCGGGGGCGGCCATGGGGCAATTAGAGCAGGCCATGGCCCAGCGGCAGAGGTTCTGGACGGACACCTGCCGCGAGGTGACCCAGATGTCCCTGCCCTCGAGCCAGGTGCTCGAATTGTATCAGCAGTACGGTTGCCGGTTCTCCGCTCCCAAGCCCACCGAAGCCCAGCAAATACTTGACGCCCTGGACTCGGCGATGCCGTGCTGGGACATGGACCATCCGGCGCTGTTCTATCAGACCCTGGAGTTGAACTTCCCCGAGCTGGTCCGGCACCGGTGAGCGCGCCGGCCAGCGGTGGAGATCACTTCTTGAGGAAGGAGCTGTGCTTCCGGGTCCGCTTTGCCCTTTTTCCCTTCTTGGCCTTGGCCGCCTTCTTGGCCTTTTTTGCCTTGGCCGCCATTTTTGCATTGGCCTGGGCCAGGGTCCTTTGCTTGGCCGGCGGACGGCGATTGGTGGTGGAGCCGGTTCCCTGGGCCAAGCTGGACAGGGGGATGAGCGCCGCTAACAACAAAGTGAGAAGATAACGCATAAACTGTTCGATGCCGAATGTTCCACACCAAGAGTAACTACACCGGGACCAGGGGTGCTGGCAAACGAAATCGTGGGCGATCAGACGGGCGTGGCCGGGAGGCTGCGTTCAATCATGCCCTTGGAGATGGCATAACGGGTCAAGCCGGCGACGTCATGAATATTGAGCTTGTTCATGACCTGCTGGCGGTGCTTTTCGACGGTCTTGATACTAATGCCCAATTCGGAGCCGATTTGCTTGTTGGAGAAGCCCTCGGCAATCAACTGAAGGACTTCGGTCTCGCGGGAAGTCAGCTCGCCGGCCTTTTTTGGCCGCTGCCCGCTGGAGAAGGCCTCGCGGGACTGATCGCGGAGGCGTTTGGCGATGATCGGGCTGAAGAAGGCGTGGCCCCGGTGGACCTGGCGGATGGCTTTGAGGAGGTCGTCGGCGGCCGTTTGCTTGATGAGGTAACCGGTCGCGCCGGAACGGATTAACTGCTCGACGCATTCGTCGTCGCCATAGGAGGTCAACACCAGGACCTTGGCGGCGGGGACGCAATGGAGGATTTGGCGGGTTGCCTCCAAGCCGTTGAGCAGCGGCATGGCCACGTCCATGACCACGACGTCGGGGGGGTTTTTTTTGGCCATGGCCACGGCCTGGCGCCCGTTTTCAGCCTCGCCGATGACCTCCATGTCTTCTTCGGCCTTGAGGAGGGCGCGCAAGCCTTGCCGGACGACGGTGTGATCGTCCACGAGCAAAACGGATATTTTTTTCATCGGGGTTACAGGGTGAATCCGCTGTGGGCGGATGCAAGCTCAAAATGAGTGACCTGCGGGGCGGGGCAGGGCCAGTGACAAAGTCGTAGCGCAGATTTCCAAATCTGCAGTGTCGCAGGTTTCCAAACCTGCGGGGCGCCAGCGACTTCTGGCCGCCCGCCGATTTGGAAATCGGCGATACAGCAGGCTTGGAAGCCTGCGCTACGCTCCGCTGATTCGCAACGAGTTACAGCGACTTTGTCACTGGCCC
>Ga0326728_10017863_pt1 | contig 14103 bp, 12 predicted proteins | sample MB3enrmetagenome_FD_207602 | JGI IMG/M metagenome (GOLD analysis project Ga0326728, IMG submission 207602) | Lab enriched peat soil microbial communities from McLean, Ithaca, NY, United States - MB31MN | ecosystem: Environmental > Terrestrial > Soil > Wetlands > Peat | place: USA: New York...
CTTCTGAGTATTTTGGCATCCTGCCTCCTACCTGCAGAATGCTTCAACTCCTGGTCGCCTCTAGCGGACAGATCACGTGCTAATTGAACCGGACAGATGACATGCTAACGACACGGAGATATGGCCACCTATGGGTGGAAGGAACGATATGATACCGTGGCGATCACCGACGCATTGTACTCGACTGAAGATGTGCATCATCTCGGCGCCCTAGGTGTGTCGATGGGGGCTGCGATCGCATTGCAATCGGCGGCCGTTGCGCCCCGTATTGATGTTGTCATTGCCGAAGACCCTTTTGCGGACTTGCGGGAAGTGAGCTACGACTACGCGGGCCTGAACCTCTCCCCCTTCCTGGGAAAGACCCTGTTCCGCCCTGCAACGATGTTGGCCATGGATGCGATGGCCAAGGCCGGGCACTTTCGGCCCGATGACGTGTCTCCCGAAAAGGCCGTGGCGGCTCGGGCTTTCCCGGTGTTATTGATTTGCGGAACTCGCGATCGCAGGATTCCATGCCGCCACGCGGAACGTATTTATCATGCCGCGCGTGGCCTCAAGGAATTGTGGATTGTGGAGGGCGCCGGACATGCCTCAACTCTCGGCTACATACCCGTCGAATATGAGTCGCGTGTTGTCCGCTTCTTGGCAAAGACCTTTGCGTCCCCTGCGCCAATGACGGTCACTACCCGTTAACAGCCTATGGAACCGGCACGGCGACGGTTTCGCGCACGGATTCCTGGAGGTCAGGATCGTAATTCAGGATGGGGCGGAGCCAACGCTCGACATGGCGCAGGTCCATGCCTTTGCGGCGATGGTAATCGTCCACCTGGTCGCGGTCGATTTTCCCGACGGCGAAATATTTTGCCTCGGGGTGGGAAAAATAGAACCCGCACACGGAAGCGGCCGGCGCCATGGCAAAGTTCTCCGTCAGATGAATGCCGGCATTTTTCTCGGCCCGCAAGAGGTCGAAGAGCTCGCGCTTCTCGGAGTGGTCGGGGCAGGCGGGATAACCGGGAGCCGGACGGATACCGCGGTAACGCTCGTGAATCAAATCCTCGAGCGTCAGGTTTTCGTTCTGGCCATAACCCCAAAACGCGCGGGCGCGTTTGTGCATCAATTCCGCCAGCGCCTCCGCCAGGCGGTCGGCAAGGGCTTTCGTCATGATGGAATTGTAGTCGTCGTGATCCCGCTGGAAGCGCTCCAGAAGCGGTTCCATGTCGGCCCCGGCGGTGACGGCGAAAGCACCGAGATAATCTTCCACGCCGGTCTGCTTGGGCGCAATCAGGTCCGCAAGCGCCCAGTTGTAATGGTTGACAGCCTTTTCCATCTGCTGCCGCAGGGTGTGGAACACGGTCAGCACGGAGGAGCGGGAGGCATCGGCGTACACTTCGATATCGTCGCCCACGGTGTTGGCAGGGAAAAAACCCATGACGGCGTTGGCGGTGAGGAGTTTTTCCGCCACGATGCGGTGAAGCAGCTTTTGCCCGTCCTCCAACAGCTCGCGCGCCTTACTGCCGACGATTGCGTCGTCGAGAATTTTGGGATACGTTCCGCGCAGCTCCCAGGCATGAAAGAATGGCGTCCAATCGATGTAGGGAACAATTTCCCCCAGCGGCGCCGCGGGAAACGCGCGCACTCCCGTAAAGGCGGGGCGGGGAGGACGGGCCTGGCTCCAATCGATGGGCGGCTTGCGCCGGCGCGCCTCCTCCAGGGTCAGCAGCTTTTGTGCCGCGGGCTTGTGCGCGGCCCGGAGCTTTTCCTGCTCGCGGAGATTCTCTTCCTGAAATTCCTGCCGCGTCTCCGGGTTCTTGAGTTTGCTCACCACGCCCACGGCGCGGGAAGCGTCCACCACATGGACGACCGGCTGGCGGAAGTGGGGAGCGATCTTCACCGCCGTGTGCACGCGGCTGGTGGTGGCGCCGCCGATGAGCAGCGGAATGGTGAATCCCTCGCGCTCCATTTCCTTGGCTACGTGGACCATTTCATCGAGCGAGGGCGTGATCAGCCCGCTCAAGCCGATCATGTCGGCGTGGGTTTCCCGCGCGGTTTGCAGAATCTTCTCACACGGAACCATAACGCCCAGGTCGATAATCTCATAGTTGTTACAGCCCAGCACCACGCCCACGATGTTCTTGCCAATGTCGTGTACGTCGCCCTTCACGGTGGCCATCACGATGCGGCCTTCGGCGCGAGCCTTGCCGCCCGCTTCCTTCTCGGCCTCCATGAAGGGAAGCAAATAGGCGACGGCTTTCTTCATCACACGGGCGCTCTTGACCACCTGGGGCAGGAACATTTTCCCGGAGCCGAACAGGTCGCCCACCGTGCTCATCCCGGCCATCAGCGGGCCTTCGATGACGCTGAGAGGCCGGCCCAGCTTCTGCCGGGCTTCCTCCGTGTCGCCCTCGATATGGTCGGCCACACCCTTGACCAAGGCGTGGCGGAGACGCTCCTCGACGGTGCCTTGCCGCCAGGCGTCTTCCTGAACCTCCGCCCGCCCGCGCTGCTTGACCGATTCCGAGAAGGCCAGCAGCCGTTCCGTGGCGTCCGCGCGGCGGTTCAGCAGCACGTCTTCCACCAGCGCCAGGAGGTCGCGGGGCAATTCCTCGTAAACAGCCAGTTGCCCGGCGTTGACAATCCCCATGTCCATGCCCGCCCGGATGGCGTGGTACAAGAACGCGGAGTGCATGGCCTCGCGGATGGCCTGGTTGCCGCGAAACGAGAAGGAAATATTGCTGACGCCGCCGCTCACTTTGCAATGGGGAAGCGTGGCTTTGATTTGGCGAGTGGCTTCGATGTAGCTCACCGCATAATTCCGGTGCTCTTCAATTCCCGTGGCCACGGTGAGGACGTTGGGGTCAAAGATGATGTCGCACGGATCCACGCCCACTTGTTCGGTGAGGATTTGGTACGCGCGCGCGCAGATCTCGACGCGGCGCTCCGTCGAGTCCGCCTGCCCGGCCTCGTCGAAGGCCATCACCACCATGCCGGCGCCGTAGCGCTTGATCAGCCGGGCGCGCTGCTTGAAGACCTCTTCGCCCTCCTTGAGGCTGAGGGAATTCACGATGCCTTTGCCTTGTAGACACTTCAGCCCCGCCTCAATGACGCTCCACTTGGAGCTGTCGATCATGATGGGGACGCGCGCGATGTCCGGCTCCGAGGCGATGTAGTTCAAGAAGGTGGTCATCGCCTGCTCGGAATCGAGCATGGCTTCGTCCATGTTGACGTCGATGATCTGCGCGCCACCCTCCACTTGTTGCTTGGCGACGCTCAAGCCCTCCTCGAATTGGCCGCTCAAAATCAGCTTGGCGAATTTGGGCGAGCCGGTGACGTTGGTGCGTTCGCCGATGTTGACGAAATTGGTTTCGGGGCGGATCACCAGCGGCTCCAGGCCGCTGAAGCGGGAATAGTGCTCCACCTGCGGGGGCACGCGCGGCGGGAAATCCTGCACCGCCTCACGGATGGCGCGAATGTGAGCGGGCGTGGACCCGCAGCATCCGCCGACGATGTTCACCCAGCCGTTCGAGGCGAACTCGCGCAATTCCGCGGCCATGATTTCCGGAGTTTCGTCGAACCCGCCGAAGGAATTGGGCAGGCCTGCGTTGGGATAGCAGCTTGTAAAAATCGGCGCGAGCCGGGAAAGCTCCTCGATGTGCGCGCGCATCTGCTTGGCGCCCAGCGCGCAGTTGATGCCCACGCTCAGCAGCGGCGCGTTGGAGACGGAAATCCAGAACGCTTCAATGGTCTGGCCGGAGAGCGTCCGGCCGCTCAGGTCCACGATGGTCACGGAAGCCATGAGGGGCAGGCGTTTTCCCGTATCCTCAAAATACTGGTCGGCGGCGAACAGCCCGGCTTTGCCGTTGAGCGTGTCGAAGATAGTTTCCACCAGCAACAGGTCAACGCCGCCGTCCACGAGGCCGCGGATTTGCTCGGAGTAGGCGTCCCGCAACTGGTCGAAGGTCACGGCGCGCGCGGCCGGGCTGGAGATTTCTTGCGAAGCAGAGGCCGTGCGGCTGGTGGGTCCGAGGGATCCCGCCACCCAGCACCGCCGCGCGGGATTCTCGCTCATGAACTTGTCGGCCGCGCGGCGCGCCACTTGCGCTCCGGCGCGGTTGAGCTTGTAAATGAAACCATCCAGCTTGTAATCCGCCATCGAAATGGCGGTGGAGTTGAAGGTGTTGGTCTCAATGATGTCCGCGCCCGCCTCGAGATATTGCCGATGGATGTCCTCAATGATGGCGGGCTGAGTGATGTTCAGGACATCGTTGCACTGGCGCAAATCCCGCCCATGACGCGCGAACTCCTTGCCGCGATAGTCGGCTTCCTCCAACTTATGGGCCTGAATCATCGTGCCCATGGCGCCGTCGATAATCACCATGCGGCGTTTCAGCGTCTCGACGAGTGATTTTGCAGCAGGACTTGCATCATTCATTCTGAAGAAGGGTTCCTCCCGATTTGCGGTTTTGATGGGCCCGGCAAACGCCTTTGTAATTTGCTGGCGCTCGTTTGCGGTCTATTCCACCGCTGTGCAACTTTAGCCCTGATTACAGGATACCATGCATTTTCAGTTTGCTGGGGGGCGGCGGATTGTGGGGGCGGTTCGCGAACCGCCCCTGCTGGTTAGAATTCCTGGCTAATCGACCTTCAAAACCCAAAGCGCCGCCTTGCTGAACAGCCGCCGGGTGGCCGGCCGCAAGAAGAGCCCGGCAAGCGCCTTGTTGATGCCGTGGGTGGCGGGCAGAAAGTGGGGAAGCGCTTCCAAGGGCTTCTCCCGCACGTAATCCGCCATAGCCGTTTGATGCACGCAAGAGACAGTGCAAAAGGGTGCACACGATTTGACGGTGTGGTACTCGCGTTCTAGGTGTTCCGGGGTGTAGTCGGCCAGCGGGATCCCCGGTCGGCCGCGTTGCTGCGAGCAGTAGTGGACCAACCCGTCCTCGCAGATGTAGAGGTAGCGGCTGCCAGCGTGACAATGCCAGTCGTTCGCGAGGCCACCAGCCAGATTTTGCTGAAACTGGTTGTAGCGCGAATACAAGCGCTTTTCCATCTGCGTAAGTTCACGATAGATCTGCTGTTGCGCGGCGTCGAGGGGGCAAAGCTGTCCCGAATGGTCGTGAACAATTCCCACCGTGCTCGAGAAACCCAGTTCCGGGGCGCGCCGCGCAATGGCGAGAGCATCCGAAGGGTTGCGGACGCCGGTGCCCAGCACGGTGTTGATGTTCACATCGAACTGGGCATGCTCGGCGAGCAGCACAAGTTTTTGATCCAGAACCTTCAGGCTTTTTTTCGACACCTCGTCAGGCAGCACGTTATCAATGCTCATCTCCACATGCTCCAGCCCCGCCCGGTTGAGCCGCTGGATGCGGGCGGCAGTGAGCAGGTAACCGTTGGTGATGAGGGTTGCAATGATGCCGTGCTTGCGAATGGCGCGGATGATCTCATCCAGGTCAGGGTGCAGGAGCGGCTCGCCTCCACTGATGGTGATGATGGTGGTTCCCAGACGCGCCAGGTGGTCGACCCGGCGAAGCATTTCCGGCGTGGGGACCGGCGCGGAGTGGTTGTCAAACTCGTTGCAATAGGTGCAGGCGAGATTGCACCGCCGGATGGGGACAATGTGCGCCTGGATGGGATGGCGCGGCGAGCGCATGGCCTTGGCAAACATGCGTGCCTCGCGAAAACGTCGGCCAACGCCGAGAATCTTGCGCTTGGCTGCCGCACCCAACACAGAACTTTCCCCCCTTATTCAGACAGTGGGTCAATTCGTTGTAGCGGCGGCTTTATCCGTCAGATGACGGATAATCTCGCCGCTACGCCTGGGGCTTTTGTCTTACCCCCTGGTTGGAGGTCAAAAAGGGATGAGAGGTTGGCTCAAGAGTCAGGCGGCATGCGCAAGGGTGCTTGGGGTGGGTGACGGGATTCGAACCCGCGACGTCCAGATCCACAGTCTGGCGCTCTACCAGCTGAGCTACACCCACCGTATTGGCGCGCGGCGCTGAAAACAGCCGTATTCCTTTTGTAACATCGGGCGGCGAAGGGTGTCAACTGAGGACAGTGCCCGGTAGCTGCCCTGTCCCGAGACGCTGGGCCGAAACAACGAACACATAGGGCGGTGGAACCCCGCAAAAAATGTACGCTGCGGGGCGGTTGGAAGCTAAAATGGAAATACTGCTTAGTAGGTCAATCGTTGAAGGGGCGAAGACACCGGAGAGTGAAAACGAAGATGATCGGGCAGCATGGGAACGGCCGCCGATGCGAATCTTGGTCAACGAACCCGGGGATCCGGGTTGCCCTCCTGGTGTTGCTTCCGGTACTGACCCTCGCCACGGCGAGCGATTGCGCAGCCCAACTGGATCCGCCCAGCACCGCCGCAGTGCCCGGCAACGGCATTCCCCAGGCGCTCACCGGCAAGGAGCGCTGGAATTTATACGCGAACGAAACTTTTCAATCACCCTGGCCCTACGTAGTCGCCCTTGGTGCTGGGGCGGTGTACCATGCCATTGATTATCCCCCGGAGTGGGGCGGTGGGCTGATGGGATTCGGCCGGCGTACCGCCAATCAGTTTGGGCTCGATACCATCCAAAATACGATCCACGACGGCGAAGCCGCGGCGTTGGGCTACGAGCCGCGATACGTCCCTTGCCGGTGCAAGGGGCCGTGGCGGCGCACCGGCCACGCTTTGGAAATGAGCTTTCTGACCTACGATCAAAACGGCCACAAGCGCCTGGACCTGCCCCAACTCACCGGCGCCTATGGCAGTGGCATGCTCTCCCAATTCTGGTTTCCGAAAAGGTACTCTCCCCTGGTGCAGGGGGTGCAGTTGGGGCACCAGCAGTTTGGTTTTGTAATGGCTACGCACCTCGTCCAGGAGTTCAGTCCGGAGATGAAGCGCGCGTGGCCCTTCCGCAAGTTCCTCGACCGAGGCTCCGGAAAAACCAAATGAACTTGCACCGCTACCGGCACCCGTAAGATAGAAGTTGCTCTAAAGCAGGCCAGCGAGTGCCAGCCCCAAAGCCGCGCCTGACAGGATGATGGCTCCGCCGATGTAGATGTCTAAGGCCGCTTGTCTGCCCACCCTTGCTTTGGTTCCCTTCTCGCTTCTCCAGGAGATCAGGAAGGTGGGCTCCTTTGAGCCCTTCACGATCAGGTTACGGTCCAGCAAGTCTTGCGGCATGGGATTCTCCACGCAAGTGCCGGCAAGGTCGTACCAATGGCCCGGTAAGACGCAGTACTCCAAGAAGTGACATTGCGAGACGTAATCCAAGGGTCTGGCAAGGTTGTTGGCGTAACGGATGAGCTCGTCGTCATCAACGTTCATCTTCCCCCAACCGGTCAGTTTGAACCGCGTTTCTTTGTTGAGTAGCAGGTCGCACTCCATGCCGGCCGGATTCACGCGCACCTTGCCCGTAGTGTCCTCGAGATAGAAAGTCGTGCCTCCCAGGTCGACCTTGGTGAACTCAACGGATTGGCCCCCCATGCTCCCGTGAGGCTTCCCTCTGCCCTCCAGACCAACCTTGTAAAAGAAGCACGGGGTCTTACTGACGGGGCTGGGCACGGTCTGGGCGCCGGTCGCCTTGCCATGGACTTCCACAAACCCCATGGCGAGACCGTGAATCGCGGACTCGGGAGTGATGAGTATGGCTCTGAACTTTCGGTAACGAGTAAATCCTCTGCCAAACAGTAATACCCCCGCCAGGGCCGGAAACATAGCAAACCACAGCGACTTGACATAAATTTCCTTAACGATGTGGATTTCATGCAGAATGCCAATGCCTACAGTGCAGGGCACAGCGATCTTCCAATAAAGAGCTTCGGAGAAGAATACTTTTGGCCCCACCATCCAGTAAATGACGAGTGTGATTGAGATGTACACGATGGCTATGATGAGGCCCCACCCGGTCCCCCGTGTTGGCTCGCTGCTGGGGACCGGAGGTGGTGGCGCCTCGCTGCTATGGGCCGCGGGAGGCGGCGTCTCGGGGCTGGGGGCGGCGGGTGGGGGCGCCTGGGAGACGCCCAATTTGCCGGCAATCTGGCAGCATTGCTGATCGCCCAGGCTGCAAGCTTTTGCGGCGTCGGCGCGCATGTGCGCCAGGTCATGAAGCCACGAATAAGCGCCGCCGCGTTCGCAGTAAGCGCGGCCATCCTCAGGATGCCGTTGGATGTAGTCATCCCAGTGCTGGACGGCAGTTGCCCACTGGCGGTTCTTGGAGAGAGCGGCGCCGAGGGCATCGTAGGTCTCAAAGCGATCCGGATCGAGAGCAAGGGATTTCTCGAAATCGGCAATAGCGGCGGCGTTTTGGCTGCTCCGGAGCTCGGCCACCCCGCGCTGGTAGTATTGTTGGGCTTCGCTAAGATTGTCTGCCTGCGCCCCGGCGGAGCCGCTGCCGGCGCGTCCCCCGTCCTTGGCCATTGCCGGACTCACCATGCCTAGGGAAAGGAGCAGTGCCAGCGCCACTCGCCTCATGTCGGCCCCCGCTTGCGGGAATGCTAGCGCTCATCGTACACACAATAAGCGCACCCAGCAAGGCGGGCAGAGTTTTCCGTCGCCTGACGACTACAAATCTTATTCGGGAAGGATTATTATCACCTCCTTGTATGAAGCTAAAAACTCTTGGAAACTATCAGCCACAAGGTATAACAGGTGAGGGGAGCTGATCATGTTCATTATCGCGCTCATTGCTACAGTTCTTGCCTTCATTCAGAACCTGGTTATGTTCGGTTTTGGCATGAAGGAAAGGGCGATTTATTCCGCCCCGCTATTCTTCATCGGGATTTTCCTGGGCGAGATCGTGGCGATATGGACGGGGTATTTCTGCGCCCGCAAGTTTCTGCGTCGCCGGCGCGTGCTGGCGCTGGCGGCGTGGGTGATCTTGGTCCTGGGAGCGGCGGAAGTGGCGCTGCCGGGGAGCTTTTTCACAATCGGGATCCAGTACGCGGGGCGGCAGCTCGTGCTGAACCGGATCAAGGTGGCGGGCACTTCGTTTGAAGCGCTGGCCTCCGACCGCGGCGGCAGCCGGTTCGCGCTCACCTACATCCTGAAATTCCCCCAGGCCGGGCATTACCTGACCTACCCGGCCATGATCGGGCCGTATGAAAACCACGTGGACGGCAACTACTTCACCAAGGAGCATCCCGAATACCATGACGAAAACTATGTTTTCGAGCCCGGAAGGCCCTACAGCTTCACCGTGGTGTTCGACACGGAAGGCAAGAAGGTGGACTACTCAACGGAAAAGGCGAACATCGATGTCTGCACCGGCAAGGATTACTTCATGGCCTGCCGGGTGATCGCCATCGGGCTGGAGGGCGTTCCCGCCGCGCTGGCCGCGAATCCCGCGCCCGTCCTGCTGGAGCCCGCCGTCCCGGCGGACAACGTGCAGGACATTACGGAGAAGAGCATCCGGCTGGACGACTTGCGCATGAAATCAGCGGCGAGCAAATCGGGCGCGCCGGTGGAGTTTTCCTACGCCATCGCCAATACCGGGAAAGTGGCTGTCGCCATCCCCGATAGAAATTTCGACAAAGTCATCATGATTGACTACGGGTGGGAGGCGGTTTCCGAAGGTGCGAAAACCACCAAAGTCCAGCCGGGCAGGATGCATATCGGCAACGCGGTGCTCAACGGCTCGGCGGCGTGCGTCGCGGTGCGCAAGAGCAGCCTGGCGCCGGGCGAAAAGGTGCCCTGTGACGACAAATTCACCCCCTTCGAGCCGTTTGCGCCCGGCGCATACAAACTGCATCTGTTTTTGTTCAGCCGCTATTCCACCGAGAAGAACCGGCCTGTGCAGGATCTCGTGCAGGATTTCTCCGTCGTTCCTTAAAGACCACGTTTTGCCGCGTCCCAACCCCAGCGCCGAGTTATCCAGTGCCCAGGGGGATTGCTCTGCGGTACGCCCTGTTATCAATAATTTACCCGGAACCCCCTCGGCTCGCCCGGTGTCTATCACCCCATGCGGGCTATGATATGCGCAAGATTTGGACCTTGCAGCGTTCTCACCGGGAGGAGGCAGACATGGAAACCCGCGTCGCAAATCGAGTACCTGTACAAATGTGTCGGCAGAGCACTGATGCTCGGCGCGCGAATGCCCTCTTGATCGTCGCGCCGCTGGCAATCGTTCTCCTGGTGCCCCTCGAGTGCGCGGCGGCTGTCGCCGTTCCCACTAATAGTCCCGCGCCGAAGCAGACGAACGAGCCCGTGGCTCAATTGTTGGTGGATGGAAACGCCGCTTATGAGGCAGGCGATCTCGTGAAGGCAGAGTTACGCTGGACCGAAATTCGAAAATGCGCTGCCGGCAATGCGGATTGGCCGAAGGCCGTCTTCAACCTCGGACTGCTTGAATACCACCGCAAAAACCTCTCGCAAGCCATCGGGTATTTCGACGAGGTAATTCAATCGCACCCTAATGACCAGGAACCCGGGGCGAACCTCATGGAAACGAATCGCAACTATTCGTATCGAAGCGCCTTGGCGATCTCACAGTGTTATGAAGCGATGGGTGCATACCGTCTGGCCCTACGCTATGCATGGCTCGCTAAGACGAAGTACCGCTATTATTCATGGTGCGGGACGTGTAGCCGCAACGCAAACGTGGCGCTCGACAAAAGGATTGCATACCTCGCGGTGCGAGCATCGCGAGTGCATATTTGGGCCAGCTTGCTGGTTATTGGTTTCTTTTCGTTCAGGAAGTGGACCGCGGCGAACCGTAAACGGCGCGCGGACAACTGTTAGCTCCTCGTTATGCAGATTAATAAACGTGTGGACATTTTTCGGATTCAGAACCGCGGAGTAGTCCGTCAGCCGACGGACAACTCCGCGCTCGACTATCTCAGCTTCCGCCGGCGATTATAGCGGCGGATGGAAAGCTTACCGTCCAAAGACGGTGGGGTTAAACCTCGCAGAAGGGACTAAAGGCGCGAGACCACGATCTTGGCCAGCTCGCGCAACTTATCCTGAGACAAGTAGAACTGGGGGTGGTGGCTGTCCGCATGAGTCGCCAGGCAGACGCTGGTACTGCCCTTAAGGAACCACAGTAAGTAAGGCTGCTTCTTTCCGTCCGCAGAGCTCATCCCCATATTGATACTGTCGGAGGGGCCATCAAAGGCATCGTCGCCAATGCCGCTCACACTGGCATGGACGTTAAGACTCGTAGCCTTTGTCTGCTTGTAGAGGCGGTCGCCAAAGTGGCTGTGGACCTGAACTTTCAGCACCATTTTGCTGTCCTGGGTGGTGAAGTTCACGTTATCGCCCTCGAGGACCTGCTTGATTCCCGTGAGTCCGCTGACCTTCTCGACATCGGCCACGGTGATCAAGCTCTGGAGGGCCGGATTGCCTTTCGCGGGCGCACTGCCCGGCTTGGCTTGCGGGGTAGCCGGCTGCGCCACTGTAGGATTGCTCAACGAGATCGACACTGCCGTCAGCAGTAAGACCGTAAGCAAAATCGTTTTCATTACTACCTCCCTCAATTGCTACTGCAACGGACATATCCGAATTGGCCACCCAAGATCGGCAACATCTCTAATAAGCCGGAATGAGTTTTTTGGCTTCTCGGCGGTTGCGAGTATACACCCGATTGCCTCCTGTCGAGACCTCTGGGCAGCTCTTACTCGCAAGCGCAGCCAGCTACCTGAAGGCTGCGCTTGTCCCGGTTGGAGGCTAAGAGCCGGGGTGTCACAGAAAAAAGCTGAACGCCGGGGGGCAGCGGCGGGGGTGGGAGGGAGGCGATTCAAGATAGCAGATTCAAGATGGGGAACTGGCACAGAAAAAAAGGTAAACGCTAGGGGTCAGCGGCGGGGGCTGGCCGCCCGTCCACTCGACGACCTTGCCAGGCGGCGGGTGGTTTCGGAGATTCGCAGCAGAGATCGGAGGGCTTCGTTAACCGCCGCCGAGTTGCGGAACACCTTGGCCACGTCCGGCTCCAGGACCGCAACGTTGGCGCCTTCCCTCATGATGCGACGGTAGTACTTGCCGCGGACGGCCGTGGAGTAATCGAAGTTGTACTCCGGGCGCAGCTCATCCGCCTGCGCCGGGCTCTTCGCTTTCATGATGAGCCTTGCTCCCATCCCACTCAAAACGCATTATACCATTTTCTCCTCTGTCGCCTTGAACGGCCAACAACTATCCTCGTAATAGCCTGGATTTTCAAGCCGGAAGGTATGAAGTAGGGGCACGGCAAGCGGTACCTCCACTAGAGGGCAGCAGAGTGGCTGCCCAATTGCCAAAATTTAGGGGTTACGCACAACTAACTTGGCGCGAAAGCAGGCTAGTTTTCAGGTTTCTCCACGGGAAATTCATAAAGCTCCGTGGGCTGCTGGCAGCAGCGGCCCTTTGCCTTCCGAAAAACTTCCCGAGCCCTTTTCTCCTGGCGTCAGGGATGCATCCACTGATCGGGGGCGATTATAACTCTTGCTGCCTGCCTACCAGGGAGGGCGTTTAGAAGCGCGCAGAGTAATCCCGGCTAGGGCGGATAACTCTGCGCTGTGCAAAATGGAACAGACACGCGCCTTCGCCGTTTCTATCATGATGAAGAGTAAGAAGAGCTTCCCCTTACCATTGGAGGGTAGACATGGGAACCAGGAGGGAACCCAGGAAAGAATCTAACAAAGCGACACTCGCCCGCGTCAAGAAAGAAATGGCGCAGCCCCGCATCGTCAAGTCGGCGAGAAAGGGGGCGTGAACCCGACTAGACTCGCAGTGGCCGCATCATAACCGTTAGTCGCCGCAATTACTTCTTCGCAAGCTCGCGTTCGAATCGCCCTTCGACCTCTTCACGACTCAGCTTGGTTTCTGCTATGTTCAACACGATTGAGTAAACGACTTCGTTCCCTTCGATCTGAGCGGTGATAAACGTGACGTCGATCAGTTCGTCGTGACTGAATTTCACCTTTCGGCCGTCTGCAAGTGTTCTAATCCACGCGTCGTTTGGCATTTTCGTTACCCCGCAAACTTCGAGTGTAGGAGACGCCAGATTCTCGGTGAAGGGGGCGGAGCGAGCGCCGTCCGCTCCGATCAGCCACAGACACGACAACGCCAAGAGTGCTTAAGCCAGTATAAACTACCCCTCACGATCAACTCAATCTCCGCTAAGGGGTCAGCTTCACGAATGGGCGTTTGCAGCCAAGCGGATTACTTCCGAGCGGGTAGCGCACGGCGGCGAAGCCGCAACCAATTATGTAGGGGCCAGCGGCGCTGGCCCCGGGCCGAACGCCGTCCGTAGCAGGCAGAACCGAAGCATTTCATTTCGAACCCGGTGCGGGCCCTAAAATACACAAAATCGAAGGCGCGACTAGAGCAATTGTGGGTGTAGCCGGGGCACTATTCATAGCCCTCGCTATCAAGGCAGACCTCTTGCTCGGAGTATCTCACTCTTTAACTCACCCGTTCCTTGCGTTAATGGTAGTTTGTTTGGTCGGTGGGGCCGTTGAACGTCTGGTTCCAGGACCGATAAGTAAAATGGCAAAATCTCTGCCGAGCGCGGAGTAATTCCGGTGGGCGGGGAATGGTGTGTGACACCTTTTCCCCCCTCCCAGCCGGAAGCGATCCGCGTCCTGCTCACGGGTCACGCCGACAAGGCAAGCGCCATCCTGGCCATCAACCAGGTCGGGCTCTTCCAGTACCTGGAAAAGCCCTGGGATAACACCCAACTCCTGCTGGTGATCCAGCAAGCCGTGGAACGGGCGCAACTGCTCCGCGAGCTTCGCCGGACAATCATGCAACTGGATACTGCAAATGCCGCGCTGAAAGGCGCGCAAGCGCACCTGCTCAGCGCTTTCCTTATGAAAGCCCGACTGCCTAAAGCTTTAAGGGCCGGCGGACTAAGGCGACGATGCGCCCGGTCCCGGTCTGGCCGGGGCTATTTCGTTTCCCGATAAACACACTCCGTGGCCCTCAACTGTACCTCGCCGGTTGGGTACGTGCCTACGCAGGAGATATAGAAGTTCTCCTTTACCTGATCGACCGACCCGGGCTTGTTCTTGTGGCTGTGCCCGTACAAGAACTTCGTGTCGGCACTGTAGATGACGTCCCTTTTCACGCTGCCCGCTCTGACGGTGATCATCATCTTGTCTTTGCTCAAGTTCTGGACGGTTCCCTGTACGTTGGACTGCTTCGCTGGC